>Ga0209136_1000270_pt1 | contig 38636 bp, 38 predicted proteins | sample SaaInl0LU_22_DNA_FD_184640 | JGI IMG/M metagenome (GOLD analysis project Ga0209136, IMG submission 184640) | Marine microbial communities from expanding oxygen minimum zones in the Saanich Inlet - ESP_90LU_22_DNA (SPAdes) (version 2) | ecosystem: Environmental > Aquatic > Marine > Intertidal... | reverse complement strand
TGATCGATACCGGAAAGGTTTTCCTTGGCTGCAAAGCGAGCAAAAACTCCCTTTGCCTTTTTATTGAAGTGGTTTAGAGGTTTTCTGCTTCCGTTGGAGTATTCAACCAGCACCTCAACAACCCAACAGTTTTCCCCACTAACCGATGCTAGCTGTTGATAGCTTTTTGAGCGCATGTCCAAGACCTGCTCTTCCGATGAAAAGAAATCGCTGTGAGCTTGCTGCCAGTGTTTCTTTAGATTCAACCCGACAAGTTTGCTATCCCAACTCAGACGGTAATAAGGAATCGGGGTATTGGCGGGAATCAAACCAAACATCGAAGACTGGATGCTGAGAGAACTATCGGGAACATCGCCATCCGCCTTCAAGGCATCGAATAGTACACCTGTGTAGCGCTGAACAGCAGGCATCGTAGGGGATGATTTGATTTGCAGGTTTCTTTCAACATCGTCAACTTGCTTGGGACCGAGCTTCAAAGCCTTTATAGCCTGTTCTCGATTTTCACAGAGGTCGATTACCGCGGCAATTACTTCGTCTCGAGCGTTCTCAAGAGAGTCTCGAATTGGTGATACTTCAAGGGCCGGACTCTCCCCACCGAGAGCTTTAGTCTCTGAAGGAGGAAGAAGAATCCTCACTGGTTATCAATACCGCCATCACGCATTACGACGGTCACCTGGTTGTTTTCCATGCTCAAAAACCCACCCATCTCGGTTTTGGCAGTGACCTCGCCGCTTCCGCCGCTGACCCTAATTTCTCCAGCGCCCAGAATTGCAAGCATGGGCTCGTGTCCCGGCATAAGACCAATCTCTCCAACAAGAGTCTTAGCAATCACGAGTTTCGCCTCCCCTGACCACACCTCGTGGTCAGCGGCAACGATATTCACCTGCATCTGGTTATCGCTCATTAGTCGTCTTTCGCCAACTTCTCGGCAGCCTTCATAACATCTTCCAAGCCACCACAGTTGAAGAAGGCCTGCTCTGGGATGTTGTCCATCTCGCCGTCGGCAATCTTGGAGAAGCCTTCAATGGTCTCCTTCAAAGGCACCGTTGACCCCTCCACACCGGTGAACTTGGTTGCCATGTAAGTGTTTTGTGACAGGAACTGCTGGATCCTTCTTGCACGAGAAACGGTGATCTTGTCCTCTTCGCTGAGCTCTTCCACACCCAAAATGGCGATGATTTCCTGTAGCTCTTTATTCTTCTGAAGAATCTGCTTTACCTTCACCGCGGTGTCGTAGTGATCCTGTGCAATGTAGCGAGGGTCCAAAATACGACTGGTTGAAGCAAGTGGGTCCACAGCTGGGTACAGACCCTTAGAGGCAATCTCACGGCTTAGCTCGGTGGTTGCATCCAAGTGGGCGAATGTCGTAGCCGGTGCTGGGTCTGTGTAGTCATCAGCTGGAACATAAATTGCCTGCAGTGAGGTAATTGAGTGACCTCGGGTCGATGTGATTCGCTCCTGCAAGATACCCATTTCATCCGCCAAGTTTGGCTGGTAACCCACAGCAGACGGCATGCGTCCAAGAAGGGTTGAAACCTCAGAACCGGCCTGGGTGAATCGGAAAATGTTGTCAATGAACAACAAAACATCCTGCTGCTGGACATCACGGAAATACTCCGCCATTGTTAGCGCACTCAGGGCAACTCGCAAACGAGTTCCGGGTGGCTCATCCATCTGACCGAAGACCAGAGCTGTTTTATCAATAACACCACTCTCGGTCATTTCGTCAATCAGGTCATTTCCTTCACGGGTACGCTCACCAACACCGGCAAACACACTCACACCGTCGTGGTTCTCCGCCACACGGTAAATCATTTCCTGAATCAAAACGGTCTTACCAACACCGGCACCACCGAATAGACCAATCTTTCCACCCTGAACATATGGGGTTAGAAGGTCAATAACCTTGATGCCTGTTTCAAACATCTGGGTCTTGCTCTCCAACTGGTCAAAGCTTGGTGGAGTGCGGTGAATTGGCCAGCGCTCTTTGATCTCAATCTTCTGACCCTTCTCGGCATTGAGAATCTCTCCGGTCACATCAAAAACTTTGCCCTTGGTAACGTCGCCCACTGGAACACTGATTGGGGCCCCGGTGTCATGAACTTCCTGACCACGAACCAAACCATCTGTTGGTTTTAGAGCAATTGCACGAACCAGGTCATCACCCAGGTGCTGTGCAACCTCTAGAGTCAACACGCTTTTCTCACCGGCAACCTCTAACTCGGTGGTTAGAGCGTTATAGATGCCCGGAATAGAGTCGTGCGGGAACTCAATGTCCACCACCGGTCCGGTAACTCGAGCGATTCGACCCTGAGTCTCTTTTTTGGTGTTCGCCATTTTCTATCTCTCTCCTAGTTGTCCTGATTGGTGCCACCGAGTGCATCGGCGCCACCAACAATTTCTGAAATCTGCTGGGTAATTTCTGCCTGACGAGCTTGGTTGGCCAGTCGGGTGAAATCGTTAATCAATTTGTCAGCGTTGTCGGTAGCTGACTTCATTGCTTTTTGTCTTGCAGCGTGCTCACTTGCAGCACTCTGCAGCATTACATTGAAGATTCTGTTTTCGATATAAACAGGAAGCAGTGAATCCAAAACCTCTCCAACGTCAGGCTCAAATTCATAAAGCGGATATACCTCCGCCTCGGTTTCCTCTTCAGCTTCGACAACCTCTAACGGCAAAAGCCTGGTGGTTCTTGGATCCTGACTAATCATTGAAACGAAGTGATTACCAACCAAGATGATTTCTTCGACTCCGCCTTCTTCAAATTCGGTGAGAAAAGCTTCAGTCAAGGTCGCCGCTAGCTCTTGAGCAGTTTCAAACTCGGGCAAATCGGTAGAACCAATCCACTCCTTTTTGAATTCGCGCTTGCGGAATTTAAAGTAATTGACCGCCTTGCGACCAATCAGGTAATAGTCGATTTCCTTGCCCTCGGATCGCAACAGTGTGCTCAGTTGCTCGGCTTCTTTCAAAACACTTGAACTAAATGCTCCAGCGAGTCCTCGGTCGGAGGTGAAGATGGCTACAGCTGTTTTGCGAATCTGCTCAGGCTGAGTTGTCATTGGGTGAGATTCATCGCTATAGGTGGCCACTGCGCTCACAGCTCTGGTGACAGCCTTGGTATAGGGGGTAGAGGCAGCCACTCGCTGTTGCGCTTTGGCAATTCGCGAGGCAGAAATCAACTCCATTGCACGAGTGATTTTCTTGGTGGTCTTGGCAGAGCTGATTCTCTGCCTATAGACCCTAAGCTGCGCTCCCATTGATCTTTACCTGTCCCTTACTTCTTGCCCTTGACGATCTTTGTCTGGTCGACTTCTTCCTCATCAAGCGCTTCAACGCTTTCGTTGCCAACCTTGATCAATGGCTCACCATTGCCGAGTTGGAACATTTTCTTGAAGTGCTCGATTTCTTTTTCGAGCTCGCTGACAGTGTCGTCCTCAAGTTTTTCGGTCTCACCGATGGTGGTCAGAATCTTGGTGTTGCGACGCAGGTAATCCAAAAACTCCTGCTCGAAACGCAATACATCCGGTACTGGAACCTCATCGATATAACCATTGGTTCCAGCCCAAATAGAAACTGTCTGGTCTTCAACCGGGTATGGGGTGTACTGAGGCTGCTTCAAAAGCTCTGTAAGTCTTGCACCTCTTGCCAACTGCCGACGGCTAGCGGCATCAAGGTCAGATGCAAACATGGCAAAGGCTTCAAGCGAACGGTACTGAGCAAGCTCAAGCTTCAATGTTCCGGAAACCTTCTTGATTCCCTTCACCTGTGCCGCTCCACCAACACGACTAACCGAAATACCAACATCAATAGCTGGACGCTGGTTTGAGTTGAACAGGTCGGACTGCAAAAAGATCTGTCCGTCGGTAATCGAAATAACGTTTGTTGGAATGAAGGCAGAGACGTCATTTGCCTTGGTCTCAATGATTGGAAGTCCTGTCATTGAACCGGCACCCATAGCGTCATTCAGCTTGGCGCAACGCTCCAAAAGCCTTGAGTGGAGATAGAAAACGTCTCCTGGGAATGCCTCACGTCCGGGTGGGCGACGAAGAAGGAGTGACACCGCACGGTAGGCCTCAGCCTGCTTTGAAAGGTCATCGAAAACAATCAACACGTGCTTGCCGTCATACATCCAGTGCTGCCCAATAGCACTTCCAGTGTATGGAGCAAGGTATTTGAATCCGGCAGGGTCAGAAGCGGGGGATGCAACGATCGTGGTGTATTCCATGGCACCAGCTTCTTCCAAAGCCCCTTTCACACCTGCAATGGTGGAACCTTTTTGCCCAACAGCAACATAGATACAACGAACCTGCTTGTTCGGATCGCCAGATTCCCAGTTGGCTTTCTGGTTGATGATCGCATCAACGGCAATCGCGGTCTTTCCGGTCTGGCGGTCACCAATGATCAGCTGGCGCTGTCCGCGACCGATTGGAATCATCGCATCAATCGCCTTGATACCTGTCTGTAGTGGCTCGTGAACGCTCTTACGAGCCATAACACCCGGGGCCTGCAATTCCAGTGCACGACGGGCGTCACCTTTGATATCACCCAAGCCATCGATTGGTTCACCGAGTGGGTCGACCACTCGACCTAGGAACTTATCTCCTACCGGAACGCTTAGAACCTCACCGGTGCGGTGAACTTCCATACCCTCAACGATTCCACCGAACTCACCAAGGACAACTACACCAATCTCGCGCTCATCTAGGTTTAGGGCCAAGCCCAGTGTGCCATCGGCGAATTTCAACAACTCGTTTGCCATGGCTGAGGGAAGGCCCTCAACGTGGGCAATGCCGTCCGCGGCATCAATCACGTAGCCAACCTCATCTCGACCGCCGTTTGCTGGCTGGTAGCCATCAACGAAGTCCTTTAGGGCGTCGCGAATCTGATCTGGGTTGATCTTTAGATCTGCCATTTGCGTTCCTTCTCTATTTCTCTCAGCTGAGCTGAAGTCTTGCGTTGTTTAGTTTGCTTGCGACGGTTGCGTCAATGACTTCTCCAGCCACCTGGATGCGCATACCGCCAATAATTGTTTCGTCAACCTGCTGGTTGATGTTTAGCTCCGAGTCAAAAGCTTTTGAGAGCTGCTTTTGAAGCTCACTTAGCTGCTTATCGCTAAGCGGCTTTGCAACACTAACTGTTGCAATCTTTCTGCTGGCCTGCTCTGCCAAGACCTCACCGTAGTTGCGCAGCAACTGGGTAATGCTCGTTTTGTGGGCAAAGTGAACCGCCTGCATGACAAGCAACTCGGCCGAATCGCTGAGCTGCTTTCCAAGAAGTTTTTTCAACAACTTCTGTTTTGCATCAATCTCTGCTCTGGAACTTGACATTGCCAGCTCCAGCTCCCCATTGCCCTCAATCAGAGACTGCACCGCATAAAGCTCTTCGCCAACAGACTGCAGATTTTTCGCGTCTAGCTGCATAGCGACTGCCGTAACCGCCAGCGACTCACAAGATTTTGCCAAGTCGCGGGGCCTTGACCACCTCAGTCCCGCTAGTACCTGGACCACTCTCGAGGCCTCAGAAGAGAGGACGCTGAAAACTTCATTTGCCAACTTCTCGCGACGAGCAGCATCAGCGGAAGGATCCGATAGTGCTCCTCGCAGCTGAATGGAATTATCCAAAGCAACGGCGGCATCGAAAAGATCCTGAGCCGTTGTTAAGCTCACTTTCTTCTCTTTTGCCAACACCTCGAGGGCTTTAGCAAGTGATTGTCTTGTAGTGGAGGCCAAAAACTATCCCTTGCTCTTTTCGATTTCTTTCAGGAAATCGTCAACGACCTTGTTTGCGACTTTGTCCTCTTGCAGCTTCTCTCCGACTATCTTGCTTGCAAGATCAATCGCCAAAACTCCGACTTCCTGTCGAAGTGCTTCGATTGCAGCCTGTCTCTCGGCTGCAAGCTGGGCTTTTGTAACCTCAGCAACACGATCGCTCTCCTGCCTGGCCTGCTCTTTCATCTCGCTCAAGATTGCCGCACCTTCGGCGCGTGCCTCCTCGCGGATGGAACTGGCTTCACTTCTGAGCTTTTCTTGCTCTGCTTCGATGAGGTTTGTGCGCTCGGCCGCTTCAGCGGTTGCCTTCTCGGCCTCAGCTAAGCGCCCTTCGATTGCGGCGGCTCGATCGTCAAGCATTTTTTTAAAGCTTGGTAGGACCCTGAACCAGAAGAACAAGAGGAGTACAAGAAATACAACAGCAGACCACAGGATGTCGTAGTCAGCCGGCAATAGGGGGTTTTGAGCCTCCCCTGCTTCGGCCGTAATAATCCTGTTCAGCATATTCAAATTCCTGCCTTATACGAAGATGAAGCCGGCGGCCAAACCAATTAGGGCCAACGCTTCGGTGAACGCGATTCCGAGGTACATAGTTACCTGCAATCTTCCGGACATTTCGGGCTGACGTGCCATAGATTCGATGGTTTTACCGACCACGATTCCTACACCGACACCTGGACCGATTGCTGCAAGTCCGTAACCAACTACCGCGATATTTCCGGATAGCTCTGCCATATTTGTTACATCCACTTTGATTTCCTTCCGATTGTGGTTTGCAATTTAAGACTTCTAGTGTTCCTCAGCCAATGCTAATTGAATATAAACAGTGGTGAGAATTGTGAATACGAATGCCTGCAAAACTGAAACCAGTAACTCAAAGAGAGTGTAGGCCAGTCCAAACACCAAAGTTCCCGCTCCGAAGAGCATGCTCAGCCCCTCGGTGTAGAAGACAAAATAGTGAGTGGCGCTGAAGGCCAGTACGAGGAGCAGGTGCCCCACCAGCATGTTCATCAGTAATCGAACAGTTAATGTCACCGGTCGCAAAATGAAGGTGGAGATAAATTCAATTGGAGTCAGCAGCAAATACATAGGAGCTGGAACGCCCGCCGGGAAGATTGCAGTCGTAAAAAACCTCAGCCCATTCTGCTTGATGCCCGCGTAGATGAAAGTCACATATGCAGCGGCAGCTAGGACTAGGGGCAAACCGATGACACTTGTTCCGGAAATGTTCAAACCTGGAATGACTCCAGTCAGATTCATTAGGAGAACCGTGAAAAAGATGGTTGTAAGCAGGGGTAGGAAACGATCCCCGTCTTTCTGGCCAAGCTGCTCGTGAGCAATGTTTTTTCTAACGAAATTAAGGCCCAGCTCGCCTAACAGCTGAAACCTGCCTGGAACGTAGTTTTGGGTTTTGCGAGCCTTGTCAAACTTGGCCGCCCACAACGAAAAGAGAACGACAATTAAGACCATCACCAAAAGTCTGAGCAGCATTATCCGGTTAAGCGCGAAAGGAGTTCCCTCAAAAAGGATGATTTCGGGGTAAAACTCCGCCAGTGTTGGTCCGACGAATGACCCGCCTTCATCTACAACAGCTTGGAATAAGGACAACAGCGCTGATCTCCTGCTTGGAAGTTTGAAATGCTTCGATTGACTGCAAGACTAGCAAATTTTTACTGCTCGCATCTTGACTTTGGCTAAACGACCGGAATTCTTGCCCTTAATACCGCAACACTATCGACCACAAGGGTTGCGAGAACCGTCGCAGTAACACTAAAGAACAGGCTCGGGCCATCTATAAAGTCCGCCCCTTGGAGCAAAAATAGAGCAATGGCGAATATCAGGATTTTGACGATCCAGCCTCCTAGCACGACGGCGTAGAAACCAACTAGTTGCAACCTAGCGCCCAGAGCAACTGAGCCAACTGTCAGAATCGAGAAAATGAAGGTTAGGCCAGCTCCAATCAAAGCGGCGATGAGACCTGGCCGCCCTGCCAAAAAGAAGCCAATTAGGCCTCCGAATACTGCAATAGCGATGACAAGCACCACAGAGTATCTCAGCACTATCCAAAAAAGCTCTCTTATGTTGGTTGCTCTCACTGGACCCTCCTTCTCATCCTTATGATAACCGGCCAAAAAGTGAATACCAAAGCGGAGAGAAGACCAATGCCCCCAATAATCAGCACCTCAGCAACTGGCAAAACAAACAACAATAAGCCTGATCCGGCAATCACCGTAGTCCAGGCATAAAAGACCAAAACCGCAATCTGATGCGAGTGTCCGATGTCTTGCAATCTATGGTGAAGATGCTCATCGTCGGCATGAAAGGGGGATTTTCCCTGACGCAAACGCCGAAAAACTGCTAGGAGCAGATCTAGTAGTGGCAGAACCAGAATCGCAACCGGAAGAATAAGCGGGAAAAGCGCAGGTAGCAGGTCATTTCTGGTTACGGAGGCGGGATCAATTTGACCGGTGACCAGAATCGCGCTCGTTGCCATCAATAATCCCAAGAGCATCGAGCCACTGTCTCCCATAAATATGCGTGCGGGCCTCCAATTCAATGGGAGGAAGCCGATACAGGCACCCAGGACAATTACCGAGATTAATCCAGCGGTATTGAAGTAATTTGTCGGTGAAGTCTGCTGAGCTAGCAGATAAACATAAAGAAAAAATGTTCCTGTCGCGATGCCGATTACTCCCGCAGCCAGCCCATCCAGACCGTCAATAAAGTTCACCGCGTTCATGACAACCAGCAGTACCATGACAGTCATAATCAAGCTGAACGCGGAGCTTCCGACAACCAGTCCGCCGATAGGCAATGAAACAATTTGCACGCCCTGCCACGCAAGCAGCCCCGCAGCAAGTATTTGACCGGCGAGCTTAAGTGTCCAGTCCATGTCCACTAGGTCGTCTAGTAAGCCAACAATGGTGATAATCGCAGAGGCTCCAAGAATCGCCCAGACAGTGGACATATCTTCAAATACGATCTCGAACCAGCCAAGAGTTCCAGCAAGCCCAAAACCAACCAACAGTCCCGTAAAGATTGCGAGTCCCCCGATTCTTGGGACAGGCTTATCATGCTGATCTCTTTTTCGTATTGGTCTGTGAAGTTTGAGCTTTTTTGCAATGAATAGAACGAAGAAAGTTGCCAGCAGAGTACTGATGGCAACAGCGGCCGCTATCAGTAAGTATGCCCTCAACTACTTCACCAATTCGAACTCGAAGCCCTCGGCATAGGTCTCAATCTCAGACTGCCGCAAAGCTCCCTGGCGCAGTATTCGAATCACCTTGTTTTGGGCATTGGTCAAATCCAGAATCGTGGAGGCTACCCCCACACTCGATTCCCCAGCATTCAAATAAACGGGGACCGACTCCCCAAAGTAATCGAAGGCTTGCTCCGCGTTGGTCGCAGACGGTTTCCCGTGGATATTTGCACTGGAGACAGCCATTGGACCGGTTTCTTTGAGAAGTGCTATCGCTTCCTGAGAGGCCGGGATCCTCAATCCGACTGTGCCTTTAGTCTCCCCCAGATCCCATGTCAGGGATGGTTGAGCGTGAAGGACAAGAGTCAAAGGTCCAGGCCAAAATTTCTCGGTCAGAGTTCTGGCTACGTCAGGGATGTCGACCGCCAGCGCATCTAGGGCGCTTGCGTCACCAATCAAAACTGGTGGCGGTGTGGATCGCCCTCTACCCTTTGCGTCTAAGAGACTCTGAACCGCTTTCGCATTGAAAGCATCGGCACCAATTCCATAAACAGTATCTGTGGGCAGAACAATCAGTTCACCTCGGCCAATTGCCAGTTTGGCCTGTCGCATTCCAGTAAGTAGTTCGGCACTATCTGAACAGTCATAAATTCGCTGCACTACGCCACCGCCTGAATAAACCGATCTCTTCCGTTTAGGTCACGGAATGACCGCACATTGTTCCATTCTCTCTCCAATAGTAATTCAACAATTGCAGTCCGCTGGGATTCGTCATGCTCAAAAAGGAGAACACCTCCGGGTAATAGGTGATTTTTTGAGTCGGCAAGAACTCGAATCATGTCCAAACCATCTGCGCCCGAATATAAAGCCTCTTTCGGATCGTGCAAATGCACCTCCGGATCCAGCGGAATTGCTGCGGCTGGTATGTATGGAGGATTAGAGATGAGCAGACCGAACTGCTCATCTGATGAGAAATTATTGAAATCATCAACAATCAATCGAACATTTGCCCCGTACCTGCTGATATTTTTTTTAGCCCAGACAGCAGCTTGATCTGATATTTCGATTGCCGTGGTGTTCAAATCTGATTCTTGAGCAATCGATATGGAAATTGCCCCGCTCCCAGCGCCGACCTCCAGCGAGGACTTATCTGGAAGTTCCAAACCCAACGCAATCTCGACCAAGATCTCGGTTTCAGGTCGAGGCACAAAAACTCCGGGGCCTACCTCTAATTCCAAATTTCTAAAGTAACTCCAGCCGGTTAGATGCTGCAGTGGTATCCGAGACGCTCGTTTCTCTGATAGTTGAAAGATTTTCTCGGAATCAAGGGGGCTGACTTCATAATTCTGAAGTTCGCGCATGGAAAGCTCGGATTTAGAGATGGAAAATTGGTGGCACAACAGCTCCCTCGCGTCGGATTCAGGGGTGTCGATGCCTGAATCAGCCAGCTGTTCACTGACTCTCGCAATTAGCTGCGAGAGGTTCAACCCTTGTCGCCCCCAGAGAGAGCCTCGAGCCTTGAGCGCTCATCAGCTTCAATAGCCGAATCCACCACCGGTTGCAATGCACCATCCATAACCTGGTCCAAGTTGTATGACTTGTATCCAGTTCGGTGGTCGGCAATCCTGTTTTCTGGAAAGTTGTAAGTTCGAATTCTTTCGGAACGGTCGACAGTTCTAACCTGCGACTTTCTAGCGGCAGATTGCTCTGCCTCGAGCTCCTCCTGCTGAGCTGCCAAGATTCTAGCTCTCAGGACTCGCATAGCGGCCTCGCGGTTTTGTAATTGGGATTTCTCATTTTGCATGCTCACAACAATTCCAGTTGGCAAGTGCGTTATACGAACTGCGGAATCGGTTGTATTCACGCTCTGTCCGCCAGGTCCAGATGAGCGGTAAACATCAATTCGAAGGTCATTTTGACTTATCTCAACTTCTTCGGGTTCGTCTACCTCCGGAAATACCAATACTCCAGCCGCCGAAGTGTGAATTCGACCCTGTGTTTCTGTGACCGGAACGCGTTGGACTCGATGAACACCACCCTCGTACTTCATCTGTGCCCAAACACCCTGAGCTGGTTCAGTCGAGTTTCCTTTTATTGCTAGTTGGCAATCCTTGATGCCCCCGAGGTCGCTCTCGTTTTTGTCCAACAACTCGACTTTCCAGCCTTTGGAGGAGGCAAACTGTGAATACATCCTCAAAAGATCCCCAGCGAACAGAGCTGACTCCGCTCCTCCTTCACCTGCCTTGATTTCCATAATCACATCGCGTGCATCATCAGGATCTCGTGGAATCAGCAGTCTTCTTAGCTTTTCCTCAGCGGCAATGAGTTTCTCTTGATTTTTTTCTAGTTCCTCGCGAAAACTTTCGTCTTCACCGACCAGTTCCTTAGCGGCCTCAACATCAGACTCCAGCGCACGCAGATTGTCCTCCGCCGCAATAATTGAATTCAATTCGGAGTACCTTCGATTGAGCTTTTTGCTCAACCCAGGATTCGCATGAATCGACGAGTCAGACAACTGCTTCTGCAGTTCGGCGTGCTCCTCCCGCAAGCCTTGCAAGGAGTCAAACATGTCTACTCCGATTCACCCTCGGATGGGACAGGCATAGATTTTTCAAGCTGTAGCAAGAATTCAACGTTTGACTGAGTGTCCTTGAGCCTAGTCATCACCAGTTCAAGAGCTTGCTGCTGCTCCAGTCCAGCCAGAGCCCTTCTCAGCTTCCAAATGATCTTGGTTTCCTGTGGGCTCATCAACATCTCTTCGCGCCTTGTACCACTGGCGTTGATATCAACCGCAGGGAAAATGCGCTTATCTGCCAAGGCCCTCGAAAGCCTCAACTCCATGTTTCCGGTTCCCTTGAACTCCTCAAAGATAACCTCGTCCATCTTTGAACCGGTTTCAACCAAGGCTGTCGCCAGGATGGTTAAAGATCCGCCGTTTTCGATATTTCTCGCCGCTCCAAAGAATTTCTTGGGGGGATATAGAGCTGAGGAATCAACACCACCGGAAAGGATTCTTCCGCTAGCAGGAGCGCTTAGGTTGTAAGCCCTTCCAAGTCTTGTGATTGAATCCAGCAAAACAACTACATCGTGACCCATTTCAACAAGCCTCTTTGCGCGCTCAATGGCAAGCTCCGCAACCGTTGTGTGGTCATCAGCGGGTCTATCGAAGGTCGATGCAATTACCTCTCCCTTGACGGTGCGCTGCATGTCGGTGACCTCTTCAGGTCGCTCGTCAACAAGCACAACCATTAGGTGAACTTCTGGATTATTCTCGCTGATTGAATTCGCGATTGCCTGCAGAATAAGTGTCTTTCCAGCTTTTGGAGGGGAAACAATCAGACCACGCTGCCCCTTACCGATTGGACTGACCAGGTCAATAATTCTGGTAGAAATCTTTTTTGATTCGGTTTCTAGGCGCAGTCGGCTGTCTGGGTACAAAGGAGTAAGTTTTGAGAAATCGACTCGCTCCGTTAGCTCTGCAACAGCAATTCCGTTGACCGAGTCAACCCTCGCCAAAGCATTGAATTTCTGGCGTGTGTTCTGTGGCTCGCCTTCTTTTGGAGCCTTGATAACACCGACGACTGCGTCACCTTTTCGGAGGGCATTCTTCTTCACCTGTCCAAGTGATACGTAAACATCATTCTGACCCGGCAAGTATCCGCTGGTTCTCAAGAATGCGTAGTTGTCCAGTACATCAAGGATTCCTGCGACCTGAATCAGCTCATCGTCTTCACCGATCTCTGGGTCGACATCCTCGCCTCCACGGCGACGGTCGCGGTAGCGATTGCGACGATTACGATTTCCACCGCGGCGGTTTTCGTGGTCTTCACGTTCGTTGTCACGGTCTTCGTTTTGCGTTGACCGATCCTGCGTCTTACTGTCTTCAGATTTCTCTGTCGCTGGCTTCTCGGCCTCGTTGCCCTCAGCAGTCTTTGGCTTTGTCGTGCGACGTCGAGCAGGCTTTTTTGCCTCGACTTTTTCCTCGGCGTTTACAGATTTTGATTCAGATGCCTCAGGCTTGGAATCAGTTTTTGTGGTTTCCTCTGATGATTCAACGGGTGCCTTGGTGGTTGTTTTTCCGCTGCTAGTTCTTTTTCTAGCAGGTTGTTTCTGTTCGGTTTCTTCCATGAACTAAGTAACTCTTTCTTTTCCCCGGCAGAACGCCATAAAAGGGGGTTAGTTGAAATGCACTGTGAGCGAACGCTCTATTCCTCGTGCACCTCTACGGTAGCACCTTTTGAGTCAACCGCCAACATTAATACCTGCCAGTGTGGATAATTTTTCTCCGCAAAGGCCTGAACTTCTAATCGCTTTTCAGGGTTTGGCTCCAAAATCAATACCGAGGGACCGGCTCCACTGACCACTGCCGGATGTCCAAGTTCTCTCAGTTTTACAATCAACTCTTGAGTCTCAGGCATAGCACTCGCCCGGTAATCCTGATGTAATTTATCCTCAGTTGCGGGGAACATGAGCTCTGGCGAGGAGATGAGGGCAGCCACCAGCAAAGCCGATCTCGAGAGATTAAAAACCGCATCTTCATGAGGGACAGATTCGGGCTGCAGCGAGCGAGCTAGCTTGGTTGACATCTGATTTGGTGGAACCATCACAATAGGCGAAACGCCTCTGTGGACCCGGAGCTGCTTGTGGTGTGGGCCCTCTGAGTCGGTCCATGCAATAGTCATGCCGCCGAATAGGGCTGGAGCAACATTGTCCGGGTGGCCCTCAAGAACAGTCGCAAAATCTAAAAGCTGCTGCTCGGTGAAAGTGTGTTGCTTTCCCAATAATCCCGCAGCCAACATGATGCCTCCGGCGACCGCCGCTCCTGACGAGCCCATTCCCCTACCGTGAGGTATGTGGTTTCTGGTTGTTAGTTTGAGGCCGGGGATTTTTTCTCCCATACGCTCAAAAACCAAACTCAAAGCCTGATAAACCAAGTTGGTCTCATCGGTCGGGATGTCTCCTACACCCTCACCTTCGACAGAAATGTTCAAACCAGACTTTGCCGTCTCGGCCTCATATTCATCGTAATAATTGAGCGCTATACCGAGAGTGTCAAAACCTGGCCCAAGGTTGGCGCTGGTTGCGGGGATGCGAACGGTTACCTTCATGATTTCTCAAGCCCCAAACTACTTGCAACTCCCTCGACATTGGCGCTGACCCGCTTTGGTCTGATCTTTCGCCCACGCTCATCCTTCAAGGCCCAGTCTGGATCTTTTAGTCCATGTCCGGTGACAGTGATAACCACTGTGTCAACCTTTGGCAAATCACCAAGTTTCTTGTGCTTGAAAAGACCGGCCGCGCCCGCCGCACTACTTGGTTCCACAAAGACGCCGCACTCTTGTGACAAGAATCTGTGCATCCAGAGAAGTTCCTTATCCGTGGCGAAGGCGAAATTTCCTTCGGTCTCTTTTTTGGCATGTTGAGCCAAATCCCAACTCGCAGGGTTACCAATTCGGATTGCGGTTGCAATGGTCTCTGGCTTTTGCACCGGAGCACCCTTAATGAATGGTGCTGCCCCCTCGGCCTGAACTCCCCATAACTTGGGGAACTTCTTAATTCGCCCCTCTTTTATTTCCTCGGTGTAGCCAAGGTGATAAGCCGAAATATTGCCTGCGTTTCCCAATGGCATCGCGTGCAGATCAGGTTCTCTCCCCAACACATCCACAACTTCAAAGCTGGCAGTTTTCTGACCCTGTAGCCGGTCAGGATTTACAGAGTTGACCAAGAACACCGGATACTTCTCATCCAGCTCTCTTGCGATTCTCAGGCAGTCATCAAAATTTCCCTTGACCTGAAGGATCTGCGCTTTGTGTGCAATTGCTTGACTGAGCTTGCCGTAGGCAATCTTTCCACTGGGGACCAAGACGACACTCTGCATACCTGCTTTGGTGGCGTATGCGGCGGCAGCGGCGGATGTGTTTCCCGTACTGGCAGCGACAACCGCTTTTGCGCCTCTGCCAAGAGCCTTACTAACGGCTGTTGTCATTCCGCGATCCTTGAATGAGCCGGTCGGATTCATTCCTTCAAATTTCAGATAGACCTCGCCCACATCGAGCAATTTTGCGAGCTCTGGAGCATCAATGAGTGGCGTACCACCCTCTCCAAGGGTTACTACTGGATCGCTGTCGGTCCAATTGAGCCTGTCTGCATATTCGCGTATTACTCCGCGCCATTGATGTGCCATCTAGACACCCTCCACTCTCACTTGGCCCTTGAACTCAGCCACGACATCACTCTCATTGAGTTTCGAAATAAGTTTTTGAAGGCTTCGCTCGCTCGTCTCATGGGTAATTATCGTCAGCATCACTGTGTCGCCGTCAGCTTCAATGGTGGATTGTTCCAAAGTCTCAACGCTGATCTGAAGCTCAGCAAACATAGAAGCTATCACCGCCAAAACACCGGGTTGGTCTTTTACTTCAAGCGATACCTGATAGCGAGTGATGATGTCATCAATTGGAAGGATATTCAGCTTCGCGTGAGAGGACTCATTGGATGTCGAACCGCCACCAAGGTGTCGCTTCGCCGCCATCACCACATCTCCTAAGACTGCACTTGCGGTTTCAATCCCTCCGGCGCCGGCGCCGTAAAACATCAGTTCTCCGCTCGCCTCACTTTCAACAAAGACCGCGTTGAAAGCCCCCTTCACACTGGCAAGAGGATGGGTCTGTGGAATGAGCGTAGGATGCACTCTGGCGGCGATTGAATCATCATCAATTCGTTCACATACTGCCAGTAGTTTCACGGTGTAACCGGCATCCTTCGCCGACTCAATATCCAGTTGAGTAATTTTCTCAATCCCCTCGGTGTAGACATCGTCGATGTGTACTTCGGTATGAAAAGCAAGGGAAGAAAGAATCGCCGCTTTTGCTGCCGCATCGAACCCGCCAACATCTGCAGTTGGATCAGCTTCTGCATAACCAAGCTGCTGCGCCTGCTCCAAAGCGGCATCAAAACTGGCTCCGGTGGACTCCATCTGGTCCAAAATAAAATTTGTCGTTCCGTTGACGATTCCCATGATTCTGGAGACCGTGTCTCCAGCGAGTGATTCTCTCAAAGGTCGGATGATTGGAATGGCTCCGGCCACGCTCGCTTCGTAATAAACCTGCGCCCCGACTCTCTCGGCCAATTCAAATACCTCAGGGCCATGATTTGCCAAAAGTGCCTTATTGGCCGTAACTACATCGCTTCCAGATTCCAAAGCCATTCGAATGTAATCCAGTGCGGGCTGAATGCCCCCGATCAACTCAACGACGATATCCGATCCCAAAATCACTGACTCCGCATCAGTTGTGAGGAACTCCTTTGGAATTGAATAATCCCTGGAAGCATCAATAGATCGAACTAGGACTCCCGAGATTTCCAACCTGGCGCCAACTCGGTTGGCCAATTCATCAGCGTCTTCTTGAATCAGCTTGAAAACTTGCGAACCCACAGAACCAGCTCCAAGCAGACCAATTCTGATCGGTCTGTAATCAGCTCTCATTCGGCTTTCCCGTTCTGTAACCTTCGTCTCGAGCAAGCATGTCCTGCTCGGTTTCTCCTCTTACTAAAAGAGTTGATTCTCCAGCTCGCACGCTTGCCATCGGAGGTCGTCCCAAATAGTTGTAGTTAGATGCTAGCGAAAAGCAGTAGGCGCCAGTTGCAGGAACCGCAATCAATTCATTGATCGCAAGGTCCGAAGGCAAGTAGGTGTGATTGACAACCACGTCCCCACTCTCACAGTGCTTTCCCACGACTCTGGACAGAACCGGCTCAGCATCAGTAGCTCTGCTGGCAAGCGATGCCGAGTACTCCGCACCGTAAAGCGAACTTCTCAAGTTATCGCTCATGCCGCCATCGACCGAAACGTATCGCCTCACGGCAGTTCCCTTTTCGGAACTGACCTCAACGTCCTTGATTGTTCCTACGTTGTACAAAGTCACACCACTTGGTCCAGCAATCACCCTTCCAGGCTCGAAACACAGATCCGGTGGCTTGATTCCCATTTCCTCAGCTAGAGATGCAACGTTGTTCACAATTCGCTGTCCGATTTCCTTAATGTTCACCGGCTTATCGTTATCAACGTAGGCAATTCCAAAACCTCCACCCAGATTGAGTTCAGGGACTTCACCCTTTTCGGCAAGTTTTGCGTGGGTCTGCAAAAGTCTTCTGGCTGCTTCGATAAACCCATCAACAACGAAAATCTGCGACCCGATGTGCGAGTGCAGTCCAAGGAAACGAAGTGATGAGTGAGAGCGTATAACCTCCACCAAAGACTCCACCTGGTCCAAGGGGATGCCAAACTTTTGATCCTCGCGGGCGGTTGCCAGGTATTCGTGAGTTGATGCGTGGACTCCGCTATTCACCCTGAGTCTTACGCCTTGCACCACAGAGTTACTTTCGGCAATCGACGCAATCCGTTCGATTTCCAGTTCTGAGTCAATCACAATCGCATTTACCCCGTGGGTTACCGCTTTGCTTATTTCGCTCAGTGACTTGTTATTTCCGTGCAACCCAATTTTTGGACCCTCGAACCCTGCCGCAAGTGCAACGCTCAACTCGCCACCGCTGGCGACGTCAATCGAATAACCCTCCTGCTGAACCCAACGGGCGATATCCGTTGTTAACAAGGCTTTTGCCGCGTAATACATGCGGACTTTCATTCCATGCTCCCGAGCTGGTTTAGTAAAGGCTCGGTTGAGCTGATTCAAGCGAGAACGAAACTCATCCTCGTCGATTACATAAAGTGGTGTGCCATATTTGCTTGCAAGTTCTCCAACTCCAACCCCACCGATCTGAATCTCCCCAGTTCCGTCGCGAGCAGCGGAAGCGGGCCAAACCTTGTCATTGAGAAGGTTTAGATCGTTCGGCGTTTGCATCCAATCGGGCGCTAGTGGGTTTTTCAATTCACATCCGTTCCGGGGCACTGACACCCAATAATCTCAAACCATTGGCTAAAACAACAGTGGTTGCCCTGTTCAGCACCAGCCTCGAATCATGAATAGGCTCAACATCTTTGCCAGCCAGTGGAGTCACTCTGCAGGCGTCGTACCATCTGTGGTAATTTCCGGCTAATTCTTCGAGATACCTCGCAACTCTGTGAGGCTCTCGGTTTTCTGCGGATATCTTCAAAACCGCCGGGAATTCAGCAATTTTTGCAATCAATTCGTTTTCAGTGGGATGGTCCAAAAGTGAGGGGTCAAACCTGTCCGTGCTGATACCAAAACTATTGGCATTATTCTCAACCTGAATAGTCCTTGCGTGGGCGTATTGGACATAAAAAACAGGATTGTCATTTGTCCGCTTTGACAGTAAATCCAAATCCACATCCAAGTTGGAATTGGCACTCGATCTGGTTAGTGCATATCGAGCAGCATCGGTTCCAACGGCCTCCACCAGGTCCTCAAGGGTAACCACCGTTCCCGCTCTTTTACTCATGCGCACTGGTTTGCCATCTTTGACAAGATTCACCATTTGACCAATTAAGATTTCTAGGTTTTCGCCAGGGGTGTCACCAAAGGCTTCACACATGGCCATCATTCTTTGCACGTACCCATGATGATCGGCACCAAGCATGATGATTGCTCTGTCGAAACCGCGTTCGCGCTTATCCAGATAGTAGGCAAGATCGCCCGCTATATAGGCCGGATCGCCGTCACTTTTGATTACAACGCGGTCATTGTCGTCCCCGAATTCGGTTGACCTCAACCAAACAGCACCCTCTTTATCGAATATGTGACCGTTCTCCCGGAGTCGAGTTATTGCTCTTCCGACCGCATCAGATTCATGGAGAGAGTTCTCGTGAAAATAAACATCGAAGATTACCCCGAAGTCGGCCAAGGACGATTTAATGTCGGAAAACATGAGCTCAACCCCCGCAGCTCTGAATTCCTCAATCGCCTCGGGCTCAGGTAGTCCCAAAATTTCATTACCGCACTTAGCAACAACTCGATCTGCGATGTCGGAAATGTATTGGCCACCGTATCCATCTTCGGGAGCGGGTAAACCCTTCGCAGAGGCGAACAACGAGTGAGCAAATCTGTCTATTTGCGCTCCATGGTCGTTGAAATAATATTCGCGAGTAACTGAGGCGCCCTGGAATTCTAAAATCCTTGCGAGCGAGTCGCCCAATGCAGCCCATCTTGTTCCGCCAAGGTGAATCGGGCCGGTGGGATTGGCTGAAACAAACTCTAGATTGAGCTTCTGACCGCTATAAATCTCGCCACTGCCGAAGCTATCGCCTTTTTCTGTCACCTGCGGAAGGATTGACGCAGCACTGGCAGCATCAAGAAATATGTTTAGAAATCCTGGGCCGGCGATCTCCAATGACCGAATACCGTCGGTATTTTCCAGCTCGGTGGCCAATAACTGGGCGAACTCTCTTGGGTTGGTGCCGGCTTGTTTGGCCAACTGCATCGCAACGTTGGTGGCCCAATCACCGTGTTCCCTGTTCTTTGGTCGCTCCACAACAATCTGATCCGGAACCGTTAGCTCAAATCCGCTTTTTTCGGCAAGGCGCACAACCGCGGTTGCGATTAATTCTGAAAGCTGTTCGGGGGTCAAAGTAATCCTCAGTTCGAGCCTCTAAGTCTAACGGAGATGGCGCGATGTTAGAGTTTTCACTGCCGGCCCCCATAGCTCAGGGGATAGAGCACCGCTCTCCGGAGGCGGGTGCGTAGGTTCGAATCCTACTGGGGGCGCCGAAGAAAATCAGCCAACTGTGAGAGAGCTAGAAATCGGTGACTCATTGAGTTTTTTACATCTGGAGTAAGTTCGGCAGCAGTGACCTCAAAACCCTCAGGAATGAAAATCGGATCGTATCCGAAGCCCCCAGTGCCCTTACTTTCTGTCGCAAGCTGGCCAGCCCAGACACCAGTGAACCCAAACTCCCCCTGCTCGCTGACTAGCGCGATAGAGCACACGAAGCTCGCCGCCCTGTTTTTCATATCAATCATTTGAGAAAGCAATAATTCACGATTCTTTGCATCATCCTTTTCGCCCGACCAACGCGCGGACAATATCCCCGGGGAACCGCCCATGACTTCGACTGAGATTCCAGAATCATCGGCGATCGTCGCTACTCCGTTAGCAGAGAATCCACTGCGAGCCTTTATAAGTGCGTTCTCATAAAAAGTGGTCCCGTCCTCAATAGGTTCCTCTCCTTGATACCCAATGAGCTCAATCCCCAGGTCAGAGCCAAGAATGGACTGGACTTCTTCAACCTTGTGCTGGTTACCGGTTGCGAGTTGAATTTTCATCTAACCCTAAGTGAATCACCTAAGGTCGCCAGCTGAATCTCGGTTAGCTCTTGGGTCGCCTTCTTGGCAAGCTTCAATAATCCATCTAGTTCGCTATCTGAAAAGGGCGCCCCTTCGGCTGTTCCCTGGACCTCAACGAATAGACCTCTTCCCGTTGTCACTACATTCATGTCTGTCTCAGCCCTGACATCCTCAACATATTCAAGGTCGGTGAGTAGATCTCCATCTACGACACCGACAGAAATTGCGCTAACGGTGTCAATAAGAGGCGAGCTTCCCGAAATCATTTTGTTGGCGTATCCATAGTCAATTGCCTGAGCCAAGGCCACAAATCCACCGGTGATTGCTGCTGTTCGAGTTCCACCATCAGCTTGCAAGACGTCGCAGTCGATGACGATTGTGTTCTCCCCAAGAGATTTGAAGTCAATCACAGACCTCAACGCTCGCCCAATGAGCCTTGATATTTCGTGCGTCCGCCCGCCGATTTTTCCTTTTACGCTCTCCCGGTCGCTTCTATCATGAGTCGCTCGCGGAAGCATCGAATATTCGGCTGTTACCCAACCTTCTCCGGAATCCTTTTTAAATCTAGGAACGCCCGGGGTAAAGCTGGCAGTGCAAAGAACCTTTGTTGAGCCAAAGCTAATAAGTGCGGACCCCTCGGCGTGCTCGCTCCAGCCAAGATCAATGTTTACATCTCTTAGCTGGTCTGCGGCCCTATTGTTTGGTCTGGACATTGTGGTTCCTCTCGATTTCTTCCACGCCCAAAACTTCTGGGCCCAAGAACCTCTTTGCAAGGTCCTCAAATTCTTGTTTCTTTCCGGTAGCCAAGAAACGATAGTTCGGTTGAGTTTCATTAGACGCCAGCAACTCATGCTCGGTAAGCACACGAAATACGTCTTTGGCGGTTTCTTCTGCGCTACTGACAAGGTTGACCCCATCTCCCATCACAAAGCCAATTGCTGCAGCGAGAAGTGGGTAGTGGGTGCAACCAAGCACCAAAGTGTCTATGTCTTGATCTTTTAGGGGTTCCAAATAACCCCGAGCGACTTTCAGTAGTTCGTCACCGCTTGTTTCCCCACGCTCTACAAATTCAACAAAGTCAGGACAGGCGGCGGTGGATATCTCGAGATTCAAGGCGGCTGCGAAAGCGTCGTTGTAGCTCTTGGAGGAAATTGTGGCAGTTGTTCCAATTACTCCGACCCTGCCATTTTTGGAGGTAGAAACAGCCTTCCTGACGGCAGGTTGAATTACCTCTACAACGGGAATACCGTGACCCACCGTGTAGCGTTCTCGAGCATCACGCAAAACCGCGGACGAAGCCGAGTTGCAGGCGATGACCAGCATCTTTACGCCCATCTCAACTAACTGATCCATAACTTCCAAGGCCAACCCGCGAACCTCTGGAATTGACTTGATTCCGTATGGGGAATTTGCGGTATCTCCCAGGTAAATAATCGATTCATGAGGCAGCTGGTCGATTATTGAGCGGGCAACAGTAAGCCCACCAACTCCGGAGTCGAAAATACCTATAGGGGCCTGATTCACGTTGACAGTCTATTGTTTGCCAGGTCTTCTCCGCAGATTGCGACGGAGTGTAACCTGTTGCAATGACCAGTGCTCTGAAGACCGATCGCTACGAGCTGACGATGCTGGACGCGGCCCTGACCTCTGGCAATGCCGACAAGCAGGTTGTTTTTGAAGTTTTCACACGCGCTTTACCGCCGGGGCGGAGATTTGGAGTGTTTGCCGGCGTCGGAAGACTAATCGAAGAAATCAAGAACTTTCGATTTTTGGAAGAGCAGTTGGAGTTTTTGAAAGATGAGCGAATAGTTAGCGAACAAACCATCAATTATTTGAAGAGTTACTCGTTCTCGGGTGAAATCGAAGGTTTCCAGGAAGGTGAGATTTATTTCGGAAACTCTCCAGTTCTCACGGTCACCGGAAGCTTTGCCGAGTGCGTCGTGCTGGAAACGCTCGTTCTATCAATATTGAACTACGATTCGGCTGTGGCATCGGCCGCCGCCCGGATGAGAATCGCGGCTGGAGATCGAAAACTCATTGAAATGGGCTCCCGCCGAGCAAACGAGGATGCGGCAGTTGCAGCTGCCAGGGCAAGCTATGTGTCCGGCTTTGACGCAACCTCTAACCTCTTGGCGCAGTTCAAATACGGCATCCCCACTCTGGGAACCTCCGGTCATGCATTCACGCTTCTTTTTGACTCCGAAAAAGAAGCATTCCAAGCACAACTGGCGGCAATGGGCGAGAACACGACTTTTTTGGTGGACACCTTCGATGTCGATTACGCCGTAAAAACAGCTGTAGAGCTCACAAATGGAAAATTAGGGAACGTCCGGATTGACTCGGGTGACCTCAATGAAACGGCGAATCGAGTTAGGAAGCAGCTTGACTCACTTGGGGCAAAAAAGACGAAAATCACGGTGACTAACGATTTAGATGAGGACGCAATCGCTTCGCTTGCGTCTGCGCCGGTGGATAATTATGGAGTTGGGACATCTCTTGTCACTGGTTCGGGAGCGCCAACCGCTGGTTTTGTGTTCAAAATGGTCTCCAAACTTGGTGCTGAGGATTGGACAGACGTGTCGAAAAAATCAGAGGGTAAATCAAACCTGCCAGGAAAAAAACAAGCCAGCAGAGTTGTGGAGAATGGAATCGCAACCCGAGATGTTGTTTCCACGAGTGAAATTGAGATCGGGCGGCCTCTGCAAGTCAGTTACATGCAACAGGGAAGGCAATTAGTAGAAGCCGACCTTGCCAAAGCTCGCCGCAGGTTCGCTGACTCATTGAGTGAACTCCCTGCTTCTTCAAAAAGACTTAGCGATGGTGAACCTTCACTGAGGGTAACTACTTCTTGAGCCCCTCATAAATGCGCTTGCAATCCGGGCAGACCGGAAATTTCTCAGGATCCCGGCCGGGAATCCACTTTTTTCCACACAGGGCCAATACCGGAGTCCCCATAACTGCACTCTCGGTGATTTTGTTCTTTTGAACGTAGTGAGAATAGCGCTCGTGGTCACCATCTTCTAAAAGCTCTTGCTTTTCTTTTAGTTGCTCTTCCATTAGTTAGATTCTAGATCTCTACTATCCCCGAGTGTTACCTCGAAACTCAGCCTTTGACCATTTCTCAGAACTTCTAACTCGATTTCTGCGCCGGCAGGTTGCGCTCGAACCGCAGCGGTAAGTTCACCGCTTCCTTCAATCCGGTCCCCATCAAACAAGACCACCACGTCCCCCGCCTGCAGGCCGGCTAGAGCGGCCGCTCCACCCTCGGTGAGTTCGACAATCTCGGCCCCTGAGGCAAAACTTGAATTCGGGATGACACTGTCGGTCACCAAAGCGCCGAGCAGCCCATGACTTGCAAAGCCTCTCTCGATTAGCTCGTCTGCGATTCGTAGTGCCGTGTTCGCAGGAATTGCAAAACCAACACCAATGTTCCCGGAAGACCCGCTAGTCGCAATTGCCACATTAATACCAACAAGTCGACCTTGCTGGTCTACCAACGCCCCGCCAGAGTTTCCAGGGTTGATTGCGGCATCGGTTTGGACGACCTGCAAGTTGATTGGTCTCGTCCCTAGGCCATCCCAAAATCTCAGTCCAGTTCCGTTACCATCCTCAACTTCACTGCTTGCAACTTGAATTGTCCTGTTCAAAGCAGAAACAATTCCCTGGGTAACGGTTGAACTGAGTCCCAGCGGCGCACCTATCGCAACCACCGGCTCTCCGACATTCAACTGATCGGAATCCTTGATTCCTATTGGTTGGAAATTCTCTGATCCCAAAAGCTTGATTACAGCTATATCGTTGGTCGGATCCGTACCAACAACCTCAGCCTCATAAACCCTGCCATCCCAAGCTTGGGCGGTAACACTCACATCATTTGTTGAGCCTCCCAGGGTGACAACGTGGGAGTTTGTAAGAGCGTATCCGTCTTCAGAAATCATTACTCCGCTGCCGTTTCCATTGCCGGTCGAGCTGTTGACACTGAGAGTGACAACAGATGGACTCGCCGCCATGGCTGCACCAGTTACCCAGTTGACAGCCTCGGTGTTGTTGACAACAACAGGTGGAGGTGCCTGCATTGAGCTGAAGGCGACCAAAGATGCCCCAGCGCCGATTGCCCCTCCGGTCAAAGCTGCAAATGCTGCAATGACACTCATCGCTAAGGCCCTCGAAGATTTGCTCCTGGTCTTTGTCTGCTCAGACTTTTTTGACTCCACCGGGTAATACAAAAACTGTTTGGATGAACGCTCGTCCACAACAAGCTCCTTTCAACAACAGTAAATAGCTTGGCACCAGAAACTGAATGCTTGGTGATAACAACCTGAATATTGGCTTCAGGCTTCCTAGCCGATCAGCCGAGTTTCTCTTGGTAATGGCAGGGCGGTGACCAGCAAAGAGTTACTCGGGGATTCAATTGAACCTGCGTTGATTACCCAAGATCCACCAATGGTTTTGTAATCAACCTGAAACCGGACTTTTGCCCTCGCGCTAAAGTCCCCTTTTTCGCCGAAGATGTGATTTGCGGTGAAGCCGGAGGAGCCAAAGCTCCAACTTGCCGATATGGGAACAAAGCGCACAACCACCGGCTCCTCGAATAGCAGTCCGGATTTGGTTTGACTGGCCTTTTCAACCCAAAAGCTAAATTCCTCATCGTAATATCGCTCGCTCGGAGAAACATATGCCATTGGAGTGCTGGGAGATGTCTTGAAGACTTGCTGAAGCGTTTGCGAATCAGTCACCCGTTCAACGGTCTTTTTCGTACTTCCGGCAATTTTGATTGGAACATAGTCTTTTTCCTGAAGGCAATCCCGCGAACCCTGTCGCGTCTTCACCCACATTGTTCCGAAAGTTTGAATCTCCGTCCCGCCACTCACATAAATCTCGCAAAGCACCCATGGCGGTGGTGGCGTCCAGACTGACCCAGGGCTCGAAGATCCGATTTCTTTCTCGGACTCTTGCTGATTCCCTTGCCGTTCGCAGATCACAACCTCAGTTAGGCCAACATTCGTTGAGCAATCGTCGACACAACTTCCTAAAACTGCGGAAGCTGCCGCGCAGGTAAAAATAACTTCTACTAGCACTTGGCAAACCTCCTCACATCCAGCTCGCTGATGCGAGGACCATTGGGAAAGTTTTGGACCTTCATCAGCATCGGTACCTGTGTTGGCCTTTGAATTGGAGTCCGGTCTTGGCCGGCTAGGTCGCGAAGGCTGGTTTCGGAAACATCGAGGCAAAATTGGTATCGATTAGCCTCAGTGCTTTCAAATCGGTAGAACCTGGTTTCGCCAACCTGCGAGAGGCCAAGATCACGCATGATTTGACTGGCCTCCAAAGCTGAGCTCAAAGCCGATCCGGACAACACCTCGCTAAATTGCTCTGTTTTTCCTGAATCACTAATCTCCAAATAATCAACCAGCAGGTCTTCCGCGGGAATGCTGTTGGAACATGCGCTGATAGCGAGTGGGAGAAAAATTAGTAGTCGAAGCATGAGTGAAAGCTAGTTGCTGAGTCAAACATCTGCTCTGAGTTATTCACAAAAAAATCCCTCCCAGCTAATGCTGGGAGGGAAATGGTTGCGGGGACAGGATTTGAACCTGCGACCTCCGGGTTATGAGCCCGGCGAGCTACCGAACTGCTCCACCCCGCGGCGAAGTTTCTAGTATAGCAAGCCAAAGGCTCAAACGGAAACTAGCGGTTAATTGCCTCCACTGCATCCTCAATTGCACGGTTCAAGCGATCATCTGCCTCACCAAAAGCGTTCCAGTCACCGTTAGCCAGTGCGTCCTGCTTGTCCTGGATGGCCTGCTCAGCCCTTTCAAGTGCTGCACTGAGAGCAGGGTTGTCAGACTCCGCTCCTGTTGGTTGCTCATCGGTTGACTCTCCGTCGTCCACAGCAGGCGACTCTTCCTCAACATCGGGTGCGAGACTGTCACCGGCGCTAGCTCCACTGTCTCCGCCGAAGAGGGCGTCCAAAGCCTCATCTAGGGTATCCTCAAAGGCAATTCTGTCTCCGAAGCTCACAAGTACTTTCTGCAAGAGCGGGAACGAAGTTTCTCCGGTTGACTCAATGTAAACCGGCTGCACGTAGAGGAATCCCCCGCCAACTGGCAAGGTAAGCAAGTTACCGTTTAGCACCCGCGTTGAACCCTGACGAAGAATGTTCAAAAGCTGTGAAACTTCGCTGTCCGCGTTGAAGTTGTTCTGAACCTGACCGGGACCCGGGATAATTGTCTCTCTCGGAAGGCTCAACAGTCTGAGTTTTCCGTATTCCTCAGATACAACTCCAGCCTCATTTCCAGCCTCCGCGCTTGCTACTAAATAACCCGTGAGAACGTTTCGGGAGTTTTCACCGGTGGACTGAGGAATAAAGGTTGTATAGAGCGAGAACTTTGGATCCTTCATTCCAGGGGCCTGCATGGTTAGGTAGTAAGGGGGTTGTAAAACACCGATCCCTGGTCCGTCTACTGGGTCATTGGGGGTCATCCAAGCATCCTGCTGAGAATAGAAAGCTCCGGCCTCGGTGACGTGATAACGACCCAAAATTGACCTTTGAACTTTGAACAAATCGGATGGGTAGCGGATGTGAGACATCAGCTCCCCGCTCATTTCTGAGACTGGCTTCACGGTGTCCGGGAAAACTTTTCTCCAAGTTGCCAATACGGGATCATTCTCATCCCAGGCATAGAGTTTCACCTCGCCGTCGTAAGCATTCACCGTCGCCTTAACTGAGTTGCGAATGTAGTTGACATTGTTTGCCCCAAAACCTGCAGTTTCAGTGGACGAATCTATGATTGCCAGGTTCATGCTCTCAGAGTTTGAGTAGGGATAATTGTTATTGGTGGTGTAGGCGTCAATAATCCACAAAACTTCCCCGTCTACCACGGCAGGGTAAGCCTGCGAATCGACCGTCAAATATGGCGCAACTGCTTGCACGCGTTCTCTTGGGTCACGATTAAACATGATCTGCGAGTCTGGGTTGATTGCATCCGAGAGAAGAATCTGCTCACTCTGGAACTTCAAAGCGAACGCAATTCTATTTACAAGCGAACCTACATTCGGTCCTCCTGAGCCTTCGAAGGTTGTGTAAGTCTGATTCTCAGTTCCCTCTCCGGCTGGGAAGTCGAACTCCAAATCCTCCCCGTTTTCGCCACCAACGATTGAATATGGGGGCGAGTTCTCGCCGAAGTAAACTCTTGGTTCAAACTCGCCTAGCTCTCCAACAGAGGGAATCCCCGACTGCAGAAATAGAGGCTGTCCGTCAGTGTCACGCTTGTTTCCATAAGCTGCAACTAGGCCGTAACCATGGGTGAAGACAATGGTTGAGTTATACCAACTGTTGGAATCGCCCAGACCGTCTTGGTCCAATTCTCGAACACCCAAAACTGCATCCTGTGATTCTCCGTTGATCTCGTAGCGTCCCACGTGTAAGCGCTCTGGGAATGAGTAGTACTGACGATATTGCTCCAGCTGCCTAAACGCATCGGAAACAAGTGAGGGATCCAAAATTCGAATTGAGGTGGTCGTCTCGGCGTCCGCTCTTAGTGCTCCAGGGTTAGCCGTCGTGGTGGCGTCGTAATCAATGATTTCGACCTGGTCAAGCCCATAGGCCTCTCGAGTAGCCTCAATGTTTCTTTCAAGATAAGGGGTCTCAAGTGTTCTTTCGTTTGGAACAACCTGGAAAGTTTGAATTGCCCACGGGTAAAGACCACCCAATACAACAGAACTGATGATCATCAGTCCAGTTGCGATTATGGAGTATCGCCATGAACCCATGATTGCTGTAACAACGAATAGCGCGGCTACCAGAATCGAAATTAGAGCAAGAATTTGAAGACCCGGAATCGTTGCGTTGACGTCAGAGTAACGAGCGCCGGTGAAAAGTTCGTTAGAGGTGAAGACCGTCTCATACTGGTTTAGCCAAAGGGATGCTCCCTGAACCAAAAAGTAGATAGCCGCGGTTATCGATAGCTGAACCCGAGCAGGCTTTGCTACCTTGACGTTTCTCCCCTCGAGGCGGATTCCTCCATAAATCAGGTGCACTCCAGCTGCAATTAGTCCTCCGAGGAGTACAGCAGCAGAAACAAAGCTGATAAGTGCTGTCAAAAATGGAAGTTGGAAGAGGTAAAAGCTGACATCCATGCCGAACTGCTGATCTTCTCTGCCAGCTGGGGTTGAATTTAGAAATTGAAGTGCAGTGGTCCACTGCGAAGTTGCTGCGACACCGGCAAAAACACCGAGGATAGCCGGCACACCGAACATGATTACCCGACGAAGGTTGTCTATGACCTGCTGGTAATTCTCAAACGGAGATTCGCCAGGCATTCGCAGATAAACGGGCCTATTCCGATATGCGAGCCAGAATGAAATCAGGGTCAGGGCAAACATCAGAGCAAAACCCGCAGCAAACAATGCCACCTGGGCAAAAATCTGAGTCAAGAAAACGGATTGAAATCCGAGTTGGTTAAACCACAACAAATCTGTGTAAATGCCTGCGGCTGAGATCAATACGGTCGCAATTACAACCAGAATTCCCACGGCAATAGTGGCTGGCGATACTCTCCTACGCTGAGCAGGGCTGGATGGTTGGCTCAAGTGTCAACTCCTAGTTTTCACATTTTGGAAACTCTGCGTTTCCGTCTTTATACATTTCAATAACTGAAAGTGCTTCTGTAAAGTCTGCCACGGGAACCACCAGCAAATCTTCAGGTTGGCTGGAAATTATTTCTGCGCAGTTGGCAGCCGGTGCCAAAAACAAGTCAACTCCGTCTCGAGCAGCTGCCAACATTTTTAGATCAATTCCTCCAATTGGGCCGACCTGTCCAGTGGACGAGATAGTTCCTGTGCCTGCTATGTGGGAGTCGTCAAGGATTGAACCCTCGGTCAAGGAGTCATACACCCCAAGTGCGAATATCATTCCGCCGCTTGGCCCACCGACGTTTCCCAGCTGCAAATCAATGGTTATTGGGAAATCGTATGTGTAACCGACCATCACTCCAATTAGGTACCTATCATCTACTATTTCTGGAGAGAGCGAATAACTCATTTCCTCTCCACCTCGAGAAACCAGTACGCTAACCGACTCCCCGTCCGACTGTTGGATGAGGTATTGAAGCTGCTCGATATTAGTTATTGGCTCTCCTGCAACGGACTTGATGAAATCCCCAGCCACGAGCGAGCCGCTGGCGGCTCCACCCTCAGTGACCATCGAAACATATATCTCAGGCTCGAATTCATAGCCAAGCTCAGACAGTGCCACGGCCACTGCCTCCTGCTGACTTGTTTCCATCATGGCTACACTCTCGGCACGCACCTCTTCTGTGGTCTTGGATGGAGGAAAAACATCGTCCACAGGCAGGACTTGCTGCTGCGGGTCAATCCAGGCTAGAAAGATCTCGATCCAACCCGGAGTGCTGTCTTGATTTCCCAACACGCTTACGGTTAGCACATCAAGTCGAGTTTCTGACTGGAAACTCTCGGCCTGAGAAACGGATATGACCCGGGTGCCATCCACCTCTCCGTTCACATTGAAACTTGTGCCTGGCCTTTCAATGACGTATCCGCTGGGCAGCATTACGCCGGCGCCTGCAGCGATTATAAAAATCGCGAGGAAGATCCATCCGGCAGGGTTTTTTCTCTTGGGAGAAGTTTCAAAAAAAGTCATCGCCTAAATGGTAAGCCTGTTGAGAGACACCTTGTGCCCTCCCGCTACACGCCTCTGGCGAACATTGACCCTGAAAGTTTCAAATTTCAAGTGTTCCCAATTAGCCTGTGATGCAGGGAGGGCTGATGTCTGACGAAAATAAAGACCGGGATGAATTCCAAGAATTCTTGAGGAAGTTTTTCTCTTCCTCGGATAACTTCAACCCTGAAGACTTGGCCAATCAAGCTGGTATACCCATTGATCCCGCAAATTTGGGAATGATGATGGAGCAACTGCAGAGAGCAATCAGCGGTCAAGGCGAGGGAATCAACTGGAAACTGGTCGAGACTCAAGCCAGGAAAGAACTAGATTCCCAAAAGGTGGAGCTTTCTGACGAATTGGAACAATCCTTCAAACAGGCATTCAGCACTGCTTCTTTGTGGCTGGACGAAGTGACCAGCATTGGACAGTATGAATACAACCCACTGATGCTCACTCGTCAGGGCTGGGTCATCGAGTCCTTGGATTTATTCAAAGAAATTGCGGAGCCAGTGGCGACGAAACTTGCCGAGGCATTGGCTGAAAACCTAAAAGAAAACCTGCCTGAAGAGCTTGCTCAACTTGCAGGTCCCGCATCCAATATTCTAAAAAGTGCCGGAGGCTCACTGTTTGCGATGCAGTTCGGCCAGTCACTAGGACAGTTAGCGAATCAATCCCTGAGCGGTGGAGAAATTGGAATTCCAATCTCCGACCGTCCAAGCTTGTGCGTGAAAAACGTAGAAGAGTTTGCTGCAGGCTTGGGTCTTGACTCGCAGGAGGTGTTGATTTACTTGGCGGTTAGGGAATTGGCCCTGCAGAGACTTTTCACTCAGAGCTCGTGGTTGAAAGACCGCGTGGTGAACCAGATTCTCGAATACTCGAGAGAAATCAGCATTGATACTGAAAAAATTAACCGTCTGGCCGAGGATATTGACATCACAAACCCGACCGAGATTCAAAATGCAATTAGTTCCGGAGCGTTTATAAACGAACCGACCGAATCACAACGATTGGCACTGGACCGAATTCGAATAAACCTCGCACTTATAGAAGGTTGGGTTGACACCGTGACCGAGCAGGCCACCCAGAGACTTCCTTCCAGAGTAAATCTTTCAGAATCAATTCGAAGAAGACGTGTTAGTGATAACCCAAGCCAAAAGCTCTTTGGCACACTGATTGGATTGGAACTTCTGCCAAAAATGCTTCGTGAAACATCTGCGCTTTTTGTGCAACTTCAAGAAAAGCTCTCCGCAAATCAAAGAGATGAGATTTGGCTTCACCCCGATCAGCTTCCAACTGAAGAGGAAATCGCCAACCCTGACCTGCTGATTCAAAGACTTTCCAGTGGCAAGGATGACCTGGACGCAGAGTTGAGAGGCCTTTTGGGAGACTAGCTGTGGATAACAGCCTCCGCAGAATGTATCTGGGTGTGAAACTCTTTTCGTGGCCCTTAGAATCCGAGAATCAATTGTCAAAACATGGTCCTCACAAACCGAGCGTCAGTTTGGGATTGATAACCCTCTCCGAATAAAAATCGAATCCGCCGCAGAGGAAACTTTCCTAGCCATGCTGGAACTCGGAATAGCTGATGGCCAGCTACAGACTGCCGCCAATCTTGCAGGTTTAGAGCTGGAATCAGCTGAGAGAATTCTTGAACAACTGCGCCAAATCATTGAGGATTTTGCCCCACCGCTAGCTACATCGGAGCTGCAAAATCTCAGCTTTCCAATTCGAGAAAGCTTCCGACGCCGGCAGCAAGCAGTTGTGCTAGTTCCCGAATTGGATCGCCTTGGGAAACTGCTAATCCATTCTTTAGCACATTCTGGAATAGGCAAGATTATTGTGAGCGATGGCACTCTGATTAACGAATCGGACTGCGGCCGACTTGGGTATCCGCGAGAGCTGATTGGCAATTCGAAACTCTCTGTGATCAAATCCGAATTAGCCAACGCACCCAGCAAAGTAAAGCTGGATAACAGGATGGGCTGGGCCGATTACACAGAGGTGGACATTGCAGTGGTCCCAGCCAATGGCGTTTTTCGACCCATCGACTATCAGCGATGGCTATCACTTGGTACTACACATATCGGAATCTGCTTCTCCGATAAGCACGTCCTGGTTACCGGGGTTATCGACGAGGGTTCGGCTTGCCTTGGATGCCGAGAATTAAATAAATGGGACAAAGATCAGTCTCAAAAAATGATTGGGAGTCAAATCGCAGGAATTTCAGGCATGAGGGACAGTGCCTCCTTGCTTTTCGCGGCATCCTTAGCCACTCAGCGAATTATCCAGAGAATTGAACTTGGAAACCATGGGACTGACACAAAATTTTTCTTCGATGGAGAAACGAAAAGTCTCTCGGAAGTGACTAACCCGGCCTGCGGATGTCAACAATCCCTTGGAGAAATCTAGAAACTTCGCCAGCTTGCTTCGAATAGGTAATTACAAGGCTTCGCTTGGCGCGCGTAATGGCCACGTAACTAAGCCTTCTCTCCTCGTCTAGCTCCTGGTCGGATTGCGCCATGCGATAGGGCAAAAGCCCCTCACTTGCCCCTACCAGATATACCTTGCGCCACTCCAAGCCCTTGGCGGCGTGAATGGTAGAAAGCGTTACAAGCTGTTTTACAGGCTCAAAGTGCTGAAGCTGCAAAGAGTCAATCAGTTCGATGGTCTCCGCAATTGAAAGTGACTGCTCTGTAAGCACCTCGTATAAAGCCTGCATTGACTCCCATGCAGACAAATCACCGGAGGGAGACATTGTCCAACCGAGCTCTCTGAGCACATCGGAGACAATTTCTGAGGGCTTTTTGTCCTCAACAAATCGAGATGCTCTGATCAGTTGAACAGCTTTGGAAATTACTGGCTGCTGAAAAAACTTTTCCTGGGTCTTTAGTTGGTGTCGAATGCCCATTTCGCTTAATTTTTGCGTCAGCGGCTCGGCTTGGCTATTCACTCTAAACAGGACTGCGATCTCAGCCTCGGGTATCCCATTTTCAATATCGGTGGCAATCATTTTTGCCACCGAAGTTGCCTCTGCAGATTCGCTGGGGTACTGCTCTAAACGAATCTCGCCGACCTCCCCTATTGAATGCATTTGCGGGAAATCACTCATAACTCGATTGGCAAGGCCCACCACTTCGCTGCCACTTCGGTAGTTATTGCTCAACTCAATAGAAACAGTATTTTCGAATCTGGATTCAAACCCCGTGAGAAAACCTTGAGAGGCTCCCGCAAAAGAGTAAATAGTTTGTCTTGGATCGCCCACCACACATAAATCAGATCGATCTCCAATCCAAGACTCAAGAAGGGCAAACTGCAATGGAGAAATGTCCTGAAACTCATCGATGGTGAAAAATCGATACTGACTGTGAACGTGTTCCGCCACTCTGGGCTCCGAGCGGATCATGCCCAGTGTGAGAATGAGGACATCCTCCCAATCAATCTGCTGAGAGATGTTTTTCAGTCTTTCGTATTCGACAATGATGTCACTGGCAACTGCACGATTAACTGTCTCAAGTTGCCTTTCGGACTCGGCATACTCGCCAGGGCTCAGTAGTGAATACTTCCACCATTCGATCTCCGACGCCAGCTCTCTAAGCACTGCTTGGCTGGAATCGATTTTTAGGTTTTTCAATGCCTCAATTAGGAGCTCTTTTTTACTTCCCACGACTTTTGGAGCGCCCACCCCGGTCAACTGCGGCCAGAAGTATCTCAGTTGAGCCAGTGCAGCTGCGTGAACCGTTCTGACCTGGACAGCGGGAATGCCTAGCGCATTTATACGTGATCGAAGCTCGGCAGCAGATCTGGAGGTATAACTTAGGGCTAAAACTTTCTCGGGCGCATAAACACCGCTGGCCACCCCGAAGGCGATTCGGTGACTGATGGTCTTGGTTTTACCGCTGCCGGCGGAGGCAATTATCCGAACCGGTCCAATCAGCGTTTCAGCAGCTAATCGCTGCTGCGGGTCTAGCCCCTGCAACAAACTCTCTGCTGATTCCATAACGTTTCCCTGCGTGGCATCGAAGCTGACAAAGGTTGCCAAAATAGTGTTTGGCTATGGCCAAATCTCACTTGATTCTAGCGGCGCTTGCGGCTGAGGCTGCAGGCGGCAAAAACTTCACCTCTGCTCGACTTTCCAGCGACCAGACACCCGGGTTTAATTCAGCTGTATTGGAATCTGATATGGGCCACAAGTATCAAGTGTTGGTGCCAAAATCTAAGCAATCCGAGTCTGAACTAAAGACAGAGCTAAACGCTCTGCAGCTAATCAAACCACTGGCCTCCTCCACGCTCTCAATACCGGAACTTGTCGGCCAAACTAAAGATACGGATGGGTTTTCGGTCGTGGTTCTCAGCTTCGATGAGTCCAAAGACATTCGACTGGGGACAAAGAACACAGAACCCATCGAATTGCTCTCAGCGGAATTAGCAAGAATACATTCGCTGTCGCTTGCCGATGCACAGCAGTTGGAGATTCAAAGCTTTACCCCCACCGAACTCAACTCTGAACTTGTGGCAGAAATCGACAGACTTTCGGATACCGGAAAGGTTCCTGGAGTCCTACTCTCCCGCTGGGAGAAGGCCTTGGAAGATATTGGGTTGTGGAGATATCGACCAACGGTAATCCACGGCTCCATCAATTCAGACACGGTTGGTACCTACGGTGACAAACTCGTGTTGCGTGGATTTGGATCAGTACGAGTTTCTGACCCCGCAGAGGATTTTGGTTGGATTGCAGCCGGTTCTACGGAAGCCGTTTTGAATGCATGCTTCGCTCAGTATTTGGAAATCAAAGAAGCCGATGAAAACCTGCTAAAGCGAGCGATATTTTATTCGGAGGTGGAAATAGCAAGGTGGCTTTCTTACTGCTTGGAAATCGGGGACGATCGAGCCGCAGAGGCCGCCAGCGCGGACTTAGAAAACCTTGCGGAGGATGCCCAGCGCTCCGACTTGCCATCTTTGGAGGCCATCAGCTTCATCGGTTTGAACCAAGAGCAAACCGACAGCTAAGCTTTCAGCAAAAGCGAGGAGTGAAGTGCAGATAAAAATTGGTATTCAGAACAGTGGTCGCGAACTCATTATCGAAAGCGAGGAGACCACCGAAGCCATCAACAAAAAAGTTGAAAAGGCACTAACCGATGCAGCGTCAACCCTTCAGTTGACCGATGACAAGGGTGGGACAGTAATAATTCCATCATCCGCTCTGGCCTATATCGAGATAGCTGCCGAGCAGCCCCGAAAGGTTGGTTTCGTCAGCTAATGGATCTTTCACACCTAATCAGTCTTCCAGTAGTCGTAATCTACGGAGTCCTTTTGGGGTTGATCACCCCTTATGTGATTGGCAAAAGCGACAAGCACGGAAGCCTAGTTCCCGCGTCAATTGCTGTTACAGCTGGTTCAGCCTTATGGCTGGTTCTTACCTGGGTTGGACTCTCTCATTCAGGGGCTGCGATCTGGCTACTGGTGATGCTCATAACCCCTGCCATTACATTTATTGCCATTCGCTACCTACGAAGTCAACGAGTGAAGCAGGACGAAGAGCAACTAAGGGCTCTTTAGGCGCTCATTCCGAGCTCGTCCATTCGAGCCGAATGGTTGCTCACCAGTTCGTTGGTGAGGGGCTCAATAAGTCTCAGGGCGCCTCTTCTGAATTCGACCGGATCTGTTTCATCCAGGTCTCCGAACTGCAAAACCCCAACGATGTGCAACAAGCAGTCTGCGACCAAGCTCCTGCCAAACATTGCTAAGAGATCTTTCAACTCCTCGTTCTCTGAGGTTTTTTCAATCAATAGGCTTTTCAGAAAGTCGTGAAAAGGGTAATCTTCTAGAGTTTTGACTACCAAATTCTTGGTAGATGAGGGCTGTGCGGTTGCCATGCGAGAGTAAAAATCGTCCAGGATTCCAAAAACGATATATAGAGCCATCAGGTTTTCATAAAAACCACGGCCAGAAATTCTGTCCGACAGCTCCAGGAAGCTTTCTTCGAATCTAACCAGCTCATCCTTCGCTCCCCGACTCTTTTTAGCGATTGCTCGCAAAACTGGCCTAAATCGCTCCTGCTGGTTGTTCGATAGTGCCCTGACACTCTCGGACAGTTTTTCATCAGGTGTCTGAATGGCCAGTTCTGACAGTAAATCGGCAGCCAGTTGTTGCGCCAGAGAAAAGTTGACCAAATAGTCAAGCTCAGAGGGAGTAAGCTTAGAGAGATGGAGCTGCTGATTAGTTCGACCATCACTTGCTTCGCGAGACGGCAAAGTTAATTTGCGTGACGCTCTTCTAAGCCTTCGAACCCAATCCAGCACACAGAAAGCATATGCCAATAGGCGGAAAGAATAAGAATTTGACATTCAGAGAACTAGGTATCGACGAAGACATCGTTGCTGCCTTGGAGAAAAAAGGGATCACCTCCCCATTCCCAATTCAGGAACAGGCCATACCAATCGCCTTGACGGGCAAAGACCTAATAGGTCAGGCCAAAACTGGAACAGGAAAGACGCTGGGCTTCGGATTGCCGGTGATACAAAAACTTGGACTAAATCCAGAGAAGAAGCACCTTGCGCTGATTGTGGTTCCGACAAGGGAACTTGCTCAGCAGGTTGCGGCTGACTTGGTACTCGCGACCTCAAACAGGCCCGTTCAAGTTGCCGAAATACTGGGTGGCAAAAGCTACGATCAGCAGATTTCAGAGCTGGAGGATGGAAGACAAATTATTGTTGGAACTCCTGGTCGATTGAACGACCTTCACCAAAAAGGACATTTGAAGTATTCGGAAATCGAATATTTGGTTCTCGACGAAGCTGACGAGATGCTCGATTTGGGTTTCCTTCCTGACATCGAAAGAATTTTTTCTGCGACTCCAAAGGAGAAGCAGACTTTGCTTTTCTCGGCAACCATGCCAGATGTAATTCTGACACTTGCAAGGAAGTATCAAAACAAACCGGTCCACATCCGAGCCACCGGAGAAGACCAGCAACAGACGAAAGCTGATATCCAGCAGTTTGTTTTCAGGGCACACAAGCTCGACAAAGACGAGCTTGTTGCAAAAATTCTGCAATCCAAAGACATTGACAAAGCGATTATCTTTACCCCCACCAAACGCCAAGCCTCTAAGTTGGGCGAGGTTCTCACCGAGCGGGGCTTTTCGGCAACCACGCTGCATGGAGACATGGGGCAACCGGCCAGAGAACGTTCGATGAAGGCCTTCAGGGAAAACAAAAAACGAATCATGGTTGCAACCGAGGTTGCGGCCCGCGGTATTGATGTCGATGACGTATCGCACGTGATCAATTACTCGACTCCTGAAGATGACAAGGCTTATCTGCACAGGACTGGTCGAACCGGAAGAGCTGGAAAAAAGGGAATCGCGATCACGCTCGTTGACTGGGACGACATCAACCGCTGGAAAATGATTAATAAGTCTTTGGGTTTAGATTTTGACGAGCCCTTGGAGACTTATTCCTCCTCACCTCACCTGTTTGAGCAACTTGACATCCCCAAGGATGCGAAGGGTTCACTTTCTCGAAAAACAGAGCCTCGAGGCCAGGAATCAAAACCGGGTGCGAGCCCAGGTGCGACCAAGACTCGACGCAGGACCAGAAGTTACAGCCACTCCAAACCAGCTGGCAAGTAATAATCCGAACCGCTGCTTGCAGCAAGCAGTCTTCGGAAGTTCTCAACGGAAGTTGAGTTCTCTCCAAGTTCGTTCACTTTGCCTCCGACTCCGTGATAATCACTGGAACCAGTGGTGAATAAATCGTGACTCTCTGCGAATGCTCGCAACCATTCTCTTGCGGGCTCTGGAACTTGCCGGTGCTCAACCTCTAAACCGTTCAATCCAGCCTCTACCATTTCCTCAAAATGGTTCGTTGGCAGATCGGAGACCGATTTGCCCGCTGGAAAATCCATCAGTGGATGCGCTATTACTGTCGCCGCACCGGCATCACGGGCAAGCTCAATCGCCTCCAAGGTGTTCAGCGAGTGCTCGCTGATGTAATACGGGCTGGACTTATGCAAAATCGATTCAAAGGCCTTGCTTCTGTCCTCAACTACTCCAGCCCTCACCAGAGCGTCTGCGATAGCGGGCCGACCGACAGTTGAGCCAGGCCGAATGTTTTCGGTTATTTCAGACCAACTAATTGGATAGTCCTTCTCAATCAGCTCCACCATTCGCTTGGCTCTCAAGACACGGCTATCGCGTGTTCGAGCAAGTTCATGAACTAACCTTGCATGGTTTTGTTCGGGGCGATAAGCCAAGATATGAACGCTTATCCGTCTGCTCCCGTTCACAGTCATAATGTCTGAATGAGTTGAAATTTCAATTGCCGGAACAAAACCCAATTCCAGCTCCTTTGCCTTGTCGAAACCCTCTTTCCACCCGTCGGTGGTGTCATGATCGGCAAGCGCAAGAACGTCCACCCCGAGTTGTTTAGCTCGGGTCATCAAATAAGCTGGGGAATCAAGTCCGTCACTTCGATTGCTATGTGTATGCAAATCGAGAATTGGCTGATTGGACATGAGTAGACACTACTGGATTGGAGAACGCGTTGACAGGCGATAACCGAAGTCGAACTCCAAAAGACAAAGCCTTCCTGGAATTTATGAAAACCGGATGGTCCGAGACGCCTACCGAGGTCTTTCCAGATAAAGAGGCCAACGAGGCTGCTGCCAACAGGCGCGTGCAATTGATGGAGGCTTTCCCCGATGATTTGATACTGATCTCCGCATCTGTCGCAGCG
>Ga0209136_1000263_pt1 | contig 39020 bp, 35 predicted proteins | sample SaaInl0LU_22_DNA_FD_184640 | JGI IMG/M metagenome (GOLD analysis project Ga0209136, IMG submission 184640) | Marine microbial communities from expanding oxygen minimum zones in the Saanich Inlet - ESP_90LU_22_DNA (SPAdes) (version 2) | ecosystem: Environmental > Aquatic > Marine > Intertidal... | reverse complement strand
AATGGGTAATAATGCTGTTTTTGAGACCTAAAAAACCAAAAACCAAATGTTTGTAGAAAATTTTTCTGTGAACTGGGCGCGAATAGGGTTTTGCCATTGCTAAAATGGACATAGGAACAGTAACATGAAGCGAAATTTACGTTTCACAATTATAAAGCTAATTTAAGAGGTGACACAATGAAGAAACTTTCGTTTTTATCTGCGCTTTGCGGCGCAGCAATGGGTTTTGGTGCTGTTGCATCAGCCAATGCAGCGACCACACTTGAAGCAGTTAAGGCAAAAGGGTTTGTCCAGTGCGGGGTCTCACAGGGCCTTCCTGGTTTCTCAAATGCCGATGATAATGGCAACTGGACTGGTATTGATGTTGATCTTTGCCGCGCCGTTGCAGCCGCCGTTTTTGGTAGTGGTGATAAGGTGAAATTCAGCCCGCTTTCAGCAAAGCAGCGTTTTACGGCGCTTGGCTCTGGCGAGATTGACATTTTGTCGCGTAACACAACTTGGACAATGACCCGTGACACACAGCTTGGTTTGAACTTTGCTGGCGTGAACTATTACGATGGTCAGGGCATGATGGTTCCGACATCACTTGGCGTTAAATCTGCCAAGGAACTTGATGGCGCAAACATCTGCACCAACACCGGTACAACAACCGAGTTGAACATCACAGATTATTTCCGTGCTAACAATATGAGCTTCAACCTTGTTGCTTTTGAAAAAGCTGATGAAGTTGTTGCAGCTTATGACGCTGGCCGTTGTGACGTTTACACAACTGACCGTTCAGGTCTTGCTGCCCAGCGCACCAAGCTGACTCAGCCAGATGCGCATACTGTTCTGCCTGAAATCATCTCAAAAGAGCCACTTGGCCCAGTTGTTCGTCAAGGTGACGATCAGTGGTTCAACATTGTTCGTTGGACATTGAACGCGTTGATCAATGCTGAAGAGCTTGGCATCACCAAAGCAAATGCTGGTGCACGCTTGTCAGGTACAACAAACCCATCAATCAAGCGTTTGCTTGGTGGTGAAGGCAAATTTGGTGAAGAACTTGGTCTGTCAAATGATTGGGCATTGAATGCTATTCAAGCGGTTGGCAATTATGGCGAAAGCTATGAAGCCAATGTTGGCCCTAACACACCATTGAAGCTTGATCGTGGCGTAAATGCCCTGTGGAGCAAGGGCGGCATTCTTTATGCTGCACCAATCCGCTAAACGCTTCGGATAAATTGGCCGCTCAGCTCATGTTATCTTTAACGGTGAGCTGGGCGGCTTTACCATATTATACCTATTGGCAATGTGGATGTATGACATGAAGCTGATAGCTGGTACGAGAATGATGGGGCTGGATTGATGACAGGCAAAGACCGATCGCTGACAACCCTTTTGAATGACTCTCATATTCGTGGGATTTTCTTTCAAATTCTACTGGCCCTTGGGCTGGTATTGCTTGGTAGTTGGCTTGTTGATAATACGCTGACCAACCTGTCCAATCAGGGCAAGACGCTTGGTTTTGATTTTCTGACTCGCACGGCGGGTTTCCAGATTATCCCAACGCTTGGCACCTGGATGTTTGATTATGAGGTTGGCAAATCAAACTATATTGATGTTTATCTTATTGGCATTGTGAATACATTTGTTGTCGCCTTTCTGGGTATTTTTGCGGCAACGGTTGTTGGCTTTACCATTGGTATTATGCGCCTTTCGGACAATCTGGTCTTTAAAGGATTCGCTACCGCCTATATTGAGGTGTTGCGTAATATTCCGCTGCTTTTGCAGCTATTTTTCTGGTATTTCGCCGTGCTGCGCGCGATGCCGGGCAAGCGCGAAAAATTGGAATTAATCCCCGGTATTGCTGGGGTCAATATCACTGGATTATATTTGCCCGCGCCGGTCGCCGGTGACGGATTTATCTACAGCTTTATCGCGCTGATCGTTGCGATCGGGTTGACATTGGCAGTGCGCCGCTATGCGGTGAAACGGCAGGCCGAAACGGGCCAGATTTTACCAATGTTCTGGATCGGGCTTGGCATTATTATCATTGTTCCGCTTCTGGTGCATTATCTGAACGGCGCCCCTTTGGATTGGATCTTGCCTGAATTTAAAGATACCGGCCCGAAATTGCGTCAGGGCTATCAATCTGGTGTTGGTATGTTGCTGGTGCCTGAGATGCTGGCCGTGTGGCTGTCGCTATCACTTTATACCGCCGCTTTTATTGCCGAGATTGTGCGGGCTGGTATTTTGGCGGTTAATCGCGGCCAAACCGAAGCGGCTTTTGCACTTGGCGTTCGCCCGAACATTACCTTGCGGCTTGTGATTATCCCACAAGCCATGCGGGTGATCATTCCGCCACTGACATCGCAATATCTGAATTTGACGAAAAACTCGTCGCTGGCGGTTGCCATTGCCTATCCTGAACTTGTATCAGTCTTTGCTGGCACCGCGCTTAATCAGGTTGGTAAAGAGATCGAAATGATCTTTATGATGATGATGGTCTATCTGACTTTCTCGTTATTGACCGCGGCGTTCATGAACTGGTTTAACAGCCGCGTAAAATTGGTGGAGCGCTAGAATGGCCAGGAAAACAATCAAAACCGCGCCACAAAAAACCGGGGCGAAAAAGAACGTGTCACCGGTTGTTGATGCGCAGGCAGGATATGTGCGAACCGAAGCCGCGCCATTATTGCCACCACCGCCATCTGAGGTCGGGATTACCGGTTGGCTATATAAGAATATTTTCGCCAGCATGTCAGATTTCGGCTCGATTGGGGGCGCAGTCAAATCAATCCTGATTGCGTTTTTGACGGTTGTTTTGCTGTATTTCCTGATCACGCAAACGATCGGGCTTTTGGATTTTGCTATTTTCTCGGCCGTATGGTCTGACCCGCAAGGGCTGAAACGCGAAGTGTGCTGGACCGTTGAACAGGGCGGTGCCTTGCCAATCGGCTGGCATGCTGCCTGTTGGCCTTATGTTCAGGCCAAGGCCAAATTCATCTTTTACGGTGCCTATCCGAACGAAGAATTATGGCGTGTTAACCTAACCTATGCTGTTGGCGCCGTAATGCTGGCTTGGGTGATGATTGACCGGCTTCCTTACCGCAAAATTGTTGGGGCTTTGCTTTTGACTGCTTATCCGGTTCTGGCAACAATTATGCTTACAGGTGGTAGCTTTAGCATTTCAGCAGGTGCAATTGGTACTTACACAATTTTGGGGTTGGTGCTGATCACGGTTGGGCGACTTGGCAATCGTGGCTATTTCTCTGGTGCCTTTGGCGATCTGGCAATGGTTGCCGGTGTCTTTGGCTGGGTTCTCGTTCTCTTTGCCGCGGTTCTGGCGTTATTTTCTGTCGATTTCAGTCTTGCGGCCATTGATACGAGCGATTGGGGCGGCTTGCTGATTACGCTTGTTGTTGCGATTACCGGTATTGTAGCGTCATTGCCTTTGGGTATTCTATTGGCACTCGGACGGCGTTCTGACATGCCAGTGGCAAGATTCTTATCGACAGTCTTTATCGAATTCTGGCGCGGTGTGCCTTTGATCACCGTGTTGTTTATGGCGTCGGTTATGCTGCCGCTATTTATGCCCGAAGGGGTGAATTTCGACATGCTGTTGCGGGCGCTGATCGGGGTCACACTCTTTTCCGCTGCCTATATGGCCGAAGTTGTGCGGGGCGGTTTGCAAGCGATTGATAAAGGCCAGTATGAAGGGGCTGACGCTGTTGGCCTGTCTTACTGGCAGTCAATGCGTCTGATCATTCTGCCGCAGGCTTTGACGCATGTGATTCCGGGCATCGTCAATACATTCATTGGCCTGTTTAAAGATACCGCCCTTGTCAGCATCGTTGGTATTTTCGACCTTCTTGGTGCGGCGCAATCAACCCTTGCTGATCCAGCATGGTCTACGCCGGTTCAAGGTCTCACAGGTTACCTTGTCGTGGCAGCCATTTTCTTTATCTTCTGTTTTGGCATGTCACGTTATTCAATGTATATGGAACAAAAACTCAGCCGCAGTCGTAATCGCTAGGCCAATAGAGTTGAAAGGGAGTCAGACATGACACAACCACAAAACACAGCCGCGCAAGCCGTCGATCAAAATACGGTCGTTTCAATGCGCAATGTGAATAAATGGTTTGGGCAGTTTCATGTTCTTCGTGATATCAACCTAAGCGTTGATAAAGGCGAGCGCATCGTTGTCTGTGGGCCATCAGGTTCGGGCAAATCAACCTTGATCCGTTGTTTGAACCGACTTGAAAAGCATCAAGATGGCGATATTTCGGTTCATGGAATTGAACTGAATAATGATGTGAAGAATATTGACGAAATCCGCCGTGAAGTTGGCATGGTGTTCCAGCATTTCAACCTGTTTCCGCATTTATCAATTCTGGAAAATTGCATGTTGGCGCCAATTTGGGTGCGGAAAACGCCGCGTGCCGAAGCCGAAGAAATTGCTATGCATTTTCTAACACGGGTGAAGATTCCCGAGCAGGCCAGCAAATATCCAGGCCAGCTTTCAGGTGGCCAGCAGCAGCGTGTGGCGATTGCCCGCGCCTTGTGCATGCAGCCGCAATTGATGCTGTTTGACGAGCCAACCTCGGCGCTTGATCCCGAAATGATCAAAGAGGTTCTGGATACAATGGTCGAACTGGCCGATGATGGCATGACAATGATTTGTGTGACGCATGAAATGGGCTTTGCCCGCAGGGTGGCCAACCGTGTGATTTTCATGGATGAAGGCCAGATCGTTGAACAGAACGAGCCAGAAGCCTTTTTCAATAACCCGCAATCTGAGCGCACCAAGCTATTTTTGAGCCAGATTCTCGGTCATTAAACCGGTAATAGATCAGCTGTAATTCAAAAAACCAGATCGGGCATAGTTTCGATCTGGTTTTTTATATCTAGCTTGCTGGCGGATTGGGAATGCTTGCAGCAATGACGCGGCGACGCCCCAATTGCGCAATGAATAATCCGGTTAGGATAACTGCCAAGGCCATCAGGAAATGGCCTGGCAATGCCTCATCAAGAACAAGCGCGCCAATGACCACCGCCCAGACCGGCACCTGATAATTGACCAATGACAAGAATGGCGGCCCGGCGCGCCGAATCAGAATGGTTAGCAAAATTGTGGCAATCGCGGTTGGAAATATTGCTAGATAGGCAAGACCGGCAAAGGCGGTGCCAAAGGATGCATTAGGCACCCCTTCGATCATAAGCGCAGCAGGGATCAAAATAATGCCGCCAAGCGTCAATCCGGCCGCAGCAAAGGACAGCGCGCTTACCGGTGGGCAAAGCCGTGTGATGATGCTGCCAATGGCGTAACAGCTGCTGGCGGTGATGCAGGCAAGCTGGGCGGTAAACATCAAGGGTGATGGCGTGGCGCTGGTTAAAATCTTGTCGCCGCCAATGAGCAGCACCACACCCACAAACCCAAACAGAAATCCAATAATTTTGATCCGGCTCATCAATTCACCCGGAACCAGAAAATGGCTTAACGGCAAAACGAATAACGGCACTACGGCCATGCTGATACCGGCAAATCCAGAGGTTACAATTTGCTGGCCCCAAGATAACAGACAAAACGGAATGGCATTTGTGAACAGCGCCATGCCAAGGCAATGAAGCCAGATACGCCGGTCGGTTGTAGTTTGAAACCGTGGCAATCCATCGCCATAGACAAGCGCGATAACAAGCAGGATTAATGCTGCCGCCGACACGCGGCCCGCTGCCAGCGTTATCGGGCCAAATCCGGTAAGGGCAAGCTCAACACCAAGAAAGCTGGCACCCCAGATAACGCCAAGCGTGATCAGGATTAGCCAGTTTATAACCATGCCAGATGAAGGGGTGTTTGGTCTCATGCCTGCCAAGCTAGTCCTACCGAAGGCGAAAATCAAAGGGAATTAACGGGTCAAACTAGCGGGGTGATGGCAAGGCAATCCGGCCTTGATGTCGGGGGGTGACCAGAGGTGATAATGCGGTACGTAAATCTTTGCCAACGCCGCGCCTGCCGTCGTCAATGATTGACAGTCTGGCGCGATCACTGGCACTGTTGACCGGTTCGATCGATCGTAGCTGTTGGTTGATTATTTCAATTGGCTCGCAATAGGGAATATGGCACTCACCGCCAGATGACGTTCCGAAAATGAGGATGAAAAAATGCGGCGTGTGATTATTGCCATTACGGGTGCATCCGGCGTTATTTACGGCATTCGTGCGCTGGAATTGCTTCGTGCGGTTGATGATGTTGAAACCCACGCCATCATCACGCCGTCGGCCTTTCGCACTGCGCTTGCCGAAGTCGATTATGAGCCTGATCAGATTAAGGCGCTTGCTGATCATCTATATAATCACAAGGATATTGGCGCGGCCATTTCATCGGGTTCGTTTCATACTAATGGCATGCTTGTTGCGCCCTGTTCGATCAAAACGCTAAGCGCCATTGCCAATTGTTTTAATGAAGAGCTGACCGCGCGGGCGGCCGATGTTTGCCTGAAAGAACGCCGCCGTGTTGTTCTGATGCTTCGCGAAACGCCGTTTCATGCAGGTCATATAAGGCTGATGGATCAAGCCACCCAAAGCGGCGCCATCATCATGCCACCGGTTCCCGGATTTTATGCACGGCCGCAAACGCTGGATGATGTGGTGAACCAAAGCGTTGGTCGCGCGCTTGATCTTCTCGATATCCAATTGCCAACGGTCAAACGCTGGACCGGATCGGGCGTCAATTAAGGCTGAATGATTTCGGTTTTGTGATCTTTGATTTGGCATGCCGCGTCTGCAATTAGGCGAATATGATCATGCTGAATCTGGGTGATCTTGGCCTTGCTGCTGGCCGCCACAATACGGGTTATCGTGTCAATGATGGCTGGTAATGCTGGCAAGTCATCAACGATGTCAATGGCGGCAAGGCGATTGGCCCATGCCTGCATCATTTCAAGCTGGATTTTTTCGGCAGTCAATTCGGCTGCCTTGATCTTGTTACGAAGATCTTCAGTCACGGCATTTGGGGCTGGATGCGGGCCGGTTTTCAATTGGGTGCGAATGCGGCGAAGCGATTGCACAATATCGCCTTGCCAAGGGCTGGCAAGATTGTGAAGCTGCGTTAAATCTGCATCAGATATGTCTTTGCCCTCAAGACAGGCAAAGACAGCGCATAGCATCAATGGCACATCAATCTGGCATTGCTCTTGGAGATCAAGGCAAGCCGGTGCGACGCCATCACGCTGGTAGATTGTCACCGCAAATGACCAAAGCTTTTTTTCTGCCATCATTTGCTACCTGTTTTTATCATTGCTTGGCATGCTAGCGATAAAGCGTGATGATCGCCCAGATGAGATATAGGGCGGCGAGCACGCTAATGATGATATGGATTTTGCTAATGCGGACATCATCGCCAAGCCAGCTTGTTTTTCCGTGTTTATTTATTTGTTGTTGCGCTGGTGGTGGGGCGCCAGTTATGCGTGTTTTCAGTCTGATGAAAAGCGCATAAAGCAGAACGCCCAGAATGGCGAAAATAATCAGCTTGCCAAACATTGGCATCATCCTCAATTTGATCTTTGGCAGAAGCCATGCCGCGCATCGGGCGGCCACGTTATCCCGCTATTATCATTTTATAGCATGGGCTGGCACCAAACCCTACCATGATATTGGGACAGCAACCGTGGCAACGCCGCTTTGGAGGTGCGCCAAAACATCGCGGCTAAACCCACTTCACATTTGCCGGCTTCAGGCCTATCTGTTCACCCACGAGCTGGTGCCAGCCAGACTCATTTTAAAAACATTCAACAATAACTGGTTTTTGGGAGCAGTGATGTTCGTGGAAAGGCCTGTCCTTTTCACGGAATTGTCATGTGCGTTTCAAATCCCTTTGGAGAGAGTAATGTCAGTAACCACTGTCTATCAAACAACCTGCCGTTTTTGCGAATCAATCGAAGCCGGTATTATGCTTAGCCTTGCCTTTATTGCCGATTTTTTTGCGGTTGCACGCGTTGCAACCAAAGCCTCGAATGTTGCCATGTCAGGCGATTATGAAGAAGCAAAGCGGATCATCGAAACGCTATAGATTTGCCGCTGATCTATAGGGGCGGGACGAATCACCATCTTATGTGATTGCTGCCATCTTGACGCAGGCGTAAAGCGCTTTTGAAAAAACCGTACCCGCCAGATTTGGCCGGTACGGTTTTTTATATCGAACCATCTTTAAAAAGCCCAATTTTGAAAATCAACGGCTATGATGATGAGCCAGTTTGTGAAACAGGGGAAAATGATGGATATCGATATCACCGCAGATGATCTTGCGCTTTTAACCAAGTGGGATACGCCCACCATTTGCAATGCACTTGAGGAAATCATTCCCGAACGGCGCGGATATGGCTTTACCACCACGCATCTTTTTAGTCTTGATCCGGCGCTGCCACCGGTTTGTGGCTTTGCCCGCACGGCAACGATCCAAGCCGCCGCGCCATCACCTGAAACCACCGAACAGATGGTGGCAAAACGCGCTGCCTATTATGAATATGTTGCGGCCGCGCCAGCGCCAACCATTGTCATTATTCAAGATATCGACCCGCAGCCCGGGGTTGGCGCCTTTTGGGGTGAAGTGCAAACCAACATCCATAAAGGGCTTGGTGTTTTGGGGGCTGTTACCAACGGGTCATTTCGTGATGTGCCGGATAGCGCCCGCGGCTTTAATCTGATTGGTGGTAAGGTTGGGCCAAGCCACGCCTTTGTTCATCTTGTCGATATTGATTGTCAGGTCACGGTTTATGGGCTAACCGCCAAGACAAATGATATCATTCATGCCGATCAGCATGGCGCCGTGCTTATTCCGCCAACCGCGGTTAAACAGATACCAGCCGTGGTTGATTTAATTACGCGACGTGAAGCGATCATCCTTGAAGCGGCAAAATCTGCCGATTTCACCATTGCCACATTGAAAGCCGCAATGGGGCAAATGAAGGATATTCATTAAGCCGTATCGCGCTGGCTAGCCAAGTTCTGCCCGCACGATTGCCGCCCCATCGACCATTGCCTTTAATTTGCCAAAGGCCACATCACGCGGCAGATATTTCATGCCGCAATCAGGCGCGGCGACAAGGCGGTCAGGGGCAACATATTTCAACGCCCCACGAAGCCGTTCGGCCACCAATTCAGGGGTTTCAACATCGTTGGTTCCCAGATTCAAAACACCAAACAGAAATTTCTTTGATGGCAGTTCGGCCAGAATGGCCGGATCAAGATTGGGCTGGGCAGCCTCGACCGAAATATAATCGGCGCGGCAGGCATCAAGCTGTGGCAGGAAGGTATAGCCAACAGGCTTTTCCTTAACGACATAGGCATAGCCAAAGCAAAGATGAACAACGGTTGGCCCATCAATGCCATCAAGCACCTGATTGATGGCATCAACGCCATATTTATCGGCTTCTTCAGGATTGGCCTGCATATAAGGCTCGTCAATTTGAATAACATCTGCGCCAGCGGCCTTCAGGTCGCGAATTTCGGCATTGACCGCCTTGGCATAGGCGCTAATCAGCGCCTTTGTATCATGATAAAATTCATCTTGTGCCAGCTTGGCCATGGTAAAGGCACCGGGGATGGTGATTTTGATCGGCTTATTGGTATGTGCCCGTAGATAGGCAACATCATGCACCTGAACCGGATGTTTGCGTTTGATTTCGCCGACAACGCGTGGCACCGGAATCATGACATTGCGCCGGTTTGGCACCAGCGCCGGATTATCCAGATCAATGCCAGCAAGCGCATTGGCAAAACGATTGAAATAGCTTTCCCGGCGAATTTCGCCATCGGATAAAATATCAATACCGGCACGTTCTTGATCATGGATTGCGGTCAGGGTGGCGTCATCCTGCGCCTCGTCCAACATATCGGCGGCGATTTTCCAGACTTCACGCATCCTGACCCGCGGCGGCCCTTCGCCAAGCAGTTTTTCCTTATCAACAAGCCATGATGGCTGTGGATAGCTGCCGACAAGTGTGGTTGGAATCAATTTATCAAACATCATATTTTCTCTTCGATCGTGCAAAGCAAATGGGCAGGCGGGGTGGGCGGCGATGGATTTTGATCATTTTGCGGCCAAAATGAATGCGGCCTCAGGTCAAAATTATTCACCCGTCCGGTCAGGATTGCAACTGATGATCGAATTTTGAAATTGTACTTTTGGCGTGCGGTCTATTTGCCGCGTTCTGCAATACATTGACGGCAACCCGTGCTGCCTCGAAGGTGAAGGCGAGGCTGTTGTTCGAACGGCCCGTGACGGCGGCATATGATGATGACCTTGGTTGTATGGTTGAAGTAATCAACCTTTGAATAATCGAAGGTGCCGCCATGAATTTTTTGAAATTTACGGGTGATGGACGCGGTATCATCGGGTTTTGTCTTTGCCACCTGATTTTCCTTTTTGACAATGCCCCTATCAAGGTGGCGTTTCGGTTTGGCGGCACGGCCTGTGCCAAACAGGTTTGCGTTGCGCAAGCCCCACTATTGCCTAATTCTGCCGATTTCTCAATATCCGGGCCAAAAGATCTGTAAAAACCGCCGCATCAAATTGCGGCGCATGCTTGCTATGATTTGATTTATATAGTTAAATCCATATATTAAACATGTGTTTCAAAGGGTTTTGGTGATGGGTAAGGTCAATTTGCGCGGGCATATCGTGGGGCTGGTCAGTCTTCGGGCTTTGGCGATTGCCAGTGCGTTTGGTGTCATGTCTGGCGCTGTGGCACAAGCTGATCTTGCCGATCAAATTGCCAAAGCCGATCTTGGCTATGGTGAATATTTGGCAGGTGAATGCGTGACCTGTCACCGAAAGTCTGGTACCGGCATTCCCCAGATCAACGGTATCGAGGCCGAAACATTTGTGACCATCATGCAGGCCTATCGCAGTAAAGATCTGGATAATAAGGTCATGCAGATGATGGCTGGCAGGCTTGATGATGAACAAATCATATCGCTTGCTGCCTATTTTTCATCTTTGCCCGAATAATGATCACCCTGATGCGCGAACCGCGTCAGATGTTATATATAACTTTTTAGTTGTATTTCGATAATCAAAATGGTTTTCTCTATGTGAGAAGAAAGGCGCGGCCGCTTTTTTGCTACGCCTTTGTCTGGAATTACAAATGATAAATCAACAGGGGAGGTTTTCATGACTTCAATTTCACGACGCGGCTTTGGTGGCTTGTTCGGGGCATCGGCTCTTGGCCTTGCCATGCCGTCATTGGCTTTTGGCGCGGTTCCAAAAGTTGTTGTTATTGGCGGTGGCGCTGGAGGTGCAACGGCAGCGCGCTATATTGCCAAAGATTCAAAAGGGGCAATTGACGTCACTTTGGTCGAAGCATCCAAGCGTTATTATACCTGCTTTTTCTCAAACCTATATCTCGGTGGCTTTCGTGATTATGACTCAATTGGTCATGGCTACGACCAGTTGGCGGCCAATCATCGGGTCAATGTGGTTCATGAATGGGCCTCATCAGTTGATAATGCAGGCAAGATGGTCAAGCTGGCATCAGGCGGCACATTATCTTATGACAAGCTGGTTCTCTCGCCAGGCATTTCGCTGAAATATGATAGTGTTCCTGGCTATTCACCGGCTTTGCAAAGTCGTATGCCGCATGCATGGACATCAGGAACGCAAGTTCAATTGCTGCAAAATCAGGTCATGAATATGCGCAAGGGCGGGGTATTTGTCATGGTGCCGCCACCAAATCCATATCGGTGTCCTCCTGGGCCTTATGAGCGTGTGTCAATGATCGCGCATCTTCTAAAACAACATAACCCAACAGCGAAAATCATCATCCTTGATCCAAAGGCCAAATTTTCAAAGCAGGGTCTGTTTATGGCAGGCTGGGAAAAGCATTATTCGGGCATGGTTGAATGGATTGATCCTGAAACACATGGTGGCATCAAATCAATCAATGGCGATACAATGGAATTTGTCACTGATCTTGATACTTTCAAGGCCGATGCTGCCTCGGTTGTGCCAGCACAGCGTGCGGGGTCAATTGCGATGGCGGCAGGTGTTACGGATGGCGATTGGGCGCCAATCATTCCGGCAACAATGGCGTCAAAGGCTGATCCGAACATCTATGTTCTTGGTGATGCGTCAGTCGCGTCATCAATGCCAAAATCAGGATTTTCGGCAAATAGTCAGGCCAAGGTGGCGGCCAACGCAATTCGCGGTGAGTTGACCGGAAGCCGTGTTTACGACCCACGTTTTGCCAATACCTGTTGGAGCCTGATTGCAACAAATGATGGGGTTAAGGTTGGCGCGAATTACAAAGCCGGATCAGAAAAGATTGATGTGGTTGATAAATTCGTATCGCAAGGCGGCGAAAGTGCTGATCTTCGCAAAACCACCTATGAAGAATCGGTTGGCTGGTACAATGGTATCACAAGCGATATGTTCTCCTAAGACCGGCCTTTCACCAACGCAAGAAAGCCGGTCATTTGACCGGCTTTTTTCATATGGAGATGCATTATAGCCTGCCTCTTTTGCGTCATCTTGATGAGGTCTGGCTGAATATCCTAATAAGGGGTAAGATAATTTATCTTTTTGGAGAATGGTTTATGCACAGGCTTTTGACAGCGGTTTTATTCAGTCTTTGCGCGAGCGCCGCGGCAGCATCCTACCAGTCAACGACATTGGTTTATACCGTCAGTTGGGGCAATATTCTGCTTGCCAAAAGCCAGCTTGACTACAAGTTTGGCGAAGATGATGCCCGCATTTCGGCAAGTGTTGGAAGCGATGGCTTGATTGCATTTTTCAGCGGTTTTCAAAGCCGCGCCGAAGCTGATCTGGTTTTAAGAGATGCTAGTTGGACTCCTAAATCCTTGTTTATGGAACGGATTTCTGGGCGTGAAACAGTGCAAAGCCGTGTGGTTTGGGATGATGCTTCAAGCGTCAGTGTCGAAACGCGCATGCCCGAACTGGATCTTAGCGAAGTCTATCCGCTAACGCCGCAGATGCGGGTGAATGTCCTTGACCCCTATAGTGCCGTTCTTCGCCTTATTCGCCATATCGAAACAACTGGTAACTGCACCTCAAGCTATGAAATTTATGACGGACGGCGACGAAGCCGGCTGCATTTTGAAACGCTTGGCACCACAGATTTAACAGAAACAAGGCCGGGTGAATTTGCCGGAGACGCCGTTATGTGCAGTTTGGAATTTGAACCAATTGGCGGTCATCGTATCGATTCAAAATGGCGGGCGGGCGATAAAGATGATGATAAAGACCGGATCAAAATGTTTTTTGGCCGCCCGTTGCAGGGCCAGATAGTGCCTGTTCGTGTCGAGGTGGATAGCTGGATTGGCACGATTATTGGCAGGCTTGATCTGCGCAAAATGAAGAGGCAATAGGGGCCATTACTTTGCTAGCCAGCCTGTTTTGCCCTGATCCAGTTGCTATAGCCGCCAGCAAGCATGATATGTCTTTGCCGGTCAGAGGCGGTTAATCTTGCCGGAATATGGATTGATTTATTTTCGATCAATACATCAAAAATGACCGCGCCTTGTTTGATCAAATCTTGGATATTGTCGATCACCAGCCGGTCACCAGCCCCGATTTTTTCCCAATCATCAGCATTTTCAAACACCAATGGCAGGATTGCCGAATTGATCAGATTTTGCCAATGGATGCGTGCAAAGCTTTTGGCGATGACAAGCCGAAGCCCAAGATATTGCGGGGCAATGGCGGCATGTTCGCGGCTTGATCCTTGGCCATAATTATGACCGGCAATAATGGCATGAAACTGGTTTTCAAGTGCATTGGCGCGCCAGGTGGCGGCGTAAGTCGCGTCGATATTGTCAAAAGATAATTCGGCAATTTTCGGAATATTGGATCGATAGGGAAGCGCGCGTGCACCAGCAGGGCTGATATAGTCGGTCGAGATATTCTCGCCAAGATGGAGCGCAACATCGACTTGCAGCCGGTTTGCAATCGGCAGGATATCGGGGATTGTTGAAATATTTGGCCCGCGTTCGATATGAACCAAACGTGACTCTGATTGTGACAGCGGGGCCTCGATCTCACCGCATAAAATCCAATCGGCTGGCGTTTGCACTTGCGGATAGGCAATGCCAAGATCGCGCGGGTCGGTAATCACACCGGTAATGGCTGATGCGGTTGCGGTTTCAGGGCTGCATAAAAATACCTGATCATCCTTTACACCGCTACGGCCCGGGAAATTGCGCGGTACCGTGCGTAACGAATTTTTCCCCGATGCGGGGGCTTGCCCCATGCCATTGCAACCATTGCAGCCGGTTTGATGAAGCCGCCCACCAGCCATTAGCAATTTATTGAGATGTCCGGCCGAAATGAGATTAGTCAAAACGCGGCGGGTCGAAGGATTGATGTCAAATGAGACACCAGCGGCAATCGACCGGCCGTCAAGCATCATTGCAGCGATGGCAAAATCACGATAGCCCGGATTGGCGGATGAGCCGATATAGGCCTGATAAAGCGGCGCACCTGCGGCTTCACGAACGGTAACCACCTTATCGGGGCTTGAGGGAAGCGCAATCATCGGAACGATTGTCGATAGATCAATGGAATCATGATGGTCAAAGCCGGCGCCATCATCGGCGGCGCGGGCAACATAATCATGCGCGCGCCCGTTTTCGGCCAAAAAGCGCTGGGTTTCTTCATCTGATGGGAAAACGCTTGAGGTCGCGCCAAGCTCGGTTCCCATATTGGCAATAACATGCCTGTCCATTGCGCTTAATGTTGCAACGCCCGGCCCGTAATATTCCAAAATGCGGTTGGTTCCGCCTTTCACGCTGTGGCGTTGAAGCAATGTCAAAATAATATCTTTTGCGCTTACCCATTCGGCAAGACGGCCTGTTAAATGAATGCCCATCACTTCGGGCATTGGAATATTTAATGGCTCTCCCGCCAGAATAGATGCGCCTTCGACACTGCCAACGCCAATGGCCAGCATACCAACGCCGCCATTGGCTGGTGTATGACTGTCAGTGCCGACAAGCAATTTTCCCGGGATGGCAAAATGTTCTTGATGGGTTGGGTGTGAAATGCCGTTCCCTGGCCCGCTGTAATGAATGCCAAGACGGGCGCAGCATGACCGCAAAAACACATGATCATCGGGGTTGCGAAAATCGGTCTGCAATAGGTTGTGATCGACATATTGGCAGGCAAGATCAATGGCAATGCGGTCAATGCCCATCGCTTCTAACGCCTGCATTGTCAGAGTGCTTAGCGCATCTTGCATCAAAAGCTGATCAACTTTTAATTGGATTTCATGACCGGCAATCATATCGCCAGTGATCAGATGTTCGGCGATCAATTGATGCGTTAGATTTTGGGGCTGGGTTGTGGATGAGATTGGCACAGGCATAAATCCTTAACGAACAAACGACCACGCAGTCTAGCCAATTTGTCAGTCGCCATACAAACACAAGCTGATCAAAGTTGGATTTATTTAACCGGCCCGTCAGGTGATAACGGGCCGGTTGATTATGTGTTTAGCTGGCAAGCGCCTTTTGCATGACGTCGGACAGGCGTTTGGCAAAGTCGCGCGGATCAATGATAGCCTCGCCCTCGGCGACAAGCGCGCTGTCTAAAATCAATTTGGCAAAATCATCCGATCCTTCAAATTCGCCCGCTTCTAGCTTGGCATTCAATGATTTGATCAATGGATGTTTGGCATTCACTTCCAGAACTTTCGGCATGCCTTTGAAATCGGGATTATGCATGCGCATCATGCGTTCCATCTGCTGATCCATGCCATTATCATCAGCGACAAGGCGGGCAAGGCTGGTTTCCATATTTGCCGAGCTGCGCACATTGGCGACATTGCCGTCTAGAACATGTTTGATCTTGGCAACAAATTGATCGGACAAAATTTCTTCTGGCTGGTCATCTTTTGATGTGTCTTCACCAACTTTGGAAATATCAACCTCGCCGCGGGTGATTGACTGAAAATTCTTGCCTGCAAATTGCGTGATATTGGACAACCAGAAATCATCAATCGGATCAGTGAGCAGCAAAACGTCAATAGTCTTGGCCTGAAAGGATTCAAGATGCGGGCTTAGCCGCGCCCGATCGGCATCATCGGATGAGAGATAATAAATGACATCCTGATTTTCGGCGAAATCATCAATATAATCCTGAAGCGTGATCAATTTGTCAGTTTTGGTTGACCGGAACAGGCAAATTTCAAGAAGCTTTTCACTATTGGCCTGATCTTCATAAAGCCCTTCTTTTAAAACCTTGCCAAGCCCTTCCCAGAAAGTGGCATATTCGTCACGCCGCTTTTCCAATGCTTTTTTCAGCTCGGATAGAACCCGTTTGACAACGGCCTTGCTGATTTTGGTGACAGCCGGATTTTGCTGCAACATTTCACGGCTGACATTCAAATCAACATCGGGCGTGTCGATAATGCCGCGTAAGAACCGCATCCATTTTGGGACAAGCCCTTCATAATCATCGGTGATAAAGACACGATTTACATAAAGATGCAGCTTTGACTTGCGCTCAGGATCATACAGGTCGAACGGTGCTGATGACGGGATGAAAAGCAGGTTGGTAAATTCAACCGCGCCTTCGGTTTTATTGTGAAGCGTGACAAAGGGCTTGTCATAAGATGACGCCACCGCATTGTAAAATGACGTATATTCGTCTTCGGAAATATCTTTTGCCGCGCGGGTCCACAGGGCGGCTGATGAATTTAGCTGATCGGCTGCATCATCCTTGCCGATCCAGAAAATTGGCTGGGCAATGTGATCTGAATATTTTTTGACAAGATGCGTAATGCGCTCTTGTTCCAGATATTCTTTGGCTTCTTTGCGAAGATGCAGAACAACGCTTGTTCCGGTTTCATCGCGGCTGGCATCGGTGATGGTAAAGCCGCCTTGACCATCGCTTGCCCACAAGCTGGCCGTTTTGGCACCATGTTTTTTTGACAAGACTTCAACCTGATCGGCAACCATAAAGGCCGAATAGAACCCAACGCCGAATTGCCCAATAAGCTGGTCACTCACATCATCGGCGTCATTAGCGGTTTTGGCGGCTTCGATAAAGGCCTTGGTTCCCGAACTTGCAATGGTGCCAAGCGTTTCGACCATTTCATCCGCAGACAGGCCAATGCCGTTATCTGACAAGGTGATGGTTTTGTCCTTTTTATTGACGGCAATAGTGATTTTGCCATCAAAAGTATCGGCGGCATTGCCAGCCGTAATAATGTCAAATTTGCGTTTATTAATCGCGTCTGAAGCATTCGAAATCAGCTCGCGAAGGAAGATTTCTTTTTGCGAATAAAGTGAATTGATCACGATGCTCAGAATTTTTCCGGTATCGGCTTCAAAATTGAATGTTTGAACAGTCATGCGTTGCTCCTTGGTAACACGATGCCTAGAGGATCTAAGCTCTTGGCAACTGATTTTCAAGATGAAGCAAACATAGAAAACAGTATTTTAGGTGATTGCCATCTGCCTTGCCGCCATTTGCTGTTGCGGCGTTGGGGCATTCCCATCGGGTAAATCTATGCTAGGGTTTATCGTCAAAGCCAAAAGCCGCATCCGGCGGTTTTGCGATGGCCGCATATTTAGGAAAAAATGATGAAACCTGCCCTTATCACACATGAAATATCAGCCCGCCATGATGTGCCGGCTGGCCATCCCGAACGGCCTGAACGATATGCGGCCATTCTTGATCATATTGGCGATGGTTATCAATCATGGCAGCGTGCCGCAGCGCCGCTTGCCGTGCGGGCCCAGCTAGAGCTGGTACATAGTGAATCCTATCTTGATATGGTGTTTGACGTAACCGGTGATGCCGATGAGCCAGCGCCGCTTGATGCCGACACATGGGCCAGCAAGCGCGGCTATGAATGCGCATCGCGCGCGGTTGGCGGCGCGTGTCTTGCCGTTGATATGGTGATGGAAAATAAGGCCAGTACCGCCTTTAGCCTGATGCGCCCGCCAGGCCATCATGCCGAACCTGAACAGGCAATGGGGTTCTGCCTGTTTTCCAGCGCGGCGATTGCGGCGCGTCATGCCCAGCAAAAATGGGGATTGAACCGCATTGCCGTTGTTGATTTTGATGTTCATCACGGTAATGGTACACAAGCCTGTTTCTGGAATGATGGAAGCCTGTTTTACGCGTCATCGCATCAAATGCCGCTTTTCCCGGGTACGGGGGCCTATGATGAAACAGGTGCCTATCAGAATATTTTCAATTTACCATTGGCTTATGGCACTGGTGGCAGCAGCATCCGGTCTGGTTGGCGTGATGATTTGTTGCCATCTATTGTTGCGGCCAGGCCTGATCTGATTATCATTTCGGCGGGTTTCGACGCGCATGAGGCAGACCCGCTTGGCGGGTTACAGATGACAAGCGATGATTTTGGCATTCTGACAAATGATATTATTGATTCAGCAAATGAGGCGGCTGAACATAGCGGCGCTGTGCGGGTGGTTAGCCTGCTCGAGGGCGGTTATGATCTCAATGCGCTTGGGCAAAGCGTCTGCCAGCATATGACGGCGCTCGAGGGCATTTAGCGCAAAAGGCAATGCGGCGCAACAAAGACAAAAGGCCAATCAAGCAGGGTCTTTTGGTGTTTTGCCAGCACCAAGATCCCACCATAGGCCGGTCATCAGCCGCAGTGCCGATTGGCTGATTGAGTTCAGAATATGTTCATTCGGTGCATGCTGCGAGCAGCCTGCATAGCTATGCGGCACCCAGATGGTTGGCAGGCCAAGCAAATCGGCAAAGACGTCATTTGGCAATGATCCACCAAGATTTGGTACAACCGAAATCTCCTCACCAGCTGTTTGCCTAAGCGATTGCACCGCCCATTTTGCCCATGGGTGATCGGGGTCAAGTCGGGTGGCATACATTGGATCGCGTTCACTCGTGATGGTGATATCGCCGAATCCATGCTTGTCGAGATGCGCCCGCAGTAAGGGCAAAAGCTGCTTAATATCGGTGCCAACAACATAGCGTAGATGGCCAAACACAACCGCGCTTGGCGGAATGGCATTGGCTGGTGATTGCGGATTGCCGGTTTCAAAGGCGCGCACTTCAAACGTGTTGCTGGCAAAAACCCGTTCGGCGAGGGTCATGTCAGGCTCGCCCCAATTTGGGTTAATGTCGGGCGTATTGTCGCCACCACCGACCTCAAGCTTGGCAATCGCTGCGCGAACTGAATTGGGGATATGGGTGTTGCGCCAGCCTTCGACAAGAATTTTGCCGTTACGGTCAATCATGCTGGCAAGCGCATGCGCCATCACCACGCCCGGATTGGTTAGCAATCCACCCCAGTTGCCTGAATGATGGCCGCCAGCATGCGTTTCAAGCCGCATGGTAAAATTGAACACCCCGCGTGATCCCATGAAAATGGTTGGTTTGTCGGGATGGATTCGCGGCCCGTCCGATGCGATAAAGACATCGGCCTTGAATAATTTCTGATGCGCAGCGCAAAAATCCTTAAGGCCGGGTGAACCGCGTTCTTCGCCCATTTCGATCAGGATCGTAACGTTAAAGCCAAGCTTGCCACGCGTTTCCAGAACGGTTTTCAATGCGGCGATATTGATCGTATGTTGGCCCTTATTATCGGCGGTGCCGCGCCCGTACCAGCGCTTGCCATCCTTGGTGATATGCCATGGTGACATTTGATTGTCCCATTGCGTGTCATATCCGGCAACGACATCACCATGACCATAGGTCATAACCGTTGGCAGATCTTCGCCTTCAATACGCCGCGCGACCAGAAACGGGCCTGCATCACGGCGTGGATTTGGAAAGATTTCACAGTCAAAGCCAATATCTGTCAGGCAGGGCACAAGCTCATCATCAAGATAGGCCTGCAGCGCGGCCTCGCAACCGGCAAGATTGCTTTCAGTTTTATAGGCGATGCGGCGGGCGAGATCGGCTTCGAAATCACCATTGTCAAAATAATCATCAATTCGGCTTAATGCCTGGTCGCGGCTCATCGTCACTCACTCCCCTTCACACGCTCACATAATGGGCTGTATTCGCTGATCTAGAATAGGGCTATCGCAACCGAAAAGTGAAGTTTATTCTGGGTTTGCAGTTTGTAAAAATGAATGCTCGTTGAACCCGCCTGAAACGAGGAGACAGCGTATGTTATCGCGTTTTTTGATTTTGGTTATTTCGCTGATATCTTTGGCTTCGGCACGCGCCGATCCGGCATCGGGAATTGATCAAACTGAAGTTACGATTGGCGCCTTTGCCGAATTTGTAGCCGCCACCGGATTTCGCACCAAGGCCGAGGATGAGGGCGGCATGGTTTATGAAGCGGGGTGGGTGGTCAAACCTGATTGGAATTGGCGTCGCCCTTACGGCATTGCAAGCCCGCCAGATGAACCGGCGGTTCATATTACCTTTGATGAGGCAATGGCCTATTGTGACTGGCGCGGCCAAAGATTGCCAAGTCGTGATGAATGGATCAGGGCTGGCTATACCGAGTTGCGACCTGATCCACCCGCATCTTTTCAGCGCGGCATCACCTATGAATTTCCAACCGGCAACAGCCCTGAAGGCGCAAATTGTCTGGCCGAATGTGGTACCGATCTGCGGCCGATTGCGGGCAAGCGTGACTATGGCCGCTATCTTTATCGTGGTTTTGGCCATGCACCGGTAGGGCAAACAAAATCGGGGGTCAATGGTCTGTTTGATATGGGGGCGAATGTCTGGGAATGGGCGGTGATGGGCAGTGGGTCATCACAAGCAACAATGGGTGGATCATGGTGGTATGGTGCTGATCAGATGCGATCAGATTATGGCGCCACCAAGCCGCGTGATATGGCGGTTGTCTATATTGGTTTTCGCTGCATCGCCAAATGACAAAAGAGCAATGACCAATAACCAATAAGCAAGATGTCGGTTTGGCACTTGGCAATGATGTCAAAATGGTCAAACGCCGTCACTGCTGTGCAGGATCTGAACAAATACAGACGCTAGTTGGGCAATTGGCTTCAAAAATCTTGATAGGTTTTGTCGGATATTCATTTTTGCCCTTGCCAAAAGGGCCGTTCGCATTGGGAGCATTTGCATATGACTGGTCTGGTTGATTTTGGTTTTGGAACACAAATTCGCAAATCCCCCTATTTTGACGCCACGGTAAAATGGGGTGCAAAGGCGTTTTCGGTATATAATCATATGTATATTCCGCGCGATTTTGGCGATCCCGAACAAAATTTCTGGAATCTGGTCAATGATGCGATTTTATGTGATGTCGCGGTTGAACGTCAGGTTCAGGTTACAGGCCCCGATGCGGCAAAATTTGTTCAATATCTAACGCCGCGTGACCTTAGCAAGATGGCGGTTGGTCAATGTAAATATGCGCTTATCACCAATGCCGAAGGCGGTATTTTGAACGACCCGATCATTTTGCGGCTGGAGGAGAATAAATTCTGGATCTCGCTTGCCGATAGCGATGTTCTATTCTGGGCGCAGGGTGTTGCGGTTCATGCTGGATTTGACGTTCACATTTGCGAACCAGATGCCTCGCCGGTTCAGCTTCAGGGGCCGCGATCACTGGATATTATGAAGGCATTATTTGGCGAAGATATTGCTGATCTGAAATATTACTGGCTTCGCCATCTGACGCTTGATGGTATGGAACTTGTGGTGTCCCGAACCGGATGGTCGAGCGAGCTTGGCTATGAAATCTATCTTCAAGATGGCACTCGCGGTACCGAATTATGGGATCGGATCATGGCGGCTGGGCAAGAATTTGGCTTAAAACCAGGCCATACATCGACCATTCGCCGGATCGAAGGCGGCATGTTGTCCTATCATGCTGATATGGATATTAATACCAATCCGTTTGAGCTGGGGCTTGACCGGTTGGTTGCGCTTGATGAAGCGCATGATTTTGTCGGTAAATCGGCTTTGCTGGCTATTCGCGAAAAGGGCGCTTCACGCAAACAGGCTGGATTGATCCTGCATGGGGCGCCGCTGTCTGCACCTAACACGAAATTCTGGCGAGTGATGAAAAATGGTAAGGTGATCGGCAAAGTGACGTCAGCTGTCTATTCGCCACGGCTTGAGCAGAATATCGCGCTTGCCATGATTGATTGTCAGGATCATGAATTGGGCGCGCAATTTGATGTCGATGCCGCGCAGGGTCTATGCAAGGCAGATCTGGTTGAAATGCCATTCTATGATCCAAAGAAAAATATCGCCAAAAGCTAGTGCCAGCCTCTATGATTGTTGGTAACAGGCAGAGTTATGCCTGACCGGCCGCGACCGGATTCAATCATCTGATGTGTTTGCCGCAAGGCATAGAGGGCGAGATATGGGTAGAAAGATCAGGCGTGTTGTAACCGGCCATGATGAAAATGGTGTGGCAACAGTGATTATGGATGGCAATGCCGAATGTATTTTGCAGCGTCCCAATCGCCCCGGCGTAACATTGACGAATTTGTGGCAAAATACCAAAACGCCAGCGGCAATGGAAAGGCGTGACGATCCGGTTACCGGGCCGTTGATTTTGCAGCCGCCCAAAAATGGTTCGGTTTTTCGCATTGTCCAGTTTGATCCGGAAAATCCCGACGAGCTGGCCAAGCTTGATGGCAAATCGGCATTTTCGGAAATGGGTGCTGGTGCCAATATTGTTGAAGGCGCGCGCCACCCTTTTATGCACCGTACCGACAGTCTGGATTATGCAGTGGTTTTGACCGGCGAAATCTACATGATGATGGATGAAGATGAATATCTGGTCAAAGCCGGTGATGTGATCATCCAGCAAGGCACCAATCATGCGTGGTCAAACCGTGGCACCGAACCTTGCCAGATTGCCTTTATCCTGATTGATGCCGAAAAGGGCTAGTCAGTCACAAGGCCAGTTCTTTGATTTGCCTGACTAGTTCGGGCTGGTGATATTTTTCATCACGCCAAGGAACTGTGCCACTTCAGCGGCGCTGTTATAGTGACACATTGATACCCGAATGCAGCTATCAAGGCCAAGTGGATCAAGAACATTTCCTGAATAGTGATCGGCTTTACGAAGATGGGTTCTTACCCCTTCGCTGTTCAGACGGGCGACAACATCTTTTGAATCAATGCCATCAACATAAATCGAAACCAGCCCCTCACGCGCCGGATTATCAACGCCGCCAATGATATGAACATGCGCCATTTCAGCCAAGCCAGGCAAATTGCCAGTGCCATGGATCATCGCATTGGTTAGGGCCTGTTCGTGATCATGGATGGCATTGCCAGCTGCTTTGAAACGGGTGCGTTGATCATCGCTGTCACAAACCTGACTGCCAAGCCATTCAATATAGTCAACAACATCTGACATGGTGGCATAGGCGCCGGTATCGCGCGTGCCAAGTTCCCAGTTTTCGGCCGGCCCACCAACAAGGCTATCATGCGGCAGCGCGGCCATACGGTCGGAAATCCACGCAAGGCCATAACCATGCCGCGAAAACATTTTATACGGCGAAATGACATAGCCATCGACATCATAGGCGCTGATATCAATCTGCCCATGGGCGGCATGTTGAATGCCATCAACAATGATAAAACAATCAGGGCTAACCGCGCGTATGGCTTTGGCAATAGCGGCCACATTCATGCCCATGCCAGTGACTGGTGATGTGTGTAAAATCGTGGCAACGCGCGTGTCCTTTGAAATATGGCTTGTATAGGCATCGGCAGTGACAAGCCCTTTGGCATCATCATGCGTGATCAGAACATGTGTTTTGCCGCTAATTGGCGCCCAGCGCGCGCATGCGCTTCGGGTTGCGGGATGTTCGATTGTCGAGCCAAGAACAACACCGTCTTTTTCAGTGCCAAGACAGGCATTCATCACCAGACGGAAAATCAGCTCGGTGCCGCTTTCGCCAACAAAAAACTGCCCCTTCGGTGCGTTCATAAAGGCGCGTAAATCTTGTTTCGCCTTGTCGATGACGCGAACCAGCTCATGCGAGCCCGGATTGTCACGACCCTGATTATCGGGGATTGCCGCATATTTTGCCGATGTGTCAACGATCTTGCTTAGCGTCAAGGCGCCGCCTGCATTTTCAAAGAAAACGCGTGGCCCTTGGACTGGGCAATTATCAATCTGGGCAAATTGGCCGCGAATATTTTCAAGAAGATCAGCAGAAATTTTGGTCATGACGGGGTGCTTTCAAAACGAAGAATGAAAAAGATTTAACCACAGAAAACCAGAAGGTAAAGGTGAATTTGATCTGGTGGTCAAGCGATCTGTCACAATCTTTGTGGCGGCAATGCCAGATCAATTGAAAGTCTTCATGCGTTAGTGCTAATGTTAATCCATGCAGCCCAAAGTGATCATTGTCTGGTTCAAACGTGACCTTCGTGTGTTTGACCATGCCCCGCTGGTCAATGCGGTGAATGACGCCGATTTTGTTTTGCCGCTTTTTGTTGTCGAGCCGGATTACTGGCGATTGCCAACATCATCGAGACGGCATTGGTGTTTTGTGAATGACTGTCTTCACGAGCTGGATGCCAGCCTTGCATCGCTTGGCCAGCGGTTGATTTTACGCGTTGGCGAAATGGGTGAGGTGTTGGATGATCTATCGCGCCATGTCCAGATTGCGGCGATCTATGCGCATGAAGAAACCGGCGATGCATGGACCTATGCGCGTGACCAAAAAGTACATGCTTTTTGCCAGAAGGCAAAAATACCATTTCGGGAATCACCGGCAAATGGCGTTGTGCGCCGGTTGAAAAACCGGAATGACTGGGCGGCTATGCGCCATCAGCGCATGCTGGCAAGCCGGATTCCCCGCCCTGCCAGCCTGCCAGCTTTGACCATGCTGCAAAGTGATGCGATTCCGCAAAAAGATGATCCGCTTTTTGGTGTGGCCCCTGAACAATCATTGGGTGGGCAATCATTGGGTGGGCAATCGGGCCATGACCGCGAACGATTGCCAGCAAAAGGCAAAACCCCCATCCAGCCCCATGCGCAAACTGGCGGACGAAAAGCAGCAATTGCCTTGTTAACGTCATTTCTGCAAGATCGAAGTCAGTTTTACATCAAGAATCTTGCTTCGCCATCACAAGGGCCAGATACGTCAATGCGATTATCGCCGCATCTGGCATGGGGAACAATGTCATCGCGCGAGGTTGAGGCCAGTATCCGAAATTATCTTGCCAATCCGGAAAATGATATCACGCCAGCCAAGCGGCGTGGTTGTCGTGCGGTTATGTCACGGCTGGCTTGGCGGTGCCATTTTATGCAAAAGCTTGAAGATCAGCCAGATATTGAATGGGCGGCGATGCACCCGCTTTATGAGTCGGTTCGCGACGATACGGGCCAAGATGCCGATCGTAAAGCTGCCTATCTGGCCGCATGGAAGGTGGGGCAAACCGGTTATCCGATGATTGATGCCTGCATGCGGTCACTTATTCACCAAGGCTGGATTACTTTTCGGATGCGCGCGATGCTGGTCAGCTTCGCCAGCTATCATCTGTGGCTGGATTGGCGGCTAACCGCGCCCTATCTGGCGCAATTATTTACCGATTATGAAGCTGGCATTCATTACAGCCAGTTCCAGATGCAATCGGGGGTGACGGGTATCAACACGATCCGCATCTATAATCCGGTTAAACAATCAATCGATCATGATCCTGATGGGCAATTTATCCGGCGCTGGGTGCCTGAACTGGCGCATTTGCCATCACAATGGATTCATCAGCCGCAAACCATACCACCGGTTGAGGCGGCGGCGATTGGCTGGGTCATTGGACGCGATTATCCCATGCCTATCGTCGAGAATACGGCTGCCATGCGCGAAGCGCGTGACCGGATTTATGCGGTTCGGAAAAGCGATCATTTCAAGGCAATGGCCCGTGCCGTCTATCAAAAATTAGGAAGCCGCAAGCCGGCGCCGAAAAAGCCGCGCCGCAAGATCGATGACGCGCAGCCCCGCCTGATTTGACCCCCGCAATGGCGATCTTATCACGGGCTGTTAGGAGCGTCATCGATATGGCTTTGTGCCTCGGCAAGCATCTGGATAACAGCCGCCTCAAGTGCGCGCGCAAAGGCCATTGCTGCGCGCGATAGCGGGTGACGTTTTGGCGTGATGATGGAAAATTGATAGGTGATCTTTGGCGTGAATCGGCGAAAGGCAATGCTGTTATTATCTGGCCAAAGGCGGCGATGAATCCATGCATTTAACGGGCTAAAGACGCCAAAGCCCGCACCCGATCCGATAATTTCATATTGGGCGGCCCCATTCTGCATCTGGAATTTTGGATCGAAAGCGACACCAGCATTATCAAAAGCCGCTTTGAGCGCCTCGGCAATATGATGTTCGGGCAAAAAGCTCGCGCAGGGGCGGCCTGCCAGATCTGCTGGCTCGATCACCGATTTTGCTAAAAGCGGATCCCCATTTGGTAAGGCACAAACGCAATCAACGTCAAAGCGCCGACAGTGAATCAAATCACTGTCTTTGCCGCGCTCGGCAAGGCCAACATCGAATCGTTGTGTTTCCATGCTGGAAATGACTTCAGGCGATCCTTGAACCGCGACTTGAAAATTGGCTTTCGGATGTTTTTTAGAGAATTCGGCAATGATGGCTGGCAGGAAATGATCACCAAAGACAGGCATTGAACTGATATTGATTTTTGTCGGGGTTGCTTCGCCACCTGATTTTAATAATTGTTTCAGATCGTCAACCTGCTCCAGAATTTCATTGGCCCTATCAAGCAGAAAAAAAGCTTCAGGGACAGGGATTAAACGGCCCCTCTGGCGCTCAAATAACTGGCAATTCATGTTTTTTTCAAGTTCTTTTACGGTTGCGCTTAGGGCCGGCTGGGTACGCCCCAATTGTCGCGCTGCGGCAGAAATTGAACCGGTCTTCATAATTTCGCGAATGACCGTCATCTGCCACAGGCTAATCATTTCATGCCTCTTGTTTGTTTGCTAGGTGTCATATGTTAACCCATAAGAATTATTTATGGAATTAGAATAATTTATAATTTGTATTAATGGAAAATCTCGCTCTAAAGTTAGGGCAATCGGTGTGATTTTTAAATGATGCCGGAAATTTGGCAAATGGGGGATTGCCTGATCTTGATGTGGATCATTTGGGTCGGGGCTATTTCCTTCATTTGTTTGGCGAAGCGTTTGGCTAAAATAAGGCTGTAAAGGCAATTGGCCGCAACTGCTTCACTAATTGACGTAACCATAGTGGAGGAACCCATGAAATATTTAAGCAAGCTATTTGCAACAGCTTTGGTTTCATTGCTTGCAATGGGCAGTGTAGCTCAGGCGCAAGATATGAAATTTTTTCGCATCGGCACCGGCGGAACTGGTGGCACCTATTATCCGATTGGTGGTTTGATTGCGAACGCAATCTCAAACCCGCCAGGCTCGCGCCCTTGTGACAAAGGCGGTAGCTGTGGCGTTCCAAATCTGGTCGCGATTGCTGTTTCGACAACTGCCTCGGTCTTTAATGCCAACGCCATTCAGGCAGGCTCGCTTGATGCCGGTCTGGCAGGCGCACAAACTGTTGTCCAGAGCTACAAAGGCGAAGGTAAGTTTGTGAACAACAGAAAAGACAAGATTCGCGTCATTGCCAATCTCTATCCAGAGAGCATGCATTTGGTGTTGAAAAAGGGAACAAAGCTAAACAGCCTAAAAGACCTTAATGGTATGAAGGTTGGCGTGGCTGCAGCAGGTTCTGGAACGCAGGTATCTGTTCGCATGATCCTCAAGCATTATGACATCAAAGCCGATGAATATGAGTTGAATGTCGGGCAAAGCGCACAGCGTCTTGCTGATGGCCAGATTGACGCATTCTTCTATGCTGCTGGTACACCGCTTTCATCTTTGATCCAGCTTGGTTCAACCAAAGGCTTTGATCTTTACAGCTTTTCGTCTGATGAGCAAAAAGCCATCAATAAGATCATCCCTTACTATGTCGAAGACGTCATTGAAGCGGGTGTCTATGAAAATATTGGCTATAACGTCAGCACTGTAGCGGTGAATGGCCAGTTGATCACATCAGTCGATCAGCCTGCCGATCTTATCTATGACATCACAAAAGCATTGTGGAACGACAATACCCGCAAGCTTCTTGATAAAGGTCATCCAAAAGGCAAAGCCATCCAGAAAGCAACAGCGCTAAAAGGCGTTTTGATTCCATTGCACCCTGGTGCCGAGCGTTTCTATAAAGAAGCCGGCTTAATGTAATCTCACATTCTTTGTTAGGGCGGTCATGTGCCGCCCTAACAAATTCATATCGTAAATACCGCGGCTCAATCAGGGGAATAAAGTCATGGAAAAATTTAGTCTTGAGCGCGCCCTCTCTCTTGAGAGCCAATATGATGATTCGCTAGCCACACGGCCGATTGGCGCATGGCTTGCTAAATTTGTTTTCTTTTTCAGTATTATTTTTGCACTTTATCACTACGTCACATCGGGCATTGGCGTGCCAGTTGATTACTGGCATATGGGCGCCCATATGTCCGGCGTTCTTATTTTGATCTTTATTTCCTTTCCAGCCACAAAGCGCCTTCGGCAACAATCGTTAGATGCCCAGCCTTGGTGGAGCTTTTCAGGCGTACCGATTTATGACTGGCTGTTGATGATCGCTGGTGTGACAGCATCGCTATATGTCGGCTTTAGCTGGTACGGATTTGAATTTAACTTTTTGGGATTGAGTCTGGTTGTTCCCGAGCAGGTTTTGCGCATGGGTGTTCCCTTGCCAATCGACGTGTTTTTCGGGACGGTTCTGATTGTGGTGCTGCTTGAAGCGGTGCGCCGTACGATTGGCATTATCGTGCCAATCATCATTCTGTTGTTCACGGCCTACGCTATTTTCGGCCAATCAATTCCCGTTCAAATTCTGAAACATCCAGGATTAAGCTGGTCACTTTTTGTCAATAACATGTATTTCCCTGATCTTGGAATCTATGGGGTGACATTGTGGATTGTCTCAACGGTGGTGTTTCATTTTGTGCTGTTTGGCGTGTTGGCGCAACGCATTGGTCTTGGGCAGTTTTTTGTCGATTTGGCCACGGTGGTTGCGGGCAGATATACAGGCGGCCTGGCCAAGGTTTCGGTTGTATCTTCGGCCTTGTTTGGCACCATTTCAGGATCATCAATTGCCAATACCGTATCGACTGGATCGCTGACCATTCCGAATATGAAAAAAAGCGGTTATCCGGGGCATTTCGCCGGGGGTGTTGAGGCGGCGGCGAGTGCTGGCGGGCAAATAACCCCACCAATCATGGGAGCAGCTGCCTTTGTTCTCGCCGAGTTTTTGGAAATTTCCTACAGCACGGTGGTCATTGCTGCCGCTGTTCCTGCGGCCATGCATTATATCGGGGTGCTGTCGATTGTTCATTTCAAGGCAAAAAAATTAGGCCTCAAAGGTCTCAACGCCGATCAGATACCGAAATTCATTGGCGTGCTCAAGCAAGGCTGGATGACCGCCATTCCGCTTGTTGTGCTGATTTATGTTTTGTTTTCGGGCTATTCACCGCATATGGCAGCATTTTGGGGCATCACCGCCATTCTGGTTGTTGGCTTTATCAATCCGAACCACCGTATCGGCGTTGGAGATTTGCTGGCAGGGGCATCGCAAGGGGTGAAATACGCCTTGTCGGTTGGCGCGGTTTGTGCGGCGATTGGCATCGTTGTTGGTGTGGTGAATGCTACCGGCCTTGGCTTTCGCTTAGGGTTTATGGTGACCAATAGTGCGCTTGGCATGGGCGAAGCAATTCAAGGCTGGTTTAGCTATATTCCGCTGATTGATTTTTCATTGGATGATATCACGCTGTTTATTTCGCTGATATTGATTGCGGTCACTTGTATCCTTATGGGGGCAGGCCTGCCGACAACCGCGCTTTATGTGATGTTGGCAACTGTGGCCCAGCCAGCCTTGGCAGGCCTTGGTGTTCCGCCGCTCGCATCGCATCTGTTCGTTTTATATTACGGTGTGATTTCCGAAATAACGCCGCCCGTTTGCGCCTCGGCCTATGCGGCGGCCGGCATTGCTGGCGCGAACCCGTTCAAAACGGGGCTATCGGCCTTTTCCTTGGGGATTGGCAAGCTGCTCGTCCCAATGGTGTTTGTCTATTCACCGGCAATGTTGATTGTTCTTGATGATTATTTCACCTATGCCGAATTTTTCCAGACAACCATAACATGTGCTTTGGGTGTGTTTATGATTTCCGCATCGGTCGCTGGCTATTTGCTGGTTTCAATGAACGGGCCTAGCCGTGTAATATTTGCATTGGCTGGTTTGCTTTTGGTTTCGCCAAGTGGGACCGCGGCTCTTTACTCACTCATCTTTGCATCGCCGGTTTTGGTGTGGCAAATTTATGCACGCTATTATATCCGGGAGTCGCAACCAGGAGTGACCTGATGCATCCGGCATCGCGCGACACACAAAAGGCTTATAAATGGGGTGATGGCGGTGTTGGCTGGCCACTCGTCGAGACCGAAGGTTTGCTTGTGATTGAAGAAACGCTCGCACCGCGTTGCGGCGAAAAACATCATTATCACAATCAAGCGGCACAATGTTTCTACATGCTGGCGGGGTGCGCTGTGATGCAGTTTGCTGATGGCCGGCATGTTGAAATTGACACAGGCATGGCCTTGCATATCCCGCCTAAAACCGGTCATGCAATTGTTAATCAGACGGACGACGAAATCCGGTTTCTGGTGATATCGGCGCCATCATCACGCGGCGATCGGCATGAAGTGGAACAGGACAAATGACACTGCCGGACAGCAGGATTGATGTTGCTGTCGTTGGGGCGGGCATTATTGGCGTTTGTACCGCGCTTGAACTTGCCGAACGCGGCATGAGGGTTACGATTTTTGACCCTGCGCCGGTCTGTAGCAAAACCAGCTATGGTAATGCTGGTGTCATCTCGCCTTGGACTTGTGTTCCGCAATCAATGCCGGGCTTGTGGAAACAGGTTCCGCGCTGGCTGATTGACCCCGAAGGGCCGGTTTCAATCCGCCTTGGGCATTTGCCAAAACTATTGCCATGGGTTTTGCGGTTTCTTGCGGCTGGACGATCCGAGCGGCTTGACCCGGTTGCCGATGGCTTGTTCCGCTTAAGCAAGGGTAGTGTCGCCGCCTATAAAAAACGGCTTGCCGGAACGGGGCAAGAACAATTGGTTCGCGATTCCATGTATGTTCATGTCTATCGCGATCCGAAAGCGGCGTCTCTTGATCACCTTGGTTGGCAATTGCGCCAAGCGCGCCAAGTGCCAATCGAGCTGATTGATAAACAGGCATTGCAGGAAATCGAACCGCATATTGCTGATGATTTTGCGGCTGCCATTCTGATCAAACAGCAGGGGCGTGCAAGTGACCCTGCGGGGATCGGAATTGCATTGGCGGAAAAGGCATTGGCAAAAGGCGCCGAACACATTCAAACAAAAGTTCGCGAAATCCATCCCGATCAGGGTTATGGCTGCCAGCTGGTCACTGATCAGGGTGTGTTTAATGCCGGAAAAATCGTTTTGGCAGCAGGGGTATGGTCATGTCAGTTGCTCAAGCGCTTTGGCATTAAGCTGCCGCTGGAGGCCGAACGTGGCTATCATCTCGTGTTACGCAATCCGGGCATTACGATCAATCATTCGGTTATGGATGCCGATCAGAAATATGTCGCCAGCTTGATGCAGGCTGGTGTCAGGGTTGCTGGCACGGCTGAATTTGCTGGTCTTGAAGCCGCGCCAAATTATGCGCGTGCGCGGCGTTTTGCCGATCAAGCCAAAAGGCTCTTCCCGCAATTAAACTGTGCCGATCCGGATGAATGGATGGGGTCGCGTCCCAGCTTTCCTGACAGCCTTCCCTGTCTTGGCGAGATTCCGGGTGTGAAGAATATTATCGCTGCTTTTGGGCATTCGCATTATGGATTGGGCATGGCGCCAGGTACCAGCGAGATAATCGCCGATTATATCACCAAGCGTATAGATCGCGAAACGCTGTCACCTTATCGCATCACGCGGTTCCAATGACAGAAATCGCAAAATCCAATTTTGATGCGATTGTTGCTGGTGGTGGTTTGATCGGTCTTGCGATCGGTTATGGACTGTCGCGCCGCGGCCTGTCAGTGCTGTTGCTTGATGCTGAAGATACCGCCTTGCGGGCGGCACGCGGTAATTTTGGGCTGGTCTGGGTGCAGGGCAAGGGTGCCTATTTTCCGCCCTATGCCGATTGGACAATGCGATCATCCGAGCTATGGCCAAAGCTGGCTGAGGAGTTGCAAGAAACCGGCGGCCCAGCATTGGGTCTTCATCAAGATGGCGGTCTTAGCATATGCCTTAGCGAGGCCGAAATGCAGCAAAGATATGAAAAGCTGGATCATCTTCGCGCACATCAAAATGGTCGTTTCCAGTTTGAAATGCTTGACCGCGCTGCGCTGAAAGAGATCATGCCCGGCATTGGCCCCAAAGTTGTCGGAGCGGCCTATTGTCCGCATGATGGGCATGTGAATCCGCTTTACCTGATGCGGGCATTGCAAACCGGTTTGATCAGAAATGGTGGTGTTTGCCTTGCCAATGCAGCCGTTCGCAAAATTGATAAAATAGGCAGCAGCATCCGCGTTGGCACAGCAAAAGGTGATTTTGAATGTCAAAGGATTGTTCTGGCGGCGGGTCTTGCCAATGCCGAGCTTGCCCCGATGGTTGGTCTGCAGCAATCGCTTAAGCCGCAAAAGGGTCAGATTGTTGTTACTGAAAAGCTTGATCAGCAAATGCCATTGCCAACATTGCTTTTGCGGCAAACCGACGAAGGCGGGTTGATGATTGGTGACAGCCATGAGGATGTCGGATTTGAAACCAGCGTTCGCCCCGATATTGTTAGCGGGATTGCCGATCGTGCGCTGGCGACTCTGCCAGCCTTGGCAGATGTTGGGGTTGTGCGAAGCTGGGCCGCGCTTCGGGTGATGTCAAAGGACGGCTATCCGATTTATGATCAATCTGAAACCATGCCCGGTGCTTTTGCCATATCTTGCCATAGCGGTGTAACATTATCGGCAGCACATGCATTTGATCTTGCGGGTTATATTGCCGAGGCCGGATTAGGCCAAGAGCTTGATGGGTTTTCCCAAAGGCGGTTCAATGTTTAAATCGACAATGCCGGAAAATGGTAAAATTGTTCATCTTCACTTTGACGGTGAAGCGATAACCGCTTTTGATGGTGATAATCTTGCCGCGGCATTGTTGCGTGCTGGTAAGACTCAATTCCGCACTGCTGTAAAAAATGACCCCCGTGGCCCCTATTGCATGATGGGTGTTTGTTTTGAATGTCTTGTCGAAATTGACGGCAGGCCTAATCAACAAGCCTGCCAGATCATTGTTCGCGATGGCATGACCATTCACCGTCAAAGCGCGCCCGATAGCGCTGGCAAGGCATCAGGATAAAAGATGGCAAATCAGCATTTTCAAATTGCCATCATCGGCGCTGGACCCGCAGGCATGGCGGCGGCTCTGACAACGACAAAGGCCGGTCTTGAGACGATTGTCATTGATGACCAAAAAGATAGTGGTGGTCAGGTTTATCGGCATTTACAAGCCAACCGGGAAACATTACCTGCCTATCTTGGCAAAAGCTATTATGAAGGCGCAAAGCTTGGTCAAAGCTTTGCCGATTGTGGTGCCCTTTACCGCCCTGATTGCACGGTTTGGCAAATTACCGATACGCATGAAATCGCCCTTGTCTCGCGGGGCAAAGCCGAGTTGATTACGGCCGATTACATCATCATTGCCACTGGCGCCATTGAGCGCCCAATGCCGGTTCGGGGCTGGACATTGCCTGGTGTGATGAGCGTTGGCGGCGCGCAAACATTGTTAAAACAGGCGGCGCTTGGGGCTGATGACGCGGTGTTTGTTGGGTCTGGCCCGCTGCTATATCTAACCGTATGGCAATATATCAAAGCGGGGCTGGCGGTTCGGGCGGTTATTGACATTACCGGTGCCGAACAATGGCGGTCGGCTATTCCATTTGCGCCTTTGGCATTGCTGCAGCCCGATATGTTGGCGATGGGGCGGAAATGGCTTCGTGATATCCGCCAGAACACCGAGGTTATCAAACATGTAAGCGCGGTTGAAATCACCGGACAGTCGCAGGCCCAAGGGGTGTCTTGTACCCTGTCATCAGGGGGCAAAATTGATATAGATTCAAACCATATATTTTTGCATCAGGGCGTTGTGCCGAATGTAAATCTGACAATGGCAACTGGGCTTGATCATCAATGGGATCATCAGGCGCATTGCTGGCGGCCAGTAACGGATGTCACTGGAAAATCATCTGATGAACAGATTTACATTGCTGGTGATGGCGGCGGTATTGGTGGTGCCAAGGCAGCCGCCATTGCCGGACGATTAGCGGCAAGCGCGATTGTCGCGCGCTGTGGCAAGCCGCGTTTTCTGACACAGCTATATTATAAATTGCGGCATCTCCACTATCTGAGCATTCGTCCGTTTCTTGACCGGCTTTATTTACCGCCTGTTCATTTCCGGCTGGCGCAGGATGACGACACAATCATCTGTCGTTGTGAGGCTGTTAGCAAAGCCGATATCAATGCGGCGCTTGCCAGCGGTGCCAGCGGCCCAAACCAGCTAAAAGCCTTTTGCCGCGCTGGGATGGGGCGGTGTCAGGGGCGTAGTTGCGGATTGGTCGTTCAAGAAATGATTGCTTCCCATACCGGCCAATCAATGGCCGAAACCGGTTATTATCGGCTTCGTCCGCCCGTAAAGCCAATCACCCTTGCCGAGCTTGCCAGCCTTGAGGGGCCATGGCCAGACTAGCTGGAACGAGACGAGCTGGAACGGCTGCGACACGGCCGGTTGTCATTATTGGCGCGGGCATTCAAGGCTGTGCAACAGCATTTTTTATGAGCCAGCGCGGCCAGCCCGTTATTGTTTTGGAAAAAGATCATGTTGGACGTCATGCGTCAGGGGTCAATGCCGGTGGGGTTCGTCGCCTTGGGCGCGATATTGCGGAAATTCCCTTGTCACTTGCGTCGATGGATTGGTGGAACCAGATTGATCAATTGCTTGATATTGATAAGGGGTTTCACCGGCAATTTTATGTCAAGGTTGCGCTTGATGATGCGGGGGCTGATCTTGCGTCTCGGCGCATACAGCAATTGCATAAGGCCGGATTTCAACATGAAATATGGGTTGATCGTGACCAGCTGCTTTGCCGTATCCCCCATCTGACAAAATCGGTTCTTGGTGGCGTTCTGGTTGAAGGCGATGGATGGGCCTTGCCGTGGAAAATCACCCGCGCTTTTCATGATAAGGCGGTGGCGCTTGGTGCCGAATTCCGGACGCCGGTGACCGTTACATCAATAAATAGACATGGCGAACATTGGCAAGTGACAACTGATGCTGGCATGATCGAAACTGATATTGTGGTGAATTGTGCTGGCGCATGGGGTGCACAAATTGCCAAAATGACTGGTGATATTTTACCAATCGAGGCGCATGCGCCAATGCTTGTCATCACCGATCGTCAGCCGATGTTTTTGCAATCGGTTGTCGGGGTCATGGGCGGCACTTTGTCATTTAAACAGCTTGATAACGGGTCAATGGTTATTGGCGGTGGCAAGCGCGGCGTGGCAAATGCGGCGCGCAATTTGACGCAAATAATTCCTGCTGGTTTAAGCAGCTTTGTGATGACGGCAGGTCGCGTCTTTCCGCATTTGCGTGATGTTTCTATTTTACGGTCATGGGCTGGAATCGAAGGCTATACAAGCGATGATTTGCCGATTATCGGCACTGGCAGCCAATCAGGTATTATTCATGGTTTTGGGTTTTCGGCACACGGGTTTCAGCTTGGCCCGGCTGTTGGCGAAGCTTTGGCAGATCTGGCTATGGCGCGGCAAACGCGGGTTAATCTGGCGCCGTTTTCACCGCGCCGTTTTACTTTATAGCCAGATGATGCCGCCCGCCGCTAGGCGTAAAGCTGCGCTATAAGGCTGGGCAATAAGGCTTGGTTATTTTGACGTAGTTATGAATTTATCCTGAATGGCATAAAGCCCCATTGCCAGCGGCATGAACCATGGATCGCCAGAATAAAACGGCATCGTGCGAAAGGGGACGCCCTGAAATACGCTGCCATCAAGATCACCAAGCACCATATGTGCTGCTTTCTGGCCCAGCCAGCGCGCCCAAACCGTTCCTGAACCGCAATAGCCAGATGGGTAAATAACCCCATCATGAACCGCTAATTTTGGCAGCTGGTCAAATGGAAAAGCAACAAAACCGAACCAGTGATTTGAGATGGCGATATCAGCAAGCTGGGGAAAGATTGACGTCAATCCGCCGACCAGACGTTTACGCGCCTTGGCCGGATCGGAACTCATGCGGCGCCCCCCTAGCAAGATGCGTTTTCCATCGGGCGATGGTCGGTAATAATGTCCAAGCTGCAAGGCTTCGCCATACATATTTAACCCGGGCATCAGGCTTCGAACCATATTCTCGCCAAGCTCTTCGGTGGCAATCATCTCGGAAATCACCGGAACGAGACGGCGGCGCAGCCATGGCTGGCCCGCATCTGTATAGGCATTTGTGGCGCTGATAACATGACCGGCATGGATGACGCCGCGGCTGGTCTCAACACGAAATTCGGCGGTTGGTGATGATGTGCTTTGCTGGCTTACCGCAACCACCTTTGTCTGGGTTGCAATTTTGACCGAAGCCGCACGCGCAATCTTGCACATGCCTGCCAATAATTTTGCTGGGTGAATGCCGCCAATATCATCGCGCATCATACCGCCAAAATAGCGCGACGTATCAATATAATCAGGAAGGCTGGCCCGATCATAAACCGTCGCATCAATATCAAACAATTTGGTCAGCCTGTCAGCATCACGTTTCATGCTATCAAGCGATTCTTGACGCAAAGCACCAACCAGACGCCCGCATTGTTGCAGGTCGCAATCAATCTTTTCGCTGATGATGAACTGCGCCAGATCAGCCCGTGCCGCTTTGGCTTCTTGGTAAAAAGCTGTGGCTTTATCGGCACCAAATCTTTTGGCCAGATCGTTGAAAGACAGGCGCAGATTGCCGCTGGTGATGCCGCCATTGCGCGTTGAGGCGCCTGACCCAATTTGATCGCGTTCAAGAATTACAACATCAAGACCGGCGCGTGCAAGCGGGATGGCCGCGCCAAATCCGGTATAGCCGCCGCCAATGATCACCACGTCGGCACGTTCTGGCCAACTATCAATGTGAAAGTCTTGCGGCGGTGCCGCTTGCCACCAATAGGGATCAGCAGAAATGCCAGTCATGATTTCTATCCTTTATAAAGACATATTATGCGGCGCGTTTCGGGAAGGCATGTGTCAAAATTATGCTAGACCGAAATATGGAAATGAAAAGCCTGGTTTTTGTATAACTGCATTCTTTGTGATTTTTTTATGAGATTATGGTTAGCTAATCATATGAAAGCTCTTGCCGGAGGTGGAGTTATCCCTATCCATGTCCGGCCATTGCCACACCACCCTCTAGGACAAAGCATCACATCACCATGACGCTAACAATTCCCAAAACCAATCCGCCCGCCGCGAACAGCTTTGTGAATCTTCCTGTCGTTACCGATTGGCAAGATCTCCAAGCCGAGGCGGTTATTTTTGGTGTGCCACATGGCAAGCCCTATCTTGCCGATCAATTTCCAAATAACCAATCGACCGCCCCCGCCGCCCTGCGCGCGGCAAGCCCGCGGATTCTGCTTGATGGCCGGTCGCTTGATGCCGATTTCCAGCGCGCTGTCTGTTTGGATGATTTTACAATTGTCGATGGCGGCGATATTCCGCTTAAAGGCAGTGATGTTCAGCAGCATTATGACGCCGCCGAAAATGCCGTTCGCTTTGCGGTTCAACGCGGCATTCTGCCTATAAGCATTGGTGGTGACGATGGCGTGACCAATCCGGTGATAAGGGGGCTTGATGCTCTGTCAGATGTCACCTTGATTCAAATTGATGCGCATTTGGACTGGCGCGATGAGCGCTATGGCATTCATGATGGCTATTCCAGTCCCATGCGCCGCGCCGCCGAACAAGAGCATATCACCGGCATTCACCAGATTGGCATCCGTTCATTTGGCAGCGCACAACAGCCGGAAATTGACATGGCGCTTAAATGGGGTGCACAGATCCATCTGGCACAGGATGTTCACCGGCATGGCATGGCACCAGTGATTGCCGCACTGCCAACATCGGGCAGATTTTTTGTGACATTGGATGTTGATGGGCTTGACCCGTCGGTGATGCCTGGAACGGTTGCGCTCGCACCAGGCGGGCTGATGTGGTGGCATATCATCGAGCTGTTCGAGGCGTTGGCGGCAAAGGGACAGATTGTGGGGTTGAATCTGGTTGAATTGGCACCAAAAAATGATCTGAACCAGATTTCGATGATTGGCGCTGGCCGGTTGATTCTCAAGCTGATCATGCTTCAATTGATGAAATCACAAGACAAGATGCGGTAGGGTGGCTTTACTGCTGCTGCATCCGAGACGATGTTCGGTGTCCATCTGAAGAGCCGGATAAGCCCGCCTTATCTCTAAGTCTTATCTTCGTGTTTTATCTTCGTGTCGTATCTTTGGCTCTTATTTGGCGGTTCAATCTAATGATCGAGAATTTGGCTTAAAACCAGCTTCGCCCTATCGGTCTTTGGGCTTGCAAAAAAAAATCATCTGGCGGCTGTTCTTCGACAATGCGCCCTTCATCCATGAAGATAATGCGATGCGGCACATGCTTGGCAAAATGCGGTTGCGTTGATATCGAGCCCGATTTAGTCTGACATTTTTTGTTGAAAGCACGTTTCTGCAAATTTGCATTATACTTTGATCGCTCCCGCCGTCACAAGGCTGCAAAGACTAGAATTAAAAATGGTTGGAGAAACACAAAAAGTATCATGTCCCAGCGCTGGGTGGGGTATCGGTTGCGGCGCAATGCCGCCATGACAAGGCGTTTGGTTTTTGGGAAAATTGGCGGCCCAATGCATGCGGCGCCGAACCCATATACCCCGAGCGCTGTTTGTTCGCAAAATATCGCGTGATAAGATATGTGGCCCTTGGGTTCGG
>Ga0209136_1000259_pt1 | contig 39343 bp, 40 predicted proteins | sample SaaInl0LU_22_DNA_FD_184640 | JGI IMG/M metagenome (GOLD analysis project Ga0209136, IMG submission 184640) | Marine microbial communities from expanding oxygen minimum zones in the Saanich Inlet - ESP_90LU_22_DNA (SPAdes) (version 2) | ecosystem: Environmental > Aquatic > Marine > Intertidal... | reverse complement strand
TCTAGTGTCTACCAAAAAAATAATTTTCCATTGATTATCTTCTTTAAAAAGCTGAAATGAGTTGGCTCCACAATGGCTAAACTTTCCATTGAAATAAAACTCGTAAGGTGTCCAAACAGAAGCTAAATTTGTATCAACATTAATTTGATAAGAAAGCAGCTTTTCTAAATACACATGTTCTGGTTTTTTATTAGCAACCGAGGTTAATAATTTTAGTCTGCTTTCATTTTTTATATTACTTGTGCCTTCTTTATTTATAGAGATGGTTTGTCTTTTAATATCTTTATGAAGTGTAGTTTGCATCAAAGTGCTATCACCTTGGTGTAAACCTTTAAAAAAAGTGCTAATTACTTTTTTTATTGCTAATTCTTCTTTGTTTTGTTGTGCATGTAGATTGGTTATCCACAAAAAAAAACAATACAATCCATTTTTTTAACATAGTCCGTTTATTTTAAAGTATTTAAAACTACTAAATTAATTTTAGAATTGGGTTTTTAAGATAAATAGCAAAAAAATACACATAACAAGAAATCTATAGCTTTTTCTTACTTTTACCACTTTAAAATAAAATATATGTCTGTAGCTAATAAACAATATAAACGTATAACTGTAAAATCTTTGGTAGAAATGAAAGCAAATGGAGAAAAAATCTCTATGCTAACTGCTTACGATTATACCATGGCAAAGATTTTAGATAGTGCAGGTATCGATGTATTATTGGTGGGCGATTCTGCCTCTAATGTAATGGCAGGTCATGAAACAACATTACCAATTACGTTAGATCAAATGATTTACCACGCAAGCTCTGTTGTTAGAGGTATAGAACGTTGTTTGGTGGTAGTAGATTTGCCCTTTGGTAGTTATCAATCTGACCCAAAAGAAGCTTTACGTTCTGCTATTAGAATTATGAAAGAATCTGGCGGGCATTCGATAAAATTAGAAGGTGGTAAAGAAATAAAAGATTCTATAAAACGAATTTTAAATGCAGGTATTCCTGTAATGGGGCACTTGGGTTTAACACCACAATCTATTTATAAATTTGGTACGTATACTGTAAGAGCAAAAGAAGAAGAAGAGGCAGAAAAATTAATGGATGATGCTTTAATGCTAGAAAGAATTGGTTGTTTTGCCTTGGTTTTAGAAAAAGTGCCTGCAAAATTGGCTAAAAAAATTGCAGATGCTTTAACCATACCTGTTATTGGTATTGGTGCTGGAAATGGTGTAGATGGTCAGGTTTTGGTTACGCATGATATGATTGGTATGACACACGAATTCAATCCGCGTTTTTTACGTAGATATTTAGATTTATTTAAAGATATGACAGGCGCTTTTGAAAATTATATTACTGATGTAAAAAGTGGTGATTTTCCTAATGAAAAGGAGCAGTATTAATTTAGACTCCTAGGTTCTTATGAATTTGATAAACTAAACAATACTCTGAATCAAATCATTAAAAGGATGTCAAAATTCGTCTCCTTTCTAAAAATTTAGTTATCTATATTGTCCAATAAATCCAAAAAGCGAAATTTTGAAAATACTACATCTAGATACCAACCATCCATTAATGCTCAATCAATTAAACGATTTAGGGTTTATTAATGAGGAAGATTACACATCTTCTAAAGAAGAAATTGAAGGAAAAATTCATTTGTATGATGGTTTTATTATTAGAAGTCGATTTTCTATTGACAAACACTTTTTAGACAAAGCTAAAAACCTAAAATTTATTGGTAGAGTGGGTGCTGGTTTAGAAAACATCGATTGCGATTACGCAAGAACTAAAAACATCGAATTAATTGCGGCTCCAGAAGGGAATAGAAATGCTGTTGGCGAACATGGTTTAGCCATGCTTTTATCGTTATTTAATAAACTAAACAAAGCCGATAAAGAAGTTAGGAACGGAAAATGGTTGCGTGAAGAAAATCGTGGAATTGAACTAGATGCAAAAACCGTTGGTTTGATTGGCTATGGAAATATGGGGAAATCTTTTGCTAAAAAACTACGTGGTTTTGATGTAAAAGTACTTTGTTATGATTTAAAAAATAATGTTGGTGATGAAAATTGTACACAAGTTTCTCTTAAAGAATTACAAGAAAAGTCAGACATTTTAAGTTTGCACACACCACAAACATACCTCACAAAAAATATGATAAATGCCAATTTTATCAATAGTTTTAAAAAGAATTTTTGGTTCATTAATACTGCACGTGGTTCTGCAGTAGTTACTAAAGATTTAGTAGCTGGTTTGCAATCTGGTAAAATTTTAGGAGCTGGATTAGATGTTTTAGAATATGAAAAATCATCTTTTGAAAACCTGTTTTCTGACGTTAAAATGCCAGAAGCTTTTCAATATTTAATAGATACAGAGAACGTAATTTTATCGCCACATGTGGCAGGTTGGACAATAGAAAGTAAAGAAAAGTTAGCACAAACCATTATAAATAAAATAAAGGCAAAATTTTGTTAACTTGTTGTCTTAAAAAACAACTGTTATGCAAAACAAAGCAAATTTTCTAGAAGATTACATTCACCAAGCTCCAAAAGAAAGACAAATAGTAATTAAAAAAATTAGGAGGAACAATATCTTTAATTGTTAATTTTATACACTGTTTATTTGGCATCGAACTAAAATAGTTAAAAACTATATACTTTAAATAAACTATAACCAATATTTATTAAAAATACCTTTAAAAAAAAGCTTTTAAAGGTGTTTTTATTTTTAGTAAGGTGTTTCTATAGAATTATAACTTAAAAACCATAAAGATGTCTTAAAATCTAAATTATCGGTTTTTTATCACGTAAATCAAAGAGGAGTATTCAGAATTTTGTTTTGCCTTGAGATTTGATCTAAACCCGTTATAAAAAGCTTTTATGGGATTCATTTTTTGGCTCTTGTATTTTTCACTTAAAAGAGAAACATAGTACGCATCAAACTTCATTGGTTTGGTTTGCACAACTTCCATTTGAACTTCTGTAAATAATTTTTGTATGGCTTTTTGAGAGAAATGCCAAAGGTGTCTTGGAACATCAAAAGCAGCCCAATGTTCTTTATACAATTTAGCATCGTAACTTTTATAATTAGGAACAGCAATTACCAAATAGCCATCTTCCTTTAAAAGTGCTTTTAATTTTTTAATGTAAGTTTTTAAATCTTTTACATGTTCTAAAACATGCCACAGAGTAATTACATCAAAACTTGTTTTCTCTATTTTGTAAAGATTATCTTTTAAATAAATGCCTTTTTTGTGGGCAATATCTCTTGCTTTCAAACTAGGTTCTACTCCTAAAACATCCCAATTATTATTGCTACAATGTTTTAAAAAATCTCCTGTTCCAGCTCCAACATCTAATACATTTTTTTCTGGCGTATCAAATGAGTTTATCAATTTTAATTTTTGTTGTAAAGCAACATTTTTTACTTTTTGATAAACTTTATCTAACACTGTTTTTTTGCTATCAGTATGCGAAATATAATTTTCGCTTTCATAATAATTTTCTAAATTTTCTGGGACAGGTGTTGTTACCAACATCTGATAATCTTCGTTAATTTTTACCTGAAATTTTTTACCAGAAACTGTATAATCTTTACAAGTTAAAAAGGGTTTTAAATTGGTGTAGAGTTTTTTTTCAATCTCCATTTTTTACTTTTTATACAAATTGTTCCACGAGGAACACTTAGCAAATTTTTATTTTTTTACCTACCCATATAAACTAACAGAACAGAAATATCACTTGGTGAAACTCCACTAATTCTGCTTGCTTGAGATATTGAGGTTGGCTTAATTTTATTCAACTTTTCTCTAGCCTCATAAGAAAGAGATTTCACTTTATCGTACTTAAAACTAGAAGGAATAATTACATTTTCTAACCTGTTTAACTTGTCTGCGTTGTTCTTTTCTTTTTCTATATAACCAGAATATTTTAAATGAATTTCAGCTTGCTCGATAATCTCATTATCTATATTATACTCCGCAATAAATGTGTTTAATTTTTTAATGTTTTTAAAATCTAAAAAACTTAATTGCGGTCTTGCAGCAATTTTAAATAGTTTCATGGATTGTTTTACTAAAGCTAAGTTTTTGGCTTCTAATATAGGATTTATCTCTTCTTGCTTTACACTTGTTTCGTTTAAAAACTTAATTAACAAATCGGTTTTTTCTTGTTTCTCTAGAACTCTGTTTAAACGTTCTTTAGATGCTAAGCCAATTTTAAAAGCCCTTGGAGTTAATCTTAAATCGGCATTATCTTGTCTTAGTAAAGTTCTATATTCTGCTCTTGATGTGAACATCCTGTAAGGTTCTTCTGTTCCTTTTGTAATTAAATCGTCAATTAAAACACCTATATAAGCTTCGTTTCTTTTTAGAATAAAAGGGGGGGTTTCTTGAACCTTTAAAGCTGCATTTACACCTGCCATCAAACCTTGTGCAGCTGCCTCTTCATAACCGGTAGTTCCATTAATTTGGCCGGCGAAAAACAAGTTTTTAATTAATTTTGTTTCTAAAGAATGTGTTAATTGTGTAGGTGGAAAATAATCATATTCAATAGCGTATCCATACCTAAAAAACTTCACGTTTTCAAAACCAGCTACAGATCGAATTGCTTTATCTTGAATATCTTCTGGTAATGAAGTAGAAAACCCATTTACGTACATTTCACAAGTAGTCCACCCTTCTGGTTCTACAAAAATTTGATGACGCTCTTTGGTAGCAAATCGATCTATTTTATCTTCAATAGAAGGACAGTATCTTGGACCAGTAGATTGTATTCTACCATTAAACATTGGCGAACGATCAAAACCATCTCTAAGTAAATCGTGCACCTCTAAATTGGTATATGTTAACCAACAAGAACGCTGTTTTTTTAAAGAAGATGTTGTAGGTAAATAAGAAAATTTTTCTGTGATTTGATCTCCTGGTTGTTCAATCATTTTAGAATAATCTAAAGATCTACCATCTACTCTTGGTGGTGTTCCTGTTTTCATTCTGCCAGATTCGAAACCTATTTTTACAAGGTCTTCTGTAATTCCTGTAGAAGCACCTTCTCCTGCTCTTCCTCCACCAAAACTTTTATCACCAATATGAATTAAACCATTTAAAAAAGTACCTGCAGTTAAAATAACTGTTTTTGCTTTTATTTCTAAACCTAAAGCTGTTTTTACTCCTACAATTTTATCACCGTCAAACATTAAACCATTTACAGAATCTTGATAGAAATCTAAATTTTCGGTTTCTTCTAAAAGTGTTCTCCAACATTCTGCAAACTGCATTCTATCAGATTGTGCTCTTGGACTCCACATAGCAGGTCCTTTAGATTTGTTTAACATCTTAAACTGTATTGCGGTTTTATCGGTAACAATAGCACTGTAACCCCCTAAAGCATCAATTTCTCTTACAATTTGCCCTTTTGCAATACCACCCATTGCTGGGTTACAACTCATTTGTGCAATATTTTGCAAATTCATTGTAATTAACAAGGTGTGTGCACCCATGTTTGCAGCGGCAGCAGCAGCTTCACTTCCTGCATGCCCCCCACCAACTACTATAACATCAAATGTTGTTGAAAATAAACTCATATTCTATAGTTCCACGTGAAACATATTTTTATTTAATTGATTATCAGTTATTTAAATAAAGTTAAAGCTAAATTTTCTTGTTTCGTCATTTCTAATTGCTCTGTTTCTAACTTATCTTTAAAACCTATGTAATGTAAGACACCATGTATCATTACTCTACGTAATTCTTCGTTAAAAGAAACCTTAAAATCGGTTGCATTATCTGCAACTCTATCAATAGAAATATAAATATCACCATTGATTAATTTCCCTAAAGAGTTATCAAAACTAATAATGTCTGTTAACGTATCGTGATTTAAGAATTCTACATTTAGTTTGTGCAAATAATCATCATCACAAAAAATATAGTTTACCTCACCTAACTCACAATTGTGTTTTTTTATGATTTGATGAATCCATTTTTGTACAGATACTTCATCCTCTAAAATAAAATTGGTTTCGTAATTAAACGTGATCATTCTTTTTTTTCTGGTTCAGAAAAATACTTTCGAACCTTTATTTTATAATTTTGTTGCAAAGGTAAGGATTGTCTGTTTAATATTTCTATTTGATTGTAAAACTGCTTTTTAAATTCGAGTGCCTTTACTTTATATCTTTGACGCTCTTTCAAATTTGGTGTAGATTTTCTTTTGTTGTCTTTACCTTGCTCAAGAGCTGCTTTGTCTAATTTTAGAAGTTGATAATTTAAATTTTGCATTTTTTGAATGGTTGTAGCATTAAAGCCTTTTTCTAAAATTTCATTCTCTAATTGTTCCATGGTTTTTAAAGCTCTTTTTGCAGCTCCATTTCCATTTGGATTTCTTTGTAAAGCTTCTTTTATAGCCTCTTGTAATTGTTGTCTTAATAAAGTTTGTTGTTTGTAAATTTCATAAATTTCACCATCTAAATCATCATTTTCTCCATTACCGTTTTTACCCTCTTTTCCTTCACCTTTCCCCTCTCCTTTTCCTTCTCGGTTTTTACTAAATTTAACTCCTTTACCAGAATTTCCAGTTTTACCATCTTCACCGGGTTTTTTACCATCTTTACCTTGTCCAGGTTTTTCTCCAGGCTTCTTTCCTTTTTTGTCGCCTTTCTTTTTCCCTTCTTTCATTTTCTCAGTTAAATCTTGCTGCTTTTTAATAATATCTGGCAAACTAAACTCTCCTGAGTTTTTTCCTTTGCCCATTTTCATGGACATAGAGTTTTTCATGCTATTTAAAATATTACTTAAATAATCTGCCAAATTATTAGTGGCAGTCATTACATAACGCTGGTTAGAAAGACCATTATTAAATCTGTTTTCTGAAAAATTTTCTAAAGATTGTTCTAAATTGTAATGTGTGGTAGATAAATCATCTTGAATTGTAGCAGAAATTTTTGGTAAACGCATAGAGAGTACATATAAACTATCGTCTATATGTTCAAAATAAGTTCTAATATCATTTTGCTTTTTTAAAGCTTTACCAAAATCTGGATGTGTGGTAGAAATATCGCTAAACTTGTTCATCAAGTTTTCTTGTTTAAAAGAAAACGTGATTAAATTTTCTAGTATTTTTCGTAAATCATCTATGTTTTCTTCCATAGATTCACCTTCCATGGCTTGCATCGCTTTTTGCATTTTAGCACTCATTTCTTTCATTTTTTGAGCACTTTTTTTCTGATTCTTTTTAGCAGAATTTTTATCTTGTTTTTGAAGATATTCTTCCGATTTTTTTAACTCCTTATCAATAGCGTTTTTCTCATCATCTACATCTGGTAATTCCATTGGCTCTTTTAACTTTTCATTATCTTTAGCCAATTCTTCCAGTTCTTTTTTTAAATCGTTAAACTTTTTATGAATGTCTTGTTGCTTTTTAATAGTTGCTTCTTTATTATTTACAAGCTCTTCTTGTTTTTTTGCCAATGCTTCCAATTTATTGGCAATTTGCATTGTTTTTTGCTCAACATAAAAACGTTTTGTTAATTCTAACATTCTTTCTAAACTGCGCTGTTGTTGTTTGTTTTGTTGTGCTAATTCTTTGGCTTTTTTTACTAAATCTTCTTTGTTTAGTTTTGCTGCCATTTTTGCAATTTCTTCCAACAACTTTTCTTGTCTTTCGTGCTTTTTTAATTCTTCAATACGTTTATTTAATTCTTCTTTCTTTTCTTGTAGGTTTATATTTTCTTCTTTCTTTTCGTCTAAATTTTGTTGCAACTGATCGGTTTGACGCTGCATCATTTTTTTATAATTTTCTTGACGTTTTATAAAATTCTCAACCTTCTTTTTATCATTCCAATTTATTTTTTTCTTGTTCTGAAAATCTTGTTGAATTTTATCTAATTCTTCTCTTTGTTTTTGTTGTTTTTGAATTGAATTTTCTAGACTATTAATTGTGTTTCTTTGTTCGTGTAGCAACTCCTCCTCTATTTCGTTTGCTGTTTTTTGTCGGAAATTAAAAACTTTACTTTTTGCTTTTTTATTTCCGTTTACAGCATCATTATCAAAAACCTCAAAATACATTTCATAATTGATCCCTTTTGTTAAATTTAACCCTTCTGGAAATTGATAGAAAAAAGTTTGCACATTAGCTCTAGATATTGGTAAAATATAAGTGTTTAATTGATTTTGGGAATCCATATCATAATAAACCAATTGTAATTTTTTTAAACCATAATCATCAGAAATTTGACCAGCAAACTGGGCAATACCTCTAGAAATACTATCTATATTAGATTGTACAGTTATTTCTGGGGCTTCATCTTTTATTACATTTACAGAAAATTGTAAATTCTCGTAATCTTTTAAATTTTTATTTGAAGATGCTATTTGATAATCTAACGCTTTTCTAACGCTTTTTGTAAATTTAAAATTGTTGTCATCTGTCTTTTTAAATGCTTCTCTTTGCTTTTCATTTATAAAAACAACCTCGTCTGTTTGTTGGGTTGCTACCAACCAAGATATTTTTGTGCCTTCAGGTACTATTAAATTACCAGAGTTCTGAATAGTTTCATTCTTTTTACCCACATAATATGGATATTTTAATTGCAAAGAAATATTATTTATAGTTGGTGTGTTAATGACATTAATTTGATAATCTTGAGACTGCACTCTGTTAGCTTCTACAAAAAAGGTAAGTGGTTTTTGAACATCAGAAAACATGTAAGAAAAAGAACCATTTCCATTATTTTGCAAATAATATTGCTGATTATTATAAATAATTTTAGCCTCTGAAGGCAATACAGAACCAACCGTCTTTAGTGAAACTGTTATGGGTTTGCCTTGTATAACTTGTAAATTTTGATTGTTTAAATTAAAATAAAATGGCGCTGGTGGTGTGTATGTGGTTCTATGGTTTACAACGCGTTTTAAACTATCTTTAAAAATAGCGTTATTACCTGTAAATAAAGTAATTAACCATATTAAAATAGGAACAATTGCATACTTTAAATACTTTTTATTTTGGGTAAAATCAATAGCTTTTACAAACGGAATCGGTTGTAATTCTTCTGATTTTTGATTGATACTTGCCAATAACAAATCAGATTGATTGGTGTATTCTTTAAGTTGTAAAACATTTAACAACTTGTCTTCTACTTTTGTAAAATGAGCTCCAATAATTTTAGACGATTGCTCTAATGAAATCCCTTTTCTAAAACCAATCAACTTAAAAATTGGAATGGCTATAAAACGAATTAGTAGAAAAACTTCAACTACAATAAAAATCCAAAAAAGTAAGGTTCTTGCTGTGGGTTTTAACCACAAAAAATACTCTAAAAAAAGGGTAAAAAATAAGTATAAAAAGCCTAAAGAAAGAAACAGGATTGTTCCTTTAATTAGTTCGTTTAGGTAGTATTTTCTAGTAAACTGATGTAGTTTTTTTTCTATTTTTTCAAATCCATTCATAATCAACTAATAAAAATAGTATTTTTGATAGGAAAACCAACAAATAATTTGTTAAAAGACTTTGTAAGTAATTGTAGATATTGCCTACTAAACTAAAGTAAAAACAATTTTATGAAAAAACTAACTACAATTCTATTTTTATTCTTTACAATATTAATAGTTGCACAAAACCCTTGGACAAAAGACAAAGGAGATTTGTTTATCAACTTATCTTACACAACAATCTCAGATTACAGTGAGCTTTTTGGAGACCTAGATTATACTATTTCTGGCTCAATTACAGATCAAACTTATCAAATTTATGGTGAATATGGTTTTACAAACAAAACCTCATTGGTTTTTAATATCCCTTTTAAATCGATAGATAATAACGAAATAGTTAACCCTTGTTTGATAGCTCCTTGTCCGGAATCTTCTAATGAAAAGTCTTCATTTGGAAACGTTTCTTTAGGAATCAAACATCAACTGTATAACAAAGGTTGGGTGGTAGCAGCCCAATTAATTTCTGAAATAAATACGGGTTCTTATGACGAAAACTCAGGAATTAGAACAGGTTATGATGCATTTACATTTACACCTCAACTTTTAGCAGGTAAAAGTTTTGGAAAAACGTTTTTTCAATCTCAAATTGGTTTTGATATTAAAACCAATAATTATAGTAATAATTTTAAAATTGGTGGCGAATTTGGTGGTAAAGTATCAAAAAATATTTGGTTAATTGGTTATATAGACGTTGTAAAATCTTTTGAAGATGGTAATGTTAATTTACCTTCAAATAACTTATTAACAGGTTTATACATAAATAATCAAGAATATGGTGCTTACGGTTTAAAAGGAATTTTACAGTTTTACGATATTGGTATGACAGCTGGTTTTGGTAGTGCTTTTTTTGGAAACAATGTGCCTAAAAAAGCTGCATTTAGTTTTGGTATTTTTAATACGTTTTAAAATATATTGCTGCAAATTAAGAAATAAAATAATAAAATTTAGAATTCACTGTTTTTAAAAACTTGTGAGATATTTTTAAAATCAATGTTTTATATTCATAATCAATATTTTTTGTTTTTTTTTAATTCGTGAATTCGTGGTACTTTTTTTATTAAAAACTATCTTTGCACCCGTTAAAAGCAATCCTTAAAAAACAAAAAAATGGAATCAAATGTTCGTGTTCGTTTTGCGCCAAGTCCAACAGGACCGTTGCATATTGGTGGTGTAAGAACCGCTTTATATAATTATTTATTCGCTAAAAAACACCAAGGTACTTTTGTGTTAAGAATAGAAGATACAGACCAAACACGTTATGTAGCTAACGCAGAACAATATATAATTGACGCTTTACAATGGTGTAACATTCCTTTTGATGAAGGACCAAAAACAGATGATAAATTTGGGCCCTATAGACAATCTGAACGTAAAGAAATTTATAAAAAATATGTAGATATTTTAATAAATACAGGTTGGGCATATTATGCTTTTGATACTTCAGAGCAATTAGATGCACATAGAAAACAACAAGAAAGTGAAGGTAAAACCTTTATGTACAATTGGCACAATCGTGCAAAAGGCCGTTTGATAAATTCGTTGGTGTTGTCTGAAGATGAAGTGCAGAAAAAAATTAATGCTGGTGAAAAATTTGTAATTCGTTTTAAAACACCACAAGACGAAATTTTACAAATGGAAGATGAAATTAGAGGTAAAATTAGCATAGATACCAACACGTTAGATGACAAAATTTTATGTAAAAGTGATGGTATGCCAACATATCATTTAGCAAATATTGTCGATGATCATTTAATGGAAATTTCTCATGTAATTCGTGGTGAAGAATGGTTACCATCAATGCCTTTACACGTTTTATTATACAGAGCTTTTGATTGGAAAGCTCCTAAATTTGCACATTTACCCTTAATTTTAAAGCCAGTTGGTAAAGGTAAATTAAGTAAAAGAGATGGAGATAAATTAGGGTTTCCAGTGTTTCCTTTAGAGTATAGAAATGAAAAAACAGGAGATGTCTCTAGAGGTTATAAAGAAGATGGTTATTTTGCAGATGCATTTATAAATATGTTAGTTTTTTTAGGGTGGAATCCTGGTACAGAGCAAGAACTTTTTTCTTTAGAAAAATTAATACAAGAGTTTGATTTAAAACGTGTTAGTAAATCTGGAGCTAAATTTAATCCAGATAAAACGAAATGGTTTCAGCAACAATACATGCAACTAAAATCAGATACAGCTTTAACTAATTTATACTTACCAATTTTAGAGGAAAAAGGAATTAAAACGGAAAAATCTTACGTTGAAAAAGTAATTTCATTAATAAAAGAAAGAGCTGTTTTTATAGATGATTTTTGGGGTTTATCAGCTTTCTTTTTTACATCGCCAACAGAATTTGATGCAAAAGCTTCTAAAAAAAATTGGAAGCCAGAAACTGGCTCGTTAATGACAGAATTAATTAGTGTGATAGAAAGTATTGAAGATTTTTCATCAGAAAATACAGAAACACATATTAAAACTTGGATTACCAATAAAGAAATTGGTTTTGGTAAGGTAATGCAACCTTTACGACTTTCTTTGGTTGGTAAGTTAGCAGGTCCTCACCTATTTGATATTATAGCTATGATTGGTAAAGAAGAAACCATTAAAAGGTTAGAAAATAGTATCAATTTTCATCAATTTTAAAAAAAAACTTTTATATGTTTTTACAAAACCACTCATAATTTGAGTGGTTTTTTATTTTAAAAACGTAACAAAATAAAAAAATCTGCGGCAAATAGTTTAAATACAAGAATTCTTTATCTTTACAATACTATTTACTAACTAAAAAATATTAACTATGATTCTTTTTCTACCATATATTGTAATTGCTGGTCTTATTATTTTTGCAGCTTTTTTTATCGTGAAACAACAAAGTTCTGCTATTATAGAACGTTTTGGAAAGTTTCATAAAATTCGACAGTCTGGTTTACAACTAAAAATTCCTTTAGTTGATAAAATTGCTGGAAAAGTATCTTTAAAAATTCAACAATTAGACGTAATTATAGAAACTAAAACCTTAGATGATGTTTTTGTAAAGTTAAAAGTTTCTGTACAATACAAAGTAATTAAGGATAAAGTATATGATGCTTTTTACAAATTAGATTACCCTTATGATCAAATAACTTCTTTTGTTTTTGATGTAGTAAGAGCAGAAGTACCAAAGATGAAATTAGATGATGTTTTTGTAAAAAAAGACGACATTGCTATTGCTGTAAAAAGAGAATTACAAGAATACATGACAGATTATGGTTACGATATTATTAAAACTTTAGTAACAGATATAGACCCAGATGCACAAGTAAAAGCTGCAATGAATAGAATTAACGCTGCAGATAGAGAAAAAACAGCTGCACAATTTGAAGGTGATGCACAACGTATTTTAATTGTAGAGCGTGCTAAAGCAGAAGCAGAAAGTAAGCGTTTACAAGGACAAGGTATTGCAGATCAACGTAGAGAAATTGCACGCGGTTTAGAAGAATCTGTAGAAGTTTTAAATAAGGTTGGTATTAACTCTCAAGAAGCATCTGCATTAATTGTTGTAACACAACATTATGATACTTTACAATCTATTGGGCAAGAAACTAATAGTAACTTAATTTTATTGCCAAATTCGCCACAAGCAGGTAGCCAAATGTTAAATGACATGGTTGCAAGTTTTACAGCAAGTAACCAAATTGGAGAAGCTATGAAAACCGCAAAAAAGAAGGAATAAAATTAATGTAAAATTAAAATTACAAAAAAAAAGCGCTGTCATTTGATAGCGCTTTTTTTTTTATATGTTAACTATTCTATTTCTTCTCTTCAATTTTTTCTTCAGAATCATCTTTAGAAGCGTTTTTAAACTCTTTAATACCACTTCCTAAACCTTTCATTAACTCTGGTATTTTTCTTCCTCCAAAAAGTAATAACACAACCACTAATATAATAATTACTTGTGGACCGCCAATAAAACCCGATACTATTGATAAACTATACATTTCTTCTTTAATTTAATAGTACAAAGATACAAAAAAGGTTGTTATACTAACTCTTTTGTATTTCTTCTGTTAATTTCTTTTTTCTATAATACCACCAATTAATTTTTTATCTTTTACAACCTCTGGGTTTCCTTTATAAAAAATAGTACCACCAAAACTAACTTTAGCATTTAAAGTTTCGCCTGCGTTTACTTCTGCTTTTGCACCAGTTCCTGATTTTACAGTAGAATTACCAGCAACTTGTAAATTAAAACCATGATAAATACCATATAAATCTACATCTATTTCTTGATTTTTTGCAGTACCAGAAAGTTTTACAATACCACCAGAAGAAGCTCTAACAATTAAATAATTAGTTTTTGTGGTTAGGTTGATAAATGCTCTTTCTTGTGCATTTACCTCTAATTTATCTTGATAAAAATCTTTACTTGTTATAGTTGCACTTTCATTTGCGTCTATAATATTAATAGCTCTATTATAATATAATTTTACCAGTATTTTACCATCTGCTGCATTGTCTGCAGGAGTTAAAGAAAATGGTAAAGACAATTTTAATGTATTATTTACATTTTTAATTTTAACCATTTCAGACTTTTCTCCAGTTATTTCTAACTTTTGATCTGTACTTTTAATCAACTCTACCTCTATACCATTATAAACTTTTAGAATGTTATAATCTCCTAAGTTTTTATTTACTGTAGATTGTGCAGTAACTGTTAATCCAATAAAAAACAGCAATATAAAATTAAGTTTCTTCATTTTTTTAAAATTTGATTTGATAATTACTTTAATAATTATACCAATTATAACGATTTTTTTAACTTTCTATTACATAAATAACGTTAAAATTTATCTCATTTTTAGCGTTTTTCTAGTAATTTAATTTAATAATATTTTATCTTTTATAACTCGTATAGTAGTATATTTTTTATAACAATTAATCATAATATATAAATGATATTTTATTTTTGTTAGAAGAATAATTAAAATATTAATTAATCCTCAATTAAGTTAAAATCTAAGTGCTTGCGTTCTAAATCTGTTTTCTTTACTTGAACGCTTACATCATCTCCTAGTTGATACATTTGTTTGGTAGATTGCCCTACAATAGCATATTGTTTTTCATCAAAAATATAATAATCGCTTTTTATATCTCTAATACGAACCATACCTTCACATTTATTTTGTTTTATTTCAACATAAATACCCCATTCTGTAACACCTGTAATTACCCCTTCAAAAATTTCATTTTTATGATCTTGCATGTATTTTACCTGCATATATTTTATAGAATCTCGTTCAGCTTTACTAGCTAACTCCTCTCTTTTTGAAGAATGCTTACATTTTTCTTCATAAGAAAGCGCTTTTGGACTGTTTCCACCATCTAAATAATGTTGTAATAATCTATGTGTCATTACATCTGGATAACGTCTAATTGGTGATGTAAAATGACTGTAATAGTTAAAAGCTAATCCATAATGACCAATGTTTTGGGTTGTATAAACAGCTTTAGACATGGTTCTAATAGTTAAAGTTTCTATCATATTAGATTCTGCTTTACCATGCACATCACTTAAAAGTTGATTTAAAGAGTCTGATGTGGTTTCTTTTGTATCTGTATTAATTTTATAACCAAATTTGCTAATAATATTCTGTAAAGAAGCTAGTTTTTCTACATCTGGCTCGTCATGAACTCTATAAATAAAAGTTTTACCAGAAGGTCTGCCTTGTTTTTGTCCTATAAATTCAGCCACTTTTCTATTGGCTAATAACATAAATTCTTCAATTAATTTATTAGCATCTTTAGAGGATTTAAAAAATACTCCAACAGGATTTGCTTCTTCATCTAAGTGAAACTTTACTTCTACTCTATCAAAAGAAATAGCACCTTGTTTCATACGTTTTTTACGTAATTTTTTTGCTAATTCATCTAATTTTAAAATAGCCTCTACAATTTCTGTAGAAACTTTATAAGCAGCTCCTGTTATAGAAACATCAACAGGAATTGTATTTTTAAAAGACTTTTTGATATTTATATTCTCATCCTTTGAAAATTCACTCGAAGTGACGATTTTGTTTTCCTGATTCTGCTCTATTAAATATTGTGCTTCTTCATATGCAAAACGCTGGTCTGAATAGGTTACTGTTCTACCAAACCACTCACCTACTATTTGTGCTTTTTCATTAATTTCAAGAACTGCAGAAAAAGTTAATTTTTCTTCATTAGGCCTTAAAGAACAAACACCATTAGATAACATTTCTGGTAACATAGGTACTACCCTATCTACTAAATATACAGAGGTTGCACGTTCGTAAGCTTCGTGATCTAAAATAGTGTCTTGTTGTAAATAATGAGAAACATCTGCAATGTGAATACCAACTTCGTAATTTCCATTTTCTAACTTAGTAAAAGACAATGCATCATCAAAATCTTTAGCATCTTTAGGATCTATGGTAAAAGTTAAATCTTTACGCATATCTCTACGTTTGCTAATTTCATCTTTAGTAATTTCTATGGATAGATTTTCGGCATCTTTTTCTACTTCTGCAGGAAACTCGTAGGGTAAATCGTATTCTAATAAAATGGAGTGCATTTCTGTATTATGATCCCCTGGTTTGCCTAATACTGTGGTGATTTTACCAAATGGGTTTTTAGAATTTTCTGGCCAATCAGAAATGGTAGCTTGTACTTTATCTCCATGTTCTGCACCATTCATTTTATTTTGCGATATAAAAATATCTGCATACATTTTGTTATTATCTGGAATTACAAAACCAAAATTTTTATTTTTTTGTAAAACCCCAACAAATTCCGTTTTTGCGCGTTCTAAAACTTCTACAATGTCTGCTTCTACTTTTTTACTTCTTTTACGCTGATAAATATAAGCTCTAACCACATCTCCATGCAATCCTTTTCCTAAATTAACATTGGGTATAAAAATATCATCTTCATAATCATCTGTTATAAAATATCCATTTCCATTTGATGTAATATCTAAAGTTCCTATAGAGTATTTAGGGTCTTCGTTTATTTGAAACTTACCTCTATCTACTTCTTTTATTTTTTTTGTTGCTGTTAGTTCTGATAATTTTTTTAAAATTTGAGTTTTACCATCAGTATCAGAAATACCTAATTTACCAGCAATTTGTTTGTAATTATAAAACTTACTACTATCTTCATTTAAAATTCTAAAGATATTTCTGGTTAAATCTTTAATAATTTTACCTTTCTTTTTATATATTTTCTTCTTTTTTGGCATATACTACAGTGTATTTTTAATGTGATCCCAAAATACAATTATTTGTGTTGAATCTTATTAATTAACTGTTATGATTCTTTCCTTGTATTTTGATTGTATGTTAATTTTTAAATGGAATTTTTATTACTTATGGAAGTACTACTTTATAAACCTAAAAATAAGTAATATTCTTTTTTTAAAATACAATTGTAATAAAACGATATTAGAATAGTATTTAGAAATATATTTCGATTATAGAGAAGGATATCTTTTTAAAGATTCGAAATACTAATGCAAACATAGGTAAAAACTTTGTATATAACTATTTTACTTTCTTTTCTATTTTAATCTTCTTTTTCTAAAAAATTAAAACACTTATAAACATTCTATATTATAATTATTTTTCTTTTAGAAAATTTTTAAAAAACTATAATGTTTATAATAGTATGTGAATAGTTACTATAATTTTTTAAACTTTTATTTTAATATATGAGTTATTAAAAATAACTGACAATTTATAAGTTTTTAAATCCTTAAAAATCAACTTTAAAATACAGTTGTTAACAATAGTTATAAACAGCTATCAACCTATTTTAACTCATAACTATTTTACTTTTCTATGTAAATAAATTGTAAATTTTATGTTGATAAACTTTTATCAAAAATCAATAAAAAAAGTTGCATATTTTAATCTATACTCTGTATTGTAATAATATTTTTACTTACCAAAAAAACTTACGAGTTTTTCAATACAACTTCTTAACATTCTATTAAAAAGTTAAAAACTTAAAAATTAAAGAGTTATTAAAAAACTATAAAATAACGTTGTTTATAACTGTTGATAAGCATAAATTTCTATATTTTTGTCAATGTAACTTCGTCATTACGAATGTAATGAAGTTATTTGTTTATTTATAAATAGATACTTTATTATTTTTCTTGTAATGCCAAAATATAAAAAGTAGATAATGACAATTGCCTTAGGAAACGATCACGCAGGAACTGAATACAAGTTCGAAATTATTAAACATTTAGAAGAAAAAGGATATTCTGTAATAAATTTTGGAACGGATACTAATAGTTCTATGGATTATCCAGATGCAATACATCCAACAGCAGATGCTGTAGAATCTGGTAAAGCAGAATTAGGTATTATTTTATGTGGTTCTGGAAATGGCGCACAAATTACTGCTAACAAACACCAAGGTATTAGAGCTGCTTTATGTTGGAATAAAGAGTTGGTTGCTTTAACAAGACAACATAATGATGCTAATGTTTTAACTATTCCTGCACGTTTTGTCTCTTTACAACAAGCAATTGGTTTTGTAGACGTTTTTTTAAATACAGAATTCGAGGGTGGAAGACATGCTACAAGAGTAAATAAAATTTCTTGTGCTGGGTAATTTTTTCTTTCATTTCTGTAGAGATAAGAATCTATTTTTAAAGTTATGAATTTTATAACAAAATTCTTTTCAGAATTAAATATAACAGAATTGTATCAAATACTACAATTACGTTCTGAAGTTTTTGTGGTTGAGCAAGATTGCGTGTATCAAGATGTTGATTTTAAAGACCAAAAAGCAATCCATATTTTTGGTAAAAAAAATGATAAAATTATTGCTTACACACGTATTTTTAAACCTGGAGATTATTTTAAAAATGCAAGTATTGGTAGAGTAGTGGTTGCTGCAAACCAAAGAAAATTTGGTTATGGACATCAAATAATGAAAGTTTCTATAGATACCATAAAAAAATATTTTAAAGTTGATGAAGTTACTATTTCTGCTCAAAAATATTTACAAAAATTTTACGAATCTCATCAATTTAAACAAATAGGAGATGAGTATTTAGAAGATGGAATACCTCATATAAGAATGGATAGAGAATTTTAATTAGATTAATAAATGTTTTCTATTTTTATTATCACAACCACCTTTTTATTTTTTTTCACTTTTTTTATTCATTTTGTAGATTAAATACCCAAAATCTACCAAAAAGTGTAAAATAATTATGAAAGCAACAATGTAAATTGTAGTGTTAGAATTATCCATAGTTCCAAAATTAAATAGAATTAAAAATATAGAAGGTAATATTTGTTACATTAAACTATCTACCTCTAGAACTCCCCCAACTTCTAAATTTCCTAATTCAATTTTTCCAATACGAACTCTTATTAATCGTAAGGTAGGAAAACCCACAGCAGCTGTCATTTTTCTAACTTGTCTAAATTTTCCTTCTCTAATACAAATAGAAACCCAACTTGTTGGGCCATGTCTAGCATCTCTAATTTTTTGACTTCTTAACGGAAAATTAGGATCTTTAATTATAGCAGCTTTCCCTGGTTTTGTTAGATATTTTTTTCCATTAAAACCAATTTCTACACCTTTTTTAAGTTGATGAATTTCGTTTTCAGTAATAATTCCATCTACTTGAACATAATATTCTTTTTCGTATTTACTACTTCTAATTGCTTCAGATACTTTACCATCTGTTGTTAATAAAAGTAAGCCTTCAGAAGGCACATCTAATCTTCCAATTGCCATAGTTCCCTTAGGAAAATTAAACAATTCTCCTAACAATCTTTTCTTGCGTTTAGCAGGGTTTACAAACTGAGAAACCATTCCCCATGGTTTGTGAATGACAAAATGATGATGATTTTTAATCAAATTATAAAATTTTAAATTGCATTAAAAATTCGTTTTCCTCTCTAAGAGTCGTATATTTTATTTAGAAAATTATTGGTCTGTATATTGTGAAATAGAATCAATACACAATATAGTATCAAGTTCTGTCTACAACATAAAATTTTAAAAAACTTTGGTGGTAATTTTTTGATTGTTATAAATTAATTTTTTTATCTGAATTTCTTCAACCTTTATTTTTTTTTAAACCTACTCGTTTTCATTAAATTTAAAAGAGATTAATGCTCCTTTTTCTATTGTAACAACACTATTTTTATAGTTAAGAGAAAGTATATTATTCATGTTTATAAATTATATGACAATACTACAAAATTCGAAATTATTTTTTAGGAATTTATAGAGAGTTTTTTGTAACTTGCTATACTTTTTAAAAAACAATTTAGCAATATTTATGGCAGCAGCAGATAAAGAAAAAACAGCAAAACTAAAGGCTTTACAACTAACTTTAGATAAATTAGATAAAACTTACGGAAAAGGCTCTGTAATGAAATTAGGAGATGTAGTAACCGAAGATGTAGATGCGATTTCATCTGGTTCTTTAGGTTTAGATTTAGCTTTAGGTGTTGGTGGTTATCCAAGAGGTAGAGTTATCGAAATTTATGGACCAGAATCATCAGGTAAAACAACCTTAACAATACATGCAATTGCAGAAGCACAAAAAGCAGGTGGTATTGCAGCATTTATTGATGCAGAACATGCTTTTGATAAATTTTATGCAGAAAATTTGGGGGTTGATATAGATAATTTAATTATTTCTCAACCAGATCATGGAGAACAAGCATTAGAAATTGCAGACAATTTAATTCGTTCTGGAGCTATAGATATTGTTGTTATTGACTCTGTTGCAGCATTAACACCAAAATCTGAAATTGAAGGTGAGATGGGAGACTCTAAAATGGGTTTACATGCACGTTTAATGTCTCAAGCCTTGCGTAAATTAACAGGTACTATTTCCAAAACAAATTGTACGGTTATATTTATCAATCAATTACGTGAAAAAATTGGGGTAATGTTTGGTAACCCAGAAACAACTACAGGAGGTAATGCACTTAAGTTTTATGCATCAGTTCGTTTAGATATTAGAAGAAGAACACAAATTAAAGACGGAGACAAAGTTATTGGAAACAGTACCAAAGTTAAAATAGTTAAAAATAAAGTAGCGCCTCCTTTTCAAATTGCAGAATTTGATATTATGTATGGACAGGGAATTTCTAAAGTTGGTGAAATTTTAGACATTGGTGTTGAATTAGGAATTGTTAAAAAAAGTGGTTCTTGGTTTAGTTATGGCGAAACCAAATTAGGCCAAGGTAGAGATGCTGTTAAAGGTTTGATAAAAGACAATCCAGAATTAGCAGAAGAGTTAGAAGGAAAAATAAAAGATGCCATTGATAATCAAGAATAAGTTAGTAAAACTAAACCTGATAAAAATCGGCATGTAATCAATATTAGATTATTTTTAAACTGCTATAAATTAATCAATCTATAGCAGTTTTTTTATGCCTTATTTTTAATTATTTTTGAGAGTATAAGTAAACTATTTTACATTGATAAAAGTAGCAGAAAACCTTTTTTTAAAAGAAATAAAAAACTCCGATTGCGCAACTCTTTATAGTTTGATGCAAGAAATATATCCATCAGCTTACAAACATTTTTGGTTAGATGATGGGCAATGGTATGTAAACACTCAATATGCTAAAGAAAATATTTTAAAAGAATTATTAGTAACAAATGCAAATTATTATTTTATTGTTTATAAGGATGAATTTGTGGGCAATTTTAGAATTATTTGGGATGAAAAATTATCAGGTTTGCCCCAAGAAAAACAAGTAAAATTACATCGTATTTATTTGCACAAAAAATTACAAGGTAAAGGAATAGGAAAACAATTATTACTTTGGTTTGAAGCTTTATCTAAATTAAAGAACTATACTGTTATTTGGTTAGACGCTATGGATGCACAACCACAAGCATTCCAGTTTTACAAAAATTTGGGTTATAAATACCATTCGCACACCTTTTTAATGTTTGATAATATATTAGATGAGGTTAAAAAAATGAGTCAGCTTTATAAAGAAATTAAGTAAATTTATTCGTTAGACAATACCTTAACCAACCATAATATTAAATAAGCACCAATACCAAAACCAACAAATAGTACTAATAAAACAAATAAAATTCTAATATTTTTTGCTGTAAAATTTGTTTTTGTACTTAACCATTTACATACTCCTAAAATCATATTTTTTTTATTTTTATAAATATAAGTTTCAGCGACTTCGATTTTTCATCAAAACACTATCAAAAACTAATTAAATAAATTTAAACTCCTGTACTACCAAAACCACCAGAACCACGTTCTGTTTGACTTAAAACAGTTACTTCTTGCCAATTTATACGTTCATGTTTTGCAATTACTAATTGTGCAATTCTTTCGCCATCATTAATTACAAAATCTTGCTTAGATAAATTAACTAAAATTACACCAATTTCTCCTCGATAATCTGCATCTACAGTTCCAGGGCTGTTTAAAACCGTAATTCCCTTTTTAGCAGCCAAACCACTTCTAGGTCTAACTTGTGCCTCAAAACCAATTGGCAACGCTATAAACAATCCTGTTTTTACAATGGCTCTTTCTAAAGGTTTTAATGTAATTGTTTCACTAATATTTGCTCTTAAATCCATACCAGCAGCACCTTCTGTTTCGTAGTTTGGTGTGGCGTGTTTTGATTTATTTATAATTTGTACGTTCATTATTAATAATATAAAAATGTAATTGTTTCTAAAAATTCTGCTTTCCAAAAAGATTCTGTATGTTTTCCTCCAGCCACTATTTTGGTGTGTATGTTTTCTTTTGTAAACCCCCAATCTACTAATAATTTTCACATATTATTGGTGTCAGCCATCATAGTATCTCCTTCAGTATCTTTAAAATTGAGACATTGCTTGTTTTAGTAGGTTTTTTTTTCAGTTGCATTTGTTTCTTTCTTATAAGAAAATATTAAATAGAACATACAAGTTAAAACCAAAAATTAATTTTTTATAGAAAACAAATGTGCTTTTACAAATATAATAATTCAAAGAAGTATTCATCAAAAGATACTAATTTTATTACATTTGAGCTTTAAACTAAATGTAGAATGGACAAACATACAAATATTGCAGTAATTGGTGGCGGTAGTTGGGCAACAGCAATTGTAAAAATGTTACAAGAAAATTTAGAAACAGTAGGTTGGTATATGCGAAATGAATCTATAATTGCTCATATTATAGAAAATGATCATAATCCTAAATATTTACCTTCAGCAGATGTTTATGCTAATAAGTTAGATTTAACAGGAGATATTAATAAAATTGTAACGAATTACGATGTTCTTATTTTTGCAATACCCTCTGCTTTTTTAACTTCAGAATTAGACAAACTAACTACATCTCTAGAAAATAAAATTGTTTTTTCTGCTATTAAAGGTATTGTGCCAGAAACAGGTTTAATTGTTGGCGAACATTTTAATCAACAATATAACATTCCTATAGAAAATATAGGTGTTATTACTGGACCTTGTCATGCAGAAGAGGTGGCAATGGAGCGTTTATCTTATTTAACCATTGCTTGTCAAGATGAAGAAAAAGCAAAATTTATAAGTAAATCTTTAGAAAGTTGGTTCATAAAAACCAAAATTTCTGATGACATTATTGGAACAGAATATGCAGCCATGTTAAAAAACATTTACGCTGTTGCTGCAGGTATTGCTCATGGTTTAGGGTATGGTGATAATTTTCAGTCGGTTTTAATGAGCAATGCAATTCGCGAAATGAAAAAATTTATTAAAAAAGTACACAAAATGAAACGTAACATAAACAACTCTGCTTATTTAGGTGATTTGTTAGTTACGGGTTATTCTGTTTTTTCTAGAAACCGACAGTTTGGTAATATGATTGGCAAAGGATACACAGTAAAATCTGCTCAAATGGAAATGAGTATGATTGCAGAAGGATACTATGCCACAAAAAGCGCCTTTAAATTAAAAGAAAAAAACGGAGCTAATACACCCATTATCAACGCAGTTTATAACGTTTTGTATAATCATAAAGACCCTAAAAAGGAGTTTAAAAAACTAACACACAAACTTAATTAGTAGTTTAAAAGTTATTTTCTTTTTAAGGTTTTATTTTCTATAAATTGTTTATTTTTGAACATTCGTTTAATATTTTAAACAATTACCATGAAAACAATACAAGAAGTTGTAGAAAGCACCATTAGAAAAACACCTTTTATAGAAGAAGCTTTACATGAAAAGTTGATAAACGTTTCTTCTTTAGCAAGAATTATTTTGCCAGAAGTTTCTGCTGTTTTAAAAAAAGATGTTAAAGTAGGTGCAGTAATGATGGCTATCAACAGGCTTTCTCCTGCAAGTGAGTTACGGATTAGAAAAAATATAAAAAAACTAGCCTTAGATTTAGGAGATGTTATTGTACGTTCTGATTTATGCGATTTTACTTTTAAAAACACCCCTTCTTTATTAAAAGAAATTGCTAAAATTTTAAATAAATCTTCAGAAAGTTCAGACTATTTTTTAACGGTTTCTCAAGGTATTTTTGAAACAAATATTGTTACCAGTAAAAACTTACAACCTTACGTTAATAAAATTTTCGATAAAGAAACCATTATTTCTAGTGTGTTAGATTTGGCATCCATCACTATAAAATTACCAAAAGATAACCAAGAGCAATCTGGTATTTATTATTTTATATTAAAACAATTAGCTTGGGCAGATATTTCTTTACAAGAAATAATTTCTACCACAAATGAAATGACAATTGTCGTAAAAGAAGAAGATATAAATCAAACATTTGCCATTTTAATGGATATGAAATTGAGCTAAAAAAAATGGCGAAAAACGATCCTTATGCGGCACTTAGAATAAAGGAGTTTAATATTTTTTTATTTGTAAGATTTTTATTGGTTTTTGGTTGGTCTATGCAATTTATTGTTATTGAGTGGCAAGTGTACTCTATTACAAAAGACCCACTTTCTCTTGGTATTATTGGGTTGATGGAAATTATTCCAGCATTTTCTATGGCTTTATTTGCAGGTCATATCGTAGATCAATCAGAAAAAAGAAATTTATTAGCAAAGTGTACTGCTGCATTTTCTTTAATTAGTTTGGGTCTGTATTTTTTAACTACAGCAAACATTATTAATAATTGGTCTACAAATACTATTTTGTATGGTATTTATGCACTCGTTTTTTTTGGTGGTTTTTTACGCTCATTTTTTGGTCCTACCATATTTTCTTTAGTTGCGCTATTAGTCCCTAAAAAAATATATCACAATGCTGCAACTTGGAGTACAAGTACTTGGAAAACAGCTTCTGTTTCTGGGGCACTTTTTGGTGGTTTTTTAATAAGTTGGATAGGCGTAGATAATACTTTATTATTGGTCTTTATACTAGTAATATTATCGTTAATTTTTACTTTTTCTATACAAAAGAAACCCATTTTAAATACAAAAATTGGCGAGCCAATGATGCAAAGTTTAAAAGCAGGTGTAAAATTTGTTTTTAAAACCAAAGAAATTTTAGGGGTTCTAACTTTAGATATGATTGCAGTGCTTTTTGGAGGTACAGTCGCTATTTTATCTGTTTTTGCACAAGATATTTTAAAAGTGGGCCCAGAAGGTTTTGGCCTTTTAAATGCCTCTATTTCTATGGGAAGTATTGTAACTATGTTTTTAACAACCTATATTCCTATCAATAAAAAAACAGGACTAAAAATGTTGATTTCTGTATTTATTTTTGGACTAAGTATCATTGCTTTTGGCTTATCTTCTATATTTTTGGTAAGTGTTTTAGCTTTGTTTATAAGTGGTGCTGCAGATGGTATTTCTATGGTAATTCGTCAAACCATTTTACAATTAAAAACACCAGATGATATGAGAGGTAGAGTGTCTTCTGTAAACTCTATGTTTGTAGGTTCTTCTAACGAACTTGGTGCGTTTGAAAGTGGTTTAGCAGCAAAATTAATTGGGCCAGTTGCAGCTGTTGTTTTTGGGGGTACAATGACTTTATTAACGGTTGGTTTTACAGCCATTGCAAACCCAACTTTAAGAGAATTAGATTTAACTCAAGAAATTAAAGAAAACGAAAAAGAAGAATAAACCAACTCAAGAATCGTTCTAAATATATCAAAATAAGGTCTAATCACAGGTATTAAACATTAATTTTTTATAGAATTTAGACATTTAAATAAATAGATTCGCCACCACTAAACTACATTATCTCAAAGTATTAATTTATTACCTTTATCCAAAATAATACACTTTTATGGAATATGGATTTCTATCAATAATACCACCTATTATTGCCATTATTTTAGCCTTAAGAACCAAGCAAGTATATATTGCTCTGTTATTTGGCATCTGGTTTTCTTGGTTAATTATAGAAGGCTGGAACCCCTTACAAGCTACTTTATCTATGGTAGAAGGAATGGTAAATGTTTTTCAGTCTCAAGGAAACACAAGAACCATAATGTTTAGTGCTTTGGTAGGTGCTTTGTTAATATTTATTCAATTTTCTAGAGGTGTAGAGGGTTTTATAAATATTATAAATAAAAAATTAGTAAAATTAGAAAGTAAAAAAACAGGTTACAGTAGAGTAATGGTGCAAATTCTGGCAACGTTAACAGGTTTGTTATTGTTTGTAGAAACCAGTATTAGTTCTTTAACTGTAGGGACATTGTATCGTCCAATTTTTGATAAATTAAAAATACCAAGAGAAAAACTCGCTTATATTGCAGATTCTAGTTCTGCACCTTCCTCAATTTTAATCCCTTTTAATGCATGGGGGGCTTTTATTATGGGCCTGTTATTAACACAAGGTATAGAGCAACCTTTTTCTGTAATGATTGCCTCTATTAAATATAATTTTTATCCCTTATTGGCAATTATTTTAGTGTTTGTAGTTATTTTATCAAAAAGAGATTTTGGTTTGATGAAAAAAGCCGAAAAAAGAACCAAAGAAACAGGTTTGTTAATGAATAAAGGCTCTAAACCTATGGTTTCTGATGAAGTTACTTCTTTTCCGCCCAAAGAAGGCATACCAGCTAAAGCCTATAATATGGTTGTCCCTTTATTGGTAATGGTTTGTATGATGCCCATCAACTTAATATATACGGGTTGGAATGAAGTAAAAACATACACTTCTACTTTTGATCATGTACAACAAGCCATTGGTGTAGGTTCTGGCTCTTCATCTGTTTTATATGCAGTAATTACAGCACTTTTAGTAGCTATTATTATGTATATGATTCAGGGTTTTTTAAAACCCAAAGAAGCTGTAAACTTAACCTTAAAAGGAGTTAGCGAGTTAATGCCATTAGCCTTGTTAATGTTATTAGCCTTTGCTATTGGAGACGCTTGTAAAGTATTAGACACAGGTAATTATGTGGCAAACGCAACAGAAAGTTGGTTATCGCCACAATTATTACCAGCAGTAGTTTTTATAGTAAGCTCTTTTATTGCCTTTTCTACAGGAACTTCTTGGGGTACTTTTGCAATTATGATGTTAATTTCTATACCTATGTCAAATACACATGGTGCAGATATAACCATGGTAGTAGCAGCCACTTTAGGAGGTGGTATTTTCGGAGACCATTGTTCGCCCATTTCAGATACTTCCATTATTTCTTCTATGGCCTCTGCTAGCGATCACATAGATCATGTAAAAACACAATTACCTTATGCGCTTTTTGGTGGTTTAATTACGGTTATTTTGTATTTGATTATCGGGTTTTTAGGGTAAGTAAAGCACTATTCAAAAATTGGTTCAAAATCGTATTTGTATAATTTGGGCGTTACCCAAGGGTCGCGCTTTTCGCACTCGCTTTTTATTCGTTCCTCACAAAAGAGCTCAAACAAACGCTTCAATCGCTAACGCAGGCTTACTTAAAAACAATGTTATATTTTTAGTAGCATCTTGACTTCTAAAGATCAAAATTCTAAATTATTTAACTAAAACCCCACGTTTATTCAACTCAGGTAAAAAACGTAAAGCACCTTCTTTAATTGTATTTGCTTTAAAAATAAATGTTTTTTCAAACAAAGTATTTCCCTCAAAAAAAGTTACTTGAAAACGATTGTTTAGTTTAAATAATTCAGGTTGAATCAACTCTACTTTAGCAAAAGAATTTGCAGGTAATTTTTCTACTTTTTTTCGCAATAAAGAAGTCGTTTTTGTAGTTGAAAAACCTTGCGAAACAATGACCACCATTTCTATGTCTACCTCTTTATTATTAATGATATAAACATTCCAGTCGTCTGTTTTATAAATATCATTGTATTCATAAACAACAGCCATTTCTACATTGGTAACTTCTGGTATTTGGATGTCTTTTTTCAAAATTAGTTTTTAAAGTTTACTGTAAAAAAGTTTACAAAGTTAAAAAGCCTTCCAACTTTAATAAATTTCTACTTTTGAACTACATTACCGACTTAAACTGTTCTAAGAAACGTTTATCATTTTCATAAAACATTCTAATATCTGGTATTTGATATAACAACATGGCAATACGTTCTATACCCATTCCAAAAGCATAGCCAGAGTATTTTGTAGGATCTATATTCGCATTTTTAAGAACGTTTGGGTCAACCATACCACACCCCATAATTTCTAACCAACCTGTTCCTTTGGTAATTCTATAATCGGTTTCTGTTTCTAATCCCCAGTAAATATCAACCTCTGCACTTGGTTCAGTAAACGGAAAGTAAGAAGGACGCAATCTAATTTTAGATTTCCCAAACATTTCTTTTGTAAAATACAAAAGCGTTTGTTTTAAATCTGCAAAAGAAACGTCAGTATCTATGTACAAACCTTCTACTTGATGAAAAATACAATGTGCTCTCGCAGAAATATCTTCGTTTCTAAAAACCCTACCAGGAGAAATGGTTCTAATTGGGGGCTTGTTTTCTTCCATATAACGTACTTGTACAGAAGAAGTATGTGTTCTTAGCAAAATATCTGGATCTTGCTCAATAAAAAATGTGTCTTGCATGTCTCTTGCAGGATGATATTCTGGCAAATTTAAGGCTGTAAAGTTATGCCAGTCATCTTCAATTTCTGGGCCCTCAGAAACGGTAAACCCAATTCTGTTAAAAACATCAATAATTTGGTTTTTTACTAATGATATTGGGTGTCTTGAACCTAATTCTATAGGCTCTGAAGGACGCGTTAAATCACCATAAAAACTTTTTTGATTTGGACTGTTTTCTAAAGTTTCGTTTAAAGCCGCAACTTTATCTTCTGCTAATTTTTTTAGGCTGTTTAATGCTTGCCCAAAATCTTTACGCATTGCTGCATCAACATTTTTAAACTCAGCAAACAAATCTTTTAGCAAACCTTTGCTTCCTAAATATTTAATTCTAAACGTTTCAACCTCTTCTTTTGTAGTAGCATTAAATGCGTTTACATCTCCAATAAGTTCCTTTACTTTATCTAACATTTTTAGGTAAAATTAAGGAACAAATTTAGTGTTTTTTATAGAGTTTTATCAATCTAAAACTTAAAAAACAAAAACACCTCTCGAAATCGATTGAAATAAGGTGATGAAGACGTTAAATAAAATATAATTATTATTTCAATAATCTATAATTTAATTATCTTTGCAGATGAAAATTTTACTAAATTCATAAAAAACTATGTCAAAAAGTATAGAGTTAAAAATTAAGGAGTTTATGGAAATGGTTAAAAGTAGAAATAACCATGAGCCAGAATTTTTACAAGCCGTTCAAGAAGTTGCAGAAACTGTAATTCCTTATATAGTAAATCACGATATTTATCATGGAAAAAACATCTTGTTAAGAATGGTAGAGCCAGAAAGATTAATTTCTTTTCGTGTTTCTTGGGTAGATGATGATGGAGAAATTCAAGTAAATAGAGGATATAGAATACAAATGAATTCTGCAATTGGGCCTTACAAAGGGGGTTTGCGTTTTCATCCAACAGTAAATGCAAGTATTTTAAAGTTTTTAGCTTTTGAGCAAGTGTTTAAAAACTCTTTAACCACATTGCCAATGGGTGGTGGTAAAGGAGGTTCTGATTTTGATCCAAAAGGAAAATCAGACAATGAAATTATGCGTTTTTGTCATGCTTTTATGAGCGAATTATTCAGGCATATTGGACCCAATACAGACGTGCCAGCAGGAGATATTGGTGTGGGTGCAAGAGAAATTGGTTTTATGTTTGGAATGTACAAAAAATTGAAAAACGAATTTACAGGTGTTTTAACAGGAAAAGGACAATCTTGGGGAGGGTCTTTAATTAGGCCAGAAGCAACAGGTTATGGTACGGTGTATTTTGCACAAAATATGATGCAACGTAAAGACGATTCTTTTAACGGTAAAAAAATTGTAATTTCTGGTGCTGGAAACGTGGCACAATATGCTGCTGAAAAAGCCATAGAATTAGGAGCAACTGTTTTAACTTTATCAGATTCTGGTGGTTATATTTTAGATGAAGAAGGCATCGATTTAAAAAAATTGAAGCATGTAATGCATATTAAAAATGAAAAAAGAGGTAGAATTAGCGAATATGTAAATAAGTATTCATCAGCAAAATATTTTGAAGGAGAAAAACCTTGGTCTGTAAAATGTGATATTGCTTTACCATGTGCAACCCAAAACGAATTAAATGGAGAAGAAGCAAAGCAACTAATTAAAAACGGTTGTTTGTGTGTTTCTGAAGGGGCAAATATGCCATCTACACCAGAAGCAATTCACGAATTTCAAAAAGCAAAAATTTTATTTGCACCAGGAAAAGCAAGTAATGCAGGTGGAGTTGCAACTTCTGGTTTAGAAATGAGCCAGAACTCTTTAAGAATTTCTTGGTCTAGAGAAGAAGTAGATTCTAGATTAAAAGATATTATGGAAGATATACACGATTCTTGTGTAGAATATGGAGAAAACGAAGATGGTTCTATAGATTATATTAGAGGTGCAAATATTGCCGGTTTTGTTAAAGTAGCAGACGCAATGTTAGCACAAGGTATTATCTAAAATTTTCTAAGTTATCATAAATTGGAAACGCATCAAGTATTTGGTGCGTTTTTTTGTTTATTTGTGTATCTAGAATAAAATATGTTTTTTTTACAAGTATAATCTTAGGATTTTTTATCGCTAAAGGTGAAAGTACTACAGCAATTTTTTAAATTTAACAGTAGTAAAATTCAGTTTAAGAAATGTAAAAAGACCCGCTTTTTGTTTAATTGGAGGATTTGCGAATGAACTATTTTTTCAAGAAAATATTGGAGCTTATTTAGCCTAGTAAATTTAACGCATCTTCTCAATAAATAGCATTGTATTATGAAAATTTTAAAAAATATACTAATTCAAGGAAAACATCAAAAACCTATCGTTACAGATGTTTTTTATAAACAAACTCATCAACCCAAAAAAGTAGTTGTTTTTTGCCACGGTTACAAAGGTTTTAAAGATTGGGGTGCATGGAATATAATGGCAGAAGCATTCGCTAAAGCTGATTTTTTCTTTGTAAAATTCAACTTTTCTCACAATGGAGGTACTGCAAAAAACCCCATAGATTTTCCTAATTTAAATGCTTTTGGGAATAACAATTACACAAAAGAATTAGACGATTTAGAAAGCATTTTAGATTGGGTTTTATCCGAAGAAAAATTTAAAATCGAAATAAAATCTAACGATATTTCCATTATTGGACACAGTAGAGGAGGAGGGATTGTTTTGTTAAAAGCGAATGAGGATGAGAGAGTTAAAAAGGTAATTACATTGGCTGGAGTTTGTGATTTTGGTTCAAGATCTTCTACCATTGGCGATTTAGAAAACTGGAAAAAAACAGGGGTTAAATATGTTGTTAACGGACGAACTAAACAACAAATGCCTCACTTTTACCAGTTTTACATTAATTTTAAAGAAAACGAAGAACGCCTAAATATTCAAAAAGCAGCTAAAAATATTACCATACCCCATTTAGTAATTCATGGGGATGCAGATACGTCTGTTTCTATAAAAGAAGGAGAAAACCTACATCAATGGAACGCGAAAAGTGAGTTTGAAATTATTAAAAATGCAGACCATGTTTTTAATGTTTCTCATCCATGGAAAAAAACAAACATGTCTAAAGAGTTAAAAAGCGTTACAAATCTTTGTATCAATTTTTTAAGATAATTTCAACTTCAAATTTTGTAATTTCGAAAGATGGAATTGCAACCTCCTTTTCGTAAAATAATTCATGTAGATATGGATGCTTATTATGCATCTGTAGCGCAGTTAGACAATCCAGAATTAAGAGGTAAAGCCATTGCTGTTGGTGGCGGTGGAGATAGAGGTGTAGTTTCTGCAGCCAGTTACGAAGCTAGAAAATTTGGCGTAAAATCTGCGATGAGTAATGTGCTGGCAAAACAAAAATGTCCTCATATTATTTTTGTAAAATCAGATTTTGAAAGATACAAAGAACTTTCAGCAAAAATTAGAGAAATTTTTTACGAGTATACAGATTTAGTAGAGCCCCTTTCTTTGGATGAAGCTTATTTAGACGTTACAGAAAACAAAAAAGGGAATCCGTCTGCAAATGCTATTGCCAGAGAAATTAGATGCCGTATTTATGATGAAACAGGTTTACATGCTTCTGCAGGTATTTCTATCAATAAATTTATTGCTAAAGTTGCTTCTGATATTAACAAACCAAATGGTCAAAAAACGGTTCATCCAGACGAAGTTTTACAATTTTTAGAGGATTTACCCGTTAACAAATTTTATGGAGTAGGTAAAGTTACTGCAGCTAAAATGTATAATTTAGGCATTTTTGTGGGTAACGATTTAAAGAAAAAAACATTGGAAGAGTTGGTGCAATTGTTTGGTAAATCAGGGGCGCATTATTACAATATTGTTCGCGGAATTCACAATAGCCCAGTAAAACCAAATAGAATCAGAAAGTCTTTAGGAGCAGAAAGAACTTTTTTTGAAAATATATCATCAGAAATATTTATGCTAGAAAAATTAGAAAATATTGCAGATGAATTAGAAAGAAGAATGAAAAAAGCCAACACCAAAGGAAAAACGGTAACTTTAAAGATAAAATATTCTGATTTTACCCAACAAACCAGAAGTAAAACAGTGTCAAATTTTTTACAATTAAAAACAGAATTTATGCCCATTGTAAAAGAGCTATTGTATCAAGAAAAGTTATTGAATTCTGTAAGACTGTTAGGTATTTCTTTTGGAAATTTAAATACAGAAAAAAAAGAACCTGTTTGGGTACAACTAAAATTTGAGTTTTAAGAAAAACATACTTTTAAAACCAAAAAGACCTTCGTGATAAAATAATTAGTAAGTGAATAAAAACCTTTAGACCAAAATTAGGGTGTCAAATACATGAATAAAGATAAATTGAAATACGATATTGTTATAGTTGGTGGAGGTTTAGCAGGTTTGTGCAATGCAATTCACTTATCTAAATTCGATAAAAAAGTTTTATTGATAGAAAAAAACAACTACCCCAAACACAAAGTTTGTGGCGAATATATTTCAAATGAAGTTTTACCTTATTTAGAATTTTTAAACGTCAATCCATTTGATTTTGGCGCCGTAAAAATTGATGATTTTCAATTATCTACCACAAAAAATAAAGTGATTACTGCAAAATTACCTTTAGGTGGTTTTGGTATTTCACGTTACACTTTAGATTTCGAATTGTATAAAAAAGCCAAAGAAAATGGTGTAGAAATTTTACAAGATCAAGTGATAAATATCAATTTTAAGAAAGATGTATTTACTGTTGAAACAAAAGAAAATAACAGTTTCACTTCAAAAATTTGCATTGGTGCTTTTGGTAAACGTAGTTTGTTAGACATAAAATTTGAGCGTGATTTTATCAAAAAGAAATCGCCATATTTAGGTGTAAAAATTCATGTAAAAGGCAATTTTCCTAAAAACAAAGTGGCTTTACACAATTTTAAAGGAGGCTATTGTGGTGTTTCTAAAGTAGAAAATGATGTGATCAACTTGTGTTATATTACTAATTTTTCATCTTTTAAAAAACATAAAAATATTACTGATTTTCAAGAAAATGTGGTTTTTAAAAATACATTTTTAAAAGAAATGTTTCAAAATGCAAGTCCAATATGGAAGCAGCCTTTATCTATCAGTCAAATTTCTTTTGAACCCAAAAAGCCAGTAGAAAATCATATCATTATGTCTGGTGATGCTGCAGGCATGATTCATCCACTATGTGGAAATGGAATGAGTATGGCAATACAATCTGCACAAATAGCATCTAAACTGATTCTAAATTACTTGAATGATAAACTTGAATCTAGAAAGCAATTCGAAAACCTTTATATTAGACAGTGGAACAAGCAATTTAAGTGGCGTTTAAAAGCAGGTCATTTTATAGCAATGTTGTTTAGAAAAGACAAAATTGCATCGTTTTTATTATCAATTTTAAAGAGAATGCCATTTTTATTACCTCTAATTATTAAACAAACGCATGGAAAACCAATCAAACTATAAAAATCAATAATGGATTTTTTCATCAATACAAAACAAAGAACAGACAAAGAAGAATTGATGGACGATTTTTCGATTGGTGGCGATTTGTTGCGAGATACTTTAAATAAATTAGAGAAAATTAACAGATGGTTAGGAGGCAATAAAGTAACTGTAAATGGCTTAAAGGCGCTCTTAAAAAATCACCCAAAAGAACAAAAAATTACCATTGTAGATATTGGTTGTGGGCATGGAGATATTTTAAGAGATGTTGCAAAATTTGGGCGTAAAGAAGGCTATAAATTCAAATTAATTGGTGTAGACGCCAACTCAGCAGCCATAGATTATGCCAACGAATTATCTATGGAATATCCAGAATTGAGTTTTAAAACTCAGGATATTTTTTATAAAGATTTTAAATCTGAAACCTTTGATGTAGTAATAGCCACCTTGTTTTTGCATCATTTTAAAGAAGAACAATTGGTTTCTTTTTTAAAGAACACCATCAAACAAACTAAAATTGGCATGGTGGTTAACGATTTACACAGACATACATTAGCCTATTATTTGTTTCTATTACTGTCTATTTTTATCAGCAATAAAATGATTATTGAAGATGGGTTAACCTCTGTTTTAAGAGGATTTAAAAGAGATGATTTAGAGAAAATTTCATCAAAAATAAATGTTACTCCACAAATTTCTTGGAAATGGGCATTTCGTTTTCTGTGGATTATAAAAAAATAAAATGAAAGTAAAAATAACATCAGTAGCCAAACAGCTACCTAAATATTATAAAGAAACCAAAGACATTATTCCGTTTGTAAAGTTATGGATGCAAAATCAAGAAACCCGTTTTCAACGAAAAGTAATCAAACTCTTTGAAGGCGCAGGTGTAGATAAGCGGTATTCTATTATGGATCCAGAAGAAGTTTTTACAGCCACTTCTTTTGAAGAAAAAAATGATATTTATACAAGAGAAGTAGTACAATTGGCAGAACAATCTTTAAAAAAATCGTTAGAAAAAGCAAGTTTAAAACCCACAGATATCGATTACATAATTACGGTAAGTTGTACAGGAATTATGATTCCTTCAGTAGATGCATACCTTATAAATTCCTTAGGGATGAAACAAGATATTGTGCGTTTGCCAGTTACAGAAATGGGTTGTGCAGCAGGTGTATCTGGAATTATCTATGCCAAAAACTTCCTAAAAGCCAACCCAAATAAAAGAGCTGCTGTTATTGCCGTAGAAGCACCTACAGCAACGTTTCAGTTAGAAGATTTTTCGATGACAAATATTGTTTCTGCGGCTATTTTTGGTGATGGGGCTTCAGCAGTAATTTTGTCATCCTATCAAGAAGATGAAGGCCCAACAATTATAGACGAGGCCATGTATCATTTTTATGACGCCACAAATATGATGGGTTTTAAACTGGTAAATACAGGTTTGCAAATGATTTTAGACAAAGAAGTCCCACAAAAAATTACAGATCATTTTCCTGAGATTATTCATCCATTTTTAGAAAATAATAACTTAACAATTAACGATGTAGATCACTTAATTTTTCATCCAGGAGGAAAAAAAATAGTACAAACCGTAGAAGAATTGTTTGGTGTTTTAGGTAAAAATATAGAGGACACTAAAGAAGTTTTGCGTTTGTATGGCAATATGTCTAGTGCTACAGTTTTGTATGTTTTAGAAAGATTTATGGATAGAAACCCGCAAAAAGGAGAACGTGGAATTATGTTAAGTTTTGGGCCAGGATTTTCTGCACAACGTGTATTGTTAGAGTGGTAATTTAGACCTCAAAAGTTTTTAAAACCTGTGAGGTCTGTAAAATGAAGTTAACAAAAATGAATAACCAATACATCATAAATAACCTACCTTATCAAAAACCCTTTTTGTTTGTTGATAAAATTATAGAAATCGACGAAAATGGAGTCAAAGGAGCTTATACTTACAAAGAAAATGAATTTTTTTACAAAGGACATTTTAAAGATAAGCCAATAACACCTGGTGTAATTTTAACAGAAACCATGGCACAAATTGGTGTAGTTTGTTTGGGTATTTTTTTGTTGAAAGATGAAATAGCAGCAACTAAAAAACCAAAAATTGCTTTAACATCTAATCAAGTAGATTTTTATTTACCAGTTTTACCCAACGAAAAAGTAACCGTAATTTCAGAAAAAGTTTATTTTAGATTCAACAAACTATCATGTAAAGTAAAAATGATGAACACCCAAAACCAATTGGTCTGTAGAGGTACTATTTCAGGAATGTTCATAGTTTAGTTAATCAGACCTCAAAGGGTTTAAAAACTTTTGAGGTCTAGAAATTTAATAAAGTAAAAGAAGTGTTAAACCTGTAAGTAATCCGTAAAATACGTGTCAAAAAATAATCACAAAAGATGAAAAATAGAGTCGTTATAACAGGTTTAGGAGTAGTTGCTCCAAATGGAGTAGGTTTACAGGCATTTACAAATGCCATAAAATCTGGAAAATCAGGCATTACATATCATCAAAATTTAAAAGACAAAGGTTTTTCTTGTTGTATTGGAGGTATTCCAGAAGTTTCCGAAGAAAAAAAACAAGAATATTTAACACCCTTACAATTTAGAGGTTTCAAGTCAACTTCTATTTTATATGGAGTTATGGCAGGCATAGATGCTTGGAAAGACGCAGGTTTTACTGTTGATGAAAATTCACCTTTAGATTATGATACGGGATTAATTTTTGGAACAGGAACTTCAGGAATTGAGAAATTTAGAGAAGCCATTTATAAAATAGACGACCAAAATGTAAGACGTTTAGGAAGTACCTCCGTTTTACAAACCATGGCAAGTGGTGTAACTGCTTATTTGAGTGGAATTTTAGGTTTTGGCAACCAAGTAACCACAAATTCATCTGCTTGTACAACCGGTACAGAAGCTTTATTAATGGGTTTTGAACGTATTAAAAACGGAAAAGCAAAACGAATGTTGGTTGGGAGTTCTAGCGATAGCAGTTTATATACTTGGGGAGGTTTTGATGCCATGCGTGTAATGACTTATAAACATAATGAAAGTCCAGAAAAAGGCTCAAGACCCATGAGTACAACTGCATCTGGTTTTGTTCCTGGAAGTGGAGGTGGCGCTTTGGTTTTAGAATCTCTAGAAAGTGCATTAGCAAGAAAAGCTACTATTTATGCAGAGGTTTTAGGCGGTAATATCAATGCTGGTGGACAAAGAAAAGGAGGTACTTTAACAGCGCCCAATGCAGAGGCTGTTCAGAAATGTATTACAAATGCCATTGCAGATGCAAAAATTACTGCTAAAGAAATTGATGTTATTAATGGGCATTTAACAGCAACTTCAAAAGACGCTTTAGAAATAGAAAATTGGACCAAAGCCTTGGGTAGAAATGGAGTAGATTTCCCATTGATAAATTCGTTAAAATCGCAAGTTGGGCATTGTTTAGCAGCAGCAGGTGCTATAGAATCTGTTGCTGCTGTTATTCAAATAAAAGAGCAATTTGTGTTTCCAAATATCAATTGTGATGATGTGCATCCTGAAATTTTAGCATTGATTGACAAAAATAAAATTCCGAGAAAAAAAACAGACACAAATATTACTATTTTAGCAAAAGCAAGTTTTGGTTTTGGTGATGTAAATGCTTGTGTTATTTTTAAGAAATATAATTAACTTACACTTAAAGACTTTGCAGGTTTTTAAACCCTTGAGATTTAAAAAATATTTAGAACAACATGAAAAAAGAAGAAATCATACAAAAATTAACTACCATCGTAAAACCCTATGTTCAGAACGAAGAAGGGTTTAAAAACATGTCTGAAGAAACAGATTTTATTAACGATTTAGAAATAAATTCAGCAAATTTGGTAGATATTATTTTAGATGTAGAAGATGCCTTTAACATAGAAATAGACAACGATTCTATGGAAAAAATGTTGAATGTAAAAGCTACAGTTGCTATTATTCAATATAAAATGAATGCCTAGAATTGGAAACGATATTATTGATTTAAACCTTGCCAAAACACAAAGTAATTGGCAAAGACGAGGGTTTTTAGAAAAACAATACACCCAAAAAGAGCAAGCGGCCATTTTAAAATCAGAAAACCCATTTGACCAAGTTTGGTTGTTTTGGAGTATGAAAGAAGCTGCCTATAAATGCCATGTTCAGCAGTTTCAAAAACGTTTTTTTGCACCCCAAAAATTTTTATGTAAAATACTTTCTAATCAAAGTGGAATTGTACAATTTAATACCCTTATATATCATATAAAATATATAGTAACAAATAATTACATTTACACAGTTGCAATAGAAAAAAATGACATAAAAATGGTTTCAAAGCTATTTTTTATTGATACTATTTTGAATACCACCAAAATTATTGATAAAAAAATACAAGCTTATTTTTCATCAGCAATACAAATTAAAAAAAATGCTTTGGGCATTCCTTTTATTTATCAAAATAGTGAAAAAACAACCATAACTCTTACTAAAACCCATCATGGAAATTATGGTGCCTTTGCTTTTATACTAGATAATGAATTTTAAACAAGAACTTTTTACGCAATGTGAAAACTTTGTAAATAAACGCTTACAAACTGTAGAAGAAATTATTACTTCTAACCAGAAAGGATTGCAATCTGAAACTAAAAGTTCTGCTGGCGATAAACATGAAACAGGACGTGCCATGTTGCAGTTGGAAATAGAAAAAGCGAGTCATCAATTAGCAGGCATAACACAAATGAAAGAAATATTAAACAGAGTAGATATTTCTAAAACTAGCAAAAATGCACATTTGGGTAGTATTATTTTTACCAATAAAGCTAACTATTTTTTAGCAATTTCTGCAGGTAAGCTAACAGCCAGTGGTAAACATTTTTTTGCTATTTCTGTATCTTCTCCCATTGGAAAATTGTTATTGGGCAAAGTAGAAAATGATGAGGTTATTTTTATCGAACAACGTATTAAAATTGAACAGGTTTTTTGAGTTTTTGCTAACGGTTTTGTATATGAAAAGTAGCAGAGTAAAATTTCTTTTATTTTCAGTTTTTAAATTAAAATAGCAGAAAAGTACAAACTTTGTAGTTTGCACTAAACTGCTATTTTTTATATACCTGGTTATGCCATGTTATTTTTTATGTATCTTTTAATTATTAAAAAAAATAATATCAAAGACATTATAGAAAAAATTAAAAATTCAGTTAATTGAAAATAAAATCTCCATTCTTCATTAGACCCAATAGTTGGTTTAAAATCAATGAGAGAGATGTAAGAATTTATAGATTTATTTATACCTATTAAAAGTCCTATAAACCCGTTGTGCATTATGATTTAAGAAAAAAAAGTTGTTCATATTACTGAAAATCAGTAAATTGATTTAACCACAAATCATTAAATATGAACAACTTAAATGCAAATTACGAAAGAATTTTGGAAGT
>Ga0209136_1000257_pt1 | contig 39397 bp, 31 predicted proteins | sample SaaInl0LU_22_DNA_FD_184640 | JGI IMG/M metagenome (GOLD analysis project Ga0209136, IMG submission 184640) | Marine microbial communities from expanding oxygen minimum zones in the Saanich Inlet - ESP_90LU_22_DNA (SPAdes) (version 2) | ecosystem: Environmental > Aquatic > Marine > Intertidal... | reverse complement strand
TATATAGAAAAAGCCAAAGCTAACAACGCAAAGATCAAATATATTTTTGAGACCCATTTTCATGCAGATTTTGTGAGTGGCCACGTAACCTTGGCTAAAGAAACAGGCGCTACTATTGTGTATGGCCCCTTAGCAAATCCGTCTTTTGATGCCCTTATTGCTACAGATGGTCAGGAGTTTACCTTAGGAGATCTTACTTTTGTAGTGCTCCACACTCCAGGTCACACTATGGAAAGCACTACTTTTTTATTAAAAGACGCTCAAGGAGAAGACCATGCTATATTCTCTGGAGACACTTTGTTCTTAGGAGATGTAGGACGTCCAGATTTGGCTCAAAAAGCGGCCCATATGACCCAAGAAGAATTAGCGGGTACACTCTTTGATAGTTTACGCAATAAAATTATGCCTTTGGCAGACCATATTACCGTATATCCAGCACATGGGGCAGGATCTGCCTGTGGTAAAAATATGATGAAAGAAACGGTAGACAGTCTAGGGAATCAAAAGAAAATGAATTATGCCCTTCGGGCCGACATGACAAAAGAAGAGTTCATTAAAGAGGTCACAGATGGCTTAATGCCACCCCCAAAATACTTTCCTTTAAATGTTAAAATGAACAAGGAGGGGTATGAAGATTTTGACAAAGTACTAGAGCGTGGCATAAAACCACTATCTCCAGAGGCTTTCGAGGCAGCAGCCAACGAAACAGAAGCCATTGTTTTAGATGTGCGTCACCAATCAGACTTTGTAAAAGGATTTGTGCCTAGATCTATTTTTATAGGATTAGACGGCTCGTTTGCTCCATGGGTAGGCGCCCTAATTGCAGACGTAAAACAACCTATCTTACTCATTGCCCCACAAGGCAGAGAAGAAGAAGCCATTACCAGACTCTCCAGAGTTGGATTTGACCATACCATTGGTTATTTAGAGGGAGGTTTTGACGCTTGGAAAGCTTCTGGAAAAGAAGTAGATCAAATTCAATCCATTTCAGCGGCAGAAGCGATTGAAAGAATAGAGCAAAACAACCAAGCTGTTTTTGACGTACGAAATACACCAGAATACCTTTCTGAACATGTATTATCTGCAGAAACAGCGCCTTTAGACGCTTTAAATGATCACTTATCATCTTTCCCCTCTGAAGGAGACTTCCTAGTACATTGCGCAGGAGGCTACCGTTCTGTAATAGCATCTTCTATATTGAAGAGTAGGGGAATACACAACCTAATAGACGTAGCTGGAGGGTTCAAAAGCCTACAAGAATCAGGTGCTAAGACCTCTGATTATGTGTGTCCTTCCACACTTTAAAAAAAAATATATCAGCCTTCTCAAGGAGAAGGCTGATATATATCATATTTCCTTTTCAACACCCTTTATATCTTTGAGTGATTAAAACACATGGATATGAAATCATTGATATTGCCCTTGGTAGACTGGAGTAATGGTATTGTTATGATAGGGGTTTTTGCCGTTGTCTGTATAGTACTAGTCCTGGTTCTTTTGGGTTTCATTTTTGGACAAAAGAAATAAAAATGCAAGTTATTTAGGCCTTATTTTCTTACATTAGGGCCATGCTACAAAAGCACATTACTTTATTTTTATGTTTGTTTGTCTCCTTTTGCTGGGGACAAGAACTCAGCTTGTCTAATGATTCAAGGATGTATGTAGCGCCCAGTGGTATGACGGTAGCAGCCAAAGGGGGCGTGACCCTAAAAGATGCGGCTGGTTTGGTCAATTCTGCTGAGGTAGTATTGTCTACGGGAGATTTTTTTAAGTTGGCTTCACCCACTGCCTACCTAGAGGCCGCTGGAATAGCGCCCAATGCCACAGCAAACTTTATTAGTGGTATTTCCAATAAAGCACAAATAGATCTCGTACTTACCCATGGGGTAAGGGCAAATTTTAAGCTGAGTATGGCCGCTGTATCTGATCCTGAAATTGCTTTCTTGCCAGTAGCTTGGAAATTGCAGAAGACAGTCACGGATCCTGCAGACAAATGCAACTTAATGTTTTATTGGGATTCTAGTTTAGCTTCTGAAGATCAGCAATATAGCGCCTTGTATCTATGGAGTGATAGTGAGGCCCAATGGAAACCAATGCCAACAGAAAATACCACTGCTGGTAGTGAAACCTTAGTTTACTTGGGAATGGAAGGCTCATTAGAAGAAGCTGTTTTTGCTATTGGCCCCAGCGCAGACCAAGATACTGATGGGGACGGGATTCCAGACAGTGCAGACCCAGATGACGACAACGACGGGGTACCAGATTCAGAAGATGATTTTCCCACAGACTCGGAGGCGTCTCAAGATACAGATGGAGATGGAATTCCAGATAGTGAAGATCCAGATATAGACAACGACGGTTATTTAGAATCTGAGATATACCCGTCAGAATTAGTCACTCCTTTGGAGTTAACTAGTGAAGAGTATGTTTGGGTGATTCAGAATATTGAAGCATTCCCAAATGCACTAGTGAGTATATACAACAGAGATGGTTTAGAAGTCTTTAAAAAGCGTAACTACCAAAATGATTGGAATGGAAAATACAAAGACAATCAAAAATACCTTCCTGCAGGTTCTTATTTTTACAGGGTCACTAATGTGTCGGGAGAATTAATTAAGGAAGGCTGGTTGTTTCTTACTTATTAGTTTGGTTACTGGAATTACTTTCCCATTTTTTTAGGTGTGTTTCTACTTGGAAAAACATTAGTGCAGCACCTAATAATAAAACAATGAGCCCTGCTCCAGCAGCCATTTCTGTTGACAGATCCATAAAGTACCCAGGAAGACAAAGCAATAAAAAACACCCTCCGTACTTCATCATTACTTTGGCACTATACACTTGTGCATATTCCCAATTTTTTTGATTTTTCATAGCTATTGGTGTTCGGTATCCATACAGACCATTGATCTCCTTTGGTGGTTTTTTGCTCATAATAAACCCCATGGCTATAAAAATAAGACCGCAACTTCCAAGAGTAATAAATAAGGGATTTAATTGTATTTCCATAATAGTAAAAATAGCAAAAATAAAAACCCACTCCAAAGAGTGGGTTTTTGTGCGTTAAGTGGAAACACGTAAGGCTAAAACTCTAATGTTATCTGCTGATTTTTAATCATTTTTGTTATTTAGATATGTTGGATTATTATGTTTTCAAATAATTCTTGCTTACCACTTTTTAATGTTAATTCTCCATTGTCATGAGCAATTTCATACAGATCTTTTAAGTTTAATTTTCCATCTTCAAAATCTTTTCCTTTTCCTGAATCAAATGAACTGTATCTTTCTTTTTTTAGTTTTTCATATGGTGAAGATGTTATTATTTTATTTGCAATTAATAAAGCTCTAGCAAATGTGTCAGCACCACCTATATGAGCATGGAAGAAATCTTCTAAATCGGTAGAATTTCTTCTGATTTTTGCATCAAAATTAACACCACCACCTTGTAAACCTCCAGCTTTAAGAAATACTAGCATTGCTTCAGTTGTTTCTTGAATATTATTAGGAAATTGGTCTGTATCCCAGCCATTCTGGTAATCGCCACGATTAGCATCTACACTTCCTAACATATTTGCTTTTGCAGCAGTTTCGATTTCATGTTGAAAAGTGTGTTGTGCCAAAGTTGCATGGTTTACTTCAACATTAATTTTAAAATCCTTATCTAACCCATATTCTTTCAAGAAACCAATAGCAGTAGCTGTATCAAAATCATATTGATGCTTAGACGGTTCCATTGGTTTTGGCTCTATAAAGAAATTTCCTTTAAAACCTTGTGCACGTGCATAATCTCTGCACATTGTTAAAAATCGTCCCATATGGTCTAACTCACGCCCCATATCTGTATTCAATAGAGACATATAACCTTCTCGACCTCCCCAGAATACATAGTTTTCTCCATTTAAAGCTATGGTTGCATCTAAGGCTAATTTAATTTGTCCTCCTGCTCTAGCAACTACGTCAAAATCTGGATTTGTAGAAGCACCATTCATGTAGCGAGGATTTGAAAAACAGTTGGCTGTACCCCAAAGTAAATTCACTCCCGAAGCAGCTTGTTTTTCTTTCAAATATTCGGTTATTGTAATTAATCTCGACTCAGATTCTGAGAAATTGTCTCCTTCTCTTATTAAATCATAATCGTGGAAGCAATAATAATCAAAACCCATTTTAGTAATAAATTCAAAAGCGGCATCTGCTTTTTCTTTTGCCGCCTCAATAGCATCAGATGGTTTATCCCACTCAAAACTCTGTGTTCCTGAACCAAATGGATCTGAACCTTGCCCACAGAATGTGTGCCAATACGCTACTGAAAATTTGAACCAATCTTTCATCTTCCTACCTGCAACTACTTGGTCTGGATTATAATATTTAAACGCAAAAGGATTATCTGATTCTTTTCCTTCAAACTTAATGTCGCCAATACCTTTATAGTATTCTTTGTTTCCTATTAATGCCATTTTTTTGTGTATTTAAAATTTATAGTATTTTATTCATTATTTAAAATAAGATTTAATTCTTTTTTCCAATTTTCGTAGGCTTTTAAATATAGTGCTCTATCTTTAAAAGGTATAATCGTCATAAGGTAATCGTTATCTTCAACCAACTTTCCATATGAATCATAATCACCTTCATGTAATCCGGCAGCTCTAGCTGCTCCAATAGCCCCTGTGGTATTATAGATTTCTATTTCTTGATTAATTAAGGTTGCGACAGTATTTGCAAAGATTTCTGAACGAAATAAGTTATCATTTCCTGCTCGCATTACATTAATATTAATGCCATCTGATTTTAAAATATCAATACCATATACAAATGAAAACGCAATGCCCTCTAAAGCTGCCCTGCATACATGTCCTTTTTGGTGATTATTTAAATTTAAATTCACCAGTCGTGTTCCTATTTCCAAATTATTAAGCATTCTTTCAGCTCCATTTCCAAACGGTAACATACACACTCCATCAGAACCTACTGGAACTTGAGAGGCTAATTGGTTCATATCATTATAAGAATCAACCGATAAGTTATTTAGCAACCATCTGTATTGAATACCAGCACCATTTATATTGAGCAGCTTACCAATTCTAGGTAGAGATTTTTTATAATTTACATGAGCAAAATTATTAACTCTAGTACTCTCTTTTCCAGATAAATTGTCAGTTACTGCATAAATTACACCTGATGTTCCACCTGTTGCGGCTACTTCGCCTGGATTAAAAACATTTAATGATAATGCGTTATTTGGCTGGTCTCCCGCTCTATATAAGATTGGAGTTCCTGCTGATATTCCACTATCTGCCTCACCTTTTTCATCAACTATAGATTGTAAACCAAAGGTATCTACAATTTCTGGCACTAATGCCTTATCAATGTCATAATGCTCTAAAAGAAAATTGGCAATAGTATCATTTTTAAAATCCCAAAATGCACCTTCTGAAAGGCCAGCGATAGTGGTATTAATTCGGTTTGAAAACTTAAAAGCAATATAATCTCCGGGAAGCATAAATTTATGGATCTTATTATATACATCTGGTTCGTTGTCTTTGACCCATTTTAGTTTTGAAGCGGTAAAATTTGCAGGTGAGTTTAACAAAGACGTTGAACATTTTTCTTTTCCAATATTTAAAAATGCGTCTTTTCCTATTTTTACAGCCCTACTATCACACCAAATGATACTTTTTCTAAGGGGCTTTCCTGCTTTGTCGACAATAATCAAACCGTGCATCTGATAAGAAATACCAATCCCTTTAATTTGAGTTTTAGAGATATTATATTTTTTTTTTAAACGAATAATTGCATTGCAGGAATGTTTCCACCAATCGTCAGGTTTTTGTTCTGCCCAACCATTTTTTTGAGCAAACATGCTCATTTCTTTTTCAGGTTCCTGAACAACACCAACACTTTTTCCTGAAACTATTTCCACTAGTGCTACTTTAACTGATGAACTTCCGATATCTAATCCTAAATAATACATAGTTTTATAATGAATCTAGTATGATTAATTTTGTTGTTACTAATTTATTTTTAACAATTTAACTTGATTCTCTCATTCTTTATTAAAATTTATTGAGACAACTTAAATGACTTTTATGAATTATTTATTTAATAGAATTAAAGTATATTTTATCTTTTAATTATTAGCTTACTGTTATTCTATAGTCTGATTTATTGCTTAAATCGTATTATTTGAATTTCATATCAGGTTTTTTTTATCAAAAATCTCATAATTGTCTGTAAATTCCGACTAGATTAATTGTTATTTAAAATTACCTTTAAACTCTTTATTAAATTCAGATTCAATAAGTAAAGATTTTGATAGTCTTTGTTTAATTCAGAATATCCAAATATATAGAAGTAAAAAAGCCTAAGTGTCCCAAAGATGAACATTCGAATGTAACCATTCTTGAAAATATTCAATATAAAAACGATAAATGGCATTATACAAGAAAGAACCTCGTTTAATCACCCAATTTAATATTAATAGATTACAAGGTTTGTTTGCTAACTCTGTTCCACTTGTATTTAAAACCTATTTTTATCATATAAATCTTTGTAATATATCATATTTGTCGCTTCTCTATCTCAACACATTAATGAAATCAAATAAACCAAAATTATTTGGTTAAAAAGAGCCATCAGGATGCCTGATTAAGTAGAATACCAGTTGAATTTAGTCCTATTTTTTCAAAGTTAATATCTAATTAAAAAATTGTATACTCCTATTTAGTAAATATTTTTAAGGGAAATACTTCTTAACATTTTCGATAGATTTAAATAAATCTCTTAAAATTTTTATGTAAGTTGAATTTTCAGTAGTGTAAAAATTACACTATAAATCTTTTGATTTTAATAGTACTGATTGGTTATTTTAGTCAGTTTTTAATGTTAGCGATTGTTAGATTTAAACCTATCCTGTTCTGTCCTGTCTAATTTATATCCTGTCATATTTTATTATCGTTTTCAAATACAATGTCTTGATAAAAAATTAAAATCGAATTGAAAAAAGAAGGGTTAATGAATGTATGAGTTTTTAAAAAACAATTGATAAATACAGAAATGTTGCTTGAAAATTATTTAAAATTTTTATCAAAGATGTACTGTAAATTTGGGTGCTTACATTGTAATTAATAAATTTAATAAGCTTCTTGTAGAGCAGTAAACTGTGTTAAAAAGTTTTATTTTGGGAAAGATTACTTTACCATGCCATATTTAATTGTAGGTGACTTTTAAAAAATGATTCTTATTAAAAGGTGTTGCTTAATTGTGCTACATTGAATTTAGGTAACCCTAAAAAAAAATGATTATTGGATAGATATTAAACAGAAAAACGATCAATGAAATTAAAGTCGTTCTTAATTTCTGATTGGCTATTGTTTATAATCATTTTAGCTGCATCTTCACCCATTTTTTTGAAGTCGGTGCTTATCACAGTTATGCCAAGTAGTTCTTTTAAAGGGGTGTCGTTATATGAAATTATACCAATGTCTTCTCCGAGCTTAAAATGTCTATCTCTGCTTTGTTTCACTAGATTTACCAAATCTGCCTCTTCAATAGTTATATAAAGATCTTTTATTTGTAATTCCATGCTTTCGTAAATCTCGTCAAGAATTTCGTAGTCCAAGTTATATTGGACACAAAACCTTTTAAAGCCAGTTACAATACCTTGTGGATAAGGGTAGATGCTTTTTTTAGGATAAACCAAGATTATTTTTTTATACCTATTTAATTTTTCTAAACCCGAAGTTAAGGCATTGTAAATATCTTGAGTAAAGTCTTGATATATCCTTCCCACTTCCATGGGAAGGCTTTTCAAATTTCGATCTAAGATAATTAATTTCCGTTTTTGTATAGAATTAATCGCATTTAGTATATCATCAGTACAACCCATATGCTGCATATTTTTATTCTTAAAATGTGGCATAATTACGTAATGGTCGTAAAGGTGTTTTTTATTTTCCAAAATTTTATTAAAAACTAAGGGTTCGCAGTGATATATATCTAAGTCTACTTGAGCATTAGTTCCTAGGCTATCGACAAAAGAGTTAAAAATACGCATTTTATAGGTACTTAGTTTATTTATAAGAAACAGTACTTTTATTTTTATGCTTAAATCGGTTTTTGAAATATAATAACCCTTCCCTTTAACAGATGTTATTATTTTTTGTTCTTTTAAAAGCCCATATGCTTTTTCTACTGTATCCCTGGATAATAAGTATTCTTCACTGAATTCATTAATTGAAGGTATTTTTTCCCCCATATTCAGGTTTCCATTATGAATACTTCTAATAACAGAATCCATAACTTGTTTGTATTTAGGAATTCTGGATTCAGTATTTATATGAATGTAATCAAGTTTTTTCAAGTTAGTTGGTTTTAATGATTCAAATATAAACGATTGAGATGTTATTTTAAAAACTTTAAAAATGTCAAACATATATATTTTTATCAGTTTTATTATTCTTTTATTCTAAAAAAACTAACAGCATAGTACAGGATGCTTTGTTTTTAGTCATTTTATAGTTTAGCATTTCAGTATTTTTAAAAATAAATTAATGCAGGTTAAGACATACAAGCACGTAGATTACCTTTGGGAAACATCAAAGGCAGACGCATTAGGTAATGATCAGGTTGCCTTATTTCTTTACAGATCAAATATTTTAGGAGCAGACCTTAGAATAACAAATTATGGCGGTGGAAATACTAGCTGTAAAACGATTGAAAAAGATCCATTGACCAACGAAGAAGTAGAAGTAATGTGGATCAAGGGATCTGGAGGAGACATTGGTACATTAACTAAGGCAGGTATTGCTGGACTATACACGGAAAGATTGAGAAATTTAAAAAACGTTTACGGCGGTCTGTCTGATGAGGACAGGATGGTGGGGCTTTTTAATCATTGTATTTATGACCTGGATAGTAAAGCTCCATCAATAGACACACCTCTTCATGGATTATTGCCCTTTAAGCATATAGATCATTTGCATCCAGATGCACTAATTGCAGTTGCCGCAGCAAAGGATAGCGAAAAAGTCACAAAAGAAATTTGGGGAGATACCATGGGTTGGGTGCCATGGCAACGACCAGGCTTTGACCTAGGTTTGCAATTGGAAAAATGTCTTAAAGAAAACCCTGGAATTAGGGGAATTGTTTTGGGAAGCCACGGTTTGTTTACCTGGGGAGACACCTCTTATGAATGTTATTTAAATAGTTTGGAGGTTATAGAGATGGCGTCTGAATTTATAGAGAAAAAAATAAAAGAAAACGGCAGTGTATTTGGAGGTCAAAAAATACAAAGTCTTACTGGAGAAGAGCGATTAGAAAAAGCAGCTCAACTAATGCCTTTGCTCAGAGGTCTTTGTTCCTCCGAGAATGGAATGATAGGGCATTTTAACGACAGCAATGTTGTTTTGGAATTTATAAACAGCAATGATTTGGAGCGTTTGGCACCCATGGGTACTTCTTGTCCAGACCATTTTTTAAGAACTAAAATACAACCTTTGGTGTTAGGGTTAACTAAAGATCAGGACCTTAGCGACTCGGAGAAAGTTTTAAGTTTATTAAAACCAGCTTTTGAGCAATACAGAAAGGAGTATCAGTCTTATTATGACAATCATAAAAGGGCGAATAGTCCTGCAGTTAGAGATGCGAACCCAGTAATTATTATTTATCCTGGTGTTGGGATGTTTAGTTTTGCAAAAAACAAGCAGACCACTCGAGTTGCAAACGAATTTTACGTAAACGCTATTAATGTAATGCGAGGTGCAGAAGCGATTACATCCTACACTTCCTTGCCAAGACAAGAGGCTTTCGATATAGAATACTGGTTATTGGAAGAAGCTAAACTACAACGCATGCCAAAGGAAAAACCTTTGTCTAGAAAAATTGCTTTGGTAACAGGCGCTGGCGGCGGTATTGGCAAAGCCATTGCCGATAAATTAGCAGAGGAAGGAGCCAATGTAGTTCTTACAGACATTGCAGAAGATCGATTAAAAGAAGCCGTAGAAACCTATCCAAGGGATACTGCCAGCTATGCACTCTGTGATGTTACCAGTAAAGTTTCTATTGAAAATGCCTATAAAAAATCTTGTTTGGAATTTGGGGGAGTAGATATTGTAGTGCACAGCGCTGGATTGGCAATTTCTAAACCATTGAAAGATACCACTGATAAGGATTGGGATATTCTTCAAAATGTATTGGTCAAAGGACAATTTCAATTAGCTAAGCAGGCTGTTGCTATAATGAAAAATCAAGGTTTAGGCGGTAATTTTGTCAGTATTGCTAGCAAAAATGGATTAGTCTCTAGCCCTAACAACGTGGGTTACGGAACTGCCAAAGCTGCACAGCAACATATGTCTCGACTGTTGGCTTCCGAGCTTGGAGAGGATAAGATTAGGGTAAATGTTGTAAACCCAGACGGGGTGATTGTAGGCAGCAAGATATGGGAAGGTGAATGGGCAGAGGGTCGTGCTAAAGCATATGGAATAACTGTAGATGAACTCCCAGCGTTTTATGCCAAAAGAAATTTACTGAACGAAATAATCTATCCAGAAGACATTGCCAACGGAGTTTTTGCCTGTGTTGGAATTTTAGATAAATCTACAGGGAATATAATTAATGTAGATGGAGGTATGTCCAACGCATTTGTGCGATAATTAGAATAGTTAAATAAACCAATCAGTGTCATATAAGCTTCCTTTTGTTAAAAAGGATTTTTGTATGGCTAGTAACTTTATTTTAACACAACAAGGTGTACTGAAGCTAATTTGAGTATTTTAGATCACTAGCACTAACTTTTCAATTCAAAAAATGAGAATAAATCAAGATCATATAGAACAGATTAACAAAAATAAAATTGAGTCGCATCACAAGCATTTTGATTTTTTATCCAATAATTTATCTGCACAAAACAAAGACGTACAAGCCATTATTGAGAAGCTTTCTCAATTTCAAGTGGCCATACCAAGTTGGGCCCTGGGTGCTGGCGGAACCCGTTTTGGTCGTTTCGGTTTTCGAGGAGAGCCAAGTAATCTGGCACAGAAAATAGACGATGTTGGTATTTTACACCGTCTTACACAAACTGCTGGGGCGGTTTCTTTGCACATTCCATGGGATGTACCAGAGGATTATTCAGCCATAAAGGAGTTGGCTCACTCACACAACATTCTTTTTGACGCTGTTAATTCCAATACTTTTCAGGATCAGACTCATGCAGCACATAGTTATAAATACGGTTCGCTGTCCAATACAAGTAAGGTTTCTCGTGACCAAGCAGTTGCTCATAATATTGAAGTGATTAAAATTGGGGATAAATTGGGTTCTAAAAGCCTGACCGTTTGGTTGGCTGATGGCTCTAATTTTCCAGGCCAAAGTAATTTTCAAAGTACACTACAAAATACAGAGGATAGTCTCAAAAATATTTATAAAGAGCTTCCAGAGGATTGGAAATTGTTTATAGAGTACAAACCTTACGAACCTAATTTTTACAGCACGGTTATTCAGGATTGGGGAACCTCTTTTATGTTGGCTAACGCCTGTGGTGATAAGGCCTACACACTGGTAGATTTAGGGCATCATTTACCAAACACCAATATAGAACAGATTGTTTCAACCCTAATGTTAAAGGGTAAGTTAGGCGGGTTTCATTTTAATGACAGCAAGTATGGAGATGACGACCTTACTGTTGGAAGTGTCAAGCCCTATGCACTTTTTTTAATTTTTAATGCCTTGGTTTACGGGATGGATAACAATCCTCAAAACCCCCATCCGGCTTGGATGATAGACGCAAGCCATAACATTAAGGATCCTTTAGAAGACTTAATTCAGTCTCTTGAAGCCATTCAAGAGGCGTATGCAAAGTCACTTTTAGTGGATCAAAATGAATTGAAAGAAGCACAAAACAACCATGATGTTGTGAAATGTCAAGAAATATTGCAAAACGCTTACCGAACAGACGTAAGACCTCTTTTAGAAAAGGCAAGACTTCATTCTGGTGGAGTAATTAACCCCATTGAGGCATACAGAGAGTTGGAGATTAGAAAAAAACTTATTCAGGAAAGAGGTGCCAATTCAGTAGCTTCTGGATTATAATCCAACGCGTATGAAAACCAAAGTAACGGCCATCTTTGACATTGGTAAAACCAACAAGAAATTCTTTCTTTTTGACACCGATTTTAAAGAAGTATATAGGGAATATACTAGATTTGAGACCATTGAGGATGAAGATGGATACCCTACCGAAGACCTTGAATCCTTACAGGTTTGGTTAAAGGAAGTTTTTGATCGAATTTTAAATGCCCAAAAATTTAATATTACCGCAATAAATTTCTCTACTTATGGGGCTAGTTTTGTTCATTTAGATGAGTATGGTGAGGTGTTAACTCCACTGTATAATTACACAAAGCCTTTAGAAGAATCTATTGCAAATGACTTTTACCATAAATATGGTCCTAAAGAGAAATTTACGGAACAAACAGGATCATCAGATGCAGGAATGTTAAATTCTGGTATGCAGTTATATTGGTTAAAACACAGCAAACCAGACATTTTTAAAAAGATTGCTTTTTCACTTCACCTCCCTCAATATATAAGTTATATTTTTACAGGTATTCCCCTTAGTGAATATACAAGTATTGGCTGTCACACGGGACTGTGGGATTATGGAAAAAAAGATTATCATTCTTGGGTGTATGCCGAAGGTATAAATCGCATTCTGCCCCCAATTGTATCTACCGAGACTAGTATCAATTTAAATTACAATGGCAAACGAATAAAGCTGGGTGTGGGTATTCATGACAGTTCGGCGGCATTATTGCCTTATATTCGAAGTGTAAAAAAGAAGTTTATTTTGGTATCTACCGGAACATGGAGCATTGCGATCAATCCATTTTCCGAAAATTTATTATCAAATGCAGACATAAAAAAAGAATGTATAAATTATATGAGAATTAATGGTAAACCCGCTAAGGCCAGCCGTATTTTTTTAGGTAATGAGTACAGTTATCAAGTTAAAAAACTTGCTGCATATTTTAACGTATCTAAGGAATTTCACAAGTCGGTTAGTTTTAATTACGACCTGTTTTTTGAACTAATTAACGATTTTACCCATTGTTTTAGCTGGTATAGTATTGAGGATCAAAACATGCCTTCTGAAACTAAATTTCGTTTTAATTGTTTTGAGGAAGCTTATCATCAATTAATGATAGAGTTGGTTTTACTGCAAGTAGAAAGTATCAAAACCGCAACGGGTAATGACACAATTGATAGGCTTTATATTGATGGTGGTTTTAGTGATAACGATCTCTATATAAAAATGGTTTCGCATTATTTGAGAAATATGGAATTGCGAACAACAGATTCCTCTTTGGGATCTGCCTTAGGTGCCGCAATTACTATTTCAGATGCCAAACTGAACTCAAAATTTCTTAAAAAAAATTACGCATTAAAAAGCCACGTGCCTTTCATCTTAAAATAAAATTAATTATATGGCAAATGAATTTAATTCAGACTATCCGTCTATGGACGATTTACGCAACAAATCAATGCAAAGGATACCCAAATTTGCCTTCGAGTATTTAGATGGTGGTTGCAATGAAGATGTTAGTATATCGAGAAATACCAAGGAAATTAGGGAAGTACAGCTTCAACCTAGGTACTTAAGGAACAAGGGAATTAGTTCTACGAAAACCAAAGTAATGGGAATGGAGTTTGACGCTCCTTTTGGCATTGCTCCAGTTGGTCTTCAAGGTTTAATGTGGCCCAACTCTCCGGAAATATTGGCAAAATCTGCTTTTAAAAACAACATACCTTTCATACTTAGTACCGTAACTACAATGAGTATTGAACGTGCTAGTGAGCTTACAGAAGGGAATGCTTGGTTTCAATTGTATAATCCAGCAGAAGACCAACTTAGAGACGATATTATTAACAGGGCAGCCGCTGCAGAATGTCCGGTTCTAGTGCTGCTTTGTGATGTTCCTACCTTCGGTTACCGACCAAGAGATATTAGAAATGGTTTGGCGCTACCACCAAAAATGTCTGTGACCAATATTTTGCAAATTTTAGGAAAACCTAGATGGGCATTCAATACTTTGAGATACGGACAACCTACATTTGAAACCTTAAAACCATATACACCAGAAGGCTTAAATCTTAAGCAATTAGGCCAATTTATGGATAAGACGTTTTCCGGAAGATTGAATGAAGAACGTATTAAACCTATTCGCGATAAGTGGAAAGGGAAATTGGTGCTAAAAGGAGTGGCCTCCCAACAAGACGCTGAAGATGCAATTAGACTAGGTTTTGACGGTATAATAGTTTCCAATCATGGGGGCAGGCAGCTAGATGCTGCTGAATCTTCTATTAATTCCCTCTCAGAGATTGCTGCCAAATACGGCGACAAAATAGAGGTAATGATGGACAGTGGTTTAAGATCTGGTCCTGACATTGCCAGATCCATGGCTACAGGAGCAAAGTTTACTTTTATGGGTAGGTCCTTCTTATATGGCTGTGGTGCCTTGGGTAATAAAGGAGGTGATCATACCATTTCGATGTTAAAGACCCAGTTCAAACAAGTAATGGATCAATTATGCTGTGAACGGGTAGAGGATTTACCTAAGCATTTAATAAAAAACTAGATTAATTATAAAACCAACCAATAATGAGCCAGCATAATATTGAAGAGGAAATAGAGGAAATTTCAAAAGGGGAATTCGAGAGAGAAGCCATTCCCCAATCCAAACTCAAAAGTTGGAAGAGTTTTTTAGGGATGTATGCAGGTGAGCATGCAGCAGGAACTGAATTTATGATTGGCCCATTGTTTTTAACGGCTGGTGTAAGTGCCTTTGATCTTATTGTAGGATTATTGTTAGGTAATATTTTAGCAGTTCTCAGCTGGCGGTTTCTAACGGCACGTATTGCGGTAGAAAACAGACTGACTCTTTATTACCAATTAGAAAAAATTTGCGGAAAAAAATTGGTTATAGGTTATAATCTTGCCAATGGAATTTTATTCTGTTTTCTTGCCGGTTCCATGATTACAGTCTCTGCTACTGCGGTTGGAATTCCCTTTGATATGGAAATGCCTAAATTGACAGATACAATGCCAAATGGCATCACTTGGATTGTGATTGTAATACTTATTGGCGCCGTTATTTCTTTAATAGCCTCCAAGGGGTATGATACGGTATCTAAGGCTGCTAATTGGATGTCTCCAGTGATCGTTTTGGCTTTCTTAGCCTGTGGAATTGTAGCCTTAAATCAATTGGGAGTGAAGAGTTTTTCCGATTTTTGGAATATTTGGGGAGAAGGATCAGAACCGTTTCCTGGGCAATTGAAATATACATTTTGGCATGTTGTAATTTGGTCTTGGTTTGCAAATGCGGCAATGCATATTGGAATGTCCGACTTGTCGGTATTCCGTTTTGCAAAAAAAGAAAGCGCTGGATGGACAACAGCCGCAGGGATGTATGTTGGTCATTATATGGCATGGATAGCAGCGGCTCTATTATATGCAGTGTATTTAAAATCTCCAGAGGCACAAGCATTTTTGACTAGTGGAGAGGCACCACCTGTAGCGCCGGGTCCTTTAGCCTATAATGCTATTGGCGTATTTGGGATTATAGCAGTGGTTCTGGCAGGATGGACAACTGCAAACCCAACAATATATAGAGCAGGTTTAGCATTTCAGGCTATCTTGCCCAAAGTATCTACATTTTGGGTAACAATTATTGCGGGGACTGTAGCTACAATTGCAGGACTTTTTCCGGCATTTGCTATGAAACTCTTAGGTTTTGTAGCCTTGTACGGATTTATTTTAGCTCCATTTGGTGCGGTAATTGTTTTTGAGCATTTCTTTCATAAAAAGTTCGGTATTGTTAAGAATTATGCCCAAGAGGCGAAAATTAAATTCAATAATGCGGTATTTCTAGCTTGGGTTATAAGTTTTGGATTGTTCTATTTTATATCTGTTCAATATGATGTTTTTCTATCATTTGTAACTTTACCAGCATGGATACTATGTGGTATATTGTTTTTAGTGTTTAGTAAGAAGTTTCAAAAGAACACAAATTGATGTTTGGATGATAAAATATCTATTATTGTACTTTTTAGGACCCAAATATAAATGCGCTTAATAAATATATACGTTATCTTAGAAGGCTAATTGTCAATTTATTAATAGAAATAATTAAATGAAAAAGGTAGTAACTTTTGGAGAAATCATGCTTCGTTTATCTCCACCAGGTTTTTTAAGATTTTCACAAGCAAACAGTTTTGATGTTGTTTATGGAGGAGGTGAGTCTAATGTTGCCGTTTCCTTGGCTAACTATGGAGTGCCTGTAGAATTTGTAACACGCTTACCCAAAAATGATATTGGCGAGTGTGCGCTCATGGAGATGCGAAAACGAAATGTAGGGACTAAAAACGTAGTTTACGGAGGAGACCGTTTGGGAATCTATTTCTTAGAAACTGGTGCAGTGAGTCGTGGGAGTAAAGTAGTTTACGATCGTGCCCACTCTTCGATTGCAGACATAGAAGTAGGTATGATTGATTGGAAATCTGTCTTTAAGGATGTTGAATGGTTCCACTGGACTGGTATTACTCCGGCTATATCGCAAGGAGCCGCAGATGCCTGTCTAGAAGCACTAAAAGTAGCAAGTGATATGGGTGTAACCATCTCAACCGATTTGAATTATCGCGCCAAGCTTTGGAATTATGGTGGAGACAGAGAAGCAATAATGACTGAACTCACATCTTATTGTGACATTATTCTAGGAAATGAAGAAGATGCCGAAAAGCATTTTGGGATTAAACCGGAAGGTTTGGACATTACCACTCAGGGAGAACATGTAAAAGCAGAGGCTTTCTTGTCGGTTTGTGAGCAAATGTTGAAAAAATTTCCACGAGCCAAAAAAGTAATCACGACCCTGAGAGGCTCTATTTCTGCCTCACATAATAGTTGGGCCGGTGTGTTGTATGACGGTGAAAAAATGTTCAAGTCACCAGAATATCAGATTACAGACATTGTTGACCGTGTTGGTGGTGGAGATAGTTTTATGGGAGGTTTAATATATGGCCTTCTTAAATACCCTTCAGACGACCAAAACGCACTCAATTTTGCGGTAGCTGCTTCTTGTCTAAAGCATACTATAAAAGGTGATGCAAATTTAGCAACGGTTGCAGAAGTAGAAAAACTAATGGGTGGAGATGCCTCTGGAAGGGTCGCTAGATAATTTAAAAGAATAAGAAACTTAAATAAGGGTATTTTTATGCCCATTAGCAAAAAAAAAAGTATTTATGGCACAATATTCAAGAATCGAAGTTGCTTCTGTAATGAAAGAGAATGGAATGGTACCCTTATTCTACCATCCTGATATTGAATTGGGAAAGAATGTTTTAAAAGCCTGTTATGAGGGTGGATCCAGATTAATGGAGTTTACAGCCCGCGGCGATTTTGCTTTTGAGGTCTTTACTGAATTGAATAAGTACGCAATTAAGGAACTGCCTGGAATGATTATGGGAGTAGGGTCTATCACAGATGCGGCAGCGGCCAGTTTATTTATTCAATTAGGGGCTAATTTTATTGTTACTCCTACGCTAAGAGAAGATATTGCCATTGTATGCAACCGACGTAAAGTATTATGGTCTCCAGGTTGTGGTTCTTTAACAGAGATAAACAAGGCAGAGGAAATGGGCTGTGAAATTATAAAGCTATTTCCAGGTGCTATTTACGGCCCCGGATTTGTAAAAGCCATTCGAGGTCCACAGCCATGGACTAGTATTATGCCCACTGGAGGTGTGACTACAGATCAGGATAACTTAAAAGGGTGGTTTGATGCCGGTGTATCATGTGTAGGAATGGGCTCACAATTAATTAGCAAAGATATTCTTGCTAACAGGGACTATTCAGCCTTACAGCAAAAGGTATCCAAGACGATTAGTCTTATTAAGAAATTACGCGCTTAATACTACATTATGAAGACATTTATTACGGATGATTTTCTATTGCATAATGAGTTTTCAAAAAAACTGTATCACGGTTTTGCCGCAGCATTACCTATTATAGACTACCATAATCATTTGTCTCCGCAAGATATTTCAGAAAATAGGGTGTTTGAGAATATAACTCAAGCATGGTTGGAAGGGGATCATTACAAATGGCGTGCCATGCGTACCTTGGGCATAGATGAAAAGTATATTACAGGAAATGCACCAGACAAAGAGAAGTTTTTAAAATGGGCAGAAGCCGTTCCTTATACGGTTCGGAATCCCTTATATCACTGGACACATTTAGAATTACAACGTTATTTTGGAATTGATTTAATCTTGACTGCTAATAATGCTGAGGAAATTTTCGATCTTACCTCTCATATGTTACAGCAAGAATCTCATCATACTATTGGACTCCTGCAAAATAAAAAAGTGGCGCATTTGTGTACAACAGACGATCCAATGGATACTTTAGAAAATCATATAAGAATTAGCGATTTAAATATTTCCCCTAAAGTGCTCCCTACTTTTAGACCAGACAAGGCTTATGCTATTGAAGATAAGACAACTTACAATGCATATTTAGAAAAGTTAGGAGCAGTTGTTGGTTTTGAGCTAAATAATTATGATGATTTATTAGAGGCCTTGACCAGTAGAATAGATTATTTTCACAAAATAGGGGGCCGTTTGGCAGACCATGGTCTAGAGCAAATGTATTATTTTAAAAAGGACACCTACAATTGTGAATCCATATTCAAAAAGGTTGTAAACAGGACAAGTCTATCTATCGAGGAGGTACATTTTTTTAAGGCTAAAACCCTACTATTTCTCTCTAAGCAATACTGTAAGCGAGGCTGGACGCAGCAGTATCATTTAGGTGTAATTAGAGACAATAATAAACGACTCTTAAGTAGTTTAGGTCCTGATACTGGTTTTGATTCCATAGGAGATTTTTCTCATGCCCGTGCTCTAAGTGGTTTTTTGAATGAACTAGACAGTACAAATGAACTGCCTAAAACAATACTATACAATCTTAATTCATCAGATAACGATGTTTTTGCAACCATGGCTGGTAATTTTAACGACGGCAGCCTTAAAGGCAAAATTCAATTTGGCTCTGCTTGGTGGTTCCTAGACCAAAAAGATGGTATGGAAAAACAAATTAATACCCTTTCTAATATGGGACTGCTCAGTTGTTTTGTGGGCATGTTAACAGATTCCAGGAGTTTTCTCTCTTTTCCAAGGCACGAGTATTTTAGAAGGATTCTTTGTAATGTTATTGGAACGGATGTGGCAAAGGGAGAGTTGCCACCAGACGAGCAATGGTTAGGTAAAATAGTTAGTGATATTTGCTATTATAATGCCAAGGAATATTTTGATCTTTAATCACGCTTTAAAATCAGTGTAAAAACACCAATCACATGAAAACCGTAAAATGGGGTATAATAGGTTGTGGCGACGTCGCGGAAGTTAAAAGTGGTCCCGCTTTTCAAAAAACGAATCATTCGGAATTGATTGCGGTTATGCGAAGGAATAAGGAAAAGGCAGAAGATTTTGCAAAAAGACACAGTGTTCCCTTTTTTTACGACTCCGCAGCGGAAATGTTAAGGAATCAGGACATCAATGCAGTTTATATTGCCACCCCTCCATCTTCACATTTGCAATATACACTTATGGCTTTGGATGCCGGAAAAGATATTTATTTAGAAAAGCCTATGGCCTTAAATCTAAAAGAGGCCAAGATTATAAACAAGGCATTATTAAACACTTCAAGTAAACTGACAGTAGCACATTACAGAAGAGAACTACCAGCCTTCAAAAAGGTTCATCAGCTATTTAAAAGTGGTTCAATAGGGCAAGTAGTATGTGCGGATATTCAAATTCTGCAACCCAGAAAATCGAGTATTATTGCAGATACACAAGACAATTGGCGTTTGAATCCAGCGGTATCAGGAGGAGGTTATTTTTATGATATTGCCCCACATCAGATCGATTTAATGTACTATTATTTTGGTGCGATAGATTCGGTTGCAGGATTTTCAAGTACCCATCATAAAACGGATATTGTGGCAGATGTTGTGAACGGTATTATCGTATTTAAAAACGGCGTGCAGTTTAGAGGTATTTGGAATTTTATAGCCCCTACCCAAAACGAAAAAGACGTTTGTGTAATTTACGGTACCAATGGTAGCATTCATTTTTCATTTTATGGGGAAGAAGTAATATTAAAAAAGAATGGTAATACAGAATATTTTTCTTTTAAAAATCCAAAGCATATTCAGCAGCCTATGATTGAGTCTGTTGTTAAATATTTTTTGGATCAGGGTGTAAATCCATGCCCTGTTAAAGACGGGCTTGTAGTTATTGAAACCATGGAAAAATTAACCGGCCGTTTCGATCAAAACGAGCTGGTTTGTGGGCATGATTCATAAATGAGACGGGATTATACCCGAGTGACTTTTTAAAAGGGAATTTCTAGTAAAACCAACAATGTAACGTACTTAAATATTTCGCTTTTTTAATTCTCTTACTGCATGATCAGCAGCTCTTGCTGTTAAAGCCATGTAAGTTAGTGAAGGGTTTTGATTACCAGAAGATGTCATACAGGCACCGTCGGTAACATATACATTGGGAACTTCGTGAAGTTGATTGTGCTTATTCAATACCGATGTTTTGGGATCGTGTCCCATACGTGCCGTTCCCATCTCATGAATTCCTCCTCCCATATAGGAATCTCTTTTAGTGGCTCTCACATCTTTAAAACCTGCATTCTCAAGCATTTCCTGTGCCTGAATAATCCAATCTTTTTTCATTTTTTTCTCATTCTCTTTAAATTCTGCGTCAAAAACAATGGTAGGTAGGCCATATTGATCAAGCTTGTCATAATTTAAGAACATGTGGTTTTCGTGATAGGGTAGTACTTCTCCAAATCCTCCCATATTAATTCGCCAATCGCCAGGCTTTAACATGGCATCTTTGAAAGCTTTTCCGAAGCCATATTCAGGTATTATGGTACTGTAATCGCTTCTTCCTGCTCCACCTTGATATCCGTAACCCCTAATAAAGTCTACTTTTTCCGATGATGAGTTTATATTTCTGAAACGTGGTATGTAAAATCCGTTAGGACGTCTTCCTTTATAGTATTTATCTTCATAACCATCTATTTTTCCAGAAGCTCCAGCTCCTAGCTGATGATCCATAATATTATGGCCAAGCTCACCGCTAGCATTTCCCATTCCATTAGGGAACGCGTCAGATTTTGATTGCATTAAAATTGCAGTTGAGGCCATTGAAGAAGCGCACAAGAAAATAAGCTTGGACCTGAATTCAATAGTTTCTTTGGTTTTGGCATCTATAACTTTTACACCAGATGCCTTTTTTTTTTCTTTGTCATACACAATTTCATAAACAATTGAATCCGGTCTCAAGGTCATATTGCCAGTAGCTGCTGCCATAGGAATAGTAGATGAATTTGAACTGAAATATGCACCGAAGGGACACCCTCTTTTACATCTATTTCTATATTGACAAGTTACCCTACCAGATCCTGGTTTGGTACCTTCCGTGATGTGTGCTACCCTACCAATTGTTAAAACACGGTCATTATAATGCTTTGCCATTCCCTTTTTTAAATGGTCTTCCACACAGTTGAGTTCCATTGGTTTTAGAAATACACTATCTGGAAGATGAGCAAGTCCTAGAGCCTCTCCACTAATTCCTACGTGTTTTTCAACATAACTGTACCAAGGCTCAATATCCTTATAACGAATGGGCCAATCTATACCATAACCGTCTTTAGCATTTGCTTCAAAATCAAGATCTGACCACCTGTAGGTTTGTTTTCCCCATATTAAAGATCTACCACCCACTTGTGTTCCCCTAATCCAATCAAATCGTTTTACTTCATCATAGTCATGTTGAGAATCGTCATTAAAAAAATGTTTAGTAGTATTGTCAACACCCCAACGTAATTGTTTATTATACGCTTTCTTTTGTTCAGCTGAAAGTACACCTGCATTAGGTAAATCCCAAGGGTCTTTGTGCATTGTTGGATAATCTAATAAATGGTTAACCATTCTACCCCGATCCAAAACAAGTGTTTTTAGACCTTTTTCACATAGTTCCTTTGCAGCCCAACCGCCGCTTATTCCAGTTCCTACTACAATTGCGTCATACTCTACTTCTATGGGTTTGATAGGCATTTTTTTATATTTAAGTTGATTTAAATTTATGAAATTGAAATATTTAGGGTGTACTGTGGTGTTAGGTATTTATGCTGATGAAATAAATATATTAATTTAGCAGCAATAATGAAATTTCATTAGTATAGTATTTCTTTTATAATCCAAACTGTCTTGGCAACCAAAGACTTAAATCAGGAAAGTAAGTGACCAAGAACAAAGCAAAAATCATAGCTATAAATAAAGGAAGTAAAGGTTTTACAACTTTTTCAATACTTGTTTTAGCAATACCAACCCCTACAAAAAGTACTGAGCCTACTGGTGGTGTACAAAGTCCTATACAAAGATTTAATACCATAATAATACCAAAATGCACCGGATCTAAACCCAAGGCGGTTACTACCGGTAGAAAAATAGGTGTAAAGATTAATACAGCTGGGGTCATATCCATAAATATGCCTACGAATAATAATAATAGGTTAATGATTAATAAAATAACTATTGGATTGTCGCTTAATTCTAAAAGGCCCGTGCTTATTTCTTGAGGGATATTCTCATAACTTAATGCCCAGGACATACTCATGGAGGCGCTTATTAGGAGCATAACAATAGCAGTAGTTCCTGCAGAATCTAATAGGATTTGAGGCATTTTAGGGAAAGTGATTTCTCTATAAATCATTCCTAAAACAAAGCTATACAAAACTGCAATTGCCGATGCCTCAGTAGCTGTGAAAACACCAGTGACAATTCCACCAATAACAACAACAAGCATAAAGAGACTTGGTAAAGCATCTACAAAGGTTTTAAAAACAGCTTTTAAAGTACTGCGTTTGCCAACTTTGTATCCTTTTTTCTTTGCCCAAAATGAGGCAACTATCATTAAAAATAGGCCAGTTAGAATCCCTGGAATATAGCCAGCAAGGAACAAGGCTGCGATAGATGCCCCGCCACTAGCTAAAGAATAAACAATCAATACATTACTGGGGGGAATAATTAGCCCTGTGGTGGCTGCCGTTATGTTCACAGCAGCTCCAAATTCTCGAGAATACCCTTCTTTTTCCATTTCTGGACCGAGAATACTACCCATGGCAGAGGCTGCTGCCATGGCAGAACCCGCAATGGCTCCCATAAGCATTGCAGAGATGATGTTTATTAATGCAAGCCCCCCTGGCAGTGCTCCCACGAGTGTTTTTGCAAAAGCGATAAGTCTATGCGCAATACCCCCTTTGTTCATTAGTTCTCCAGAAAGAATAAATAGTGGAATAGCTAATAGCGCAAAACTATCCAATCCAGTACCAATGCGCTGTGCAACCGTTGTAGATGCGGGTAATAAAGGGATACTAACCAATAGGGTTAATAAAGACGATATTGCAATACTCCAAGCTACTGGAGTACCAATAGCTAAAAGGCATATAAAACTGATCACTAAAACAAGAATTGGAGTGTATTCCATGGGGTATTTATTTTTTTAAAATATCTGAGAGCTTATAATAGATAATGAGAAACCCACTAATGGGGATTACGGCGTAAACCATTGCAAGAGGTACCTGTAAGGCAGGAGAGTTCTGGCCCAAGACATAGGTAATATAAACCAGTCTTGAACCACCAATTATCATGACCAGAAAGCAAAACAATATAATTAAAATTCTCACAATAATCAGTAGTCGTTTTTGTATCGGTTGGCTAAGTCTTGTAGGCAATACATCTATGGCTACATGCATGTTCCTGCCAGATATATAGGCTGCACCAAGAACACCTATCCAAATCATTAAGTAGCGCGCCAATTCATCGGTAAAGGAACTCGGGGCATCTAAAATAAAGCGACTGGCCACCTGCCATAGTACGTTAAGTACCATTAATGTCATAATGACAACCAGAAAATTAGCCAGTATTTTATCTACGGTTTTTCGCATTTGCATGGTATTTCTTTTGGTTAATGAGTTGCTTGAATGTCTTGGATGAGTTTATAAAATTCAGGGTCTTCTTTATACTTGTCAAAAGAGTTCTTAATTTTATCTGAAAATAAAGTTTTATTGGGTCTTATAATTGTTACGCCAGCCTTTTGGACGGCTTCAAGGGCATTGTTTTCTGCTTCCAACCATAATTTCCTTTGGTAAACAATAGAAGTTTCTACAGCTTGCTTTAGCCAGCTTTGTTCCTTTAAACTAAGTTTTTCCCAAAGATAGGTGCCTACTAACAATACATCTGGTAAAACGGTATGTTCGTCCAATGTGTAATACTTGGCCACTTCGTAATGTCTAGAAAGGTAAAAGCTAGGTGGATTATTTTCGGCACCATCTACAACACCTTGTTGCAGGGCAGTGTATAATTCTCCCCATGAAATCGGTGTAGGAGAACCGCCAAGACCACTTACCATGTTCATGGCAGTAACGCTTTCCATGACCCTAATCTTTTGTCCCCTTAGGTCTTCTGGGGTGTTCACAGGTTTATCCTTAGTGTAAAAACTTCGGCTTCCGGCATCGTAATACCCCAATCCTTTAAGTAAATATTGTGTTCCTTCGTTTAATAATTGCTGCCCAATCCGTCCGTCTAAAACGGCAAACGAATGTTCCCGATCTCGAAATAAAAATGGCAGCCCCAAAACTTTCATTTTTGGTGCGAAATTCTCCAAAACACCCACAGAAACTTTGGTCATATCTAAACTGCCTATTTGTAATAGCTCCAAGCACTGGCGTTCGGTTCCTAACTGTTGGCTGGGATAAATCTCTAGTTTCAATGCTCCATTAGAGAGAGAATCTAAATCTTGTCCCATTTTTACCATAGCTTTATGGACACTATGGCTCACATCTAGGCCGTGGCCTAAACGAAGTGTTTTGTTACTGTCTTTTTTAGCGCAAGAAAGGACTAACAAGCTCATTAGGAGCAGAGGTATATGGTTTTTTAGCATCATATTACTGATATTTCACTATCACTTCTAACGGACTTTTTAAGTGTTTCGAAAATGTGGTCAGATAATCTTCCCAGTCACTTTTTGTAGTATACTGGCCACTTTTTTTCCAACTGAAACCTGCATAGTACACCGCTTTATTTTTGTTTATGTTTATGTGTGCAAAAAGATTACTAGCATCTTTTCTATTAGTAAGATAATGATCATAACCTACCATTTCATTTTCCGGTACTAAAATTCCAGTACCAAGTTCCGAATCAAAATGCGGTTCCCAATAGCTCAGCCAACCCTCGATTTCGCTTACCCCTATTTCACCTTCTTTTTTATGCAATGTTAGGCCTGCAGAAATTATATCGGTACCCTTTAAGGTAATTTCAAAACGGGATAAGTTTTGACCATAATCTAAAGTTATCTTTTTTTCTTCAGATATGATTGTTCCTGCGGCATCCCAATCGGCATATTTTAAAATAAAACTTGTTCGTATAGGACCTGTATTCAAAGTTTTCCAGGAGATAAAATTTTTAGAGATATAATAGGAAGTATCTACTTTTTTGGCAACACCTCCAACGCCCCTACTAATACCTACATGAAAATTGTCTAATCCTTCACCATCATCCTTGTGATAGCTGCCGTCGGTTTCTAACTCTTTTTTATACCACTTGTTTATAATTGGATAGTCCACTCTTTTTAACCAAGCATCTATGCCACTTGATAAAGTACCACCTTTTGCTCCATCTTCTACCATTCTTTGAGCAACGGGACCATAAGTTCTAAAGGCTACACGATTGTTTTCCCAAGCGTAATCATCCGTACGTTCGGGAACGAATCTAGAATAGCAAGCGGGAATACTATCGGTAGCCGCTGCGGTTTCAGAAAAATAAATGTTATATATTTTTTCGCTATTGGCTGCAATGTCAGGCTGAAACAAAATAGCATCCATGATACCATCGCCATCTTCGTCTACTTGTTGGGAAACGACTTCCTTTTTGGTTTCGGCGTCAATGAGTGTAAAACCACCTTTTAACCCTTTGGCCTTTATAGCCGTAAAATCAATAGAAACCGTTTCAAACGAACGGTCGCTATCTAAAGTGTTTTTCACAACAATTTGTTGCAACGGTTCTTTTGTTTTTTCACAAGAAAAGAAGAGTACACCGATGAAAAATGAAAAAAAAAGCCTGATTGTTTTCATAATACTTATTTTTCGTTGGCTGGTTTCCCTATGGTCGCCAATATACCGCCATCTACATAAACCACGTGTCCATTTACAAAATCACTGGCTCTTGATGCCAAAAAAATAGCGGCACCGGCCAAATCGTCTGGGTTACCCCATTTTGCTGCAGGTGTTCTATTAATAATAAAATCGTTAAAGGGATGCCCGTCTTCACGAATTGGTGCTGTTTGTGCCGTGGCAAAATACCCAGGACCAATCCCGTTGGTCTGTATATTGTGCTTAGCCCATTCCGTTGCCATATTTTGTGTGAGCATCTTTAGTCCCCCTTTGGCTGCGGCATAAGCACCAACTGTGTTTCTGCCTAATTCGCTCATCATTGAGCATATATTAATAATTTTCCCCTGTTTTCTTTCAATCATTCCTTTTACTACCTGTTTGGATACAATAAAGGGGCTTACCAAATCTACATTGATTACCTCTTTAAAATCTTCGACTTCCATTTCTTCTAAGGCTGTGCGCTTAATAATTCCAGCATTGTTCACCAAGACATCTATGAAACCATGGTCGTTTTGTATTTCGTTAATAGCCTCTATAACTTCCGCTTCTTTAGTCACATCAAATTTATATCCAAAGGCTTTTATGCCTTCACCCTCGTAAATTCTAATCGCATCATCAATTTTCTGTTGGGACGAATTTCCATTTACAATAATCGTTGCCCCTGCATTGCCAAGTCCTTTAGCCATGGCCATTCCCAATCCATGTGTACTACCAGTTACTAAAACAATTTTTCCGCTAAGATTAAAAAGTTCAATACTCATGTGTTTATCTTAAATCTGTTATTTTTGCTACATCCATATCTCCGTAATCTAAATTTTCCCCGGCCATACCCCAAATAAAGGTGTAATTTGAAGTACCCGAACCACAGTGAATAGACCATGGAGGAGAAATGACCGCCTGATGGTTCTGCATCCATATATGTCTGGTTTCTTGTGGCTGTCCCATAAAATGGCATACAGATTGATCTTCAGGAACATCCAAGTAAAAATAAACTTCCATTCTTCTATCGTGAACATGGGCGGGCATGGTGTTCCATACGCTACCAGTTTTTAGTTCGGTCATTCCCATTTGCAGTTGGCATGTAGTAACTATTCCACCAATAATCATCTGATTTACAGTACGGTGGTTTGCCGTTTCCAAGGAGCCCAATTGTAATTTGTTGGCTTCTGTTAGACTTACTTTTTTAGTAGGATAAGAGGTGTGCGCAGGTGCTGAATTCAAATAGAATTTGGCAGGGTTTTTAGGGTCTTCACTTTTGAAGATCACTTCTTTAGTACCACTTCCTATATACAAAGCGTCTTTATGTGTTAAGTGATAAGCTGTGCCGTCTACCTCCACGGTTCCGCTATCTCCAACATTGATAATCCCTAGTTCTCTTCTTTCTAGGAAATATGCCGCTTTTAGAGGTTCTATTGATGCTAGTTTTAAAGGGCTTATCGGTACCGCAGACCCCGCAATATAACGGTCGTAATGGGTGTAGGTTAGATTAATTTCCCCTCGTTGCATGAGGTTGTCTATCAAGAACTCTTCCCTCAATTGTGTAGTGTCATATTTTTTTACTGCTTCAGGGTTAGAGGCATAGCGTGTTTGGTAAGTAACTGACATTTTTTTATTTTATATTTAGTTAAATATTGATTTTCTAATTCCAAGCTCAAGGCCTCGTAATTCGGATAGTCCCCTTAAACGACCAATGCCGGAATAGCCTGGATTGGTTTTTTTACGCAAATCATCCAGCATTTTATGCCCATGATCTGGACGAAAGGGCATGCGAAGGTCTTTTCTGCCCAATGCTTTTCTTTTTTCTTGCTCTTCTACAAGCGCTTTCATTACTGCATACATGTCTACATCGCCTTCTAAATGGTTGGCTTCGTGAAAATTACCATCGGTATCGCGTTGGGTACTTCTTAAATGGATAAAGTGTATGCGATGTCCTAATCGGGCAACCATACCCGCTAAGTCGTTATCGACCCTTACCCCAAAAGAACCAGTGCAAAATGTGAGTCCGTTGTTAGGACTATCAACAGACTTATAAAGGGCTACTATATCCTGCTCTGTACTAACTACTCTGGGCAATCCTAGAATGGGGTAGGGTGGGTCATCTGGGTGAATACACATCAAAACCCCCGCCTTTTCTGCGGTGGGGATAATATGTCCTAAAAATTCAAATAGATGTTTTTTAAGTTGTGGCGCGTCAATATTATCGTAAGTCGCCAAGATGGTATTAAATTCTTCTAGGGAATAGCCTTCTTCTGCTCCAGGTAAACCGGCTATAATGTTATTGGATAGTTCTTGTTTTTGGTAGGCGTCCAAACCATCAAAATATTGTTTGGCCTTTTCTTTTTGCTGCGGGGTATAGGAGGTTTCCGCGCCAGCTCGTTTTAAGAGAAAAAGCTCAAAGGCTGCGAAAGCAGCAGCTTCAAAACGCAAGGCCGTAGAACCGTCAGCAGTCTCATAATCCAAGTTGGTGCGCGTCCAATCTAACACAGGCATAAAATTGTAACAGACAATATCTATATTGCACTCACCTAAATTCAGGAGGGTTTGCTTGTAGTTTTCAATATAGCTTAGATAGCCCTCGCTCTGTGTTTTGATGGCCTCGTGGATAGGTACACTTTCGACAACAGACCATGTGAGTCCGGCCGCTTCAATAATTTCTTTTCTTTTTTTAATTTCAGACACAGGCCAAATTTGTCCATTGGGTATATGATGCAATGCCGATACAACTCCTGTAGCGCCTGCCTGTTTTATATCTAAAAGAGATACTGGGTCATTTGGTCCGTACCATCTCCAAGTTTGTTCTAACGTTGAATTCATTTCTTGTTATTATTATAAATTATACGCCACTAAAAGCACTGAATCCCCCATCTACAGGTACTACTACCCCGGTTACGAATGCTGCTCCATCTCCGCATAACCACAAGGTAGTCCCTATGAGGTCATCAGGCGTTCCAAATCTACCCATTGGGGTCTGTCCAATGATGGTGTTACCTCTGGGCGTTAAGGTACCATTATTTTTAGTTAACAAGGCTCGGTTCTGATCGGTCAAGAAAAAACCAGGGGCCAAGGCATTTACACGGATACCTACTTTTGAGAAATGTACGGCCAGCCACTGGGTAAAATTTGAGACTGCAGCTTTGGCTCCACTATAAGCTGGTATTTTGGTCAAGGGCGTAAAGGCATTCATAGAAGATATATTCAAAATACTGCATCCATCCCTACCGACCATATCTTGAGCAAATACCTGAGTAGGTAGTAAAGTCCCAATAAAATTGAGATTAAACGTAAATTGAATTCCAGAACTGTCCAGATCAAAAAAGGTTTTAAACCCTTCCGTTGTGTTTTCCAAATCTTCTTTTTCCAAGTAAGGATTGCTGGTAGTCCCTAGAGGATGATTACCTCCTGCTCCGTTCACTAAAATATCGCAAGGCCCCAGTTTGGTATTTATTTCTTGTTTAGCAGTCAGTAGCGATTCTTTTTCCAACACGTTTGCCATAACGCCAATAGCATTTCCGCCAGCGTTGTTTATTTCCGTTGCAACGGTTTCAGCAGCTTCTCTTTTTAAATCCAAAACGGCAATTTTATGTCCTTCTCTTGCAAGGGCCTTTGCCAACGTACTGCATAGCACGCCTCCGGCTCCGGTTAATACGACTGTTTTTTTACTCATTGCTCAGTATTATTTGTTTGTGTTCAATATAGCCCAACGTTTAACACTTTTTACCTCAAATCTCATGCTTTTAATTTAAACAAGCTAAAAGTACCTAATATTAAAAGTGCAGATTGGGAGTGAAAACGTTCATTTACATAAATGATTAAAACTAGTTTATACCCTTTATTTATGTGTCCTGTAGTATCTTGTGTTATGTAAAAGCTACTGAGCCAAAGAACCCTTTGTTTATTAGGAATTACAAACGTAGACATTTTGTTCTGGCCCTCAGGGTTTGCCTTGAATCATTGGCGAATTTAGTAATTACAAAAATGGAACTTTTTTTTATAGCGGAAAAGAGTGAGGGATAAAAGCTAAGGGTCTTAATAAATTCCTTGCCTCTGGATTTATCTGGGATAATGAATTCTATTAGGCGTAATAACTAATTTATAGCCAAAGATAAAGAAGTGAACGCTAAGAAAGTGCCAGACCGCTTGGAAGTAAATTCCAGATAAAAGTCTCAAAATAATAAAAGCATTAAACTGTAATTTTGCAGAGACCTAACTGACCATTACCAATAAATAGTTTAATTGACCATTATGGTACTATTGCATTAAATAATAGTGCCATTTTTACTATATTTAAGAATGGTTGATACCTTAATATTTGTCTCACCTTGGGTGCTTGGCAATAAAATGCTGAGCTATACAAGCTGCTTTTAAATGGATTAGTAGCGAATGTGAAGGTTTTATATTGTAATTAAATTTTTATGAAACACTATTTCAAATTTTTAGCACTCCTCCTTGTTTTAAGTAGCTCCTGCATATCTAAATCTTCTAAAACCCTGCTGTTCGTAGGTAGTTTTACCGAGGGTGAACCCAGTGATGGCATCCATGTGTATGATTTTGATGAGGCATCTGGCGAATTGCTTTTAGTTGCTAAAATGGATAGCTTGATCAACCCATCATTTCTAAAAATTGCACCTAGTGGTGACTATCTTTATGCAGTATTGGAAAGCCAATTACCTACTCATGGGAAAATTGCATCATTTGCAGTGGATTCCCTTAGCAGTAAGCTGGATTTTTTGAATTCTCAAGATGCAGGTGGACGAAATCCTGCCCATATTGCTATTCATCCTAAAGGGAATTATTTGGTAAATTCTAATTATACCGATGCCGGAATTTCATTGTTTGAAATTCAAACGGACGGCAGTCTGTCGCCACCTTTACAACATCTGGCATTTAAGGATAGTAGTATTGTGAAAGGGAGGCAAGACGAGGCGCACCTACATTCCACTAATTTTTCTCCGGATGGTGGTTTTTTGTTCGGTCAGGATTTAGGGGCGGATAAAATTCGACGTTTTAAAGTGAATGAGTCTGGAGCGGGGAACGTGGAACTATCCGAGCTAACTGCGGTAAAAGTGAAACCCGGCAGTGGTCCCCGTCATTTTACTTTTCACTCCAATGGTATGTTCGGTTATGGCGTATCGGAACTAAGCGGAACAATAACGGTTTATAAGTATATCAATGGCGATTTAGTATTTCTAGAGGAGCATCAATCTTACGCCACTGAACAGGAAATCTATAGGGCTGCCGATATCCATATTTCGCCCGATGGAAAATTTCTGTACGCGTCAAATCGTAGACCTAAGGAAGATTCCATGGCTATTTTTTCCATAGACCAAGAAATGGGTAAATTACTATTGATTGGCCATGAACCAACCTACGGCACGCATCCCAGAAACTTTTGTATAGATCCCTCTGGAAACTTTTTGTTGGTTGCCAATCAGTTTAGTGATAAGGTTATGGTATTTAGGCGTAACCAAGACACGGGCGAACTGCGCAAACTGGAATATGAGTTGGCTATTGACAATCCGTCCAGCTTGCAGATGTATACCTATAATGCTTACTGATTTAATTGTCCAAAAGCAACTTTTCAATGGAATCGAGCTCCGGTTTTCCTCCTCTATTGCCGCTCCCGGCAGCAATAAAAATATTTTCATTGTAAAGAATAGCCTGCGTGCCGTGCCTTCCTCTATTCAATGATTGTAGTGTGTTCCACTTCATCGTGTTCAAATTAAGGGCCTCCACTTCACTATGCGCAGGTTGCTGCGCAATACTTTCGCCGCCAATAACTAGTAGCTGGTTTTTGTGTAAAATGGTAGTTGAACCGGCCCTTTCGGTGGGTAAATTAGCATTTTTGTCCAACGTATTCCATGTATTTGTCCGTATGTCATACACGTCAACTTCTGGAATAGTAAGTTCAAAGGTCTGTTTAGTCGCATACGATGAATTTCGCCCACCGGCCGCATAGATTTTTCCGTCAGCAATGGCGGCCTGGAAATGGTCTCTTGCCCTTGGCGTATTGGCTAGTATGGTCCAATTGCCGGTTTTAAAATCATATTCATCCATCCACGGTACGTGAGTACTATTATGTCCATCAACAATTCCACTTACCATATATACGCTACTTCCATCTATAACTACACCACAGGAACCTCTGCGTCTTTCCTCGGGAATTTCAGGACCGTCTTCCCATTTGTCCTTTTCAGGGTCGTAAATAAGCATGTGGTGTAATGGGGTTTCATAAGGATATTTCCCCGTCATGGCGCCAATGACATATATTTTATTGTTGTAAGTGACACCTTGAAAATGATGGATTTCAATCGGTGGAGGGGTACCTTCCGTCCATGTATTGGTTTCTGTATTGTATATTGATATTGGTTTTATTCCCCTACCGCCTAATAGGTAGAAATTTCCATCAAGGTTCACAAAACTGTTTTCGTGACGCGCTGTTGCCGTTCCTTGTGTGTTGATCGTATTCCATGCGCTGGTTTCACTATCTTGGGCATGCGATACAGGAACTAAGCTTAAGCTAATTATAAAAAATAGTAAGGTTCTAATTCTTATGGGTAACGCAAGGTTAGTTGGTGTCATCCATTTTTTTTGGAGATGCGGTTTCATGGGATTCATATATTTTTTCTAGTGTGATTATGTTGTATAGATAGTCGGTAACATCGGTCTCAAATGCCTTTCCCGAAACTAATTGCGTTATAAAGTGTTTTTGGGTATGGTACACGCAGTCTCCGGAAAAATTCCTGTCTTCAAAGGCATAGGAATGTACGGTTTCTTTTTCATTCAATTGCTGTACCGTAATTTTGCCATCTTCGTATAAGCGAATACTTCCTTTATTCCCTTCCACCAAAACAGTACCAAAGGTTAGCCTTGGATTTTTACAGATACTTTCGTTATAGCGGTTGGCATCTATAATGGCAGTTCCACCCTTGTTAAAATCGCATACCACTAGCGCGGAATCCTCCCCTTTGATATTGGGATTAAAACGTTTTAATTTAGCGAATACCGTGTGCATTTCTCCGCCAAAATACCGCAGAGTGTCTATTAGATGAATACCGGTCTCGTACATGAGAAACTGTTTCATCTCCCTAAAATAGGGCTGTCTGTTCATGTAGGCGTCTTCCTGCCAACCATCTCCCATACGCATGCGCCAGTGTATGGAATGTAGGTGTTTGCCAATTATTTCTTGATCAAGTAGTTTTTTGATTTCCCTATGCCAAGGTTGAAATCTAAAATTTTCGTGCACCATCATACGGACGCCATATTTGGAAATAGTTGCTGCAATTTCTTTGGCTTCTTTTAGGCTAGGTGCCAATGGTTTTTGGCAAATGATAGGAATCCCACGTTCAGCGGCTTTAAGACAAAGGGTTTTGTCCCCTTGGGAATATAACGCATTGCCAAGGATGAGCATACAGATGAACAACAGGGTTGTTGGTAGTACCTTCATTTAGTTTGGTATTTTTTGCTTGGCGATTTCAATATCCTCCGCAACCAAATTGGTTGTTTTCTCCCAATTTACATAACCAACGCGGTTGGTCCACAATGGATTTTTATTTTGTTGCATGGCTTGGGCGGTATACTTTTTCCAGAAATCAAGTGCTAGGGTCAGTTCTTCTTCGGCCCTATTTTGATGCTCTTTATTTTTAGTTTCCCTAAACAACGCCAAGTGGGTAGCTCCTGTAATCTTATGGGCGTAGTATTTACCAATGAAAGCCATTGTTTTTATGTCGTTCAGGGTGTATTCTAATTCTTTGTTTTGGGTAGCCAAGTCCGCTTTCAAAAATGCCAATGCCTTGTTTGCGTGCGAATGCAGCTTTTTTGAAACTTCAAAGGGGTCTAAACCTGGGAAGGTTTCCTTACCCTCAAGGGATTCGACATAATCAGGAATAGATTGAAAACCCGATTTAGGGTGCGGTGGCAAGGTAATAAATCGGTTAACATCATGAAAACCGGTGGCGTTGTTTGCGGGTCCCGGTCTACTTTGGCATCCTTCTATATACCATTTGAAATCTACATCGCCCCAATGAAATGCGGTTGTTGTTGGGTAAACCATAGAGGCTTCTTGCCATGCAGAAAAGAGTTCTTGAGAATTAACTTCCTTAAATTTATTTTGTAAAATACCTTGTAATCGCTCGTTGGAAAGTTTGGGATTATAGCCCAAACGGCCCCATAACATCCAATGGTACCAGTGCTTTTCAATTTCAAGTTGATTTTTTGTCTCCGGGTTTTTGGTCAGAAATTCACGACCCCATATCCATTGGTCCGAACCATAATAAATACCTCTGGATACCTCGTAGGGAATATCAGAGATAAATTCCCTTACAAAATCGGGCGCGCCCCAACGAAAATAGTAGGCATCATCATTTCGCAGTCCCCAAATCGTTTCCATACCTGCTATGTCCTTTACAAAGTTCTGATGGTAATGTTGTTCGGTAGTGCTTAAAGCGTGGGCCTTGGCGTATTTAAAGCAGTATAAAAATTGAATATTTTCGGCATCTATGACGGGTTTGAATTTCTCTGCAATGGCTTTCGCACCCGTTTGATGCTGCCTGTGGATAAAGGTAAAATTTCTATCGGGCATTTCTTTGGCCACTTCCAAAACGGCCTTGGCATAGGTATCAAAGGCCCAAGCTTCTTTTTCTTCAAAACCAATTCCCGGCATATTCTCCCCAGTGGTTAGGCCAATTCCTTTTAAATCAGGATAGGAAACAAAAAGCTGTTTGATGCTTTTTCTAAAATAGTCCTTAGTGATTTCATTATCGGGGTTGTCGGTAATACCATACTGCCCGTTGGTGCCGTTCGTAAATATATTCCAAGTAATAAAGTAAAAATCGATATTACGCTCCTTGGCATATCGCATTACTTTTTGCCAAAATGCTACTTTTTCTTCGATGCTCAATTTTTTGATTACCTCAAAATTTTCGGTGATTTCCGGGGTAGCGATATCGGTTGCATGTAGATGGTAATTTTCTTTCCAATCTATTGTGGAACGATGCACATCGTCCAGGGCAATTTCTTCATAACCTGGCACCTTGACCAAAGATGGAAAGGGATGTAAATTCCAAAGCGAAATATAGTTGTAGCGGTGTTTGGCCAAATTATCGATGTAGGCAGTCCAAAAGTCAAATTCCCACATGACCGGAATATTGTGTTGTGCCACCTCACTGGCATCTGAATAACTTGGCGTTCTTACATCTAAAGGGATATTGAATTTGGTGCCCCGCATTTGCATGTGCGGATTTTGCAGCGTGTTCTTTACGCCTTTGAATCCGTTTATCTGTATCTGCTCGGCGAGTTCTAAAATACCGTACATAATCCCTGCGGTATCTGTTGCGAATAGCTGGACTTTAGTATCGGCAACAATCAGTTCAAAACCTTCGGCGGCTATCTGTTCCGATTCCGTTATGGAAACGGTGATGTCGGCAGTTGCTGTATTGACCCACTTTAAAGGGGTGTCATTCGCGATAAGTACTTCTTCAAGTTCATTAATGGCGAAATCTAATTGCGGTATATCTTGGGGAGCGGAAATGGACAATTCATTTGACTCTTGCTCGCAACCACCAAATAGTAGGGTCAGCGTAACAATTGAAAAAAGCAGTAAAATAGTTCCGTATGTTTTCATGCGCTTGGTTTTACTCCATAAAAAAAACTTCTTCCAAAGGTTTGGATACAGGCGAATTATCTGCATTCGTCTCCATAATATCCGCCATAAATGCCCACCATTTTTGTACAATGGGGTTTTCGGCCAAATCTTGGGACCCACCATCACCTGAAACTTTTTGAAAGGCAAAAAGCGTATTGGTTTCTTCATCGATGAATATGGAGTATTCACTGACTCCCGCATCTTTCAATAATTTTTTAAGCTCTGGCCATAGTTCATTATGACGTTTGGAATACGCCTCTTTTTGACCCGGATTCAGTTTCATTTTAAATGCCAATCGCTGCATGGGTTTTGTTTTATTGGTTAGTTGCTGGCGTTTCTTTTTTGTATTGAAATTCCCTTTCCAAGCTTACGTTTTCAAAATCTGTATTGTCTGGAAGTACAAAATGATAATCGGTCTTTTTATCGATACCTACCTTCAAAGTGGTTGAAGATTTAAAATCCATTACATGCCCGCCCAGTTTCTTATCGTCCGAAATAAAATGAAAGTGAAAGCCCTTGACGTTGATATTGCCGATAAAGTCAGGACAATAGAACCCAACAATGGTTCCTGAGACATTGTTTCCCTCAAAAACGGGTCGGTTGGGTATCAACACATCCAAACCTTCTTCAAAAGGCGGTTCTTGTCTGGTAAGTCCGCCACATTTCATATAGTCAAAAGTTCCCTTGATTTTAAAGACATAAAAGAAGTTGGTGGACGGTAACGCGGCGGTCAAACCGGACTTTAATTGTTCTATATCCACAATACCTTTGGATGTTAGTTCGGTTTGCATATCCTCATCAAAAAATCCTGCATTGGCATACACGATTTTATCTGTATCCGCACCTTCGCTTATAGTGCCATCTTCACGAACACGATAGGCAATACCATCGACCATCACCATCTCGCCGTCCAGTAAATTAAAAGAACCTAGCCCGGTATCCCCTTTGGTTTTTAATTCCGCAACGGATAAATCGGCATCGAATACTTTATTCACAAAAGCCCACCAGATACTGTAATGGTAATAGGTGTCTGGTTTGGTAATAGCTGTTTTTTCTACAGCAACAGATTTGTTTTGGTCTTGTTTTTGGCCGCAGTTGGTAGCGACCAACAACATCAATATGCCAAAAAAGGTGTTGGGATATTTCATACTGGTTTAGTATTTTCTTTTCTTACGTTTCCTCATTTTATTCGCTTCGGAATCCCCTTTGAATTTTTCCTTAACCGGATTCCATTCCAAGGGCCTCCCCAGTTCATAAGCGATATTCGCCACATTGCAAATGCTTGCGGAGCGGTGTCCTGTTTCTACGCCACAAATAGGTTCTTGCCTGGTTTTAATGGCGTCCAACCAATTTTGGTAGTGGTTGCCTTGGTCTTTGAACATGCCCTTAGGGTCTCCTCCATTGGGGAGAAGAATAGTTTCCGGTCGTGTTTCCAAAAATCCACGGCTTACATCCAATTCTCCTTCGGTTCCAATAAAGCGTACGGCCCATCCACGACCAAAATCTTCGTGCACCATTTCAATTCCGTTTTCGTAGAACATACGAAGTCCTCGTACTGCCTTAGAATCTTTTGGTGGAATAAAGGAAATGGGGCCGGTCTTGTCCATTCCCAAGCACCATTGTGCAATATCGAACATGTGTGTGCCCCAATCTGCGATTCGCCCACCACCTGTTTCCTTGAAATCGCGCCACGCCGGGTAGGTTTTTACCACTTCTGGAGCGATGGTTTCGTGATAACTGATCAAAGGCGCAGGACCGCACCAAAGATTCCAATCTACACCCTTTGGAGTTTCTTGAAAAGGAAGGTCATAAGGTCGGTAGGGATCGCCTACATTGACCAAAACTTTTTTGATTTCCCCAAGTTTTCCTGAGCTTACGATTTCCTGTGCTTTTCTGAATTTTTCCCAAGACCGTTGCATGCTACCGATTTGAACGGCACGGCCATATTTCTCTTTGGCATCTACCATTTTACGTCCGTCATCGATTGTGTTGGTCATTGGTTTTTCACAGTACACATCTTTACCTGACTTCATGGCGTCTATCGCTTGTTTAGCGTGCCAATGGTCTGGCGTAGCGATGACTACGGCGTCGATATCCGTTCGTTCCAATAGTTCTCCGTATTCCAAATAGGTAGTGACTCCATTGTAGTTGGAAACGTTTCTTTTTTCGGCATAATACCCTTCTACAAGTTGTTTGAACCAGGTTTGCTTTGAAGTCCAAACTTCTGCTCCTGCTACGATTTGTGCCTCGGTATTACTCAAAAATTTATTTGCTAGGATACCACCTTGCTTGCCCAACCCAATATAACCAAGATTAATTTTGTCGCTTGGAGGCATAAAACCCTTACCTAAAACGTGTCTAGGAACAATGCTTATTAAACCCGCAGCAAGGGCGGTATTTCGAATAAATTTCCTTCTGGAAACTTTAGTTGTTCTTTGGTTTTTTTTTGTGGTATCCTTTGTCATATTTCAGAACTCTTTTTTAAATAGTTATCTTATTTCCGCGATGCAGGGATACATCAACTGTTGGATGTCTTCTATATCTTTTAGTTGAGGCGCAATGGTACAGTGGTTTGATATCCCCAACATACTTCCTGAATTTACAAATAATCTTCGTAATCGTTCTAAAGCCTTATCCATGTCGCCCAATTGTTCATAGGGCCATGTGTTATTTTCATCCAAATACGGAAACAAAAAATCGTAGGCTTTTTGTATGTCGCCCTCTTCCGAATGTTTACCCCAAATATCTACCCCAACTTTTTTGCCATAAAAAGCCAATCGGTTCAAGGCAGATAGATTTAAAATGCTGTATGTTAATCCCTTTGTTCGTTTTAATTCGTGGGGTTGACTGCCATCTGCTTCTATTTGTGGTGCGATGCGTTCGTCAAAAACCGAGTTCAACACTGATTTTGCCTCTTCTTTCCTATTAAGAAAAAGCAATAAGGAGACCAGTTGTGCATCATAGAGCGAACCATGGTTGTTGGACCTTGTTTTTTCAAAAATGCCGAATTCACTGTTTTGTAGCCATGCAGTGTATTCATTTAACCAATCTTCTAAACCCGCTTTTACATTTTTAGGCATAGCCTTGTTGTGTTCTAAAATTTCTATGGCGGTAATGAGATGTGCAACGCCCGAGAATTCTATGATACCAAAACCCCTTCCCGAATTTTTGCCAGGAATACCCTGTGCATGGTCTAGATTAGGATTCATTCGTGTAGCCTTATCAACAAACCAAACTTTTAGAAGTTCGTTCACCTTGCGGGCATACCGTTTTTTGCCCGTAAAAAAATAGGCCAGAGATAGCACTTGGACGTTATTGACCATTTTATCCTTAACAGGGTCGTCTACATTATCCCCTTTGGTCATCGGGTTGACTTTGCCATCTTTACGGATCCATGGGAGACCATCTTCTTTTTCAGGGTCTGGCCACCAATAGGGTGCCAAACTTAAATAATCATGTTTGTC
>Ga0209136_1000255_pt1 | contig 39765 bp, 30 predicted proteins | sample SaaInl0LU_22_DNA_FD_184640 | JGI IMG/M metagenome (GOLD analysis project Ga0209136, IMG submission 184640) | Marine microbial communities from expanding oxygen minimum zones in the Saanich Inlet - ESP_90LU_22_DNA (SPAdes) (version 2) | ecosystem: Environmental > Aquatic > Marine > Intertidal... | reverse complement strand
CCAAAGTGTGGTTTGCTGGTGTGGGTATTGCCAATGCAGAAAGTGTAGAAAGCCCTGTGTTTAAAAACCAACCCTATTATGTGGCTTTTGAAAACTTTATAAAAATTTTGGAGTAGTTTTGTTTAACGTCTTTTGTGTATGGTTAGTTACGTGTTTTACGTACCTAAATTTGCAAATAAAAACCGAATAGAAAATTTGCTAGGATTTTCGAAAGTAGACCAGAACCAGTGATAAATTATATACGTCTTTGTTGTGCTTAATTTGATATTCTAAATTGATTGTAATAACTAAATTCTGGATTAAATTTAGTGTCAAATTTTTCTGTTGACATTGATAAATATGAAATAAATTCAAATAGTGAAATTATTGCAGGAATAAGTAAAAATGAAAATATAAAATACATAATACCTTGTCCAATTTTTCCTAAATAAAGTTTATGAATTCCTAAACTTCCTAAAATCGGGAAAGCTAATATTGTTGCTGTCTTTTTTGATTTTCTTTTTTGTTTAGCTAACACAAGATTTCTATTGATAAATACTTTCGTGTCGTTATTAAATTTATCCATCAAAGCTACAAATTCATTACGCTTATCTTCTAAATAGTCAATACTCTTGTCTTTAAAGTCATCATCAATTAAAGAACTTCCGTGGTCAAATTTATTATTGTATTGATTCACTAATTCTTTAAGGTCAGTTAATTGATTTAAAGTTTCAATACCAGTAAAAGAGATGTTAGATAACATTAAATCAGTTATATCTATTAATCTTGAAGCATTTGCTTTATTGGTTGTAACAAATTTGACTTTTTGAATTTCTTTAATAGCCTTTATGATTTTACTGTCAGTAGGTTTTATTCTTTCCGAATAATCTCTTATTCCTCGAACTGTGTAAGAATTAGTTCCCTTTAAAATTACGTTTGCTCCTGCACGACCAAATTCTCTACCGAATTGTCTTGATGCTCCACTAACGATGTCGTTTAGTATATTCATTTTGTTTTTTTTATGTTTTCTTCTTCTATTTCTCTAGCTTTTGATAAAGCACTTGCAACTAAACCTGCTGGAATTGTAACAATTCCAACACCAATTAGCAATATGAAAAAAGTAAATATTTTCCCTCCAACTGTTATCGGATAAACATCTCCATAACCAACTGTAGTTAAAGTTACAACTGCCCACCACCCACTATGTACAACAGAAGTGAAGATTTCAGGTTGAGCTTTGTTTTCAAAAAAGTAAATACCTGCAGATGCTAGAAAAATGAAAATAGATGTTACAATTAAAAATAGAACTATTTCCTCCTTTACAATTTTAGCCGCTATATGAAATCGGTTTAAAGCTTTGTTGTATCGAATTAGTTTTAAGGCTCTAAATATTCTAAAAATCCTAAATGCTCTTAATGCTCTTAAGTCATAGGCTCCTCTGAGATAGAAAGGAAAAATAGCAAGGAAGTCAATTATTCCATAAAAGCTGAAAATATATCTAAATGGTTTTTTAGAAACGTAAATTCTCAATATATATTCAATAGAAAATATTACAACACATAATAATTCAAAAGTTTTTAGAGTTTCAATTGTGTTTTTAGAGTTGTTAGGTAAAGTTTCAATAGTAAATGCAATAAGCGATAATAGAATTAAAACTTGTATAAAATAGTCAAATATTTTTCCTTTTTTGGAAGTGTTATTTTCTATAATATTTCTTAATTTTTCTTTCATTTATCATTTTTGTAAATTAAGCACAACTAAAATGATATGGAATGTTTCTATGTTTTATGTTAAACAAATTTAGTGGTTTTTATAAGAAAGAAAAAATTTGGTAATTCTATGAAAAACAAAAAAACCACTCAAATTTGAGTGGTTTTTAATATTCTTTAAAACTAAATAATTATTTAGCATCTTGCTCTAACAAATCAAAAAATTGATTTAATCTAGGCATAATAATTATTTTGGTTCTTCTGTTTTTTCCTTTATTTTCAGTAGAATTGTTTGGTACTAAAGGCACGTATTGGCTTCTACCAGCAGCAATTAATCTTTGTGGTTGTACACCAAATTTGTATTGTAATATTCTAGTAATAGAAGTTGCTCTTAAAGCAGATAAATCCCAGTTGTCTTGTATTAAATTTCTTTTAATTGGTGTAGCATCTGTATGTCCTTCAATCATTACATCCATTTCTGGTTGATCGTTTACTACTTTAGCTATTTTTTCTAATACAGTATATGCATTGTCAGTTACGTTGTAGCTTCCGCTTTTAAATAATAATTTATCAGAAATAGAAATAAATACGACTGTTTTTTCTACATTAACTTCAATGTCTTTATCTTGTATACCTTCTGTTAAGTTTTTAGTTAAGTGGTATTTAATGGCCAAGTTAAGAGAATCTTTCTGCGTCATTGCATCTCTAATTCCGTTGATATATTTGTCTTTTTCACTTAATTGAGAAATAACACTTTTAATATTATCAGAAGAAGACTGCGTTAAAACCGTTAAGTCTTCTACTTGTTTTAAAGCTGTCTTTTTATCTTGTTTTAAATACTTTACTTGCTCTTTTAAAGCAAACATTTGTGCATCTTCTTTTTCACTGTCAATTAGACATTTCTGTAAATTGGTTTTTACAGCTAATAATTCTTTTTCAGTTTTTTGTTTTTCTGTTTGTAATGCAACAAATTCTTTTTTAGAAACACAAGAACTTAGTATTACTGTAGCTAATAAGATAAATGATATTTTCTTCATTATAAATAGGCTTAATGATTTTTATTTCTACAAATTTAACAAATTAGACGAATTAAAAGTACGATTAACAAGAATTTGTGAAAAAATTATATTGTATTTTTGTTACCATAACATTTCTTTATGAAACAACTATATTTTCTAATAATTTTTAGTGCAACTTTATTTTTTTTTAGTTGTAATAAAAAAGTAGATTTATCTGATTACACACTAAAAGGAGCTGTTTTTGGTACCACTTATAAAATTACCTATTTAAATGCAGATAAAAGTTATCAAAAAGAAATAGATAGTTTGTTTTTAAAAGTAAACAACTCACTTTCTACTTACCTTCCTAATTCTGCAATATCTAAAATAAATCAAGGAGATACTGCCGTTGTTGTAGACGATTATTTTATAGAAGTTTTTAAAAAATCTAAAAGAATATTTAAAGAAACTAATGGTTATTTTGATCCTACAGTTGGTAATTTGGTTAATGCTTGGGGTTTTGGTCCAGAGAATCAAAAAAAAGACTTAAACCAAGATGAGGTAAAGGCGGCAATGCAGTTTGTGGGATTGCAAATGGTTTCGTTAAAGAACCATCAAATTATAAAGAAATATCCAGAAATTTATTTAGATTTTAACTCTATTGCAAAAGGTTTTGGTATCGATGTGGTAGCAAGATTTTTAGAAAAAAACAACATACAAAGTTATTTAATAGAAATTGGTGGAGAGATTCGAACAAAAGGCTTAAAAAAAGAAAACAAACCTTGGGTGGTAAAGTTGGTAAACCCAATAAATACAACTACTGGCTTTAAAAAAATAAACTTATCTAATAAGGCTATGGCTACTTCTGGAAACTACAGAAAATTTAGAATTACTGATGCTGGTAAAAAATATGTACATACTATTAACCCAATAACAGGTTTGGCTAAAGAGAGTAATATGTTAAGTGTTTCTGTAATAGCTAGTTTAGATTGTGCAGATGTAGATGCTTATGCAACAGCATTTATGGCAATGGGTTTAGAGAAAACAAAATCATTTTTAAAGAATAACCCTCAGCTTAAAGTGGTTTTATTGTACGTAAATACTGATCATAATTTAGAAGAATTCTCTAATTACACCTACGAATAGGTATCTATTTCTGTCGTTTATTTGTAACATACAGGAAGTATTTCATGCTTCATCAAACAAAATCGTTCTCGTTTTTCTGGTGCGATTTTTTTTGTATAATCCACTTCATCTACCTTAAAACCAACAGCTCTTAACTTATCAAAATAATCTCTACCATATACTCTTACATGATCATATTGGCCAAAAATTTTAGCACGTTCTTTTTTATCTGTAATTGTATTATCTTCAAAAGTGGTTGCTCTAGATAAATCTTGCGGAATTTGAAAAATACCCAGTCCACCTGGTTTTAAAACACGATATAATTCTTGCATTGCTTTTTTATCATCAGGTATATGTTCTAAAACATGATTGCAAAAAACAACATCAAATTCATTTTTTTTAAAGGGTAAATCGCAAATATCTGCTTTTACATCTGCAATAGGAGATTCTAAATCTGAGGTAATATACTCTATGTTTTTTTGCTTTTTAAAAATATCTAAAAAACACTGTTCTGGTGCAATGTGTAATGTTTTTAGCTTTTTTGTTGATGTAAAAAATTCGGTTTCATCTTTTAGGAAAAGCCACATTAATCTGTGTCTTTCTAATGATAAAGTTGATGGAGAAAGTGCATTTTCGCGCTGCTTTCCATATCCGTAAGGTAAAAATTTACGAAAAGATTTACCATCAATTGGATCTGTGTAGGTATTGCCTTTTAAAGCAAATGCGATAATAGGTCTAACCAAGTAACTAACTTTTATCAACCAAGGTCTTGGTAGGGTGTTTAGTATGGATTTGAAAACAGTTTTCAATAGGAATATTATTTATATTCTTCTCTAACAGGACAAAAGACATCGGTAATCTTACAATCGGTTAAAGCTTTACCTGAGTGTTTTGCAAATGAAGGAATTTTTAAAATAGAGCCTGGAGTATAAACCTGTGTTATTCCATTAACAGTCATTTCAAATTTACCTTCCATAACTTGAGTGGTTTGCTCACTAAAATGGGAATGTTCTGGTAGTTCAGAACCTTTTTTTACCTCCCAAAAAGCAATTGTAAAAGTTTCCATATGAACAAAGCGTCCATTAAAGCCTTTTATAATTTCTTTAGGATTGATGTCTTTAATTTCCATTTATAATTTTTGTCTAAATTCCTCTTCTTCATCAGTTTCTATGCCTAATGCTTCATGTATATGTTTAAAAGTAGAAAGTAATTCTGGTTTGCCATTTAGAATAGCTACATCGTGTTCAAAATGCGCAGAGGGTTTGCCATCTAATGTGGTAATTGTCCAACCATCATTATGTTGTTTTATTTTATGCGTACCTAAATTTGTCATAGGTTCAATGGCTACAACCATCCCTTCTACAAACTTTTTTCCTCTTCCTCTTTTACCATAATTAGGCATGTTTGGGTCTTCGTGCATCTTTCTTCCTAAACCATGACCAACCAACTCTCTTACGACACCATAACCATGATCTTCTGTGAATTTTTGAATGGCATAACCTACATCTCCAACTCTGTTACCAACTTTAAATTCGCGAATACCCACATATAGACTCTCTCTAGTTACGTCTAATAATTTTCTAGTTTCATCAGCAATTTCTCCAATGGCAAAGGTATAGGCATGATCTCCATAAAAACCATTTTTTTTAGCACCACAATCTATAGAAATAATATCTCCTTCTTTTAAAGGGTCTTTATTTGGTATTCCATGAACTACTTGAGAGTTTGGACTCATACAAAGTGTATTTGGAAAATCGTACAAACCTAAAAAACCAGGAATTGCGCCTTCTGCTCTAATAAAATCTTCAGCTAATTTATCTAAATATAAGGTGGAAACTCCAGGTTTTATTTCTTTGGCAAGCATGCCCAATGTTCTAGAAACAATTAATGCACTTTCGCGCATAATTTCTATTTCTTCTTTGGTTTTAATTTTAATCATGTTAAAAAAAATTGAAAGGCAAAGTTAGTATATTTTAAAGAAATTAGGTGAAAATGATCGTTGTTTGAAGACAGATAAAAAATTTTTTTTCTTTTTTAGTGCTGGGTCGTAATTAAAAATTTGTTTGTTACTATTTGTCCAACCAAAAAAAATAGCAATATTTCTATCGTTTATAAAAACATTTGCATTAATTTTTCTGTTATATTTTTCATCAAAATTTTCTTCTGAAAAACTTTTATTTACAACTTAAAAGCAATACCATTTGCCTAATGTTTCAAAAGTAAATAATTGTGTTTTGCCAATTTTAGCTTACACATCTTTTACAATGGTATTCTTAAATTTAAGGCAATAATTATATTGCCGGAATTATTTATTTACTTCTGTCGTAAGAATGTTTATAAGGTTGTTTTGTAACAATTTTTAAGATATCTGTTTCTAGATTTTTCCTTGCATATTCTACATAACGCCCAATTTCTTTACCATCTTTAAAAAAAATAAATGTGGGTACTCTTTTAATATTTAAGCCTTCTTGTAAATTATCTGGTGTTTTTTTAGAACGATTTACCGTAACTAAATCTAAATTTTTAAAATTAAAACCTACTAATTCTAAAATTTTATAAAAACGAGGTGTTTCTCTTTTACTATCTCCGCACCATGTGCCCATAAAACCTTTAATTTTGACATCTTTCAGTTCTTTTTTTAAGGCAAAAATTGTAGTTTCATCTGGTTTGTAATTGTCAAAATTTCTAGTAAACCAGGTGTTGTATGGTGCTTGTAAAAAAGATTCTTTATTGGCAAAACCAACCAAGTCTCCAGATTTGTTTTTTGTAGCATTAATTTTTTGTTGAACACTGCTACAAGAAATTAGTGCTACTGAAAAAAATAAGATGAATATATATTTCATTGTTTTTAAATTATAGTAAAGAATGTTGTGTCATTTCTTTTGGTTGTTCTACACCCATTAATTCTAATATAGTTGGTGCAATATCACCTAAAATACCACTTTTTATCGATTTTATTTCTTCATCAATTAAAATGAAAGGTACAGGATTGGTTGTATGTGCTGTATGAGGTGATCCATCAGGATTCATCATAGTTTCACAATTACCATGATCTGCAATTAGCAATGTAGAATATCCATTTTTTAAACCAGTTTCTATAACTGCTTGTGCACAATTATCTACAGCTTCACATGCTTTTATTGCAGCTTCCATAATACCTGTGTGCCCAACCATGTCTCCATTAGCAAAATTTAAACACACAAAATCTGCTTCTCCTTTTTCTAAATCGTTACACAAGGCTTCTTTTAATTCGTAAGCACTCATTTCTGGTTTTAAATCGTATGTTGCTACTTTTGGCGAATTTCTTAAAATTCTAGATTCGCCTTCAAAAGGTGCTTCTTGTCCACCAGAAAAGAAAAAAGTAACGTGTGGATATTTTTCTGTTTCTGCAATTCTAATCTGTTTTTTACCAGCTTTAGAAAGTACTTCGCCTAAGGTGTTTTTAATATTATCGTTATTATAAATTACATTTATCCCTTTAAAACTCTCGTCATATAAGGTAATAGTTGTAAAATATAAATCTAGTTTTTTCATGCCAAATTCTGGGAAATCGTTTTGAGATAACGCATTGGTTAACTCTCTACCTCTGTCTGTTCTATAGTTAAAAAACAACACAACATCACCCTCTTTTATTTGTGCTTTTGGTGAACCCTCTGCATTGGTTACCACAATTGGTTTATGAAACTCGTCTGTTAAACCAGCTTCATAATTTTTGTTGATAGTTGCAATTACGTCTGTCGTTTTTTCTCCAACTCCGTTTACAACTCCATCATAAGCTTCTTTTACACGTTCCCATCTATTATCTCTATCCATAGCATAATAACGTCCAGTAACAGTAGCCAATTCTCCTGTACTTTCTTTCATGTATTCTTGAATATCATTTATAAAATACGTACCAGATTTAGGGTCGCAATCTCTACCGTCTGTAAAAGCATGTAAATACACATTATCTACTTGGTTTTCTTTAGCAACATCTAAAATACCTTTTAAGTGATTGATGTGTGCATGGATACCACCATTTGAAACCAAACCTAATAAATGTACGTCTTTATTATTTTCTTTGGCATATTGTAAAGTGTCTAACAATACTTTTTCTTTGCCTAAAGATTTTTCTTCTACAGCTTTATTAATTCTTGCTAAGTTTTGATATACAATTCTACCAGCACCTAAATTCATGTGTCCAACCTCAGAATTTCCCATTTGTCCTTCTGGTAAACCAACATTTAAGCCATCTGTTCTTAATTCGGCATTAGGATATTTATCATATAAACCGTTAATAAATGGTGTTTTTGCATTGTAAATAGCAGATACTTTTGGGTCTTGGGTGATGCCCCATCCATCCAAAATCATTAAAATTACTTTCTTGTTCATTATTCTATAAATTGAACAGTAAAAATAAGAAAGATTTTTTTCTTTTTTTTAAGATTCTACGAAACCGATAAAGTAAATACAAATACAAAGTAATAATAGAATAATAGCTGCTTTTTTATAGAAAAGTAAATTATTTTTTTTGGTATTATTTTAATTTTTCTGAGCTCTTTTGTAGGAGCTTTTACAGAGAAGTATAATTCTGAGGGTATCCTATTTTCAAAGTTTTTTATTTTTTCAAAAGTAGAAATACGATTTCTCTTATTTGCTTTTAAACTAGCAATCTTATCTGTAATAAAACCTTACTTAACTATAATGTTAAATATATAGGAGAAAGTAGTGTAAAATAACAAATTATTAAAAAAAACGTTTTTTTAACGCTTTTTAAATGAAGTATTTTTATTTTTATAAGTAATTTTGTGATAATAATTCAATATTTAGATGATTATGCACTTTCAACTGAATGATGTTACCAAAAAACTCCCAAAGCACTTACATAAATTTATTGTAAAACAACCTTATGATGAATATACAGCACAAAACCAAGCTGTTTGGCGTTATGTAATGCGCATGAATGTAAATTATTTGCGTAAAGTTGCTCATAAATCTTATTTAGAGGGTTTAGATAAAACAGGAATTTCAATTGACGAAATACCACATATGGAGGGCATGAATCGTATTTTAAAAGACATTGGTTGGGCAGCCGTTTCTGTAGATGGTTTTATACCACCCAATGCTTTTATGGAGTTTCAAGCTTACAATGTTTTGGTAATTGCTTCAGATATGAGAACCATTAACCATATAGAATATACCCCTGCACCAGATATTATTCACGAAGCTGCAGGGCATGCACCTATTATTGCAAATCCAGAATATGCAGAATATTTAAGACGTTTTGGCGAAATTGGTAGCAAAGCAATATCGTCTGCCAAAGATTACGAAATGTATGAGGCAATTAGACTTTTATCCATATTAAAAGAAAACCCGAATTCTACTGAAAAAGAAATTCAAGAAGCGCAAGATGCAGTAGAATATTTACAGGAAAATATGGGCGAATTGTCTGAAATGGCTCAAATTAGAAATTTACATTGGTGGACAGTAGAGTATGGGTTAATTGGCACTGTAGAACAGCCAAAAATTTACGGAGCAGGTTTACTCTCATCAATAGGAGAAAGTAATTGGTGTATGCAAGATAAAGTTAAAAAAGTACCCTATACCATAGAAGCTGCAAACATAAATTTTGATATCACAAAACCACAACCACAATTATTTGTAATTCCAAATTTTGCCCATTTAAGCTTGGTTTTAGAACAATTTGCCAATACAATGGCAATTCGTAAAGGAGGTTTAAAAGGCATACAAAAGTTAATCAATTCTAAAAATTTAGGAACAATAGAGCTAAGTACAGGAATTCAAATTTCGGGTATTTTTACAGAGGTAATAAACGATGATAATGGTAAGCCTATTTACTTTAAAACCCAAGGAAATACAGCATTGTCTAATAGAGATAAAGAGTTAATTGGCCATGGAATAGAACATCATAAAAAAGGTTATGGAAGCCCCATAGGAAAGTTAAAAGGTATTAACATTGCTATCGAAAATATGAGTCCAAGAGATTTAGAGGCTTATCAAATCTATGAAGGTAAAAGAATTATTTTGGTTTTTGAGGGAGGTGTAAAAGTAGAAGGAAATGTAATTACAGGTACAAGAGATTTAAGAGGTAAAATATTATTAATTACTTTTAAAAATTGTACGGTAACTTATAAAGATAAAGTATTGTTTCAGCCAGATTGGGGTTTGTATCATATGGCAGTTGGTAAAGAAGTAGTTTCTACTTACACAGGTGCTGCAGATATAAATTCTTTTAAAGATATTACAGAGGTTTCTAAAACCAAAACACACAAAATAAAATATACAGATAAAGAAAGAGAATTATACACACTTTATAGTAATGTAAGAAAAATGAGAGCAAAAAAAACAGTAACAGAAGAGAAACTAACTGTAATATATAATCAATTAAAAAATAATTTTTCTAATGATTGGTTGCTCTTTTTAGAATTGTATGAATTAGCTTTGCAGCATAATTTTTCTATTCAACAAGAATTATTAGAAGCTTTACAAAAATTAAAATGTAACAAAAGCTACACAAAACTGATTGAAAATGGATTAACTTTGTGCCAACAAATTATAAATAAATAAAACATGGGTTTATTTGACATGTTTAAACGAAAAGACATGAGTGCAGAAATTAAAGAATACTTAGCCAAAGACGCAGTAATTTTAGATGTTAGAACTTTAGCAGAATGGAATGAAGGTCATATAGAACAGGCAAAAAACATTGTATTAAATTTAATACCTTTAGAAATAGAACAAATAAAAGCTTGGAAAAAACCTGTTATAGCAGTTTGTAGAAGTGGCGCTAGAAGCGGACAAGCTACCCAGTTTTTAACTCAAAATGGTGTAGATGTAATTAATGGTGGGCCTTGGCAAAATGTTGCAGAACATTTAGAATAATTTTGCCATTTTTTTTTATTGTTAGAAAGTATAATAGAGACAACAAATATACTTACTAAAGCCCCTGTTTATAACGTTAATATTTTTTTCAAACATCTTACAAAGATTTAGTTTAAGAGGATAAAATAGAAAACAGCTAAATAAAGTTTCTTTTTTGAGCTTTTATTACTCTTTCTGTTTTACTCTCTACTTGTATTTTTTAAAATTTAATAAACGGAAATTGCTTTGTGAGTTTTTCTTTTTTAAATTCTAAATTTTTTAAAAACTGTTGGTGTTGCTCTGATTTTTCATTAAAAGGTCTGTGATAAATTCCTTTTTGAATGGTTTCTACTTCCTGTAAGGTTGAAAGTGCATCTTGAGTTAACCAAGTGTTTACAAATTTTTCCCAAATGTAATTGATAGCAGTTTTGTTGGGATGAATCATGTCTTCTGTGTAAAAACGATAATCACGCAATTCATCCATCATAATTTCAAAACTTGGAAAATAGTTGGTTTTATTTTTTAGGTTTATTGTATGATGTATGGCTGCAATTAAATGACTTTTACTCTGTGTATTTTCTACAAATCCATCCTTTAAATGTCTTACAGGAGAAACTGTAAAAAGTATAGTTGCATTTTTGTTGATACTTTTAATTAACGCAGAAATAGCCTCTAAACTTTCAGAAATTTCATTAACAGATAAGATTTCTTTTAAAAATTTTTTTTGTGGTATTTTATGGCAATTGGCAACAATTTTATCACGTTCTATAAAACGATATACCCAAGAAGTACCCAATGTAATACTAATATGTGTAGCTTCTAAAAGTGCTTTTCTTGTTTTTTCTAATGATGTGTTTAGGTTGTTTAAAAGCTCGTTTTTAGAACTTCTACTTATGCTAGAATGTGCATCAAAACAATGCCAACGTTCGTTTTGAAAAATAAAATCATCCTCAGCATACATTTTTAAGTTGATGGCTCTAGTAATTAAATTTTCAATAGCTTTTGGATGAAATAAAATACCAAAAGGATTTTGAGTTACTTGAAACTTATAATACCCTAACTTATTACCAATATTTTCTGAAAAACAAGAGCCAAGTAAAACAATTTTAGACGAATAATCAATTGCATTTTTAGTTTCTTTTTTTAAAGAAAGTTGGGTTTGTAAGTTCATTTTAAAAACAAAATATTTTTATAATAAAGATATATAAATAAGTAAAAGTGTAATATAACCTAAAATTATTTAAAAAGTATAACTCATTATTTTAATACTTAACCAATTTCTTAGTTTTAGAAATGTTTTTTGTTTGAAAGTGAATAAAATAATTCCCTTTAGGGAGTTGTTGTATGTCTACAACTAAAGTATGTTGTGCGGTTGTGTAATTTTTATTGATAATATTTTTTACAACTGCACCAATTGTGTTGTACAGGGTTATTTTTACAGTCTCATTATTTCCTGTAAATTTAATAGAAATACTATGTGATGCAGGGTTTGGGTAAACGTTAATATCTAATATTTCTTCTAAAAAGTCATTAGTAGAAAGAGCTGCAGAACAGCCAGATTTAAATAGTGGTAAAGTATTAAAATTTTTAAATAACACAGAATCTACGTTTGTTTTAGAACCCCCCATCCAATCAGTTAAAATAGTGCTGTAAATATTTCTAAAATCATATTGCATTGGCACGCCCTCTTTGATATCTACTTGTGTGTCAATTTCTGGAGTATCACCTAAAATTTGGTTTTTAGCACAAGAACCAAATAAAAACAGAGGAGCTGCAGTACCATGATCTGTACCTAAACCTCCATTAGATCTAATTCTTCTCCCAAATTCAGAGTAAGTCATCCCCATTACTTTTTTATCAATTCCTAAAAGTTGTAAATCATCTTGAAAAGCGGCAATTGCATCTGATAACTCCTTTAATAAACTTCCATGTCTTCCTGTTTTTTTATCTACATCAATTATTTGATTGTCATGTGTGTCAAAACCACCCAACTGAACAATGTATACTTTTGTTTTTAAGCCTCCAGATATTAATCTTGCTACATTTTTTAGTTTACCGGCTAATTTGTTTTTATTGCTAGTGGTATATTTTTCTGATAAGTTGTTTCCTTTGTTAGAAGCTGTTTTAATTGCATCTGCATAGGCGTTTGTTTGCTTTACAGTATTGTTTACAAATGTTAAAGCATCTCCATAACAGTTATTTGGTATGTTACCTGAATTGGCAGCAAAAGCAGTTCCAGGATTTTCTGGATCTGACAAAGCCATAGAAAAATTAATATTTGGCCCTTGGCACGTTTCTGAAACAATTTTGCCAACAGTTATAGCAAATGGATCTGGGTTTTCTGTATTTGGATAATTTTCTGGAAATTCTGAATGATTTTCATTAAAAAAACGTCCTAACCAGCCAGATGAAACATAGTCTTCTGAATCTGAGGCAGAATTCCAAATATCTGTAGATCTAAAATGACTTCTATTTTGGTCTGGATAACCAACATTTTGTACAATCCCTAATTTTTCTTCATCATACATTTTTTTCATACCCATCATAGATGGATGTAAACAGTTTTCATCATGTAGAGTCAATAACTCGTTTTCTGGAATGATAATATTAGAACGTACGCTTTGTAAATTATCATATTGATTGAGATTAAAAACCGTATTTAAACCATCATTACCACCTTGTAATTGAATTAAAACTAAAATGTTTTCATTATCTTCTAAAAAACTATATTCCTTTGGCTTTTGATTGGCAAATAGTGAAAAACCATTTAATGTTAATGGTAAAGAAGCAGAAGCAATGGTGCTTAGTTTTATAAAATCCCTTCTATTTAATTTTACTGTCTTTTTCATTATTACATTATTTGAAATTCAGACATTTGTACCATAGTTCCAATTAAATCTCTCAATTTTTTATCAATAGAAATACGCAAGGCTTCATTAGAGGTATCGCCTAAATAATTTGTATACTCTACAGTCCATTCAAAATCTGGTAAACCTGGTATTAAAATATCTTTTAATGCATTTAATTGATCATTAGAAATACTATAATTAAACAGCTGGTTTGCTAATTCTGAAATTAAAGTATTTGGGTTTTCGGCTCCAGTTATACCTGCTGTTATTTCTAAAACTGGAACTAACGGTGGTATTGTGTATTTTTTTTCATCGATAATAATTATACCTCCAACAACTAAAGATTTACAATATTCTAATCTTTTAGGTAGTAAATAACTATTTATCCAAGTTTTGTGAAATAATGGCTCTTGGTAATAAGCTTTCCAACCTGCTACATCTGGATGATGATAGATAGATTGTTCTAAATCTGTTGCCATTAAATACAATACATAAGCAAATTCATATTCTTCTTTTACAGAGGTTTTTGGGGCTATTAAACCTAAAGATTTTGTTGTAGAGAATATTAAATCTATAGGGCTTTTAATCATGCAAAAGGTACTTTCAAAAAAATGACCTGAACTAAATAAGATTTTTAAAGCTGGTGAGACTTCATAATTATTTTCTTTAATAATTTTTGCTAAAGGAACAATTATATTAGTTTCAATTTCTTCGGTTATCTCAGTATTCACAAACCATTTGTATAATTGTCTTGTAATAAATTTAGAACATTCTTCTTGTTGAAAAATAATGTCTATAATATCTTTATATTCCTCGGCTCCGTTTTCTGTAATTATAGCGTTATTAAATCTGTGTGATAGTATTTTGTCTCCTTTTGTGTGTCTGCCATTTGTAAAATATGCCTTTAAAGGTGTTTCATGTCTAATCCATCTTGCTCTCCACCCAGTTAATACTTTTGCTATTTGTACTACATCTTGTTCTGTATAATTGGTATAATCTCCATTACCCAAGGCAGCACCTTTGCCAAGCGTAAATAGTTCTAGTAATTCTCTTGAATAGTTTTCGTTTGGAGCTGTATTTGTGTTTTCATTACCACTTAAATAAATTAGCATATTGGGGTCTATGGTAATTTGCTTAGTAATTTCTTTAAAGTTACCTAGTGCGTTTTTTCTTAGAATATCCATGTAAAAAAACTCTCTATGAGGATGCTGGTTTTCTGATACAAAATGATTGTGCCAAAATAAAGTCAGTTTTTCTTTAATGGAAATTCCGGCGTTTTGCATTTGTAAAAAGGACCAAGCATATTGCGATCGGTTTCTAGCTCTAAAAACTTTATTTCTTTCTTGAGAAGTTGGTAAATCTGGGTATAAAGGTGCATTTACCCATGTATTTCCGTAAGAAACATCTGGGTCGTTTACTTCTCCTCTTTCTATTCCATCAGGTTCGTGTTTTAAGGGGAAATTTTCTGGAGATGATTGTTCAAATAATTTTTTTATGGTTTCTGTTAAACCTATTGTTGTAGCTTCTAATACTAAATCTTGTGTAACTCCAAAAGAAGTTCTTTTTAATAAATGTCTAGCTTCTTGCTTTGTAAAATCACCAGAAAATTTGTCTAAATTTGCCATAAATTTGTAGTTTCTAAATTGACAGAAACTAACATAATAAGTTCAAATTTAAGTGAATAAATTGAGATATCAAATATTTATTTTATGATTAATTATTTAATTTGAATTTCACAAAGTTTTATATTAAATAATCTTTTGCTCTTTCTAATACTTGTGAAATCCCTCCTGGATTTCTGCCTCCAGCAGTTGCAAAAAAGTTTTGGCCACCACCACCACCATGTATTAATTTACCTAATTCTCTAACCACTTTACCAGCATCATACCCCCGTTTGTTGGCTAATTCTTTAGAAATATAACAGGTTAGCATAGCTTTTTCTTTGTTAGGTGCAGTTGCAAATAATAAAAATAAATTTTCGTATTCTTTGCCTAAACCAAAAGCTAAGTTTTTTATTCCGTTTGCATCTAAATCTACTTTCGTAGCTAAAAATTGCACACCATTAATTTCTTGTAACTGATTTTTAATTTCTCCAGACAAGTTTTGTGCTTTTTCTTTTAAAAGTAGCTCTATTTGCTTTTGTAAATCGGTATTTTCTTCTTGTAATTTTTTTACAGCCTTTACAGGTTCTTTGGGGTTGTTTAGTAACTCTTTAATTTCGAATAAGGTTCTGTTGTTTTCAGAATAAAAATCTTTAACAGCATCATTGGTAATTGCTTCAATTCTTCGTATACCAGAAGCAACAGCGCTTTCAGACTTTATTTTAAAGTGCCAAATATCACCTGTATTTTTTACGTGAGTACCACCACATAACTCTACAGATTTTCCAAATTTAATGGCTCTTACAGTATCTCCATATTTCTCTCCAAACAATGCAATTGCGCCCTCATTTAAAGCCTCTTGCATCGGAATGTTTCTTTTTTCAATCAACGGCAGTTTACCAACAATTCTTCTATTTACAAAATTCTCTACATCACGCAATTCTTCTAAGGTTAATTTAGAAAAATGAGAAAAATCAAATCGTAAATATTTAGAGTGTACAGCAGAACCTTTTTGTTCTACATGTGTGCCTAAAATTTCTCTTAAAGCTTGATGTAATAAATGGGTTGCTGTATGGTTACATTCTGTTCTATGACGTTGTTTATTATCTACAACAGCTTTAAAACTGTCATTTAAATTTTTAGGGAGGTTTTTTGTAAGGTGAATAATTACATTATTCTCTTTTTTGGTGTCTAAAATATAAAGCACATCACCTTGTGTAGTTTCTAAATACCCTTTGTCTCCAACCTGTCCGCCACCTTCTGGATAAAAAGGTGTAAGGTTAAATACTAATTGATACATTTTGCCATCTTTTTTAGAAGTAACCTTTCTGTATCTTGTTAATTTAACATTGGTTTCTAAGGTATCATAACCAATAAACTCTTCTTCTAAATCATCAATTAAAATAGTCCAATCTTCTGTAGAACTTTTACTTGCAGCTCTAGATCTATTTTTTTGTTTTTGCAGCTCTTCATTAAACTCTTTCTCGTTTAAAGTATATCCTTTTTCCGATAAAATTAAAGCTGTTAAATCTATTGGAAATCCAAAAGTATCATACAATTCAAACACTTTTTCTCCAGAAATTTCTTTACAGGATGAAGATGCAATAATAGCATCTAATAAAATAAGACCTTTGTCTAAAGTTCTTAAAAAAGAGGTTTCTTCTTCTTTAATTACATTTTCTATCAGTTGCTTTTGTGCTTTTAATTCAGGAAAAGCATCTCCCATTTTTTTACTTAAAATGTCTACCAATCTGTAAATAAATGGTTCTTTTTTGTCTAAAAAGGTAAATCCGTAACGAATGGCACGTCTTAAAATTCTACGAATAACATAGCCAGCACCCGTGTTACTTGGCAGTTGCCCATCTGCAATAGAAAATGCAACAGCTCTAACATGGTCTGAAATTACACGAGTGGCAATATCTTGTTTTTCATTGATACCATATTTTGTGTTCGTAATGGTTTCAATTTCGCTAATTATTGGTTTAAAAACATCGGTATCGTAATTAGATTGTACGTTTTGTAAAACCATACACAAACGCTCAAAACCCATACCAGTATCTATGTGTTTGTTGGGTAGGTCTTCTAAAGTTCCGTTTGCTTTTCTGTTGAATTGCATAAAAACTAAATTCCAGATTTCTACCACCTGTGGATGATCTTCGTTAATTAAACTACGTCCGTCTATTTTTGCTTTTTCTTCTGCAGAACGAATGTCAACATGAATTTCTGAACAAGGTCCACAAGGTCCTTGTTCGCCCATCTCCCAAAAATTATCTTTTTTATTTCCTTTTAAAATACGGTCTTCAGCAATGTATTGTTTCCAAATATCATAAGCTTCAGTATCCATTTCTAAAGTATCTTTATCATTAGAACCCTCAAAAACAGTAACATATAGAATGTCTTTATCAATTTTATAAACTTCGGTTAACAATTCCCAAGCCCAAGCAATTGCTTCTTTTTTAAAATAATCTCCAAAAGACCAATTCCCCAACATTTCAAATAATGTATGGTGATAGGTGTCATAACCCACTTCTTCTAAATCGTTATGTTTCCCGGAAACACGTAAACATTTTTGTGAATCTGAAATTCTATTCTTTTTTGGAGTACCATTTCCTAAAAAATACTCTTTAAAAGGAGCCATACCAGAATTTACAAAAAGTAAAGTAGGGTCGTTTTTAGTAACCATAGGTGCAGAAGGCACAATTAAATGATTTTTCTCTTTAAAAAAATTTAGAAAAGTAGCTCTTATATCTTGAGATTTCATAAAAAAGAAAGGTTTTCCCAAAAAAATGGGGTGTTAATTTGTTAATATACTTTTAAAAAAACTACGCTAAAAAGGTAGTTGTAAAACATTTTGTAAATTTGTGAATTAATAAAAGCGAATATTTAAATTAAATTCGATTTTAAAAAGCAAAAATAGCACAATTACTATTATGGCAAAAGTAAAATATTATTACGATGCAGATACGCTTTCTTACAGAAAAATTGCGGTTAAGAAAAGCGATTATTATAAAAGAAGTATTTTTGGTTTCTTAGCTATTTTATTAATCGGCTTTATTGGTTTTATTGTTTTTAGTCAATTTATTATGTCTCCAAACGAAAGAGCATTAAAAAGAGAAAACGAAAACTTAAAGCTAAACTACGATTTGTTAGCTAAAAGAATGGAAGAAAGTTCTAATATTTTAGCACAACTACAAGAAAGAGATAACAATATTTATAGGTTGTATTTTGAGGCAAATCCAATACCAGACGAACAAAGAAAAGCAGGTTTTGGAGGTGTAAACAGATATAAAAGCTTAGAGGGGTATGAAAACTCTAAAATGATAAAAGAGTTAACTAAAGATATAGATATATTATCAAAACAGTTGGTAGTGCAGTCTAAATCTTTAGATGAAATAGTTGCTTTGGCAAAAGAAAAAGAAAAAATGTTGGCTTCAATACCTGCTATTTTGCCTGTAAAATTAGAAGATTTAACAAGAATGGCTTCTGGTTATAAATGGAGAATGCACCCTATTTTAAAAATTAGAAAGTTTCACAAAGGAATGGATTTTACAGCTCCTTTAGGAACACCAATTTATGCTTCTGGAAATGGAAAAGTGATTCGATCTGGAAGAAGTGCTACTTATGGTAAAGTAGTCTATATAGACCATGGTTATGGCTATAAAACTATCTATGCCCACATGAGTAAAATTAAAGCTAGACGCTGGCAAAAAGTAAAACGTGGAGATTTAATTGGGTATGTGGGTAATACAGGTAGATCTGTTTCGGCACATTTACATTACGAGGTTCATAAAAATAATAGAACTCTAAACCCAATCAACTTTTATTATGGTGATTTAACACCAGAAGAATTTGCTGCTATGCAAAAAGCTGCTGAAGAAGAAGGGCAATCTTACGATTAATATATTTGAAAATCATTTATTTTATCAATTAAATATTGCTAAGTTTTAAAGACTAATAATGCACATAGACTTACCTGAAAAACGATATTACAAAATTGGCGAGGTTGCCAAAGCTTTTAATGTAAATACCTCTTTAATTCGTTTTTGGGAAAAAGAGTTTGACATTATTAAGCCCAAAAAAAATGCCAAAGGAAACAGACTTTTTACTGCAGAGGATATTAAAAATTTTAAGTTAATTTTTAATTTGGTAAAAGAAAGAGGTTTTACGCTTGATGGTGCAAAACAAAAATTAAAACAAAACCCTAATACTACCTTGCACAACCATGAATTAATTACAAAATTAGAGTTTGTAAAAGCAGAATTGGTTAAAATTAAAAATCAATTGTAACAGAAAAGCCAAATTGCTGTCTAATTTAAAGTAGATTGCATAAAACACGGCTTTATACTCTCAAAAATAATAGGTAAATTTGTTACAGTTAAAAATAAAAATCAATTAAAATCAATATAAAAATTATGAAAAAATGGTTACCACTTATAATTATAGCCTTACTAGTATTTGTAGCATATAGCTGGGTAAAAGGCTTTAATAACAAAGCTGTTGTGTTACAAGAAGATGCAAAAACAACTTGGTCTAATGTAGAAAGTGCTTACCAGCGAAGAAACGACTTAATAGGCAACTTGGTAAAAACCGTACAAGGTGCTGCAGATTTTGAAAAAGAAACCTTAACACAAGTCATAGAAGCAAGGTCTAAAGCAACTTCTACAACAATAAATACAGGAGATTTATCACCAGAGAAAATGGCGCAATTTCAACAAGTTCAAGCGGGTTTAAGTGGTGCATTATCTAAATTATTATTAGTGGTAGAGCGTTATCCCGTCTTAAAAGCCAATAAAAACTTTTTAGAATTACAGAGCCAATTAGAAGGTACAGAAAATAGAATTAATGTTGCAAGAGACCGTTTTAATGAAGGTGTAAATATGTACAACAAACACATAAAAGTTTTTCCAGGCTCTTTGTTAGCGGGTATTTTAAATTTCGATGAAATGGCTCGTTACAAATCAAATCCAGGTTCAGAAAATGCACCAGATGTAAACTTTGATTTTAATAAAAAATAAATGTCTAAAGTAAAAGAATTTCTTACTCCCACAGAAGAACAAGAAATTATTTCTGCAATTAGAACTGCAGAAAAAAATACTTCTGGCGAAATACGTGTACACATAGAAGCCACTTCAAAAAAGGAACACTTTGAACGTGCTTTAGAAGTATTTCATCTCTTAAAAATGGACAATACTAAAGATTCTAATGCAGTATTATTATATGTTGCTGTAAACGATAAAAAGTTTGTTATTTATGGTGATAAGGGTATTAACGATGTGGTGCCAAAAGATTTTTGGGATTCCACAAAAGATAGTATTCAAAGCCAGTTTAAACAAGGTAATTTTAAACAAGGTATGGTAGATGGTATTTTAAAAGCAGGAGAAGAATTACAATCTCATTTTCCCTATCAAACAGATGATGTAGACGAACTTTCTAATGAAATTTCTAAAGGATGATATTCAGTAAGCAGTTTTCAGTAAGCAGTTTTCAGTTGGTATTTTTGAGTAAAAGTTCGTTATTTTTCTTTGCGCTGTTTTTTTCTTTAAATACCTTTTCTCAAGGATTTAATATTCCAGAAAAACCAAAATTTCAAACCAGTGTTTACGACTATGTAAACTTACTTTCAGCTTCACAAAAAAAATCTTTAGAAGATAAGTTGGTAAGATATTCAGATACAACAACAACACAAATTGTAGTTGCAATTATACCATCTACACAAGGTGAAAACATTGCGTACTTAGCTGCAAATTGGGGCGAAAAATGGGGAATTGGGCAAGCAAAAGAAGATAATGGTGTTTTAATGTTGTTGGCAAAAAATGACAAAAAAATAACTATTAGCACAGGAAAAGGTGTAGAGTATTTACTCACCGATTTTCAATCGAAAAGAATTATAGACAGAGTTATTATTCCTGAATTTAAAAAAGGGGATTTTTATGCAGGTTTAGATAAAGGAGCAGATTATATCTTTAGAACTTTAAATGGCGAATTTAAAGGAATAAGAAAGCAAAAATCAAAAGATTTTGATCCAGGTATTATGCTCTTTATCATCATTATAATTATTTTTTTTATCTTAGTTTCTAGAGGGAACAAAAACAATAAAGGAGGGGGGAAAAACTATAGAAGAGGCTCTTTGGCAGATACTATTTTTAGTGCCATTATTTTAAGTAATGCAGGTAGAGGTAGTGGAGGTTTTGGTAGTTCTTCTGGCGGAGGTTTTGGTGGTTCTTCTGGTGGTTTTGGTGGTGGTTTTGGTGGAGGTAGTTTTGGCGGAGGTGGAGCCTCTGGAGGTTGGTAAATCTTCGAAAAAAATATTTTCCATTATTTAATTTTAGATTTTTCTTCTTCAAAATAAAATAGTAATACGCTTTCATATTTTATGATGCATTTACATAGAAGCCTATAAAAAGACTTAAAATTATAAATAGAGTCTTTTCATTAATTTCATATGAAACAGAAATAACTAATTTAAAATAGAGTTTTTAAAGTTTTGTAGGTCTTTTTCTGTATCTATATCTATAAAATTGGTTTGTTTTGGCATTGCGAAAACATTTATGTTTTTGTTTAAAATCTCTTTAGCACCAAAATCTCCTTGTAATGATTTTAATTGTAAAAAATAATGATTTGGAAAAATTGCTGGCACCCCTATTTTGTTCTTATACTTAGAGGCAATAATTTTTGATTTATCTTTAGAAAAAAGATGTATCATATCTTTTAAATATTCTTTTTCTACAGCAGGCATGTCTCCTAATAAAATTAAAACGCCATCATATTTATTGGGTTTTAAATGTATAGCATTAATGCCAGAAACAATACTAGCACTTAAACCTGTATCAAAATTATTGTTGTAAATAAAATGTATGTTTGATGATGAAATTTCTCTTCTAATAGTAGTCGCATTTGCACCCAAAACACAATATACATGGTTTTTATTGATTGCTTTTGCTTTGGATAAAACAGTTTCCAATAAAAAATTATTACCAATTTTTACCAGTTGTTTTGGCGTTTTCATCCTCGTAGATTTACCAGCAGCCAACACTAAAATTGCGATATTTTTCATCAATTAACTATGTATTTTTCCATTTAATTCTCTTAAAGAACGAGGCTCTTTTTTTCTAATGATTGCTAAAATTTCTGCCACAATTGATACTGCAATTTCCTCTGCTGTTTTAGCACCAATTTGCAAACCAGCAGGTGTGTAAATACAATTTAAAAACGCAGTTGTAGTTTCTGGTGCGTATTCAAAAAGTTCATTAAATAACTTTTCTCTTCTTTTTGGAGCCCCTAAAATACCAATATAAATAGGTGTTTCGTTTACCAATTTTATTAGGTATTTTAAATCTTGTACATAACTATGATTCATAATAACAATGGCAGTATTGTTATCAATCTTAGAAAGTTGTATTATTTCTGGTGTTGAATTTACCAAACTACTTGCTCCAGGAAAATTAGTAATATCTTTACTGTCTTTGGCAGCAGTAATTATTTCTATTTGCCAACCTAAATTAGAAGCTATTTTACACAATTTTACTGCATCATGTTCGCCGCCAATAATTAGCAATTTAAATAAAGGTTGCAAGGTTTGCTTAAAAATAAGGCTGTTTTTTTTTGATTGTATTTTGTGAGTAGTAAAAGTAAATTCTAACTTATTTTTAAAAGAGATAATGGTGCTAAAAGCACCAAATGCTTCATCTTCTTTTTTGTAAAAACAGGTAATATTTACTTCTTCTCTTTTTGCTAAAGATGCCGTAAATTCATTTACAAAATCAGTAGAAATTTCAAAAGGTTCTATTAAAATATATAAAATACCCTCACAACCTAATCTGTATCTGCCATCATAAGTTATTATTTTGGCTTTGTTATCTTTAAAAACAGTTTGTGCTCTTCTAACAATTTCTTTTTCTACACAGCCACCACTTACGGCTCCTGTAAACGTGTTATTCTCAGAAATTAACATTCTTACACCAGGTTTTCTGTAAGAAGAACCTTCTAAATCTACAACTGTAACTAAAACATTTTTAATGCCTTTTTGTTGATTTATAAATGCTGTGTTGATAATTTCTTTAAACTCATGCAACATAAAATAAACTTTCTTATAATTTATTACTAAGATAAAACATTAAATGGAATCTGCTTATTTTACTCGTTTAGAAAAATTAGTTTTTAAACGTTTATTTTTGGGTGGATGTATTTTTTTACAAAAGGGTTTTTATGGATTTGTAATAATTTTGAAACTTTAAAGAGGATGGTTTAAATTGATGAAAAGGTAATAGTTACGTGATAATTTTATTAGAAAATGTTGATTGTAAAACAATAAGAATTTGTTTACATACTTCTTTTTGAGTTCAATAAAAATAATAAATCGCAGAGCGATATTTATTTCTCATAGAATGATTTTTGGTGCTTTTATGGGTATGTAAATGTATTTCTATTAATGTTTTAAGATCGATTTTCTGGGTAAATTTTATAACTACAGCTTCAGAAAAACTATTGTGTTCGTCTTTAGAAGCTACCCAGCCTTGGTCTACTTTTTTTACACCAATTAACGATTGAAAAACAGCTTCAGTACACTAATGACAACCACCACCAAAAGCAATTTTTGTTAGTTCCATGATAAGTTTTTGCGCTCATTCCAATAAATTTCTGGAGAAACTTTACAAGATTTTAGTTTTTGAATTTCAGAATTTGAAAGTGAAATTTTTTGTGATAATAGATTTTGTTGTAATTGTACTTTAGAACTAGCACCACTTAAAACGATAGCGTTAGGAATGCTTTGCAAGCAGAATTGTAAAGAAATAGCATCAACACCAACTTTATATTTTTTAGCTAAATTTTCTAAGATGGCGTAGGTATTTTTATAATGATTGTATTTTTCATTTTTAAAAATTCTACCATTTGCCAAAGCTTCTTTAATAACAATTTGCTTGTTTTTCACTTGGAGTTCATTCGTGATTTTTAACAAACTTTGGTCTAAAAAATTATAGGTAACTTGATAAACATCAAATAAAAAATTTCCATTAATTTTAATATTTAACGCTTTTTTAATAATTTCTACTTGATTTGTGCCAGTGCTAGATAACCCAATTTTTAGCTGATAGTTTACTTTTAATTTGTGTAAAAATTCAAGCACTTCTGTGTTTTCTAATACACCCGTTTCTAGGGACGCCGAATGTATTTGATACACTTTTAAATAGGGTAGTAGCTGTTTAGAAAAATTCCATTGCTCTTTTAATTTGCCAATACTGTGTTCTTTTACTTCGTGAACGGTTGCCTTTGCATCAAAATTTGCAGTATATGTATACCCCCATTTTGTAGCAATTTCTATTGTGGCATCTTTTTTAGATTGTAACCATTCTAAAACTAATTTTTCTGCCAAACCATAACCAGGAGCAGTGTCAAAATACCTGATACCTAATTGATAAGCGTCTTCTAAAACTTGAAAACTCTGCTTTCTAAAAGTGTTTAAATTAGAATTATCACATTCTTCTGTTCGAACATTAATATACTGAGGTCTCCCCAAAGCAGCTGTTCCTAGACCTAAATTCATTTTTATTTATGTTTTTAGACCTCACAGTGTAAAAAAACCTGTGAGCTATTTTTAAATTCTAAATTTTTACGAACTACAAGACAACATAGAACAACCTACTTTATTTTTAGCCCATTCAGGTCTTTTAGCAAACCATTTTTCATATTTTGGTTGCTCTGAATAAGGCTTTTTTAAAAGTTGAAACAATTCGTTTATCAAAGAATAATCTCCATTATCTGCTGCATCAATAGCCAATTGAGCCATGTAATTTCGCAATACATATTTTGGGTTTACAGCATCCATTTTTTCTTTTCTTTGTAGCTGATTTAAGGATTCTTTTTGAAGTCTATCATCATAGTTTTGAAACCATTTTTCCCACTTTTCTTTTATGTCTTTAGACACTTCTTCAGTAATATAAAAAGCATTTTCTAAAATTTCAAAGAAATTGGTTCCTTCAAAATTACTTAAGTTTCTAAAGAAAATGGTCATGTCTGTTTCTGTTAACTGCAAGCAATCTTCTAAATCTTGTATCAGCTTTACATCTTCTTTATCATTCATGAATAAACCTAATTTAGATTTCATCATTTGTAAAGACTTGGTTTCAAAATCAATTTTATATTGATTTAAAATTGTTTCTAAAGGTGCTACTTCTTCAATTAAAGGGTACAAAGCATTTGCCAATTGGTACAAATTACATAAGCCAATATTTGGCTGATTTCCATATCTATAGCGTCTATTTTGTCTGTCTGTAGTATTGGGTGTCCAGCTATAATCGAAATCTTCTAACCAACCATAGGGTCCGTAATCTATGGTTAACCCTAAGATAGACATGTTATCTGTATTCATAACTCCATGCACAAAACCCACTCTTTGCCAATGGATAATCAGATCTAAAGTACGTGCTACAACTTCTTTAAAAAAGTTGATATAGGTTTCTTTAGACGGTTTTCCTAAATACGAAAAATGATGGTTGATGGTATAATCTGCTAAAACTTTTAAGTTTTTATGGTCATTTCTAGCTGCAAAAATTTCGAAACTTCCAAATCGTAAAAATGAAGGGGCAATTCTAGATACTATTGCGCCTTTTTCATAAGCAGGATTTCCATCATATAAGACATCGCGTAAAACATCATCACCAGATACACTTAAAGACAAAGCTCTTGTTGTTGGAATGCCTAGGTGAAACATGGCTTCACTGCACAAATATTCTCTAATAGAAGAACGTAATACTGCCAAGCCATCTGCAGTTCTAGAATATGGGGTTTCTCCAGCCCCTTTTAATTGTACTTTCCAATTTTTTTGTTGATGCTCAACTTCAAATAAATTAATAGCTCTACCATCACCTAATTGTCCTGCCCAATTGCCAAATTGATGCCCAGCATAACACATGGCATAAGGTTTTGTGTTGGGATAAACTTGGTTTCCAGTAAATACATTTTTAAACAATTCTGATTGTGTTTCTTCTTTAGAAATACCTAATTCTTTTGCCATTTCTAGAGAAATATGCAAAACTTTGGGTTTTTTTGTTTGTTTCGGATTTACAAAAGAATACGCCGCATTTTCTACTTGACGCCTTGTATTTTCTAGATTACTATCTGCAGGTAAATTGTTTATAAAAGTATTTTTTATGGCTAACTTCATTTTTCTATCTTCTTTTAAAACGTTTATTTGGCAACTTACTTAATCTTTTATTTTAATTTATCTGCATGCAGTTTTCTTAAGGTTGCCAATTTGGGTGCTATTACAAAACTACAATACCCTTGTTGCGTGTTTTCTTTGTAATAATTTTGATGTTCAGATTCAGCCTCATAAAAAATAGGTAACGCACTTATTTCTGTTACAATTTTAGCATCAAAATAACCTTGTAGCTGTTTTAAAACTTCTTCTGCAATTACTTTTTGTGTATCCGTATGATAAAAAATTACAGATCTATATTGTGTGCCTTTGTCTGCACCTTGTTGATTTAAGGTTGTTGGGTTGTGTGTTGTCATAAAAATAACTAAAATATCTTCAAAAGAGATGCTATTTGCATCAAAAGTAATTTGTATTACTTCTGCATGACCTGTTAAACCAGAGCAAATTTCTCTATAAGTTGGTTTGCCAGGAACATTACCACCTGCATAACCAGAAACCACTTTTACGACACCTTTTACTTCTTGAAATACAGCTTCTGTACACCAAAAACAACCACCACCTAAAGTGGCAATTTGTATATTTTTACTCATTTTTTCTTTCTTATTTAAAAAAGTAGGAGAAACTTAATCGTTTTGATCTAAAACCATAGATTCTGAATTGATACAATAACGCAAGCCACTTGGTTCTGGTCCATCTGGAAAAATGTGACCTAAATGAGCATCGCAAGTATTGCATAAAACTTCTACTCTTACCATACCAAAAGAAACATCTTTATGATATTTAATCGCATTTTCTTTAATGGGTTGTGTAAAACTGGGCCATCCAGAATTAGAGTCGAATTTTATCGTAGAATCAAATAATGGGGTGTTGCAGCAAACGCAATTGTATTTGCCTTCATCATAAATAGAACAAAGTGCTCCAGAATGTGGTCTTTCTGTCCCTTTTTTTCTGGTAATTCTATATTGTTCTACTGTTAAAAATTCTTTCCATTCCTCTTCAGATTTTTCTACTCTTCTATCAGGAGTTGGGTTTCCTTTTGTAGTAAAATTGATAATGTTTTTCCAAGTTAGCATGTTTAAATTTTTTCTTTTTTTATTTGATGAAAAAAGGTCTTTTAAAAAAAAAACACTTTTTTGGCACATTGAAAATGTTAGATAAATTTACGACAAAATTCAAAATAAAAGAAACTATTATTATTTGTTTATTTTGAAAAAATATTAAGGATTACATTACAAGTTTTATAGACAAGGCGGTAAAACTGATTGGGAATTACTTTTGTCTAAAATAAATGGTAATTGGTACACCAGAAAAGTCGTAAATTTCTCGTAATTTATTTTCTATAAAACGTTTGTAAGGGTCTCTAACATACTGGGGTAAATTACAAAAAAATGCAAATTGAGGTGTTTGTGTTGGCAATTGCATGCAATATTTAATTTTCACAAATTTTCCTTTAGTTGCTGGTGGTGGGTAACTTTTTATCACATCTAACATTACGTCATTCAACTTACTGGTAGGTATTTTGTTTTTTCTTTTATCAAAAACTTCTACAGCAGTTTCTATGGCTTTAAAAATTCTTTGTTTTGTTAAGGCAGAAATAAATATAATAGGCACATCTGTAAACGGTTCTATTTGTTTTCTAACCATGGCTTCAAAATCGCGCATGGTATTGGTTTCTTTTTCAACTAAATCCCATTTATTTATAAGGATTACAACCCCTTTTCTATTTTTTTCTGCGAGCCAAAAAATGTTTTGGTCTTGCCCTTCAAAACCACGAGTGGCATCTACTACCAGCACAATAACATCAGAGTATTCTATAGAACGTACTGCACGCATTACAGAGTAAAACTCTAAGTCTTCTTTTACTTTAGATTTTTTTCGGATGCCAGCTGTGTCTACCAAATTAAAATCGAAACCAAATCTATTGTATTTAGTATCAATAGAATCTCTTGTGGTACCAGCAATGTTGGTTACAATGTTTCTATCTTCTCCAATTAAAGCATTTATAAAAGAAGATTTTCCTGCATTTGGTCTTCCAACAACAGCAAATCTTGGTAATTCTTCTTTCTCTAAATCAACTTCTTCTGGTGCTGGCATTTTTGCTGCTATAGCGTCTAATAAGTCTCCAGTTCCACTTCCGTTTATAGAGGATATTGTATGATAATCGCCCAAACCTAAGTTGTAAAATTCTACAGCATCCGCATCACGCATTGCGTTATCTACCTTATTAACGGTTAAAAAAATAGGTTTTTTAACTTTTCTAAGCAGTTTTGCAACTTCTGCATCCATAGGTGTAATTCCTTCTTCAACATCTACCACAAAAACAATAATATCTGCTTCATCGATAGCTAAAGCAACTTGTTTTCTAATTTCTTCTTCAAAAATATCATCAGAACCAATAGCATAACCACCCGTATCTATAACAGAAAACCCTTTTCCATTCCAATCAGATTTTCCATAATGCCTATCTCTTGTAACACCACTAACAGAGTCTACAATGGCTTCTCTACGCTGCACAAGTCTATTAAAAAGTGTCGACTTTCCTACATTAGGTCTTCCTACAATGGCAACAATACTGTTCATGTTATTCATATTTTTTGCAAAGATACAATTTACTGTATGATAATTTATTGTAAATTTAGACTTATAAAATGCTTTTTTATGAGTTCAAAAAAGAATCTTTTAATAGAAAAAAGAAATAGCGAGCTTTTTTTAAGACCTCGATTTTCTATTGATTTAGATGAAAGTTATACAGCTGTTTTAGAGCGGTTTTCTAACGAATTTAAAAAAGAAGAAACTGCCTTTAGAGGTAATATTGTTGATGGGCATATTTTTATTTCTGTACCCAAAAAAGACGAACATTTTTGGTCGCCACAACTTCATTTAGAAGCTGTAGAGGTTTCAGCAAATGCTTGCAAACTAAAAGGCCTTTTTGGACCTACACCCCAAGTTTGGACGCTTTTTATGTTTGTTCACTTTGTGGTAGGCATTTCTTTTTTAGGCTTTTGTGTATTGTTATACACCAAATTATCTTTAAAAGAATCTGTAGTTTTACCTGTAATAATGCTTGTAATTTTACCCTTATTGTGGCTTTTGCTATATTTTTTAGGAAAAGTTGGAAAAGACACAGGTAAAAGTCAAATGAAAAAATTACACGATTTTATGATTAAGAATATTTAGCTTTCTACTTAAAATCGAGCAATAATTATTTTTGATTGTACCCAAATCTCTTTAATTGATTTTTATCGCTTCGCCAATTTTTATTCACTTTTACAAAAAGCTCAATAAACACTTTTTTCTGAAAAAAGCGTTCTAAATCTTTTCTAGCTTCTGCACCCACACGTTTAATGGCAGTTCCTTTATGGCCTATGATAATTCCTTTTTGAGTATCTCTTTCTACCATAATTACAGAACGTATTTTAACAATATTTTCTTCTTCTATAAAACTTTCTGTTTCTACTTCTACAGAATAAGGAATTTCTTTTTTGTAGTGCATTAGAATTTTTTCTCTAATTTTTTCGTTTACAAAAAAACGTTCTGGTTTGTCTGTTAATTGGTCTTTTGGGTAAAAAGGAGGTGCTTCTGGCAATAACTCTTTTATTTTATCAAAAACGGCAGTTACATTAAAACCCTCTAGAGCAGAAATTACAAAAACATCTGCATTAGGTACTTTGTTTTTCCAATATTCTATTTTATTTTCAACTTCATCTTGTGATGATTTGTCAATTTTATTAAGTAATAAAATTATCGGAATCTCACTATGAATAATTCTATTAAAAAAAGCCTCGTTTTTTAGTTCTTTTTCACCAACCTCTACCATATAAATTAAAATATCGGCATCTTCAAAGGCAGATTTTACAAAATCCATCATAGAAGATTGTAATTCATAGGCAGGTTTTATAATTCCTGGTGTATCAGAAAATATAATTTGATGATTTTCATCATTTACAATTCCTAAAATTCTGTGTCTTGTAGTTTGTGCTTTGGGGGTAATTATCGAGAGCTTTTCGCCTACCAAAGCATTCATTAAGGTAGATTTACCCACATTAGGATTTCCAATAATATTTACAAAACCAGCTTTATGTATCATTTTGCAAAGGTAAATACTTTTTGTAGTTGATAAGAATTAAGTGTGTAAAAATAAAACAAATAAAGTTTAGATAATATTTAGGTTGCATTGTGTAGTTTAGATTATTGCGTGTATAATATGTATTAATAGGCTAATTTTTAATACTTTATTAGTGTGTAAATACAATTTACATTATTTAAAGCACACATAATTAAACAATTAAACGTTGTTAACTTCTATTTTTTATGTTTCAATAAAATTGGATTGATATAGTGGTTTTATCTAAATGTAGGTTGATGAAAATTGGCTCTCATTTTTTAAAGTAATGCTTGTATTTTGGTTGATGTTTTTTTTAAAAAAAAAATACCATAATTTAACCCGTTGTGCATTATGATTTAAGAAAAAAAAGTTGTTCATATTACTGAAAATCAGTAAATTGATTTAACCACAAATCATTAAATATGAACAACTTAAATGCAAATTACGAAAGAATTTTGGAAGTATTAAGAAAAATATCAAAAGAACAACTTTTAAGTTATCAAAGGCGTCAACCAAAATTTAGTGATTTAGAACTTATTAGTTTGAGTTTAACTGCTGAATTTATGGGAATTGATAGTGAAAATGACTTGTTTAGAAAACTTCCAAAACATATTTTATCAAAAATTGAACGCAGTGTTTACAATAGAAGACGAAGAAGACTCACTAATTCGCTGAATGATATTCGATTAAAATTAGCATCAGCTTTCAATGAGTTTGAAAATTATTTTGTTGTAGATAGTATGCCTTTAGAAGTTTGTAAATTATCAAGGAGTTCCCGTTCAAAAATCTGTAAAGAAGATACTTATGCGTTTCCAGACAAGGGTTATTGTGCTGCGCAAAGTTCTAATTATTATGGTTATAAGCTACACGCTGTTTGCTCTGTAAATGGTGTTTTTCAAAGTATAGATTTGAGCCCAGCTTCGGTACATGATATCAATTATCTAAAAGATATTAAACTGCAAATAAGTGATTGTACATTAATTGGTGATAGAGGTTACTTATCATCAGAGATTCAACTTAACTTGTTTGAATCCTGCAATATAAAGTTAATTACACCAATGAGAAGTAATCAAAAAGAGTACAAAAAACAGCCTTATGTTTTTAGAAAAAAAAGAAAAAGGATAGAGACATTATTTTCTCAACTTTGAGATCAGTTTATGATAAGACGAAATTATGCAAAGACTTTTCAAGGGTTTAAAACTAGAATATTATCAAAAATTACAGCGTTAACAACGTTTCAGTACATCAATAAATTTATATTCGATAGGAATATTAATAATATTAAAATTAGCATTATTTAAAATGCACAACGGGTTAATTTATTGTATTTTTATTGTTTAGATAAATAACTTTATCTTATTCAATGATTTTTTTCTAAAAGTAGATTTTAAACATTTAAAAAAACAAATAATTACAAGTAAATCATACCATTGATAGCCATGCTTACAAAAATATCCTCCAATATAATCAAAACAATCACAGTCTTATTCTTTACATTAATGAGTTTCTCTAGTGTTTTAGGGCAGTCTAATTTAGATTTTTCTTATACAGGCACTTACTCAGAGGTTACCTTACCACCTGGAACCTACGAATTAGAAGTTTGGGGAGCTCAAGGAGGTGGTGGTATTTATCATTATGGGACTGGAGGGAAAGGAGGGTACTCAAAGGGGGTTTTAGATCTTACTGTTAGCGAAACCTTATATATTTATGTTGGTCAAAAAGGGTTTCAATCTGGTACTACTAACACTGCTTTTAATGGAGGTGGCGCTGGTAGCCGAGATGGTGGTACTAATATTATTTTTCATGGATTTACTGGTGGAGGTGCTACTCATATTGCAAAAAAGACAGGGGTTTTAAGTACATTGAATTCATTTCAATCAGATGTACTAATTGTGGCTGGCGGCGGCGGCGGCGGCGGCGGTACTTACAGTTATCTTGGTGTAGGTTATAGTCCTGCAGGTGGTGCTGGTGGCGGTAACGCTGGGTTGGCTGGTGTTGTGTCTACGGCTAGTAGCTATAGAGGTAGTGGAAATGGAGGAACACAAACTGCTGGTGGTGCTACAGGTGTTCAAAGCAACTCTACACCTTCTGTGGCAGCTACTTTTGGTTTAGGGGCTTCTGCAGATAGAAATACCGCTGATTCAGCTCAAGGCGGTGGCGGTGGCGGTGGCTGGTATGGTGGCGGAGCTGGATCTTTTGCTGGAGGAGCTGGCGGTGGCGGGTCAGGATATATAGGAGGTGTTACTTCTGGTACGATGTCTACAGGCACTAGAAATGGCGATGGTTATGCAAGAATAACACAAATATACCCAGGTGGTGAAATAGAAATGAGTGGGTTTCAACATATTTCAAGTTCTACTCTTCCTACATTTGGCTCCTCTCCTTACGAATACCAATGGCAGATAAGTACAGATGGTTCAACTTTTACAGATATTTCTGGTGAAACATCTGATGAATTAAATCCAGCTAATATATCACAAACAACCTATTATAGAAGAAAGACAATAGATAATACGGGTGTTTTTAAATATACAAATGTTGTAAGGATTTTAAAAATAGCTGGTCAAAGTGCAATCGAGTATAATTATACGGGATCTGAAAAATCTATAACCTTACAACCTGGAACCTATGAATTAGAAGCTTGGGGTGCCCAAGGGGGTGGTGATGGTTCTGATAGCTGGGGTATTGGTGGTAAAGGCGGGTATGCAAAGGGAGAATTAATTTTAAGTTCTGTTCAGAGCTTATACATAGGTGTTGGAGAGCACGGATTTCAATCTACGACCATAAAAGCCTATAATGGAGGAGGAACTGGTGATGAAGGTGCTATGAATGGAGACGGATTTACAGGAGGCGGCGCCACGCATATTGCTACCTCTACTGTTTCTAGTACAGGAGAACTATCTTATTTAAGCACCAATACAGTTTCAGTTTTATTAGTTGCAGGTGGTGGTGGTGGTGCGGGTGGCGCAATAAGTCCTTCTTATTCCTTTCTTGCTGCAAACGGTGGTGCTGGAGGTGGTATATCAGGTCTTTCGGGTCAAAATAGTTACGAAACATCAAGACCAGGTGGTGGGGGCGGTTCTCAATCATCAGGAGGCGCTAGTTCTAATGCTTCAATTGCTGCTAGTTTTGGGCATGGAGCTTCTGCTTTTCAAACTTCCAGTGATGCTATCCAAGGCGGCGGAGGCGGCGGCGGCTGGTATGGAGGTGGTTGCGGTTCTAAAGCTGGTGGAGGCGGTGGCGGTGGCTCTGGTTATGTTAAAACTAACTTGAGTAGTCCTGTTTTAACCGCTGGAAACGCGTCTATACCAAACCCTTCTGGAGGATCAAACATAATTGGAAATACAGGAAACGGTTTAGTTAGAATTACTGAATTGAGAGGAAATGTAACTATTGTAGCCTCTGGAGGTGCAGACATAAATAATGGCTGGACGTATTCAGATGGATTGATTAAAGTAGGTAGCAATGTTAGTATTAATGCCTCTGTAATAGAAAATTATTTAAGTTCTGGAGATCTTACCATAGATGCCCGATCAATAACAGTTAACAGTCCTTTAAGCTATACGGGTAGCACCGAAAGGAGTCTAACTTTCAAATCATTAAATTACATAGATGTAAATGCTTCAGTTAAAGCAACGGGTTCTGGAGAATTAAATATAATTCTTTGGTCAGACCAATCTGCAATAGGAGGGGTAGATATTGGTGGCTATATTGACCTAGCTCTGGGAGTTGAGCTTATATCAAATGGAGGAACTTTAGTGCTTGCTGGAGGAGAAGATAACGGTGCCAACGGCCGCACAGCTAGTGATGGTATTCCTGATGGCTATGCATGGAATTCTAAGACTACTTCTCATGGAGGTATTTTATTAGGCCCTGCTGACGGTACTACAGGTAGTTCTGTAAATTTATTAAGTGACGGAGGAGATATTATTATAAGAGGTAAAACCTCTGGAAGTATAGAATATCCAGGAATTTTAAGCGCCGAGAAGTTTATAATAAATTCTGGAAGCGGTACTATCTTAATGGATGGTGATGCAAGTTTAGGTCATGGAATAGAATTGGCTTATGGAAGTAACGCTAATTATGCTATTACTTCTAATAGTACAGAAAGTCCTGCTATTTCAATAATAGGAAGTTCACAAAGATCGGGATTTACAGGAGCTATATTTTCATTAAGGGAGGGTGCATATTTAATCGAATCAAGAGCTATTTCAGGTGGTGGAATTCAAATAAAGGGTGGTAACACCAACTCCAGCGGAAATGAAATTTATTTTAACGGAGATGCTAGTAACAATGCCTATATATTATCCAAAAATGGTCCTATAGAAATTTTATCTAGTGGCAATTCTACTGGAGGGGTTGTATTTACAGGAAATACTTATTTTGGAGGTGCATTGGCCTCAACAGTTAACGGCTTCTCTTCTAGTGTCACTTCTTCTTCTAGTTCTATTAGTTTAGATTCAGACTATTTCACTTTCAATGGTCAAACCGCTATTGCCACTTCAGGTGCTTTCTCCATGAAACCTACTAGTAATTCTTTTGGTTTAGCACAGACTATCTCTAATTTCTTATTTAGTGGTAGTGAGAGTACACTAAATATCGGTAAGCCAGAGAATACGGCTACTGTAAATTTAAGTAGTGATATTGAAATAAATGGACCAATCTCCATCTATGCAGGAACTATTAGTTTAAATGCTAATATTTCAAGCACCCTTTCAGGCGCAGATATTCTTTCAAAAGCTAGTGGAGATATTATACTTCTAGACAATAAGTCAATAGAAACAAACCTGGGTAATGTTATTTTATGGTCTGATAGTGATTCTAATAATGAAGGTAGTATTGTCTTATCTAATAACGTTGAAATTAATACTGTAAATGGATCCACTGCTAGCAATCTAAATACTGGAGGAAAAATTGTTTTGGCCGGTGGCGCAGATGATGGCTCCAATGGAGGTACAGCATCTGATGGTATTCCTGATGGTTTTGCATCAAGTTCCTTTGGAAACGGAATAAAACTTGGAACTACAGAGGCAAATGAAACACAAATGTATTCAGGAGGTGGTGACATCGTTATTAGAGGATTTAGTAATCATAGCTCAACCAATGACAACAGAAATGAAGTTGGTATTTGGCATACAGGTAGTTGGGTAGCAAACTCAGGTAATGGATCTATTCATATAATAGGTAAAGGTGATAACTTTTATGGTGTTAATTTTGTAAGATCATTCGCCGTTAATAACGTACTAGATGGGCCTAAATTTTTATCGTTCATATCTAATAAAGCTAGTGGTCCTGCAATAACTATTTCTGGAACTTCAAACACTAGTCATGGAGTTGTATTTAATTATAATAATCCTAAAGAAATATTAGCAACTGGTGGGGGTAATATTTCAATCACAGGATCAGGTGCTGGTTCAGGTTATGGAATTTTTCTTCAAAATCCAGATATATTATCTAGTGGAGGATCTATTAAACTAGATGGTGGTACAAAAGGAATATATGTAGCTGATGCAGACAGTTATCTAGGTGCAAATACAGGAAGTAGTATTACAAATAGTACATCAAATATAACCTTAATAGCAGACGTGCTTAATTTCATAGGAGCGTCAAATATACTTACTTCTGGTACACTTACAGTAGAGCCTTCGAGCAATAGTTTTTCAGGTGCTATTTCTTGGCCATTAGCTAATTCAACAGTTTCAAATATCACTGGTTTAAGTATTGGTAAAACAACAAATACCTCAGGTATTGAAATTAATGATGTAATAACGACAAATGGTCCTATTTCGGTTTATGGTAGTACTATTGCAGTGAATGCACCACTTACCGCTACAAGTAGTACAATATCATTAACTTCAACAACCGCTATATCTGATGGCACTGTAGGATATTTGACAGCCAATGGGCTTGCTTTAAATGGAGCAGGTACAGTAACATTAGATAATGTGAACAATCATATAGCTACCATTGCAGGTGGTTCAAGTGGTTCTCCTATTGGCGCTTTAATTTATATAAACGCAGATGATTTAACTATTGGAACAGTCAACCCTTCGGGTATTCATTCTTCTGGAGATATTACCATAGAAACACTTACAGGAGATATTAATCTTACCGATAACATCTCATCTACATCTACATCTACTGATGCCATTATTTTAAATGCTGGAAAATCTTCTACTCCAGGAACTACCACTGGAGGAGATATTAAGCTTTTTAATACGCCAACTTTAACAGCTGGTACTAATGGAATTATCAAACTATTTTCTGGATCAGAAACGCAAAGTACAGATTTAGCTGCTATAGCTGATATCAATTATTTCGGATTAGATGAAACATCATCACTTCCTACTTTTACAGCTGGCTCTACCAATGCAATCTTCAGAGAAGTAGGTAACAATGCTCTCTATACAGATGGGAGTGATGATTATGTAGAGCTCTCGAGCAGTCCTATCTTAGATGGAGCCACAGAATTTACTATAGAACTCTGGATTAAACCAGACGGGACAAATTTCGATGATACAGCTTTCCATGGATTTTTAGGCTATGAAGGAAGTAGCACTCTTACTAGAAACCCATCATTGTGGTTAAAAGAAGGGAAAATACATTTAGACTCCTACAGAGATGGAGATCTTGAGCGTTTTGATTTTCTTACAGATCGCGCTTTGATAACTCAGGATACTTGGACTCATATTGCTTTTGTTAAAGATGCCGAAATTTATCGCGTTTACCTAGATGGAGAATTAGCAATTACTACAGCAGCTCCAGATAAAGTTAATATTTCAACAAACGCCTATTTTTTAGGTCGTATAAACAACTATTTCTCAGGACAAATAGACGAGGTTCGTTTTTGGAGTGATGTGCGTACCAAGGCAGAGATTGATGCACTTATGAATATTGAGGCTACAGGCTCAGAGGCAGATTTAGTTGCTTATTACGATTTTAACCATGGTTCTCCAGGCAGCACTAACAACGGTATAACAACTCTTGTAGATCAATCTAATAGTTCTAATAATGGTACACTAAATAATTTCTCACTAACCGGTAATAGTAGTAATTGGGTCAATGGATTTTTTCCTAAAATAATAGGAGAGCGTTATGTTTATCTAGGAAAAACCAGACAATTAAGTCATTTTGTTTCTGGTGGAACATGGTCTATAGACAATAACTCTCTGGCTAACATCTCATCAACTGGGTTACTTACAGGAGTGAGTGATGGTCAGGTAGCCGTAACTTATACTGTTAATGGAAATAGTACCACTGATACTTTTGATATCGTAGATCAAAACAATCTAGGTACCTTAACAATCGTAGCCAGCGTAGGAGTAACCGAGAATAATGGATGGGCTTATAGCAATGGTGTAATTCGCCCAACATCATCTTCGGCAGTTAATATCAATGCTTCTTCGGTACTTGAAAAATTAAATTTAAATCATTTGACTATCGAAGCGAGCTCGATATCAGTTAATGCCAATGTATCGTCTACTTATGTGAACAACCTAACCTTAAAAGCATCAGCAAATATTATTCAAGCAAGTTCTGTTGACATAACTACAAATGGCGGTGATGTAATTCTATGGTCTAATAGTGATAATGAAACTACAAATGGTGGCTACATCTACATCCAAGATAATGCTACAATAGATACAAGAACCCAAGTAGATAGAGTAGCAAATAATGGCTCAAATGATGATGAAAATGGTGGATCTATTATTTTAGCTGGAGGTGATGGAACAAGTATTCCTTCAGGTTATGCGCTAAATAACACCCTAAATTCTACTCCTAGAGGTGCAATATCTTTAGGAACAACTGTAGTGGGTAGAAAAAATAGTGGTATTTCATTTATTTCAGGGGGTGGAGATATCTCTCTAAAAGGACAACATACTTCTACATCTGGTGGAGACTCAGCAGGTATTTCTGCTTTTGAAGGTTTTACTTTAGATGCTGGTAAGACGGGTAATATCACTTTAGTCGGTGATGTTAGTGGTTCAAGCGCTATATACTCTGACGGAATAAATCTTGGAAATTATGCAACTACTTCAGGTGGTACAGCTTCGTATATTAAAACAGTAAATGGAAATATAACATTAACAGGAACTTCAGGAAGTGGCTCAACTCAAAGTAGAGGAGTATTACTGGCTGGTGGTGGTGCTGGAATTTTTGTACAAAGTACAGGAACAGGAGATATAAATATAACCGGAACTTCCGGAGGAGGTGCAGGCACACCCTATAACACACTGTTTATTGGTGCCAATATTTTAGCTAATAGTGGAGATATTAATTTACTGAGTGGAAGTGCTGGAGGAACAATATATAGTTCAAGTTTTGCTTCAACGGTAGGTTATAAATCATCAAGTGATATTACAATTTCAAGTACTGATATAACGTTAACTGCTGATAAATTTGATCTAACTTCTGGTATTGCCTTTAATACTTCAGGTACGTTCACAATAAAGCCAACAAGCGGAAACTCGTTTGAAAGTTCATTTGATACCTCAAATTTAACTTATTCAAGTGACGTTTCAGGGCTTACTATAGGACATAGCTCAAACACAGGTAACATTACAGTTGGAAGTGCCACAGAGATTGCTGGACCAATTTCTATATTCGGTGGAGTAGTGGCTGTCAATTCCCCACTTACCGCAACAAATAATACAATCTCTATTACGAGTTCAACTTCTCTTACTGATGGAGCTTCAGGTTATTTAACAGCCAATGGTCTTGCACTCAATGGAACAGGGACAGTAGCATTAGACCATACAAGTAATGATATCAATACCCTTGCTGCTGGATCAAGTAGTTCTCCTATTGGTGCTTTGAGTTATACAGATGCAGATGATCTAACTATTGGAACAGTCAATCCTACAGGTATTCATTCCTCTGGCGCAATTGAACTTGCAGTAGCTTCGGGTGATTTAGAATTGACAGAACCGATTGTTTCTACGCTAGCAACAGGTGATGCAATACAACTATATGCAGATAAAGACGCCACGTCAGGTAATGAAGGTGATGGGAATATTACAATCACAAATAACGGTTTAATTACTGTTGAATCTGGCGCTAGAGCCTTATTTTACTCTGGTAAACAAACAGAGAGTACAGGAGTACAAGCAGCAGTTGGCGGAGAAAGCAATACGCGCACGCAAGTAGATGCAAATACAGATTTAAGTACACTTGATCCTGTTATAGGGAATACTGGAAAGTATGCTTTATTTAGAGTGGCTAATACAATAGATGTGGCTACTCTAACTATAGCTTCTATTTCAAATCAGACTTACACAGGTCAAGCCCAAACACCAACGCTAGCGGTTAAAGATGGTACAACAGTACTGACTCAAGCTACCGATTACACGCTAAGTTACTCAGACAATATAAATGTAGGAACA
>Ga0209136_1000252_pt1 | contig 39954 bp, 41 predicted proteins | sample SaaInl0LU_22_DNA_FD_184640 | JGI IMG/M metagenome (GOLD analysis project Ga0209136, IMG submission 184640) | Marine microbial communities from expanding oxygen minimum zones in the Saanich Inlet - ESP_90LU_22_DNA (SPAdes) (version 2) | ecosystem: Environmental > Aquatic > Marine > Intertidal... | reverse complement strand
AGAAGGAGATAGTCCTGTAAAGGAAGAAACTCCAAAAGAAGCTTCTCAAAAAGTAGTAGAACCAGCTTCAAAAGAGACAACTTATGCAACTGGTACAGCTTCTCCTGCAGCAAAGAAAGTGTTAGCAGAAAAAGGAATTGCTGCATCAGCAATAAAAGGTACTGGTAAAGATGGTAGAATAACTAAAGAAGACGCTTTAAATGCAGTACCTTCTATGGGGTCTCAACCAGCAAATGGAACTCGTGGAACTGAGCGTAAGAAAATGTCTATGTTACGAAGAAAAGTTGCAGAACGTTTGGTAGCTGTAAAAAGCGAAACGGCAATGTTAACGACATTTAACGAAGTAAATATGCAGCCTATTTTCGATTTACGATCTCAATATAAAGAAGATTTTAAAGCAAAACATGGTGTTGGTTTAGGGTTTATGTCTTTCTTTACTTTAGCCGTTGTTAGAGCTCTAAAAATGTATCCAGATGTAAACTCTATGATAGACGGAGACTTCCAAGTAAAACACGATTTTCAAGATATTTCTATCGCAGTTTCTGGGCCTAAAGGATTAATGGTACCTGTTATTAGAAATGCTGAAGATTTATCGTTTAGAGGAGTAGAAAGTGAAGTAAAACGTTTGGCTATTAGAGCTAGAGATGGTCAGATAACTGTAGATGAAATGACAGGTGGTACTTTTACAATTACAAACGGAGGTGTATTTGGTTCTATGTTATCAACGCCAATCATAAACCCTCCTCAAAGTGGAATTTTAGGAATGCATAATATTGTAAATAGACCTATGGCTGTAAACGGATCTGTAGTAATTCAACCAATTATGTATGTAGCTCTTTCTTACGATCATAGAATCATTGATGGTCGTGAATCTGTAGGTTTTTTAGTTGCTGTAAAAGAAGCATTAGAAAACCCAATAGAATTATTGATGGATAACAATCCAACAAAAGCATTAGAAATGTAACTCAGAAACTGAGTAGACAAATTAAAAAATCCTGAGCTTTTGCTCAGGATTTTTTTATGTAATAATGTTTTTTAAAAACTATTCTATATTCAATTATCTTTTTTATAATATTGGTTTGATTATCTTGCATCAAAAAGCTAAAATGCCCACAAACCCTGAATTAGAACTTGCCTTAAGTTTTATCGAAAAAACCGATAGAAACCTATTCATTACAGGTAAAGCAGGTACGGGTAAAACTACTTTTTTACATCAAATTAAAAACGAATCTTTAAAAAGATTGGTAATTGTTGCACCTACAGGAGTTGCAGCTATAAATGCAAAAGGTGTTACCATTCATTCTTTTTTTCAAATGCCTTTTGGGCCAATTCTACCCAATCAAACCCAAAACAATCAACAGCGTAGATTTTCAAAAACAAAAATTGATATTATTAAATCTTTAGATTTAGTAATTATTGATGAAATTTCTATGGTTAGAGCAGATTTGTTAGATGGTATAGACCAAGTGATGCGTAGATACAAAAACAGAAATAAGGTTTTTGGTGGAGCACAAGTTTTAATGATTGGAGATTTACAGCAACTTTCTCCTGTAGTTAAACCTAATGAATGGAGTTTATTGCAACAATATTACAGTACTGTATACTTTTTTAGTTCAAAAGCATTTCAAGAAGCCAATGTAGTTTCTATTGAATTAAAACATATTTATCGTCAGAAAAACGAAGATTTTATTTCCATTCTTAATGAAATTAGAAACGATAATTTATCAGACAAATCTGCAAAAATTTTAAATGAAAGATATAACCCTAAGTTTTCACCAAATGCAGATGATAACTACATAACACTAACTACTCATAATAGAAGAGCCAATACAATTAACGAATCCGAGCTGAATAAACTTAAAAATAAAACCCATTATTTTGATGCTGAAGTTTCTGGAAAATTCAATGACAATTCTTTTCCAAATGATGAAAAATTAGCACTTAAAGTTGGTGCTCAAGTAATGTTTATTAAAAATGATTCATCACCAGAAAAAAGATATTTTAATGGTAAAATAGGCATAGTTACAGATATTTCTAGAGATAGTGTAACTGTGCAATGCCCAAATGAAATTGATGAAATTGTAACTGAAAGAGAAAAATGGGACAATGTAAATTACTCAATAAACGATGAAACTAAAGAGATAAAAGAAGATGTAATTGGGTCTTTTTCACAAATTCCTTTACGTTTGGCTTGGGCAATCACCATTCACAAAAGTCAGGGTTTAACCTTTGATAAAGCTATAATTGATGCAGAAGCCTCATTTGCACATGGGCAAACATATGTGGCTTTAAGTAGATGTACTTCTTTAGAAGGTTTGGTCTTAAAAACACCAATAACTAGCAATGCAATTATTAACGATCAAACTGTAAGTCAGTTTAATGAAAGTGTAGAAGAAAATCATCCTGATGAAGCAGATTTAATAGCTTCAGAAAAAGATTTTCAGTTAAATTTAATGGCAGAACTGTTTGATTATCATAAGTTCTTGTATCCAATTTCTAGGCTATTAGATATTTTCTACAAAAACCAAACAAGTATAAAAGGTGATGTTATTGATCATCTACAAACTATAAAAGACGATGGAGTTGTTGCTTTAATGAAAGTTGCTAACGGATTTAAAAATCAACTAAATGCTTTAGCAGAAAACAGTGTTTTGCCAGAAAATAGCTCTCCAATTCAAGAACGATTTTTAAAAGGTGTGGATTATTTTCTAAATACAACTACCAACAATATTCAAAAACCCATAGATGCCATTCAGTTTTCTTCAGATAATAAGGCTATAAAAAAAGACTTTTCTAAACAGTTTGATGCTTTACAAGAACTTTTAGAAGAAAAGATATTTGCACTACAAAAAATGAAAGTTGGTTTTAAGGTTCAAGAATATCTGCAAGTAAGAGCCAATGCTGTTTTACAAAAAACTGAACCTAAAAAGAAGAAGAAATTAAGCTCTAAAAGAGATCCTATTTTGGCTTTAAAATTACGGGAGTTAAGAGATGATATTTCTAAAGCAGCCAAAATTCCACACTTTCAAATTTTTACACAAGAAACTTTGTATGCCATTTGTGATGCTTTACCAAGATCTGAAAAAGAGTTGCTAAAAATCTTAGGAATGGGCAAAATTAGAGTTCAAAAATATGGTGAAGAAATTTTAGAGGTAATAGAAGAGTATTGTTTAGAAAACGGAATTAATAAGTTTAATGAACAAAAAAAGGAAGATAAAAAATCTACCAAACAAATTACTTTTGAGCTGTTTAAATCTGGACTATCAATTAAAGAAATTGCAAAAGAACGCAGTTTAACAGTTGGTACAATAGAAAGTCATTTAGCAAGTTTTATTCCTTCTGGAGAGGTAGATGTTTTAGAGTTAATTGAATTAAAACGCTACAAGAAAATTATAAATGAAATTGAAGAGGTTGAGTTTAAAAACCTTACAGAATTAAAAGAGAAAGTAGATAAGTCTTTTACGTTTATGGAGTTAAGGATGGTATTGCTTTCTATGGAGTCTTAAAGCTATTTACTTTAAGTCTTTTAAGACCAATTGGATTGATTTGTGGCCATTCCAAACATTCTCATCTAGTGTGTAAACGATGTCAAAATCATTTTGAACATGTTCTAATTTATCACCCAAATTAAACCCAATTGCTCCAAAGGTTTGTTTGTTATCACCTTGAAAAACATTGAGTTTTAAGTGTGTTTTGTCTGCACCAACTTGTTTTCCATAACCATTATCTCTAACACAGCCCGATTTAAAAACGGGCTTCATGTTTTGAGGTCCAAAAGGAGCCATTTGTTCTAAAATTCTAAATAATTTTGGTGTGATTTCTGACAATTCTATTTCAGCATCAATGGTAATTTCTGGTGTTAATAGATTTTTGTCTATTGTCTTGGAAACAACTTCTTCGAATTTATTTTTAAAACTCGTATAATTTTCAGGTAATAAGGTCAATCCAGCTGCGTATTTATGACCTCCAAATTGTTCTATAAACTCAGAGCAAGCTAGTAAAGCATTATACACATCAAACCCTTTTACAGAACGTGCAGAAGCCGCAAGTTTATCGCCACTTTTTGTAAAAACTAAAGTAGGTCTGTAGTATTTTTCTATTAATCTAGAGGCTACAATACCAATAACACCTTTATGCCAATCTTCTTGATAAACTACAGATGTAAAACTTCCCTCTTCCTCATTATCTATAATTTGAATTAAGGCCTCATCTGTGATTTTTTTATCAAGATCTTTTCTGTCTGCATTAAAAATTTCAATGTCTGCAGCAAATTTTACAGCAGAATCAAAATCCATTTCTGTTAAAAGTTCAACTGCATAATTACCATGTTTCATTCTACCTGCAGCATTAATTCTTGGTGTAATTATAAAAACAACATCTGTAATGGTTAACACTTTCTTTTTTACTTGATGTACTAATGCTTTAATTCCATTTCTAGGATTTTGATTAATTACCTGTAACCCATAATATGCCAAAATTCTGTTTTCGCCATTCATAGGAACAATATCTGCAGCAATTGCAGTAGCTACCAAATCCAAATAGGGTATAAATTCTTCTATAGTTTGGTTTCTAGAAACACCTAAAGCTTGTATTAATTTAAAACCAACTCCACAACCACACAATTCGTCAAAAGGATAAGTACAGTCTTCCCTTTTTGCATTTAAAACAGCAACTGCATTTGGTAATTCAGTTCCTGGTTTATGATGATCACAAATTATAAAATCAATCTGTTTTTCACTAGCATATGCTACTTTTTCAATGGCTTTAATCCCACAATCTAGAGCAATAATTAAAGAAAAATTATTGTCTTCTGCAAAATCGATTCCTGCATAAGAAACTCCATAACCTTCTGCATATCTATCGGGAATGTAAGTTGCAATATTAGATGTTAATGTTCTTAAATAAGAAGCAACTAGAGAAACAGCAGTGGTTCCATCGACATCATAATCGCCAAAAATTAAAATGTTTTCTTGTTTGGCAATTGCTTTATCAATTCTTGCAACTGCCAAATCCATATCTTTCATTAAAAAAGGATCATGAATATCTTCTAAACTAGGTCTAAAAAATAGTCTAGCATTGTTAAAAGATTCAATATTTCTTTGACAAAGAATTTTGGCAATCGTAGGTGTTACCTGTAATTCTTTTGCAAGCGTTTTAACTTTTTCTGAATTTGGTGCTGGTTTTAAAGTCCATCTCATAGCAAATGTTGAACTTTAAGATTATAAACTATGTAAATGAATTTCTGTTTCTACATCAGCAAATTTTCGAAACATTTCCATAACTCCACAGTATTTTGTTACTGATAAATTTACAGCTTTCTGAATTTTATCGGGTTGTAATTCTGTATCGGTAAAATGATAATCTACCTTTACTTTATTATAGAACTTTGGATGTTCATCTGTTAGTTCTGCAGTAACTTCAATATGAAATTGAGCAACTTCAGCTCTCATTTTTTCTAAAAGAGAAACTATATCTAAACCAGAACAACCTGCCAAAGAAGACAACATTAAAGCTTTAGGAGCAAATCCAACAACATCTCCATTATCTTGAGACTTATCAAACATTGTTAAATGATGACCACTAGGATTATCTGAATCAAATTGAGACTTCTGTGTCCATTTTGTAGTAACTATATTTTTTACCATAATTTATTTATTTAAAGAATGAAGTAGTAAATTGTGCTTTGTTACAAAAGTAAGAAATCACAAATTGTTTATCCTTAAAATGAAAAAATCTCTGCAACATAAAATTAGGTTATCTATTGTATTTATTTATGATAGATTTGGAGTTTTATTGTACAAAATGGATAATAACGAAGGTTGGAATGGTATTTCGAATTGAAAACCTGCACCTTCAAATAATTATTGGTTTAAAGTAAATTTAACAGATATCAATAATTTGTCTATAGAAAAAACAGGTAATTTTAGCTTAATAAGAAAATAAAAAATATGGCATTAGTAACACCTTTAGCTGCAAAGCACGATTTAGAAACAAAGAAATTAGCAGAATTTTTTAATGAAACGTTAGGGTTTTGCCCTAACTCAGTTTTAACCATGCAAAGAAGACCAGCAATTTCTAAAGCATTTATTAATTTAAACAAAGCTGTAATGGCTAATGAAGGTAGAGTTACATCTGCTTTAAAAAGAATGATAGCTTGGGTTTCTAGTAATGCAACAGGTTGTAGATATTGCCAAGCACATGCAATTAGAGCTGCAGAACGTTATGGAGCAGCACAAGAACAATTAGATAATATTTGGGAATACAAAACTCATAAATCATTTTCAGATGCAGATAGAGCTGCTCTAGATTTTTCATTAGCAGCTTCTATGGTTCCAAATGCAGTAGATGCAAAAATTAAAGAAGAGTTATATAAATATTGGGATGAAGGCGAAATTGTAGAAATGTTAGGTGTAATTTCTTTGTTTGGGTATTTAAATAGATGGAATGATTCTATGGGTACTACTTTAGAAGAAGGTGCTATAGAAAGTGGAACCCAATTTTTAGGAAAACACGGTTTTGAAGTCGGTAAACACGATGGTTCTAAATATTAGTCATTACTAGAAATAGAGTTACAAATTTTATTTTTTTTACAAATTTTATGATTTTAATAGAAGTGGTGTATCACTAAAATTCAAGCCTTCATAGCCAAATTTCATAAAATTTCTAATATTTTGGTGAGACGTTCCATCTTTGTTCTCTAAAACATTTCTATAATGTTCTCCAAAACATAATAAGGTTTCTTCTTTGCTCAGTTTTTGTTGTAAGGCAAATGCAAAAACTTTACATGAGCCAGAATTTTCTCCTGCTTTATTTTCTAGATTTCCATTCTTAAATGCAGTTGGTTTAAAGATGTAATTATTTTCTATTACTTGTATAACTTCTGAAAATAAAATATCAGACTTGTTTTTGTTAAGTTTATTTTTTAATAATTCCAGTGTCATTATCTTTAATTTATTTTTAAACAAATAAAATATAAAAAAATGAAAAAAAGCGTACTTACTTTTTTTTTACTAATATTTATGTCTTTTATAACAGTAGGTCAAACAAAAGATGCTAAAAGTAAAGAGAGTTTCAATGAAAAAAATAGCCTCAAACCTTTAATTTTTGTTGATGGGAAAAAGTTCGATTTTCCAGTATAAATTATTGATCCAACTATAATAGCAACAATGCATGTAGTAAAAGGTGAAAATGCAATTAAAAAATACAATGCTCCAAACGGAGTTATTTTAATAGTGACTAAATTGGGTAAAACTTTTAATTATTATCATTTAAAAACTGTTGAAAATGGGAATATGAAAAATGACAAAGTTTTTCCAACAATAATAATAGATGGAAAAGAATCTAATAAAAAAGAGTTGCAAAAATTAACTCCTGATAAAATTGAAAAAATGGAAGTTTTAAAAGGAAAAGAAGCATTGGAAAAACACAATGCTTTAAATGGTGTAATTATTATTACCACTAAAAAAGTAAACTAAGTTTATTTTAAAGATTTACCTTCAACTATAATTACTATCTCACCTTTTGGAGGTTTTTTGTTAAAATGAGCTAACACTTCATTGGCTGTTCCTCTAACAGTTTCTTCAAACATTTTTGTAAGCTCTCTAGAAACTGAAACTTTTCTGTCTTTACCAAAATATGCTTCAAAATGCCCTAAAGTTTTAACTAGTTTGTGAGGAGATTCGTAAAATATCATGGTTCTTGTTTCTTCTGCTAATAACAGTAAACGAGTTTGTCTTCCTTTCTTAACAGGTAAAAACCCCTCAAAAACAAATTTATCATTAGGTAAACCAGAATTTACCAAAGCAGGAACAAAAGCAGTTGCTCCTGGTAAACATTCTACATCAATATTGTTTTCTACACAGGCTCTGGTTAATAAAAAACCAGGGTCTGAAATAGCAGGAGTACCTGCATCAGAAATAACGGCACAAGTTTCTCCGCTTTTAATTCTATTTAAAATTCCTTCAATAGATTTATGTTCATTATGCATATGATGAGAATGCATTTGTGTATTAATCTCAAAATGTTTTAGCAACTTTCCACTTGTTCTTGTGTCTTCAGCTAAAATAAAATCGGCTTCTTTTAGAATACGAATTGCTCTAAAAGTCATGTCTTCTAAATTGCCAATTGGTGTTGGCACTAAATACAGTTTACTCATTTAATTTGGTGTTTGGTTTTAAGTAACTAGTTAGTGGTTAACTCATCACTCAAAACTCATAATTCATAACTTTTTATATTGATGCGTATGCATCTACAGTTATATCTGCAATAACATCTCCTGTATGTTTTGTTGTTAGCGGTTCAAATAAAAGAATATGAACTTCTTCTTTGGCAACAGGTTTGTGTGCTACTCCTTTTGGTACAATGTAAAATTCACCTTCATTTATAGTAACAATTTCATCATGTAAATGCATTTCTAAAACACCTTTTTTTACCATAAAAAGTTCATCTTCATTATCATGTTTATGGAAAACAAATTCTCCTTGTATTTTTGCCAATAAAATTTGTTGACCATTTAATTCTCCTATTTTTTTAGGGGTCCATTTATCATCAAATAAATTGAATTTCTCTTGAATATTAACTACGCTCATAAAAACAAATTTACAAAGATTAATCTGTATTAAATCAAATTATAAAAGCAGATGTTTTTCTTATGAAATGATTAAATTTGCAGCTAATCTTTGAAGTTAGATTAGAGTTATAAGAACATAATAAAGATTCTGAAAAAAAATCAGAATTGTAAATAGAAATTTACAATGTATAGAAGTCATTCTTGTGGTGCCTTAAGAGCATCACACATTAACACAGAAGTTACGCTAGCAGGTTGGGTGCAAAAATCTAGAGACAAAGGTTTTATGGTTTGGGTAGATTTGCGAGACAGGTATGGAATTACACAGTTAATTTTTGATGAAGAACGTACTTCTAAAGACATTATAGAAAGAGCAAAATCTTTAGGTAGAGAATTTGTAATACAAGTTAAAGGTACTGTTATTGAGAGAGAATCTAAGAATGATAGATTAGCTACTGGTGAAATTGAAGTATTGGTTTCTGAGTTAGAAATTTTAAATGAATCGAAATTACCTCCTTTTACAATTGAAGATAAAACTGATGGTGGAGAAGATATCAGAATGAAATATAGATACTTAGATATTAGAAGAAATCCTGTAAAAGACAGTTTGATTTTTCGACATAAAGTAGCTATGGAAGTTCGTAAATATTTGTCTGATCAAGAATTTATAGAAGTAGAAACACCTTACTTAATTAAATCTACTCCAGAAGGTGCAAGAGATTTTGTAGTTCCTTCTAGAATGAATGAAGGGCAATTTTATGCTCTTCCACAAAGTCCTCAAACCTTTAAACAATTGTTGATGGTTGGCGGTATGGATAAATATTTTCAGATTGTAAAGTGTTTTAGAGATGAAGATTTACGTGCAGACAGACAGCCAGAATTTACACAAATAGACTGTGAAATGGCGTTTGTAGAACAAGAAGATATCTTAAATATTTTTGAAGGATTAACTAGACATTTGTTAAAAGAAATTAATGGAGTTGAGGTAGAGAAGTTTCCAAGAATGTTATATGATGATGCCATGCGTTTGTATGGAAATGACAAGCCAGATATTCGTTTTGGAATGGAGTTTGGCGAACTAAATTCAGTTACACAACATAAAGATTTTAAAGTTTTTAATGATGCTGAGCTCGTAATTAGTATTGCTGTTCCTGGTGGAAATGCATACACAAGAAAAGAGATAGACAATATTATTAAATGGGTAAAAAGACCACAAGTTGGGGCTCTAGGAATGATTTATTGTAGAGTTAATGAAGATGGTTCTTTTAAATCTTCCGTAGATAAATTTTACGATCATGAAGATTTAGCAAAATGGGTTGAAGTTACAGGTGCAAAACCTGGTGATTTAATTTGTGTTTTATCTGGAGAAACCAATAAAGTTAGGTCGCAAATGTCTGCTTTACGTATGGAATTAGCAGAACGTTTAGGGTTAAGAGATCCTAAAGTATTTGCTCCTCTTTGGGTAATAGATTTCCCATTATTAGAGTTAGATGAAGAAACTGGTCATTATCATGCAATGCACCATCCATTTACATCACCAAAACCAGGTCAGTTAGAATTATTAGATTCTAAACCAGGAGAAGTAAAAGCAAATGCTTACGATTTAGTATTAAATGGAAATGAAATTGGTGGAGGTTCTATCAGAATTCACGATAAAGAAATTCAGGCCACAATGCTAAAGCATTTAGGTTTTTCTGAAGAAGAAGCTAAAGCGCAATTTGGATTCTTAATGGACGCTTTTGAATTTGGTGCACCACCTCATGGAGGTTTGGCTTTTGGCTTAGATAGGCTGGTTGCCATTTTAGGAGGTCAGGAAACCATTCGTGATTTTATTGCTTTCCCCAAAAATAATTCAGGTAGAGATGTTATGATAGATGCACCTGCTTTTATAGATGATGAGCAATTACAAGAGTTAAGTTTAAAATTGGATATTCAAGAATAAGCCAACTATAAATTATTTTTTTAGACTCCACAGGTTTTAAAATCTGTGGAGTTTTTCGTTTCGCTATTTTTATTACTTTTAAACTATGAAAAAACTAACCATACTTTTAGTCCTTTTTATTTCGATAACAACGTTTTCTCAAACAGTTACTGGGGATGAATTATTAGAAAAAGCCATTCAATTTCACGATCCAAATGGAAATTGGGTAACCTTTAAAGGTGAGTTGTTTGTAACTATGGAAACTCCTAAGAATGCAGATAGAATTAGTAAAATTAATATTGATTTACCCAATCAATACTTTGCTGTTCTTGCTAAAAGAGATACAGTAATTACCCAATTTGCTTTAGATAAAGGTTCTTGCAGTTTTAGTTTAAATGGTAAGGTTAACGTATCAGCAGAAATAAAGAAAAAGTATAGTTTAAATTGTGAACGTGCCAAGTTATACAAAAACTATTATACGTATTTATATGGCTTGCCAATGAAGTTAAAAGATGAAGGTACTATTATTCATCAAAAGGTAGAAAAACGTCAGTTTAAAGGAAAAGAGTATTTGGTTTTAAAGGTCACTTATTCTAAAGATATAGGTAAAGATACTTGGTACTTCTATTTTAATCCTGAAACATATGCTATGGAAGTATATCAATTTTTTAAGGATACAGAAAACAGTGGTGAATACATTTTACTATCAGAATTAGAAACTATAAATGACATTAAAATGCCTAAGATTAGAGCTTGGTATTATAACAAAGACAATGGTTATTTAGGTACAGACATTTTATCTAAAACCAAGTAGTTTTATCTTTATGCCAACCAAGAATAAATATCTAAAACAAATTTTACTTTGGAGATATCAGTTTATTTCTGAACGTCAATTTATTTATATTCTTAGTGTTTTAGTAGGTTTATTGGCTGGTTTAGGAACTGCCGTGCTAAAGAATTTAATTTTCTTTTTCGAAAATCTTTTAGAAGGTAAATTCATTAAAGATTTTCATCATTCCTTATATTTTATTTTTCCCATTATTGGTTTAATTATCGTCTTTTACATTAAAAAGAAGGTGATAAAGAAAGAGATAGGTCATGGAATTTCGACTACTTTACATGCTGTTTCTAAAAAGAACGGAATTATAGAAAAGTACAAAATGTATGCTTCTTTAATTACGGCTCCAATTACAGTTGGTTTTGGTGGTTCTGCAGGTCTGCAAGGTCCAGCAGTTAGTACAGGTGCTGCTTTAGGCTCTTATGTAGCTCAGTTATTTCATATGAGCTCTAAAACTAGAATGTTGCTTATTGGTTGTGCAACAGCTGGTGCAATGTCTTCTATGTTTAAAGCGCCAGTTGCAGCGATTGTATTTGCAGTAGAAATTTTTAGTTTAGATTTGGCATTTGCATCTTTAGTACCACTTCTATTAGCCTCTGTTTCAGCAGTAATTACATCGTATTTTTTCTTTGAAAGAGATGCACTTTTTGGTTTTCAGTTGATAGATACTTTTCAGGTTAAAGATGTTTTGTACTATATTATTTTAGGGTTAGGTACAGGTGTAGCCTCTGTGTATTTTTCTAAAATTTATTTTAGAATTACAAAGTTCTTTAATCACTTTAAAAAACGAATACATAGGTTAATTATTGGTGGCTTTGCTATTGGCCTAATGTTGTATTTAATTCCTCCTTTATACGGTGAAGGTTATGGATTAATCAATAATTTATTAAATGGGAATACAACAGATGCTTTGGCAACCTTACCTTATAATTTAGATTTAACCAATATTTGGATTGTTATTGCATTTCTAATTTTAATTGCTTTGTTTAAAGCTATAGCAATGACAACCACATTTGCAGCTGGTGGAGTTGGAGGTATCTTTATACCAACATTATTTATGGGCGCATCTTTGGGTAATGTTTTTGCAAAAATTATAAATACTTTAGGAGGTAATGTATCCGAGTCTAACTTTACATTAATTGGTATGACAGGCTTAATGGCTGGTGTTTTACATGCCCCTTTAACAGCTATTTTTTTAATTGCTGAAATTACTGGAGGTTATGATTTATTTGTACCATTAATGTTGGTTGCTGCTATAAGTTTTGCTTTTACTAAATACTTTATTGCAAATTCTATTTACACATCAGAATTGGCAAAAAGAGGTGAATTGATAACACATAATAAGGACAAGAATGTGATGATGATGATGAAGATTGATCGATTAATAGAAAAGAATTTTAAAACTATTTATCCAGAAATGTTACTAGGAGATATGTTAAAATCGGCGGTTGCAAAATCTACTCGAAATATTTTTCCTGTTACAAATTCAGAAAAAGTTTTCTTAGGCATTGTTTTGTTAGATGATATAAGACCCTTCATGTTCGATACAGAAATGTACAATAATGTTACTGTAGAAACTTTAATGAAAGCGGCTCCAGAAATTATATTTTATGATGATTCTGTTACAGAAATCATGAAGAAATTCAAGACCAGTGATGTTTGGAATTTACCTGTTGTGCAAGGAGATAAATATGTAGGTTTTATATCTAAATCTAAATTATTAACAGCCTACAGAAATAAGTTGATAGAAGTTACCACATAAAATAAAGTATATCTACTGAAAATAAAGCTAATTTTCAGTAAAAAAATTGTGAACTTTATCTGGAAAATCAGTAAAAACGCCATCTACATTTGCATCAATCACAATTATCTCTAGCATTTTTTCAAAAGAAGGAAACTCTCCTAAAGCATCTGCTCTAAATGTGTAAGGGTGTACCATGAGCTTCAGACACCAAAGAAGTAAATGTCCATTTGTTATTTATCTTTTCTTTTAAAATTTGTTTATACCAAGGGCCAATTCCATCTGCATATGTGGCAAAATATTTCAATTTTAACGTTTCTTCAGGATATTCTATTAATTGAACTAAAAATAAATCAGATTTTAGGTCTACTCTAATTCGCTTTAATTCATCCGAGTCAAAACACTGTACTATACAGTTGTCTATTTTAGAATTATAGCCATATGTTGACAAAATATTTAAAACAATTTCGCTTATTTTTTTTCCTTCTTCTTTGTGGAATTTAGGGGCTTTAATTTCTGGATAGATTCCTATGTTTTTTCCAGTAGATAAATTTAAACCCTGAATTAGTTCTATTTCTTCTTGTAAACAATGTAATTTAAAGTTGCCTTTCTCTTTTGGAAATCTTTTTTTATATACCTGTTCCCCTGTTTCAGGTATAAAGCGTTCAGAAACTCGTAATGTTTTTAACTCTTTAAATGTAAAGTCGATTACATAAAAACGATTATCCTCTCTATGTCTTTTTGGAAATTTTTCTGATACATCTGTGACATCATCTAAATAGATATCATGAATAACAATAGGAATGTTGTCTTTACTAAGTACAATATCTTGTTCTATAAAATCTGCATCCATAGCATAAGCCATTACCTTTGCCTCTATAGTGTGTTCAGGAAGATAACCTGATGCACCTCTATAGGCAATAATAATTTTTTTATCGGAATTTTGTGTATTCATTTTTTTATGACAACCATTTAAAGTGATGCAAATTAAAAATAATAAATTGTATTTCATTTAAACTATTTTAAGTTTTAAAGATAGAACTTTTGTAATTTTACAGTATGAAGTTAATATTAAAAATACTATTTGTAGTATTTATTATTTGGATGTTAGTAGGTGCTTTTTTAGTAAATATTGAGCATGAGAAAGCTCAAGTTGTTATGGGCTTGGGTGTTTTTTACTTGGCATTTATTTTTATGCCATTGTTTATTTATTACAGATATAAAGACGGTAAATACAAAAAATACATTCTAAATGACGAAAAATTAATGGCTGCCTTTAAAAAAAGAGATCAGCACTAATTTTATTTAAAAATCCCATGTTTTTGTAATTATAGGATAACTGAATGTTTATCTGATTTTTTTAATCTTAAAAGGATTAAAATTTTAATGATGCTGACAAACATTCACAAATTTGTGCAGAATTTATATTACCAAAAAGACCTCCATTTTTTGGAGGATCTTTTTAAACTTAAAAAACGAAGATTAAATTTAACTTAAATTATAGGTTTTAATAACATTTATAATATTTAAAACATAAACAAACCCGCTAACTTTGTAAGTGTAAATAGTTTCATTAAAAAAGAGAAAGTATAAGAGTAAAAGTGTACTGTTTGAATTAATTGTTTAAAACCTCGGGTTGTGCTGAGGTTTTTTTGTTTTTTAATAATCACTTTAGTATTGTTTCGTCTAATTTTGGTTTTACAATTGATAATTGTTCGTATTTTTGTCCTCTATGATAGATCAAAAAGAGGCTATTTCTGAAAAAGCTGTTTTAATAGGTATTATTACACAACAGCAAGATGAAGCAAAATCAACAGAGTATTTAGATGAATTAGAGTTTTTAACACAAACTGCTGGTGGTGTTGTTGTTAAAAGATTTGTTCAAAAAATGGAAAGACCAAATCCTAAAACTTTTTTAGGTGCAGGAAAGTTAGAAGATGTAAAAGCATATATACATTCTAACATGATTGGAACTGCTATTTTTGATGATGAATTGTCTCCCGCGCAATTAAGAAATATAGAAAAAATTTTAGACTGTAAAATTTTAGATAGAACTAATTTAATATTGGATATTTTCGCACAAAGAGCTCAAACAAGTTCTGCAAAAACACAAGTAGAACTTGCTCAAAGTGAATATTTATTACCAAGATTAACTCGTTTATGGACACACCTAGATAAGCAAAAAGGGGGAATTGGAATGCGTGGTCCTGGAGAAACAGAAATTGAAACCGATAGACGAATTATTCGCGATAAAATAGCTGTCCTAAAAAAACGTTTAAAAACCATAGACAAGCAAATGGCGGTTCAGCGAAAGAATCGTGGTAAAATGGTTAGGGTTGCTTTAGTAGGATACACCAATGTTGGAAAATCTACTTTAATGAATGTTATTAGTAAAAGTGATGTTTTTGCAGAAAATAAACTTTTTGCTACTTTAGATACAACAGTTCGTAAAGTAGTTATTAAAAACATTCCTTTTTTAATGACAGATACTGTTGGTTTTATCAGAAAATTACCAACGCAATTGGTCGAATCTTTCAAATCTACGCTAGATGAGGTAAGAGAAGCAGATCTCTTATTACACGTTGTAGATATTTCACACCCTAATTTTGAAGATCATATTGCTTCTGTAAATTCTATATTAAATGATATAAACTGTGCAGACAAACCAACTTTAATGGTTTTTAACAAGATTGATGCTTATCAACACGAAACTATTGAAGAAGACGATTTAGCTACAGAAAAAGGAAAAGAGCATTATACTTTACAAGATTGGAAAAAAACTTGGATGAACGATAAAGACGTAGCTTCTATTTTTATTTCTGCTTTAAATAAAGAAAATTTAGTAGATTTTAAAGATAAAACCTACGAAGAGGTAAAGAAAATACATGTACAACGTTTTCCTTACAATGATTTCTTGTATTATGAATACAAAGAAGAGTAGAGATACTAACTTTTTGTTATTATGTAAATATTTTTAGTATTTTATTTAAAGAATGTTAGATGTTTGTATTATCTTTTATTATGCCCATTCTTTTTGCTCTATTTTCCCAAGACTTTCTAGCCAGCGCTTGTAAATCGGCAACAGAGTCAGATTCATCCATAATTTCTAAACCTAACAGCGTTTCTATAACATCTTCTTGAGAAACTAGACCACTTACAGAGCCATATTCATCTACAACCAATGCAATATGTTCTCTTTCTTTTATAAGTTGATCAAATAAATCGGGTATAGATAACGCTCTGTCTGTAATTAAAATATCTCTTTTTATGGTCGATAAAGTTTCATTGCCTTTGCCATTAATAATTGCCTCTAGTAAATCATCTTTTAAAAAGTAGCCGGTAATTTCATCTGGATTCTCTTTAAAGACAGGAATTCTAGAAAAACGTAATTTTTTATGAGAATTATAAAAGTCTTGAATAGTAAGTTGCTCATCTGCAAGTTCTAATACAGATCTTGGTGTCATTACATCATTTACTTTTATCTCTTTAAAACCTAATAAGTTTCGTATAACTTTACTTTCATTTTTCTTAAAAACTCCATCTTTTTCAGCCATTTCTGTCATTACCAAAAAGCTTTCTCTACTCAAAATACTTCCATGTCCTTTCCCGCCAATCAATTTTGTGGTAAGCTGTAAAACCCATAAAATTCCTGTGTATTTTAAAGGAAAAATCATAATGTTAAGTGCTTTAGAAGTAAAGTTTGCTAAACCTTTCCAATAAGTAGCGCCAATTGTTTTAGGTATAATTTCTGAAGCAACTAAAATTAAAATAGTCATTATAGTAGACACTAAGCCCACCATTATATCTTCTGTAATTAAAAAGCCAAAAATATTTTTTGTGGTTCTTCCATACAGTTCTGCATAAGCCACTTTAGCTTGCACACCCACTAAAATAGCTCCTACAGTGTGAGCGACAGTATTTATTGTTAAAATGGCAATAAGTGGTTTGTCTACATCTTTCTTTAAAACTTCTAACTCCTTTGCATAATCTAACCCTTCACTCTTTTTGAGATTGATAAATGTTGGGGTAATGCTTAAAAGGACAGCTTCTAAAATTGAGCACAAAAAAGAGAAAAAAATAGAAACTGTAGCGAAAATTATTAATAAAGTCATGCATAGTAATTTAAGTTACAAAAGTAACTAAAATAAAAAAACCTCATTAATTTACTGAGGTTTAGAGTAGGTTATCAAACTTTAGTTAAAAGCCATAGCTTAAACCAAATAACCAGTATGTTTGTAATTTGTTATCTACTGTCAAAAAAGATTTTGCAGCATTGTTAATTAACGCATTATTCAATGCTTCTTGCTTATTATTCCTAAGTCCAGCTTCAAAACCTAACCCAATTCCTTTCCATAAAGTATACCCAAAAGAGTTTGTCCATGTCCAATTAGATAAATTTGCATTTTTATAGCTCTGAAATAAAGATAGGTTAGATTTAATACTCAAACCTCCATACTTATTTGTATAATCTGCAACTATTTTTGCCCCCAAAGAAGATTCAAAAACAGTATCTTCAGAACTGAATACAAAATTATAGTTTCCTGGATGCATAACTACAACCAAATGACTTGTTGGTGTCCAAGTTAAACCAGCACCTATATCTAAATATCCAGGGTTGTTAAAATTGTCTATGATAGTAGTTCTATATTCACCTAAACCAGAAATTGCCCATTTTTTATTTAATCTTTTACCATATAAAGATGATAAAGTAAATACGTCTGACGCTGTTTCAAAATCTTCATCTCCAGAAATAGATTTGTCATCTAATTTTACCCATCCTAAATTAAGACTACCAGAGTTTCTCCAGAAAAAACCTTCTTCAATTAAGTTGGCAAAACCGTTTACAGTTATTCCAATATTGGCAGCATTTGCATCTGGTGCATTTCTAGCATACCAGTTGTTAAAGCCAGATAAACTTGCACCAATTGTTCCAAATGCTCCAACACTCCAACCTGGAAGTTTGTCTATTTGGCTCTGAATTTTCTTTGCTTTTGCTTGTAATTTAGAAATTGAATCTTTTTTAGAGGCTAGCTCTTTTTTTAATTCATCTGCATTTTGAGCTGTTAATGTTATGCTCATGAACGCAAATAATAACAATAGCGTAATTTTTCTTATGATTTGGCTTTTATAAGGTGTCAAATTTAAAATAATTTAAAATTTCAAATTATGTAATTTAGGTGAAATGCAATTTACTTTATTTCTTTGAATTGATAATCAATCAAATAGAAATAATATTGTTGATCTTTTTTCGTTTAAAGTAAGGTTTAGTAACTAACTCTTTCGTGAAAACTATAGTTTACACCCAAACCAAATAGTTGTCTAAACTGAATTTTACTTGATGAATCATCATCTATGATGGCTTGAAATGTTAAGTGCATTTTAATTTGCTTATTTACTTTAAACCCAATATTTGCTTGATAATCTACATCTATATTCCCCTCATTTGCAAGATAATCTGTATAGAGTGCTAAGATGTTTTCCATCACTATATTTTCCATGATTTGAAATTTATAGTAACCGGATAAGCTATACCCAATACTAAATGCTGTATTTCTGCCTTCTGCAACCCCAAATTTACCAGAGAAAAAGTCGTTTACAAAGGTATATCTGGCTGTAGCTGGTGCAATATTTATACTTAAATTATCAGATTTTTTCCAAAGCATTCCTGGTCCAAAAGTTAAGTAAGCAGGAGCTAAAAAGCCTGAAACAGTTTCTTTAGGTTCCTTTTTATAGTCGAAACCATTACTATATTGTGATCTAAAGTTTCCAATAAAAGATAAAAACCAATAAGTAGATGTTTTAAAGCCAAAAAGTGTGTTGAATTCAAATCTATCGTCTGTTTTTCTCCAGCCTTGTTCTTCTAAGTGACTTAACCCATAACTAGTTATTAGCCTGCTGTCCCAGTTAATATTCTTTTTTTTGTAGTTAAAATCATAGTTTACGTTAAGGTTACCGGCAATTGTATTTACACCTCCTGTTCTCCAATTAGAAAAAGAAGATTGATTGAAAATAAAAGCAAACCGACCATGAATTTTCCATTTTGGCGTGGGTAAGGTATCTTTTTTCTTTGTTTGCCCAACTACAGTAAAGAACGAAAAGAAAAGTAAGAAGAAGAGGGAGTAATACTTCACACTAGTTATTGAATTAAATACAAAAATAAAAGAATATGTAAAAAGGGAAAATTATTTTTTAGATTTATATAAAGGAACCGTAGAGCATGCTTCCCCAAAAAGAATGCTCTTACAAATAGGTTGTATTTTTTGTATTAAAAATGCAAAAGCAGAAGGTGGTATTGGTTTATCTGCACAGCCTTTTAAGATAACTGGTTTATCTGCAAGATGTCTTAAATCTAAGAACCCAATTAGTTCTTGGTAAATAACAGTTTCTAATAATTCTAAATTACCAATGACCACTTTATTGGCATAAGGGTTTATTTCTGCAGCAATTAACATAAAAGCCCATGATGGTATAATTGCATCTGCTGAACAAGTAATTGCAACAAAAGAATTTTTATAAGCAGACCAATTGTGCGCTTTAACTTGAGCCCTAAATTCTTGTTCTTTTAGAATTAATTCTTCATAAAGCCAGTCTTTAATATCAAAAAGGACTCGTTTACCTTTTGGATATATTTCCTCTAAGTCAAAAGTTACTAATTTACTGTTGGCAACTCTATTTACGATTTCATCTTTCATTCTCTTTAAACTTTAGAAGGTCAACTTTTTTATAAAATTAAAAATTAAAGCATACCTAACTCTAATTTTGCTTCTTCGCTCATCATTTCTTGAGTCCATGTAGGATCGAAAGTTATCTCTACTTCACAGTCATTAATTTCTTTTAAAGACTTTACCTTATCTTCTATTTCTACAGGTAAACTTTCTGCAACTGGACAGTTTGGAGATGTAAGTGTCATTAGTATTTTTGCATTATTTTCGTCAGAAACAAATACGTCATATATTAAACCAAGTTCGTATATATCTACTGGGATTTCAGGATCGTAAATCGTTTTTAAAACACCAATTATTTTATCTCCTATTTCTTCTAATTCTTTGTCAGTCATGTTAGTTTTTATTTGTTTTACAATTTTGCTTGTTGCGCAATTGCATACATTTTTATTTGCTTAAGCATAGAAACCAATCCGTTTGCTCTTGTGGGAGATAAGTGTTCTTTTAAACCAATTTCATCTATAAAATGTGTTTCTGTAGCTAAAATATCTTCAGGTTTCTGCCCAGAATAAACCCTTAATAAAAGCGCTACTATACCTTTTGTTAAAATAGCGTCACTATCTGCGGTAAATTTCACGTTCTTATCATCTAACTCAGAATACAACCAAACTTTAGATTGGCAACCTTTAATTAGGTTCTCATCTAATTTAAATTCATCGTTAATCATTGGTAAAGATTTACCTAATTCAATGATGTATTCATAACGTTCCATCCAATCATCAAACATCGAAAACTCATCAATAATTTCTTCTTGTATTTCTTTGATAGTCATTTTTAAAACTTATTTTTGCTGCTTAATTACCTTGTATAGACAAGTATTGCAAAATTAATGATTATATTTAAGAAATGAGCAAATTATTAGCAGTTGGTACAGTAGCTTTTGATGCAATAGAAACGCCTTTTGGCAAAACTGATAAAATTCTTGGAGGTTCAGGAACTTTTGTTGGTTTAGCAGCAAGTCAATTTGGTATTAAAACAGGAGTTGTTTCTGTTGTAGGAGGAGATTTTTCTGAGAGTTATTTGGAGATGATGAATGCCAAAGGTATAAATACAGATGGTATTGAAATAATTAATGAAGGGAAAACGTTTTTTTGGAGTGGTAAATATCATAATGATATGAATTCTAGAGATACGTTAATTACAGAGTTAAATGTTTTAGAAAATTTTCAGCCAGTTGTGCCAGAAAATTTTAAAGACTCAGGTATTGTAATGTTGGGTAATCTTCATCCATTAACTCAGGCATCTGTTTTAGATCAAATGAATGAAAGGCCAAAATTAGTAGTTTTAGATACTATGAACTTTTGGATGGACATTGCATTGAGTGATTTGCATGATGTACTTAAAAGAGTAGATGTAGTTACTATAAATGATGAAGAAGCTCGTCAACTTTCTGGAGAATATTCATTAGTAAATGCAGCTAAAAAGATTCATACAATGGGTCCTAAATATGTGGTGATTAAAAAAGGAGAACATGGCGCTTTGTTATTCAATGAAGGTAAAATGTTTTTTGCACCAGCTTTACCATTAGCAGAAGTTTTTGACCCAACAGGTGCAGGAGACACTTTTGCAGGAGGTTTTTGCGGATATTTAGCAAAAACAGAAGATATTTCTTTTGAAAATATGAAAAACGCCATTATTTATGGTTCCAATTTAGCATCATTCTGTGTAGAGAAATTTGGTACTGAACGTATGAAAGAGCTAACAAAAGAAGAAGTAAAAAATCGCTTGCAAGCTTTTAAAGAATTAACACAATTTGATATAGAATTATCATAGCATGAAAATCCGCGCCTAAAAACGCGGATTTTTTTGTAGTAAAAACAACAAATACTAAAATAAATGAGTGACGCAATTAAACACGAATGTGGAATTGCCTTGGTTAGATTAAAGAAGCCATTACAATTTTATAAAGACAAATATGGTTCTGCTTTTTACGGAATTAATAAAATGTATTTATTAATGGAAAAGCAACACAATCGTGGTCAAGATGGTGCTGGTTTTGCAAGTGTAAAGTTTAATATAGATCCTGGGACTAGATATATTAGTAGAGTACGTTCTAATAAAACACAACCTATTCAAGATATTTTTGCTCAGATTAATGATAGAATAAATGGTGTTTTAGAGGAAAACTCAGACAAGAAAGACGATGTTGATTGGCAAGAAAAAAACATGCCTTATGTAGGTAATTTATTTTTAGGCCATGTCCGTTATGGAACTTTTGGTAAAAACTCTATAGAAAGTGTTCATCCGTTTTTGCGTCAAAGCAATTGGAAACATAAAAACCTAATTGTTGCAGGCAATTTTAACATGACAAACTCTAACCAAATGTTAGATGAGTTAATTGAGTTAGGCCAGCATCCAAAAGAGTTTACAGATACTGTAACTGTAATGGAAAAAATTGGACATTTCTTAGAAGATGAAGTTGGTAAGCTATATCAAAAAGCCAAAAAGCAAGGTTTTAATAAAAAAGATGCATCACCATTTATAGAAGAAAATTTAAGCTTAAAAAAAGTTTTAAAACGTTCTTCTAAAAATTGGGATGGAGGCTATGCAATGGCTGGTTTGGTTGGTCATGGAGATGCATTTGTGTTAAGGGATCCTAATGGAATTAGACCAACTTTTTTCTATGAAGATGATGAGGTTGTTGTGGTTGCTTCAGAAAGACCAGTAATACAAACTGTATTTAATGTAGAAATAGATAAAGTACAAGAATTAGAGAGAGGCCATGCTTTAATCATTAAAAAAAGTGGTAAAGTTTCTATTAAAAAGGTAAATGAACCAAGAGAAAAGAAATCTTGTTCTTTTGAGCGTATTTATTTTTCTAGAGGAAGTGACGCCAGCATTTATGAAGAGCGTAAAAACTTAGGTAAGTATGTTTTTCCACAAGTTTTAAAGTCTATAAATTCTGATGTTTCTAATTCTGTTTTTTCTTACATACCAAATACAGCAGAAACATCTTTTTATGGAATGACAGAAGCTGCTGAAGATTTATTGAATCAGCAAAAAACAGCTAAAATTTTAGCTGGTGGCACAAAATTATCTGCTCAAAAAGTAACTGAAATTTTATCTGAAAGACCTCGTTTTGAAAAAATTGCTATTAAAGATGCAAAATTAAGAACGTTTATTGCAGATGATAATTCTAGAGATGATTTAGTAGAACATGTTTACGATATTACTTATGGTGTTGTAAAGCCTACAGATAATTTAGTAATTATAGATGATAGTATTGTTCGTGGAACAACGTTAAAGAAAAGTATCATTAAAATTTTAGACAGATTAAACCCTAAGAAAATTGTAGTGGTTTCTTCTGCTCCACAGATTAGATACCCTGATTGTTATGGTATAGATATGGCTAGAATAGATGCATTTATTGCATTTAAAGCTGCTATTGAGCTATTAGAACAAACCAATCAATATCATATTGTAGATGAGGTTTATCAAAAAAGTAAAGCTCAACAAAATAATGAAGATGTAGATATTGTTAATTACGTTAAAGATATTTACAATCCTTTTACACCAGAAGAAGTTTCGGCTAAAATTGCAGAGATGTTAAAAACAGAGGACATTAAAGCTGATGTTGAGGTAATTTACCAAACAATAGAAGGTTTACACAAAGCCTGCCCAGATAATTTAGGGGATTGGTATTTTACAGGTGATTATCCAACTCCTGGAGGAATGCGAGTTGTGAATCAAGCATTCATTAATTTCTATGAAGGAAATGATAAAAGAGCTTATTAGTTTTTAAATAAAAAGTCAAAATAAAAAAGCATCCAAATTTATTTGGATGCTTTTCTTTTTTATAGTTATTACATCACATTTGCTAATAGTGAAATAATAAAAGTAGTTTTGTTATTTATTTTGCTTCTGCATACCTTCTTTCTACTTCATTCCAGTTAATTACTTTAAAGAAAGCATCAATATAATCTGGTCTTCTGTTTTGGTAGTTTAAGTAGTAAGCATGTTCCCAAACGTCTAATCCTAAAATTGGAGTTCCTCCACAAGTTACGCCTGGCATTAAGGGGTTATCTTGGTTTGGTGTAGAGCAAACTTCTACTTTACCTCCTTTATGAACACATAACCAAGCCCAACCTGAACCAAATTGAGTTGCTGCAGCTTTAGAAAAAGCATCCATAAAAGCTTCCTTAGACCCAAATTCTGCCTCAATAGCATCTTTTAATTCTCCATATAAATAACCTCTATCTTCTGGATTTAATACTGTCCAGAATAAAGAGTGATTGTAAAAACCACCTCCATTATTTCTAACAGCATTATTACTCATGTCTAAGTTAGTTAAAATATCTTCTATAGATTTTCCTGCTAATTCAGTACCTTCAATTGCATTGTTTAATTTTGTTGTATATCCATTATGATGTTTTCCATGGTGTATTTCCATAGTTTTAGCATCAATATGTGGTTCTAGTGCATCATGTGCGTATCCTAATTCTGGTAATTCAAAAGCCATAATTTTATATTTTAAAGTTTATTATAATAAATTGAATAACAAATTTAATATTTAATACTGCTTTAAACAAGTGTTTAATAATTTGTTAACTTATAGCAACATAGACTGTAGCTATTCACCATATTTTTGCATGAAATCTTCTAATTCAGTAACCATATTTTTGCTTCCACAAACAAATGGAACTCTTTGGTGCAGTTCTGTAGGTTCTACATCCATAATTCTGGTATATCCGTCAGAAGCATAACCATTAGCTTGTTCTGCTAAAAAAGCCATAGGGTTACATTCGTAAAGTAAACGTAACTTTCCATTCGGATTTCTAGATCCTTTCGGATACATATAAATACCTCCTTTAATCATATTTCTATGAAAGTCTGAGACTAAAGAACCAATATACCTGCTTGTATAAGGTCTATCTCCTTCTTCCTCCTGACAGTATTTTATGTATTTTTTTATACCTAATGGAAAATCCATATAGTTTCCTTCATTGACAGAGTAAATACTCCCATCTTCAGGAAATTCCATATTTGGGTGAGATAAGTAAAAAGAACCAATTGCAGGGTTTAAGGTAAAACCATTGACACCATCTCCTGTTGTGTAAACTAACATAGTAGAAGTACCGTAAACTACATAACCTGCTGCAATTTGCTCACTACCCTTTTGTAAGAAATCCTCTAATTGTACAGGTGTTCCTGTTGGTGTAACCCTTCTGTAAATAGAAAAAATAGTTCCTACAGAAACGTTTACATCTATGTTAGATGAACCATCTAAAGGGTCTATTAAAACCACATATTTGTTTTGATGATTTTCATCAATACTATTAATTGATATAAAACTATCTTCTTCTTCACTTGCAATTCCACAAACAATATTTCTTCTAGTTAATGTCTGTATAAATTTATCATTTGCGTAAACATCTAATTTTTGCTGATCTTCACCTTGAATATTAGTATCTCCAAAAGCACCAATGATATCTACTAATCCTGCTTTATTTACCTCATGATTTACCACTTTTGCAGCTAATCGAATTGAATTTAAAAGGCTACTTAATTCACCAGAACTATATTTAAAAGCATGCTGATTTTCAATTATAAATTCACCAAGAGTTTGTTTTTTTACTGTCATGAGATAGTTAAAGGTTGATTTTTAACAAATATCTAAACTTTTTTGAGTTACTACAAAGTTTTAGATTTTTATTTTTTTGAATGACAATGATTTAAGAATTAGATAAAAAATTACACAGATTGTAGCTTATTGTCAAAATTTTACAAATATTTCTAACGATTATAAAATGATTTATCTTTGACAAAATTTTGACAATATGAGTTTTATCATTAGAAGAGGTTTACAAGAAGACATGCAATCTGTTCATAATTTAATTATGGAATTGGCCATTTTTGAAAAAGAACCAGATGCAGTAGATATTACTGTAGCTGATTTAATAAATGATGGCTTTTCAGAGAAACCAAGATTCAAAATTTTTGTAGCCGAAGAAAATGAAACTATTATTGGTATAGCCCTTTTCTATGAAAGATATTCTACTTGGAAAGGTAAAACTATTCATTTAGAAGATTTAATTGTTACCAAAATCAGACAAAAAATTGGTGCAGGCAAAGCATTATATACAGCTGTTTTAAACTATGCTTATGAAAATGAATTTAATAGAGTTGCTTGGGAAGTTATAGATTGGAACACAAATGCTATTGAGTTTTATAAAAGTACAGGTGCAACTTATTTAAATGATTGGTCTGTAGTACAAATGAATAAAGAAAATTTATCAAAATTTATACAAAACAACTAGTTAGATGAAGATTTTTAAATTTGGTGGTGCTTCTGTAAAAGATGCAAAAAGCGTAAAAAATGTGGCTTCTATCATAAAGAATGAAGGTGCTAAAGATACTTTAGTAGTAGTTTCTGCTATGGGTAAAATGACAAATGCTTTTGAAGATGTTATACATTCGTACTATTACAAAAAAGAAGATTTACCAAACAAACTAAATTATATAGAAGAATTTCATAAAACTATTATGAATTCATTGTTTGATAAAACAGATGAGGTATACAAAGAAGTAGATGTTTTGTTTGGAGAGTTAGGTTGGTTTTTGGCAAGAAACACTTCTCAAAGGTTTAACTATGTGTATGATCAAATTATTTGTTTTGGAGAATTACTGTCGACCAGAATAGTGAGTGCATATTTAGCTAAAATAGGTCAAGAGAATCTATGGTTTGATGTTAGAAACTATATAAAAACAGATAGTAATTATAGAGATGCAAAATTAGATTGGGAGTTAACAGAAGACTTGATCAGTAAAAAGGTAGATACTTCTAAAATAAACGTTACTCAAGGTTTCATTGCTGCAAATGATACAGAAAACACAACTACTTTAGGTAGGGAGGGTTCAGATTACACTGCAGGTATTTTTGCATACTGTTTAAATGCAGAAAGTGTTACAATTTGGAAAGATGTACCAGGAGTTTTAAATGCAGATCCAAGGGTTTTTTCTGACACAACTTTATTAGAAAAAATTTCTTACGAAGAAGCAATAGAAATGGCTTTTTATGGGGCATCTGTAATTCACCCAAAAACATTACAACCTTTAGAACGAAAAGAAATTCCTTTGTTAGTGCGTTCTTTTGTAAATCCTAAAGAAAAGGGAACAACTGTTTCTAAAGGAACCATGTTAGCGCCTTATATACCTTGTTACATTGTTAAGAAAAATCAAATTTTGGTATCTATTTCTGCATTAGATTTCTCTTTTATGGTAGAGAATAACATTAGTTTTATTTTTCAAAAATTACACGATTATCAATTAAAAGTGAATTTAATTCAGAATTCAGCCATTAGTTTCTCTGTTTGTATTGATAATAAGTTCGACAAATTTGATTCGTTTCATAACGAATTAAACAATCAATTTAAAATTGATGTTCAGAAAAATGTAGACCTATATACCATTCGTCATTTTGACGCTACAGCTTTAGAATTGATTGAAAATAATGGAGAATCTTTACTTACTCAGGTTAATAAAGAGACCTCACAAATTGTAATAAAACCTTATTAAATAAAATTCTCATTTCGTTTTTTTTACTAAGTTTGTTACCTAGTAGTAACGTTAAATTATGGGATTAGTAACAGCTAAAGAAATTTCGCAAGTAATTGGTTTACAAAAACTTGGATTTTTTGGAACTTTTATTGGATGGTTACTTATCAAAGTTTTACGTATATCCGCAATCAATAAGATTTACAAAAAGAACAAAGACAAAACCGATTTAGATTTTTTAAATGGTGTTTTAGAAGATTGTAATATTGAATTCCAAATCCCAGAAGAAGATCTAAAAAGAATACCCAAAGATGGTGCTTTTATTACAGTATCTAACCATCCTTTAGGAGGTATAGACGGTGTTTTATTATTAAAACTTTTAATTGAAAAAAGACCAGATTATAAAATTATAGCCAATTTTCTACTACACAGAATAGCTCCTTTAAAACCATATATAATGCCAGTAAATCCTTTTGAGTCAAGAAAGGCTGCAAAATCTAGTGTTGCTGGAATAAAAAGTGCGCTTTCACATTTAAAAGAAGGCAAGCCTTTAGGTATTTTTCCTGCAGGTGAAGTATCTACTTATAAAGACGGAAAATTTAAGGTAGATAAGCCTTGGGAAGATGGAGCGGTTCGTCTAATTAAAAAAGCACAGGTTCCTATAATTCCAATTTATTTCCATGCTAAAAATAGTCGGTTATTTTATTTTTTATCTAAAATTTCAGATACACTAAGAACGGCTAAATTACCTTCTGAAGTTATTTCTCAAGAAGGTAAGGTAATTAAAGTAAGAATCGGAAAACCTATTTCTGTAGCTGATCAGAACAAATACGAAGATGTTACTTCTTTTTATCAGTTTGTGAGGAAAAAAACTTATATGTTAGCTAACCCATTTCAAAAAGCAAGTAAATTATTATCCGCAGAAGCTATAAAAATTAAAAAGCCCATAAAAAAAATTGTAACCGCAAAAAGTAAGGAACTATACATCACAGAAATTAATAAGTTACGAAAAGCGAGTGGAAAGTTATTAGAAAGTAAAAATTACGAAGTGTTTTTTGCAAACGCAAAAGATATTCCTAATTTACTTCATGAAATAGGAAGGTTAAGAGAAATTACGTTTAGAGGAGTAGGTGAGGGTACAAATAAAGCCATCGATTTAGATAAGTATGATAAGTATTATTATCATTTAATACTTTGGGACAGTCAAGAAAAACGTTTAGTAGGTGCTTATAGAATGGGACTTGGAAAAGAAATCTATAAGAATTTTGGTATCAATGGTTTTTATATTCAAACTCTATTTAGAATTGAGCCTGAGCTACATCAAATGATGCAAAATACCATAGAAATGGGTAGAGCTTTTATTATAGATGAATATCAGCAAAAACCCATGCCTTTGTTTTTATTATGGAAAGGTATTGTGCATGTTACTTTGCGTTATCCAGAGTATAAATATCTAATGGGTGGTGTTTCTATTAGCAATCAATTTTCAGATTTTTCAAAATCTTTAATGATTGAGTTTATGAAATCGCATTATTACGATCCTTATATTGCACAGTACATTTATCCAAAAAAAGAGTACAAGGTTAAGTTAAAAGATGGTGATAAAGATTTTGTGTTTGATGCTACAAAAGCAGACATGCAAAAGTTTGATAAAATTATTGATGAAATAGAACCTGGAGCCTTAAGAATTCCTGTATTGATTAAAAAATACGTAAAACAAAATGCACGATTGGTGGCCTTTAATGTAGACCCAAAATTTAATAATGCAGTAGATGGTTTAATGTATATTAAGGTTTCTGATATACCAGAAAGTACTGTAAAACCTGTGATGGAAGAGTTTCAAGCAGAGTTAGAAAAGAAAGTTGCAGAAGTTCAGAAAAAATAAAAAACCCAAGCTTAGTTTGGGTTTTTTTGTGGTTTAATAAATAATCTTATTTATTTTTGTTTTACCAGCAAATCTCTAATCTGTGCTAATAATTCTTCTTGACTCGGACCTTTTGGGGCTTCAGGTTTTGGAGCTTCTTTCTTTTTAGTCGCGTTTACGCCTTTTACAATCATAAATATTACGAAAGCCACAATAATAAAATCGATAAGATTTGTTAAAAATTCACCATATAATACTGCAACTTGGTTTACTGTTTCACCAGCGTCGTTTAGTGTACCTTCTTTAACAATCCATTTTAATTGTTTAAAGTCGGCTTTAAAAATTAGACCAATTAAAGGAGAAACAATTCCTCCAGTAAATGAGGTTACTACTTGTTTAAAAGCAGCCCCCATAACAAAACCTACTGCAATATCTATAAGGTTACCCTTCATTGCAAAATCTTTAAATTCTTTTAGCATTCCCATTTTTTATATATTTAAGGTTGATACGTTGCTAAAGCACTACTTTTTTAACATTTTCTTAACACGTGGAGAGATTGATGTTAAGGTTTCGTAAACGATGGTGTCCGAAACATTTGAGATGTGTTGCAACATTTCTTGATGATTAAAGATAATAACTTCATCACCTTCACTACAATCTATTGCTGAAACATCTACCATTATCATATCCATACAAACATTACCAATAATGTTTGCTTTTTGGTTATGTATAAGTACATACCCTTTTCCATTTCCTAATTTTCTTGATAAACCGTCTGCATGACCTACAGGTATGGTTGCAGATCTACTAGGTGTTTTAGCGACAAATGCTCTGTTGTACCCAACACTTTCCCCTTTTTTTAGGCTATGAATTTGAGAGATAATAGATTTTAAATGGTGTGTATTTTTTAGTTGCTTAGTTTCTTTTAGATCGTTTCCAAAACCATAAAGCCCAAGACCTATTCTTACCATGTCAAACTGTGCGTTTGCATAATTTACAACTCCAGAGGTGTTTAAAATATGTAACAATGGTTTGTAATCTAAGAGTTTTAAGAATTCTTTGGTAATACTAGAAAAACTTTTTAGTTGGCTTTTGCTAAATTCCTTTTCGTTTAAGTCTTCGCTTGCTGCTAGATGAGAGAATAAAGATTGTATTTTTATAGCGTTCGTTTCTTTTAGTTGAGTATTAATATTGGAAATATCTGACTGTTTAAAACCTAGTCTGTTAAGGCCCGTGTTAAATTTTAAATGTATTGGATATTGTTTTAAACCTTTTTTAGAAGCAATGTCTAAAAAGCTGTTTAATATTTTAAAATTATATAAATTAGGTTCTAAATTATAAGCTATAATATCCTTTAAAGAATTTATTTGTGGATGTAGTACTAATATCGGTGTTTTAATGTTAGCTTCTCTTATTGCTATCCCCTCATGTGCATAAGCAACTGCAAAATAGTCTACCTTATTTTTTAAAAACTCAGCAACAAGAACTCCATCACTACCATAACCAAATGCTTTAACAACAGCTAAAATTTTAGTTGCTTCATTTAATTTATTTTTAAAATAATTTAAATTATGCTCTAAAGCTTTGCCATCAATTTCTAAAACACTTACATGATTGTTCATTCTTTAGTCGAATTTACATCAGTACTCTTATTTATATTACTAGAAGAGGTAACTTTTTCTACAAAACTATTTTGTTTTTCTTTAATGGCTTTATAATATGCAGCTCTACTTAAAGGTTCATATTCTTCAGTTTCACCAAGCATAACTAAACTGTCATTTTGTGCTTTTCTAAAACTATAGTTGGCTAAGTTACCTGTATGAGTGCAAACAGCATGTACTTTTGTTACGTATTCTGCAGTTGCCATTAACGATGGCATTGGTCCAAAAGGATTTCCTTTAAAGTCCATATCCAAACCTGCAACAATTACACGAATGCCTCTATTGGCTAAATCGTTACAAACGGATACGATTTCATCATCAAAAAATTGAGCTTCATCAATACCAACTACATCTATATCATTCGCTAATAAACGAATATTTGATGATGCTGGTACAGGTGTAGAACGTATTCTAGAATCGTTATGAGAAACTACTTCATTATCATCATAACGAGTATCTACTGCAGGTTTAAAAATTTCTACACGCTGTTTTGCAAATTGTGCACGTTTTAAGCGCCTAATCAACTCTTCTGTTTTACCAGAAAACATAGAGCCACAAATTACCTCAATCCAACCAAATTGTTCTGTATGATTTACAGTATTTTCAAGAAACATTTTGTAATTTTAAGCGTTATAATTTTTTATACTTTTGTTCTACAAAGAGAATTTACAAAAATATAAATAATTCATAGTTTAAATTAAATATACATCACAACTTATGCACAAAAAATTAGAGAGCGAATTAATAAGTATAGCTCATAGTATCTTAAAGATGAAAAATAAGGAAGATGTGTTTGCTTTAAAAGAGCAGTCTAAACAAATCTATGAAAAACTTACGATGTTAGCCTTTGTAGAGGAGTACATTAATACAACTCCAAATGCAGAAGAGAGTAGAGAAGAACTTCTACAGGCTGTATCTACAGCTTTTGATGATAAAGAAAAAGTATTAGATGATGTTTTAATTAATGAAGAAGTTTCTGGAAAGCCTACCCTTTCTCACGAAAAAGATCATAAAGACAAAGAAGATATAATAGTTGAAGAAAAAGAAGAAGTAGCTATTCTAAATGAGCCCGAAGCTATTGAAGAGGAATCTTATTCTGATGAAAAAGAAGAAGTGCAAGAAATTATAGAGCAACCTTTTGACGATTTAGAAGCGTTGATGTTTGAGACTTTAAATGAAGAAAATCAGTTAGTTCAAGAAGATAAAGAGCTAAACTTAAACGAACAAAAAACCTTGTCTTTAGAAGATGAATTACAGGATACTATCTCTGTAGATGTAATGGCAGATTTATTTGATAATGTTCAACCAAAATCGCTAAATGATAAATTAAATACTAATATTCAAATTGGTTTAAATGACAGAATTGCGTTTGTAAAACACTTGTTTAATAATCAGCAAGAGGATTATAACAGAGTTATTTCTCAGTTAAATACATTTAAAATAGAAAAAGAAGCTAAAGAATTTATTCATACAATGGTTAAACCAGATTATAATTGGACAGATCAAGAAGAATTAGAGGCTCGCTTTTTAGAAATTATAACGCGAAGATTTTCTTAATATAAAAAAATAGACCTCTGAAATCTGTTTTAATTCATACTCATTTTCATAAAAGACGCACTGGAGTTACCAGGAGTATAGAAAATGTATTGCCATTTTTCTCTGATAAATTTGAGACTTATGTGTATGGTTATACTATTTCTGGAAACCATATAACCACCAAAAAACTTAAATCATTTTTATTTTCTAAAAATAAAACAATTGTACATTGTCATAGAAACAATGAAATTTTACGAATGCTTTTTTATAGGTTTTTAGGTGCTAAGTTTACACTTGTGGCTACTAGACATGCAGAATCTAAACCCTCTAGTTTAACTCTGTTTTTACTTAAAAAGGCAGATAAAGTGGTTACTTTAATCAACAGCATGAGCGCTAATCTAGGAATTAAAAACACCTCAGTTGGTCATGGAATTCAGGTTGATAAATTCAAACCAAATACTGTCAAGAAACTGCAGCATATTTCTCAAGATCATATTATTCTAAATGCAGGTAGAGTTCGTAAAGCAAAAGGTCAGTTGGTTTTATTAGAAGCTTTAAAAAACTTAAAGGAATATTCCAATTGGGCTTTGGTAATAGTTGGTAAAGTAGATAAGCCAGCATTTTTAGAGGAATTAAAATCCATTGCCAAAAAACATCAAATAGAAAATCAAGTTTATTTTGTAGACGAAACTAGAGATATTATTTCATATTATCAAGCAGCAAAAATTGTAGTTGCACCTAGTTTTTCAGAAGGCTTTTCTCTAGTTACAGCAGAAGCTATGAGCTGTGAAAATACAGTAATAGCAACTAAAGATGTTGGTGTACATTCAGAATTAATAACTAATGGTAAGAATGGATATTTATTTGAAGCTGGAAATAACAATCAGTTAGAAGAAATTTTAATAAAGTTATTGAAGGACGAAGTTCCTATGACTGGTAAAGCAGCAAGAGAAGAAATTATAAAAAATTGGAGTGCTAAAAAAGAAGCAGAAAGCTTATCAGAATTATATATAAAAACATAAAAAATGAAAAATTTAGTTGGATTATTATTCTTTACATTATTTACAGCGTCAATTATTAATGCTCAGAAAATTGAAATGAATAAAGTTTTTGGAGGTTATGAGTTTAACCAGAATGATAAAACACTTCTTTTAAAAGACATGAAAGTGATTATGAAAGAGAATACTAAAGCATTAGCATTAATTCAGTCTGCAAAAACAAATCAGACTTGGGCTATGCTTTTAGGAACTGCAGGTGGAGCATTAGTTGGTTTTCCTATAGGTACAGCAATTGGTGGTGGAAATCCTGAATGGGCTTTAGCAGGAGCAGGTCTGCATTAATTGTAGCGACAATACCAATTGTAAAAGGGTTTAATAGAAAAACTAAAAAAGCTGTAGATTTGTATAATGAAGGGATAACATCCACTAGTTACCTATTTCAACCTACATTTAATTTAAATATTAATGGCACTAACTTGGGAATTTCAATGAATTTTTAATGAAAACAAAGCTTCCATACTTCTTACTTTTATTGGTTTTATTTTCCGCTTGTAAAACTAGTTATGATGCCTCAGGTTATGAAAAATCTTAAATAACGGATGTTCCAGATTATAATTTAGAAGAGAATTGGGCTGTATTGCCAAATAAATACACTGCAGATTTACTGAGTTTGAATCAAAGGAATCAGATACTTTAAAAGCAGATGTGTTTTATGTTTATCCTACTTTAAATACAGAAAAAGAAGATTTAAGATGGAATGTACCTATAGATGATAAAAAGCAACAAGAAAAAGTATTAAATAGAGCTGTTCTTTATCAAGCTTCAGCTTTTGCAACTTCAGGAAAAGTATATGTGCCTTATTATAGGCAAGCACATTTGCGTTCGTATTCCAATTTAAAAAACGGTGGAGAACAAGCATTGTTATTGGCATATTCAGATGTAAAAAAAGCCTTTGAAATGTATCTTAAAAAGTACAATAAAGGCAGGCCTATAATAATAGCAAGTCATAGTCAAGGTTCTACACATACCAAGTTTTTATTGCGAGATTTTTTCGATGGCCAACCTTTACAAAATAAATTAATTGCAGCTTATGTTGTTGGTACAGTTGCAAAACCAGATCTATTTAAGACCATAAAAGTAATGACAAAGCCCAATGAAACAGGAGGTTTTGTTGGCTGGAATACGTTTAAAAAAGGCTATTATTCAAAAAAAGGAGAAGATTATTTTAAAGGTAGTGTAACTACAAACCCTATAACTTGGAATTTAGACAAAACCACAACTTTGGAGCAATACAAAGGGTTTTTATATTCTAATAATAAAATTTATGATAAAGCTTTAAAAATTGAAGTTACAGATGGTTTAATTTGGAGTACAACCCCAAAATTTCCTGGTAGACTTTTTATGTCTTTTATGAAAAATTATCATGTAGGAGATATTAATTTGTTCTGGAAAGACATTCAGCAAAATGCTGAATTAAGAACAAATACATACCTTAAATTAAAAAGCAATCTGTAACAAAATAATTACTTGTTCGTCTGAAAGGAAAACCAAGTAACATGAAAAAATTAATCACATTCATATTTGCGCTATTTGTTTTAACTTCTTCAGCACAAACATCAACCTTTAGAAAGTTTTATAAAAGTCATAAAGAACACTCTCAATTTTCACTGAACATATCAGCATCAGTGGTGGGTTCATTTTTTAATGATGATGATTCAGATGATGTTGCAGACTTGCTAAAAAAGTCAGGTAACTTTAAATTAATGATTTTTAATGACGAAAATCAAGAAGTATCTAAAGACTTCAAAAAATATATTCGTAGAAATAATTTAAAAACCATGGTTCGTGTAAAAGGCGATGACAGTAAAGCTGAATTTTACACATTAGAAAAGAATAACTTAATTAAAGAGATCATTTTAAAAGCAAATAGTGATGATGACAGCTTAGTACTATTAGGTTTAAAAACAAGCATGACCAAAGAAGAGCTTGCGAAGCTACTTTCCAATTCATACAAAATATAAAACCAAGAGAGAAAGTGTTAATTCACTTTCTCTTTTACTTTTTCTACTTCTTTTTTACTGTTGCCAATAAAAATTTCACCTTCAATAATAAAAACAGGTCTTTTCAGAAACGTATATTCCTCTAAAAGATATTTTTTAAAATCAGCTTCAGACAACGATTTATCCTTTAAACCTAAAGATTTATATAATCGTGCACGTTTATTAAACAAGGCCTCATAACTGTTAGAAAGTGCATACATTTCTTGTAGCTGAGTTTCATTTACAGGGTTTGTTTTTATTTCTTGTTGTTCAAAACCATCTAAATTCACTTCCTTTAAGATACGTTTACAAGTATCACAAGTTTTCAAAAAATAAACTTTCTTCATTTTATATCAATTATATTTACAGTATCAAAATTAAGTATAAAAATGAAAATTCAATTTGATATTTTAAGAAAATCTAGAGATTTAATACTAAAAGAAATCGAGGATTTATCTTTAGAAGAACTCCACAAAATTCCTGATGGTTTTAAGAATAACATTGCTTGGAATGTAGCACATATAGTGGTTACACAACAGTTGTTACATTATGGTTTATCTGGTTTAAATCTTTTATGTCCAGATGATTTAGTAGAAACACATAGAAAAGGAACAGTACCAACAAAAACATTTACAGAAGAAGAGTTTAATGAGGTAAAAGAACTTTTAATGGGTTTACCAGACACTTTAGAAGAAGATTTTGAAGCTGGTATTTTCGATAACTACAAAGAATATCCAACAAGCACAGGCTTTGTACTTTCTTCAATACATAATGCCATTCCTTTTAATAATTTTCATGAAGGTATACATTATGGAATTATTAGATCTATAAAGAAGTTTCTTTAAGTTTAGAAGCTATTTCCAGATTTCACTACTCGTTTTTTTGAGTTGCTGATAAAAATCAGTAACTCAAAAAAGGGTAAATAAGTCGTTCAATCTGGGCTAAGCCTATTTAGAAAAATCTCGCTTTTTGTATTTTTAAGTCTATTAAAACATGAAATTCAATACCAAAACAATTCACGGAGGTCAAAAGCACGAAGAAATAACAGGTTCAGTAATGCCACCTGTTTTTTTAACATCCACCTTTGCACAATCTAGCCCTGGGCAACACAAAGGTTATGCATATGCAAGAGGTACAAACCCTACAAGAACTGCTTTAGAAGCTAATTTTGCAGCACTAGAAAATGGCACACATGCATTTGCATTTGCATCTGGAATGGCTGCTATAGATGCAGTTTTAAGATTGTTAAAACCAGGAGATGAGGTAATTGCAGGAGATGATTTGTATGGAGGAACTTACAGAATGTTTACACAACTATTTCGAAAATATGGTTTAGAGTTTTCTTTTGTAAATATGGATGAGTCTGCTAATGTAATTCATGCAATTACCCCAAAAACAAAATTGGTTTGGATAGAAACCCCTACCAATCCCTTAATGAAAATTGTAGACATTCATAAAATAGCAACGAATGTAAAAGAAGAAAATTCAGAAATTTTAATAGCTGTAGATAATACATTTGCAACACCATATTTACAAAAGCCATTAGATTTAGGCGCAGATATTGTAATGCATTCTGCTACCAAATATTTGGGTGGTCATTCAGATTTAGTAATGGGTGCTTTAATGGTAAAAGAAGAAACATTGGCTAAAGAAATTCATTTTATACAATTTGCAGCAGGTGCAATTGCTGGGCCTATGGATTCTTTTCTGGCTTTAAGAGGTGTAAAAACCTTACATGTTAGAATGCAAAGACATTGTGAAAACGGATTACAAGTAGCTCAGTTTTTAGAAATACATTCTAAAGTTGGTAAAGTATATTATCCAGGTTTACAATCTCATGAAGGCTACGAAGTTGCCAAAAAGCAAATGTCAGCTTTTGGTGGTATGGTTTCTTTTAAGTTAAAAGATGAAAGTAAAAAAGCAACTTTTACATTTTTAGAAAATACAAAATTATTTACCTTGGCAGAATCTTTAGGAGGTGTAGAAAGTTTGGTAAATCATCCTGTAACCATGTCTCATGGTTCTATACCAGAAGAGGAACGTTTAAAAATTGGTATTACAGAATCTTTAATACGTTTAAGTGTTGGTATTGAAGCTATAGAAGATTTACTTGCTGACTTAGAACACGCGTTAAATGCCTAAAAATATTAACAAGCTTTTTTAATGGTTATTAAAATTGGGAGAAAATTTTCTTTTATTATTAGAAACGTAACCTTTTTTCATTTGAAAATAAATTATAGACCCAATTATAGGTGTAATTAGAACCATAAATAAGAATAAACCTTTATATTTTGGTTCTTTGAAATTACTTCTATTAATATCTATAATGGCCCAAAACCATAGTATTATAGATAAGAAACCTAAAATAAGTATTGGTATAGACCACGTAAGCATCATATTTTTTATATTTATGTAATTTACAAAATTAATTAATAGTGAATATTTCCTCTATAAAATAATTTGCTCTAAGTGCGAAATTGTTAATGGTTTCATTATATAAAATTACTTCTGGTTGCTGTTTTTTTAGGTAGTTTCCTGTGTCCCATTTATTATTTCCATTTTCATCTATAATAGCTCTAATTGTGTATTTAATAGGTTCCAATAAATCAAAAACTAACTGAGCAGAAGAATTAATAAAACGCCTTTCTACAATTTCATCTTGATTTTGGCCAGATAATAATTCTATGATTACGTTTTTAGAATTAGAATTATTCACATTTAACGTTATTCGTCCATAATCTTCTAGCTCTTTGGTAACAAAATAATAAGTTAAACTATCATTGGCTACTTCATAAATGTCTGTAAACGCTTTTGGTAAAAAGCTAAATTTATATTTGTCTTTTGGTTTTTTGTCAAAAACAAAGACAATTTTGTTTTCTTTTATAGATGGAATAATATTATATTTTACAGCTAAAGTGTCTTTATCAAATAAATTAATTTTGGTACTATCTATAGTAACAATAGGTGTATTACTTTTTATATAAAAAGTATCTCTTAAATTTAAAATACTTCTTATGGACGATTCGATAACCAAAGAATCTATATTTTTCTTTCGTAATCGAACAGTAATGGTATCTAAAATATCATTGTTTGCAATTATAAAGTTTAAAGAGTCTCTTTCTATTGGAGTATACCAATAATTCAAAGTATCTTTTTTAGTATCAAATTTTGCGATACTTTTAAAATCTTCTGGTACATCAGAAAGTAAGTTAATTTGCATGTCTTTTGCATCACCATAAAAACCAAATTCAATTTTACCTTTTGTAGTTTCTTTTCCTCTTGCAAATTCATAAGGTTGTTCTTCATTAAATAACACTATAGAATTTGGAATTATACTATCTCTAGGCAGTTGAATAAAATCTTTATAAAAACCAATTTTATCCGTTTTTGGGTTAAAAATGTAGTCGTTTAAAGGCTCTTTTAAAGCCAATAATAAGTAGTTTCCTTTTCTTAGATTGGTGAAATTGTAATTAGTGGTATCTAAGGTATTTGTAACATAATCAGGTTTCCTTTTGTAGACAATAGAATCATTAAATATGCTGTCTATTCTATACATTAAAACGTTTACACTTCTAGGGGTATCAATAAGTTTTGCATCTTTAACAGTACCAAAAGTGGTTAAAGAATCTATATAGGTACCAGTAGAAAAAACATATTTAAAGTTTTCTAGCTGGTTACCTTCATTGTTATCTTCTACAGCATTTCCAAAATTAAAAATATAAGTAGTATTTGTTTTTAGAGTATCTATTATTTCAATATTTACAAACTTGCTAGGCGTGCCTTGTGGAGTAATTAAAGGAGGGTTTTTCATGGGTGGAGAAACCACTAACTGTTTGTTTAGATTTTTGAGTACAATAAACTCATCAAAGTTTATTTTAATTTCTTTTTTATTAAAATTTATGCTTTCATAAGGTGGGTTTGCAGTTACAAATAAGGGTGCATTTTCATCTTTAGGACCACCATCTGGCCTGCCTGTTTTAGCACAACTAAACAGTAAGCTTACTAGTGTTATTAATAAAAATAATTTGTAATATTTTTTCACAAAAAACGAATTTTACACAAAATAACAATTAATTTTTGAAATAAAAACCATAAATGTTACTCAGTATATCCCATTGTTAAAATACTAATTGTTGTACCCTTATATTTTTGTAATTCATTTGCACAGGCTTCCAAAGTAGCACCAGTAGTTATTACATCGTCTATAAGTAAAATATGTTTGCCTTTAAATTTATCACCTTCTTTTATTTGAAATTTAGTATCTAAATTTTTAAATCGTTCAAACCGCGCTTTTAGCGTTTGCGTTTTTGTAGATGAAGTTCTTATTAATTGATTTTCTATGAACGGTTTATTCAAAAAGAAAGACAATCTTTCTCCAAATTTTGTTACTTGATTGTAGCCTCTTAATTTTTGTTTTTTTGGATGTAATGGAACAGGGACAATACAGTCTATTTCGTCAAATTCTTTGTTTTCTCTTAACATAGCTCCTAGCCAATTGCCAAAAAAAGTGCCTACTTCTTGATTGTTTTTATATTTTAAGTCTTGTATTAATTTTTAGCACTACCTTCTTTACG
>Ga0209136_1000245_pt1 | contig 40161 bp, 42 predicted proteins | sample SaaInl0LU_22_DNA_FD_184640 | JGI IMG/M metagenome (GOLD analysis project Ga0209136, IMG submission 184640) | Marine microbial communities from expanding oxygen minimum zones in the Saanich Inlet - ESP_90LU_22_DNA (SPAdes) (version 2) | ecosystem: Environmental > Aquatic > Marine > Intertidal... | reverse complement strand
TTATTGATTGTTTTTCTGATGGTAACTAAATTAGTTAGTAGGTTTTCTAAGTTGTCTAAATGCAACATATTAGCACCATCTGACTTTGCGTTTGCAGGATCAAAATGTGTTTCTATAAATAAACCATCTACATTATTTACAACACCAGCTCTAGCAATGGTTTCTATCATTTCTGGCCTACCGCCAGTAACACCAGCAGTTTGGTTAGGTTGTTGTAAAGAGTGTGTAACGTCTAAAACAGTAGGTGCAAAATCGCGCATTTCTGGTATTCCTCTAAAATCTACAATCATGTCTTGATACCCAAACATAGTACCTCTATCTGTAATCCATGCTTTATTAGAACCAGCATCTTTTACTTTTTGTACTGCGTGTTTCATGGCAGCAGGGCTCATAAACTGCCCTTTTTTTAAGTTGACAACTTTGCCTGTTTTTGCAGCGGCCACAACCAAATCTGTTTGTCGAACCAAAAATGCTGGAATTTGCAACACATCTACATACTGTGCTGCTTTTGCAGCGTCTGAAACTTCATGAATATCTGTAACAGTAGGTACGTTAAAAGTTTCGGAAACTTTACGTAAAATTTTCAATGCTTTTTCGTCTCCAATACCTGTAAAGCTATCTATTCTACTTCTGTTGGCTTTTTTAAAACTTCCTTTAAAAATATAAGGAATTTCTAATTTATCTGTAATAGAGATTACTTTTTCTGCAATTCTTAAAGCCATTTCTTCGCCTTCGATAGCACAAGGGCCTGCTAACAAGAAAAAGTTATTAGAGGTGGTGTGTTTTATGTTTGGTATTTCTGATAAAATCATCTGTAAAATTTTTATCAAAAATACATAAAAATATATGTTTTTAGCTTTGTTTTTTTTGAAGTTATAATGAAGTAATGATGACTGTTTAAAATCTATTCTTCTTTTAGAGTCTTATTTTAATTCGCTATATTTATCACTTAAATTTTCATCAGATTATGACCAAATTAGTTAAAAGTATTGTATTTGTTTTCGTATTTATTTTTAATATGTATAGTTGTAAAGTTGTGCAAACAGCTAAAGTTGGTATAGATGGTAAACCTATAGTAAATAGTAGCACTAAAAGTAAAGCTGTAAAGGCTTTTTTTATAGACTCCACACTTGTAAAAAAGCATTTATACACGTTGGCTTCTGATGAAATGGAAGGAAGAAAAGCAGGTACAGAAGGTATTGAAAAAGCGGCAAAATATATAGAAAATGAGTTTGAAAAACTAGATTTAAAAACCTTTGGAAATTTACAATCTTACAGACAAACTTTTGATTTTGAAAATAGAAGAACCAAAGAAAATATTACATCAAGTAATATTATTGGGGTTTTAGAAGGGAAAAGTAAAAAAGACGAATATGTGATAGTTTCTGCACATTATGACCATTTAGGGAAGAAAAAGCGTGGAGAAGGAGATTTGATTTATAATGGAGCCAATGATGATGCTTCTGGTGTAGCCGCTGTTTTGGTACTGGCAAAATATTTTAAAGAAATGGGTAATGAAAGAACTATTGTTTTTGCTGCTTTTACTGCAGAAGAAATGGGCTTAATTGGATCTACACATTTTGGTAAAGGGATAGATGCTAGCAAATTTGTGGCTGGCATTAATTTAGAAATGATTGGTAAAGTACCAAGTTTTGGGCCCAATACTGCCTGGTTAACAGGTTTTGAAAGAAGCGATTTTGGTAAAATTATTCAGAAGAATTTAGAAGGTACAGGTTATCAGCTATTTCCAGATCCTTATAAAAAATACAATTTATTTTTTAGGTCAGACAATGCTTCTTTAGCAAGATTGGGTGTGCCTTCCCATACATTTTCTACAACCCCTATTGATGTGGATCCAGATTATCATAAACTTACAGACGAAGCAGAAACCTTAAACATGACTGTAATTACACAAACTATACAAGCTGTTGCAAAGGGAACAACAAGTATTATAAACGGAAAAGATACCCCTAAAAGTGTCGTAATAAAAGAATAAAAATAATTATATAATTAAACGACGACTGCTTTTTTAATTGTCTTTTAAATTTTTCTTTTCTGGTGTAGTTAAAGATGATAAAAAAGACATCAATTTCTCAAAGTATATTTTTTTGATTTCTAAGTTTTTTTTGATATTAAAATAAACGAAAATATATGAAAAATCACTTTCAAAATTGGAGTAGGCCGCAGAGGTATAAATGGTGTTTTTGGTATTTCTGAGGCTATGCGAATTGAATTTGTTTTTTAAATACTAAACCCATCCATACCATATGGTTGCTTTAAAATCCCTAAAATCAATTCTCAAACCTAAAGCATTATTAGTGTATTATAATCACTTAGTATTTTTAATAGTAAAATAAACTTTTAGTTCAGTTTAGTGCTAAATATAATTAATATTATAGAGAGCTTTTGTATTTTTACTTTTTAAAAATCTTTACATGCAAATTCATTTTATAGCTATTGGCGGAAGCGCAATGCATAATCTTGCCATCGCTTTACACCAAAAAGGATACCAAGTTACAGGAAGTGATGATACTATACACGATCCCTCTAAATCTAGGTTAGAAAAATATGGTTTATTACCTGACGAATTTGGTTGGTTTCCAGAAAAAATAACCCATAATCTAGATGTTGTTATTTTAGGGATGCATGCAAAACAAGATAATGTAGAACTTTTAAAAGCCCAAGAATTAGGTTTAAAAATTTATTCTTATCCAGAATTTTTGTACGAACAATCTAAAGATAAAACTAGAGTTGTAATTGGTGGTTCTCATGGTAAAACAACCATTACTTCTATGATTTTACATGTTTTAAATTATCATGAAAAAGAAGTAGATTACATGGTTGGTGCTCAATTAGAAGGTTTTGAAACGATGGTGCACTTAACAAAAGATAACGAATTTATTGTTTTAGAAGGTGATGAATACTTAAGTTCACCAATAGATATGCGTCCTAAATTTCATTTATATAAACCAAATATAGCTTTGTTAAGTGGTATAGCTTGGGATCATATTAACGTTTTTCCAACCTTTGATAATTATACTGAACAGTTTCGAATATTTACAGAATCTATGGTAAATGGTGGGAGTATGGTTTATAACGAAGAAGATGTAATTGTGAAAGAGGTAGTAGAATCATCAACCAATCATATTAAAAAATACCCATACCAAACACCAGCACATTTTATAGAAGACGGAATCACCTTTTTAGAAACCGAAGAAGGTGACTTACCTTTAGAGATTTTTGGAAATCATAATTTACAAAACTTAGCTGGGGCTAAATGGATTTGTCAGCACATGGGAATTGATGAAGATGATTTTTACGAAGCAATAGCTAGTTTTAAAGGAGCAAGTAAGCGTCTAGAGAAAATTGCTGAAAATTCATCAACAGTTATTTTTAAAGATTTTGCGCATTCTCCAAGTAAAGTGGCAGCTACTACAAAAGCTGTAAAAGAACAATATAGCAGCAGAACTGTAGTTGCTTGTTTAGAATTGCATACCTATTCTAGTTTAAATGCAGCGTTCTTAGCAGAGTATAAAGGTGCTTTAGAATTTGCAGATAAAGCAGTTGTATTTTACGCTCCTCACGCATTAAAAATTAAGCAATTAGAAGAAGTTACAAAAGAGCAAATAGCTACAGCTTTTAAAAGAGATGATTTAATAATTTATACGAATCCTAAAGAATTTAAAACATTTATATTCAATTTAGAATTAGAAAATAAAGCAATTTTACTGATGAGTTCTGGGAACTATGGCGGTTTAGATTTTGAAGAAGTTAAGAGTTTGATTTAGTTTTTTTAGACTGAATTGAATCAGTTTTTATCTATGTTATTTTTAAATATTTTAGAAACAGTATCAATCATTTTTGTATTGTTTGAATAGGTAATTTGATAGCAGTTTATTTGATGAAACCAGTCTAAAAACTTCTGAGCATTTTCTTTTAAAGGAGATAGCCAAGAGTCTGGAACCAGTTCTTGAAAAGCTTCTATTTTTGAAATTTGACGAACTTGTAAGTCACTTTCTTTTTCATATTTTATAAAAACCAAGTCGTTACATGGTAAATGACTGTAAAAATCTGTATTGTTAGGTTTTAAATAACGTACAATTTTATTAAATCTTTTAAAATGATATTCTGCAGAATTTTGTAATTCAGGGTAGAGTGGAAGTAACGTTTCTACACTATTCTTTTTAATAGAAATAGCTGCAGGAAAACTGTATACATGAATATTTTTATTAGCTATTGGCACAAAATCATCAGCTAAACAAGTAAAACCATTGGCTTGTAATAATGCCAAAGAAGTGCTTTTGCCATTACCAGAATCTCCTAAAAATAAAATAGTTTTTTCTGTATTAGAAACTGCAGATGCATGAAAAACACCCATCCATTCATGTTCTTCTTTTTGATGAATTTTCTGAATTAATTCCATAGAAAATTTCCCTTGAAAATAATGAATATCTTTATTGCTCCAAGCACCAATAAAATTTTTATCTACGTAGAAAAAAACATATTTATTATTTAAAAAAACCAAAAATTCATGAGTTATATTTTCAGAGTTTTCTATTTCTAAATGTGCAAATTTCGGGTGCACCAAATACAACTCATATTCAGATGAAAAAGCGACTTTAAATACGAGATTATTTATTTTATAAAACTTGGTAAATTCAAAGTAGGTTGGTTTTTCTATATCCCTGTAATCATTTAAAAAATTTGATTTTTTTGTTGATTTAGAAGCGTAAATCTTTTTTTCTAAATCTAGAATAAAATCGATTGTTTTGTCTAAAGGAACATTTAATTTTTTAGAAAGTGCCTTTGCTATTTCTTCAACAGAAACACCTTTACTTAATCTTTTTAAAATATCTGCAGTTGTGTTTTCTAAAACTAGATATTTGTTACTGTTTTCAAACCACGTAATTGTTTTGTCTTCTAGTGGTTTATATAAAAAAGAAGTGTTGTTTTTCATAAAACAATAAATGTAGTTATTTTTATAGTTATATAAAACAAAAACGTCTCGAAAATATTCGAGACGTTTTTAAAATAATTTAGTTTTAGTTTAAAACCCTGTTCCAGGAGCTTCTGGGCTTTGAGCCTGTGCTTCTTGTGGATTTAAAATCAGATAAGTTCCTAATGCTGTTAAAGAAACATATTTACTGTAATTACCTATTTTTTTTATAGCTTCTTTACGAGAAATAGTATCGTTATTTTGTTCTTTGTTGTTCATATTTTGCCATTGTTTAATTCGTGTAAGTTAGTCTATCATTATTTTGGTTGATAGTTGCCCCTCTTTTGTATATAATTTTACAACATAAACACCAGTAGACATATTAGGTAGTGCAACTTCAAAAGAGTTTGTAGTTTGCAAGTTTTTATTTAAAATTTGTTTACCTAAAATGTTATATATAGCTATAGAAGCATTACTAGTTTCTAAACCGTTTATTTTTAAAGTTTGATTGTTAACTTTATAAATACTTGCTGTAGTTAATATATTTGAATTTACAGATAACGTCTTTTGAGAAGTATGTAGAAAAAACCTACCAGAACCATCTTGTTTTTCATTTAAAACGACTGTATAATTAGCCTCATTTAAATTTGTAAACTTACCTGTTGCTCTATCTTCTAATTGAACTTTTAAACCATTTGGTAAATTATTAACTTCAGCAGAAAAAGCAATCTCTGAATTCGCTACTGAAATTAGTCCAATAGGAATTACCATGTTTTCATAATCTGTATTTGGTAAAGATTGTACTTGGTATTTATTCCCAGTATTATCGTTTAACAGATTGGAGTAAATTGCAAAATTATGAGAAACTCCTCCAAACAATTTACCATCAAAACCATTATCAAAACCTTTTGTAGTTCCATCTACATAATAAATTTTGGCATATCTATTACTAATGCCATCATTTACGTTTAGATAGATTGAAGATGTTATATTACTTGATTTTTGAAATGTTTCAGTACTATTATGATCTGTGCCACTAATATCGAAACTTATATTATCTGAACTCGTTGCAGCAGTTCCTGCTTCTATAAAGAATCCTTGTCCTGGTGCAATTTCAAAATTAGTATCTTCTGTAATACCTGACATTTTTGCATCATAAGAGCTTCCATTCCAAAACCAAACTGTTCCACCAATAAGATTAGCTGTATTGTTACTTGTAAAAAAACTTCCTAAATTTAAAAATGATGTGAAAGGATTACCTACCAAATTGTAATTATTAGGATTGGATGCTCCATAAGTAATAGTTGTAGTTTGTGTAGAAGTGTAAATTCCTGTTCCCGTAAAAGAGATTAGACCACTTCCAGATCTTATAATTCCATATCCTTTACCTTTACCAAAAGTTCCATTGTTACTATCGTCTGTTTGTAAATATCTCCAATGACCAGTTGCTGTATCTGAACCTCCATTATCTGTGTCTATATCAGAAGATGTATTATCATACCAACTCAAACCAATATTATCTGTATCTAGGCTGCTTGTAGGAATAGAGTTGGATGTTGCCCAATTTGCATCATAAGTTTCCCCAACAATAGGTGATGATATTAAATACCATTGAGAGCCATTAGATAAATTTCTATTGAAAGTAGCTGAACTTACGGTAAAAGTATTTGTAGCTTTCAAAGTTGCTCCTGATGCTATATTTAAGGAGTTAATAGTTACAGCAGTACTTACGGTTGGGTAATTGCTTAATCCGGACTCTATAAAAACATCTGCATCAGAGGAAGGAATAACTCCTGTATCCCAGTTTGTTGCAGTTGTCCAATTATTATCAGTAGTTCCTTTCCATCTTGGTGCGCCAATCCAAGCTCCAGGATCAAAATTACCAGGAGCATCTTGTGGGTCAATTATATGGTTAGTACATCCACTAACAGAACTATCTGCCCAAACATACCAGTCAGCTTCGCTCCAAGTAGATTTTGGTGTTTTAGCAGACGCTATTCTTTCTGCTCGACCATCTTCGAATTCATGACATGTTCCTGTACCATCTTCACCAACAACTCCAAAAATATCAAAAACACCATTGGAATCTACTAATGCTAATTGATCATCTCCATTACTGTCAGCCCAAACACCAGAAGTAGTTTGATTTGGATCAAAACCGTAGATACCTTCAAATGTACTTTTTCCCACAAGATAAAATCCTTTTCCAGAGATAGTGCCAGATAATGTTAAGTCTGTAAATGTTGTGTTTCCATTTGTATACCTTCTCAGTTTTATGTTTGAAGATGATAGATCTATATCAGAATCTCCAGTATTGTATATTTCAACAAAGTTACCCTGTCTACCACTACTTGTGTCATTATTTGGGTCTGCAACTTCAGTGATAATTAACGTAGGAACGGGAGGTGTTTCATCATCAGTTACAGTTATTGTATGTTGTGCTGTACTTATAAAAATACTAGTTGCTGTTGTTTCTACAATATCAATAATAATAGTTTCTTCATCAAATCCAGCATCAGGATTTATATCTATAGAAATATTTTGTGTGCCATCACCAGTAAAGCTTAAAGAACTAGTGTTTAATGTATAATCAGACATTTCTGATGTGCTACTGCTATTTATTGAAACACTTAAATCTACATTGACAGAGTGATTGATTAAAGTAACTGGTATTAATACATTAAAAGTAGTATTTGTTTCGTTTTGTGTACTTGAAGCGTTGTCAAAACCAACTTCAGGACTACCTGCTGACCCTGAGGCTACTAATTCTAAATTTCGTAACCTTACCCCTCTACCTGATGTTGAAGTGTTAGAGATACGAATTACAACTTGAGAGGTTAGTGTACCAGTTAATGTTATTGGTCCTCCAGTAATGTAGGAGCTACTTGATGGAGTTGCTGTTGTAGCTGATTGTGTGTATGAAACTCCATTATCATAAGAAATTTCTATCAATACGGAATTTGCAGTTCCACTTCCAAAAGTAGCAACGTCGATTCTAAATTCTGCAGTAGTATAAGAAGATAAATCGTAGGTTGTTGTTATGATATTTTCACCGGCTGTAGCATCAACCAACCAATAGGATGTCCGATCAATATCATTAGCTGCATTAGTATTTTAAAAGTCCAATCAGTAGGAGCAGCTCCTCCACCAGCCTCACTAAATAGTGTAGTTTGCCCAAAGCTTAAACTTGTTCCCGCAAAAATGAAAAGCCCAATTAAAGCAATTTTTAAATTTTTTTTTTGTTTCATATTTAATTTATTTTTGAATGTTAAAAATACAAATAAATATAAAAAATAAAAACTCAAAACCCTTATTAGCAATAAGATAATACTGGGTTTACTTCACCTTAGCAAAAAATAATTTGATAAAAAAGAGTGGTGTTTTTTAAAATATTTCTTTTGTTAAAGAAAGAATTTTTTTAAAAAGAAAAATAACTTCATTTTTTTATTCTCAGAATGTAAATTTTAATATATACAATCAACAAGATTATCAAAACGGATACATTTATTTCCATACAAATACTAGTGTCCTTTTTTATCTTGTAGAAATTAAAGTAGTAAAAGTCATTTAACTAAAATAGTAAAAAATTAGTATTAAAGGTGAGATACTTAATTCTTCCGCCAGAAAAACGGAGTAAATAAAATCAATACAGTAAATAATTCTAACCTACCAATTAACATCAAAAAAGAACAAAACCATTTTGCAGCCGAAGTTAGGTGATTAAAATTATCAACAGGACTAACAGAGCCAATTGCTGGCCCAATATTACCCAAAGAGGATGCTGCGGCACCTAATGCAGACATAAAATCTAATCCAAATAATGTTAAAGCCACAGATGACATTATAAAAATTAGCATATAAATTATAAAGAAAGATAAAATATTAAAAACAATATTTTTATGCACGGTTTGGCCATCATACCTAACAGGAATTATTGCATTTGGGTGTAAGGCTTTTTTAAATTCTAAAAAACTGTTTTTTAACATCACAATGTGCCTCACCACTTTAACACCACCACTTGTAGAACCAGCAGAACCGCCTGTAAAAAATAAGGCAAAGAAAATACCTGTTGCAAAGAAATTCCACATGGTAAAATCTGCAGACACAAAACCAGTTGTTGTTACCACTGATGTAACCATAAATAAAGAATGTCTTATTGCACTCTCTGTTTCTCCTAAAACTTTAGGATGTGCCAAGGTACTTTCTAAATTTGGGTCTTGAAAAAAGATGATAATGGTTGCAATAATGGCAGAGACACTTAAAATTCCAAATAAATAATATTTAAACTCTTCACTTTTAAATACTTTTTGAATTTTCCCTTTTAAGGCAAAATAAGTAAGTACAAAGTTGGTGCCTGCAACAAACATAAAAGTTATAATAATGTATTGTATTAAGGGTTTACCATTATAAAAAGCAATGCTATCTCCTTTTGTAGAAAAACCACCTGTACTCATGGTTGCCATTGCATGATTAATGGCGTCAAACCAAGTCATACCTGCAAATTTTAGCAATAAAAACTCTAAAAGCGTTAATAAAACGTATATTAAATATAGTCTTTTGGCTGTATCTGTAATTCTAGGATGTAATTTATCTGCTGATGGTCCAGGTGCTTCTGCCATAAACAGCTGCATACCACCAATACCTAAAAGAGGTAAAATAGCAATGGTTAATACAATAATTCCCATTCCACCAATCCAATGCGTTGCACTTCGCCAAAATAAAATTCCTTTTGGCATATTGTCTATGTTAGTTAAAATAGACGAACCTGTGGTAGAATAGCCAGAAATAGTTTCAAAAAATGCATTTGTAACACTAGGTATTGCTCCAGAAAGTAAATAAGGTAACATCCCTGTAAAAGAAAGGATTAACCAACCCAATGTTACAATTAAATACCCTTCTTTTTTCTGAATATTTGTATTTGTGGGTTTGTTTGCAAAGTATAAAATCACACCAATAAAAACGGTGATAATTCCAGCATTTAAAATCCCCCATTTTTCGGGTTCATCATTAAAAATACTAAAAGGAACAGCTAAAAACATAAACAAACCATTTAAAATAGCTGTTATGCCTAAAAACCTGTAGATTATTTTTGTGTTTAAAGTACCCATTTTATCTAAATAGACTTTCTACAGTTTCTATAGCTTCTGGTAAGCAGAACACAATTACTTTATCTCCACTTTGTATTTGCATACCCCCAAAAGACATTAACGGTTTTCCATTTCTAATAATACCTCCAAAGACAGCTTCTCTAGGAACATTTAAATCTCTAATTGGTTTTTTAGTAACTTTTGCGTTAGGTCTTACTTCAAATTCAAATACTTCTGCGTCTATATTGTGTAGGTTTGCTAATGCTAGTATTTCTCCTTTTCTAATGTGTCTAAAAATATTACTTGCAGCAATTAGTTTTTTGTTGATAAGAGATTCTATACCAATCGTTTGAGAAATATCAATATAGTCCATATTTTCTACAAGTGCAATGGTTTTTTTTACTCCTTTAGATTTTGCTACCAAACAAGACATAATATTGGTTTCTGAGTTGTTGGTAACTGCAATAAATGCATCGGTTTCTCTAATATTTTCCTCTTCTAAAAGTTCAAGGTTTCTTCCATCTCCATTAATAACTAATACATTGTCTAAACTTTCTGCTAAATTTTCTGCTTTCTCTTTATTTTTTTCTATTAATTTAACTTTAAAATTATCTTCACAGAGATTTCTAGCAGTTTTTTCGCCAATACTACTACCCCCTAATATAATTACATTTTTAATGTTAAACTGTTTTTTTCCTATGATGGGATACAAATCCTTCATACTATAATTGGGAACAGAAAAATACACTTGGTCATTTAATTGATAAGCAACATCACCTCTAGGAATAATGGTTTGTGCAACATTATCTCTTTTGATAGCAATGGTTATAAAATCTATATTTTTAAACTTTTGTTTCGCTTCTTTAACCGTCAAATCTACTAAAGGAGATTTGTAGGTTAAAGAAGTACCCATTACATTAAAAGTACCGCTTTCAAAAGTAACAGTATCGTTAAATGAAGATTGATTTAACAACATTTTTATTTCATTTGCGGCCAACTCTTGTGGAGAAATCATAAAGTCTAAACCAAACTTTTTAAAGTCTACTTCGCACTCATTTAAAAACTCTGGATTGTCTATTCTTGCTATTGTTTTTTTTGCTCCTAGAGCTTTACCAATAACAGAGATTGTAAAATTGGTGTTTTGACTTTCTGTAACAGCAATTAAAAGATCAGCAGAATCTACACCAAGCTCTTTTAATAGTTTGATAGATGTGGCATCTCCTTTTCTGGTAATTACATCTAAATGATTATTGATATAATTTAGTTTTTCGCCATCAAAATCTATTATGTAAGTATCTTGAGACTCGTAAGAAAGCAGTTTTGCTAAATGGAAACCTACATCTCCAGCACCAGCAATAATAATCTTCATATTTCAAATATAGAATATTAACCGCAAAGATATAAAGAGTTTAGGTGCAAATGCAAATAATTGAGTTTTTTCCCTTTTTTGTAAATAAATATAACATTTTTCTATTTTGTATATTTATAAAAAAAATAGGCGAATGGATAAGTTAACAATCAAATCTTGGGCTTTAGACGATAGACCTAGAGAAAAGTTATTAGCAAAAGGAAAAGCAGTATTGTCTAATGCAGAATTAATAGCAATTTTAATTGGTTCAGGTAATAGAAATGAAAGTGCAGTGGCATTGTCTAAACGTATTTTAAGTGCTGTAAATGGTAATATTTACGAGCTTGCAAAACTATCTGTAGAAAAATTAACCGAGTTTAATGGTATTGGAGAGGCAAAAGCCATTACAATTATTACTGCATTAGAATTAGGGAAAAGAAGGCAGCTAGAAGTAGCCTTAGAAAAACCTAAAATTGTTAGTAGTAAAAATGTAGCAAACTTAATGCAACCCATAATTGGCGATTTAGACCACGAAGAATTTTGGGTTCTTTTTTTAAGTAACTCTAATAAAGTTTTAGCAAAAAGTCAAGTTAGTAAAGGAGGGTTAACAGCTACAGTTGTAGATATTAGACTGTTGTTTAAGAGAGCTTTAGAGTTGGTGTCTGTAGCCATTATTGTTTGTCATAATCATCCTTCAGGAAAATTACAGCCCAGTGTTGCAGATAAAAATTTAACCGAAAAAATGAAACAAGCTGGCAATACTTTAGATATTAAACTACTAGACCATTTAATAATTACAGAAAAAGCGTATTTTAGCTTTGCAGATGAAGGCTTGTTGTAGTTTTAAGTTGCATTGATTAGTGAAAAAAACACTGTAAACTACTGCTAAACGCTGTAATGTAAAAAATAATGATTGTAGTATATACACATAAAATAACACCCAGAGTTCGTTATATATTTAAACATATTTTAACTAGAACTTTACAAATACCGGTTAGTTTTACAACTAAAGTTGAAGAATTTGTAGCACATAAAGGGCCTAAATTAACCTATACAAAATCACCTTTAAGTAACGAGTTTTTTATAAAAAGTAACGAATTGTTATTTGAACAAGGTGTAAACGATTTAGAAATAAACATACAAAAATGGGAAGAAGTACCATGTTTTTTTGCTACTGGAAGCAAATCTGCAATTCCTTTTGATATTTTTGCAGCAAGTTTTTACTTAATTTCTAGGTACGAAGAATATTTGCCTCATGTTAAAGACAAACATGGGCGTTTTATGGCCTCAGAAAGTTTAGCTCATAATAATAATTTTTTAGAAAAACCTGTGGTAGATATTTGGGCTTACAAATTCTTAAAAGAATTCAAAGAACGGTTTCCAGATTATGAAGTTGAAAACAGAAAATATACTTTTATTTCTACCATAGATATAGACAATACATTTGCCTATAAACATAAAAGTTTAATAAGAACAATAGGTGCTTTTTTAAAGGATTTTTTTAAACTAAGACTTTTAAGTGTTTGGTATCGATTAGCAGTTTTACTAAACATTAAAAAAGATCCTTTTGATAATTTTGATACAATTTTAAACATCAAAAAAAATAAAAAAATAAAAACTATTTTCTTTTGCTCTGTTGGTGATTATACTACTTTTGACACCAATATTTCTGCTGCTAAAAATAAATTCAAACTACTCATAAAAGATTTGGTAGATTATGCCAGAGTTGGCTTACACCCTTCTTATTTTACAATGCAAAATGCAGCACTTTTAAAAAAAGAAAAAGAAAGACTTGAGGATATAACAAATATGCCCGTAACCAGATCTAGACAACATTATTTACGCTTTAATTTGCCAGAAACCTATCAACAATTAATAGATTTAGAAATACAAGAAGATTTTACTATGGGGTATGCAAGCAATGTTGGTTTTAGGGCAAGCACTTGTACACCTTTTTATTTTTATGATTTAGATTTCGAGATTCAAACCCCTTTAAAAGTATATCCTTTCGCTTTAATGGATACTACATTAAATGATTATTTAAAGATTACACCAAAACAATCTTTGGGTAGAATTAGAGATTTAAAAAACGAGGTAAAAGCTGTAAATGGTACTTTTATCACCTTATTTCATAACGAGAGTTTAAGTGATCATATGCGCTGGAAAGGCTGGAAACGATTGTACGATTCTATGGTAAAAATTGCAACGATTTAGGATGATAAAATACGTTCATAGAAAAGATTTAGATCTAGATAAATACAACTTCTGTATAGAAAACTCAATACAAACTAGAGTGTATGCTTTTTCTTGGTATTTAGATGTTGTTGCCAATCATTGGGATGTTTTGGTTTTGGATGATTATGAAGCTGTTATGCCAATTCCTTGGAATAAAAAATATGGAATTAAATATATTACACAGCCTTTTTTTTGTCAGCAATTAGGTGTTTTTTCTTTGGATAATCTCTCTAATAATCAGCAGGTAACATTTTTAACAAAGATTCCAAAAAAATATCTAAAAGTTACTTTAAGTCTAAACACAGGAAACTATATTTTTTCTAAAACTTCAAAAAGATTAAACTATTTTTTAAATATACCTGATGCTTATAAGCAACTGTATAAAAACTTTTCAAAAGGAAGAAAACACGCTATAAAAGTAGGAGAGAAGCAAGGTTTAGAGTTAAATAATACCTCTGTAAATCATCTTTTAGAGATTCATAACAAATATTATCAGTTTCAAATACCAGAAGATATTTTGTTAAAATTAATTACAATTGTTAAAATCAAAAATTGTATAAAAATTATAGGTGTTTTTAAAGATGCTATTTTATTAGGAGGAGCAATTTTTATAGTTTCAAAGTCAAGAATAATTTATTTGTTCTCTGTATTTACAGATGAAGGTAGAAAAGTTCAAGCCTCTAGTTTTTTAATTTCCTCTATACTAAAAGACAATAAAAATGTTGGTAAAGTTTTAGATTTTGAAGGTGGAAACATCCAAAATATAGGTAAGTTTTATAGAAGTTTTGGTGCAGAAGAAGAGCACTATGCCGTTTTTAATAGAACTTTTTATAAAGCATTTTAAATGCAATTGCAGACACAATACCCGTAAACCACATTAATATTGCAGAAGTTATAGCAGCTCCTTGAATACCATATTTAGGAATTAAATAATAGTTGCTAATTATGTTGAAAATTAAAGCAATACTTGCTATGTAATAGTTTATACGTGCATTGCCAATAGAAGATAAAAGGTTGCCAAACAATCCTCTAAAAATAAAAATTCCGCAAACACCCACCATTAAAATAAAAAATGTCTGTGTGTATTTTGTGAAGTTTTGGTCTAAAATAGCTAAAATAAAATCACCCAAAAAATAGCTTGTTATTACTAAAACAATGCTAATCACCAAAAACAAAAGCATGTAACTTTTTATATAATTTTTAATATAAGTTTTATCATATATTTTTTCTGTAAAAGCAACAAAGTCTGCCGCCATAAAAACACGAGGTAAAAACAGTAAACTAAAAGGAATTAAAGAAATATATCTATAATTGGTTACCATTTCTGTGTTAGCTAATAAGTAACCAATTAATAAAATATCTATAACAAAAAGTAATTGTGTAACTACATTAGAAAGGCTTGCAAAAAAGCCATATTTCCAAAAAGAAGTATTTGTTATGGTAAGTTTATTTTTTAATGTAAAATTGATTTCTATTTTTTTTATAAATAAAATAGCAGTTAGAGTAGGGGCTACAAGCAATGCAATAGCATACCCAAGTTCTTTAAAAAAGTAACTTAAAAGTAGTACAGAAACCAGTAGCAAAACACTTTGTACTATTTCTGTAAAAGCAAATCTTTTGTTGTTGTGATTTAACCTTAATTGTGCTTTTATAATTTCTAATAGAAATGAAGGGATGATTATAAATGACAGTATAATTAAATAAGTTTGGGTTTTTTCAAACTTAAAATTAATAAAAAAAGAAAGAATACTAATACAAGCAATTAATAATAAAGAAACCCAAACCCCTTTTTTAAAAACATACAAAAACAAGCTATTTTGTTCTGTTTTTGTTTTAAGTAAGGCACCATATCTTATAAAACTTTGGTGCAAGCCTAAATCGCTTATGGGTATAATAAATACTATAATATTATAAGTAAAAAGTACAACACCTAATTCTTTATTTGGTATTAACTTTAAAGCAAACCAAGCTGCTAAAAAAGAAAATAGTCTAGAAATAAATGTAGCTAAAAAAACATGACCACCAGATCTATTTAAAAAATTTAATAAGTAATTTTTAATTAGCGTCATTGTTTTTTTAACTAAATACTTAAAGTTTTATAATACAAGTTTGTAAAATTATTTGCTATGGCTTGTTCACTAAATAAAGATTTTACATAGGTATGCATTTCATCTTTAGTAGCTACATTATTTTTTTTATTGTAAAAGTTTAGAATCTCTTCTTTTAATTTTTCTTCATCATTTTTAATAATAAGCTTTCCAAAGTTATCAGGAAAATACTCACTAATTCCACCAACGTTTGTAGAAATAACAGGAACACCACAAGAAAAAGATTCAAGAATTACACAAGGCAAATTTTCGTAATTACTAAAAAGCACAAACAAATTACTATTTCTTAATTCTTTAGCTATTTCTGTATGAGGTATTTGATTCATAAACTTAATTTTTTTAGAATCTAGCCCTAATTTATTAGCATATTTAAGATATTTAATCGAATTTTTTCCAATGATATTAAATTTAAAATCAATGTTTTCTACTTCTAATTTTGCAATTACATGCAACAAACCTTTAACGTTCTTGTGTTTATCATTCATATTAGAAACATGAGTAATTGTAAAAATTTCGTTTTTTTTATGATCTGGAAAAAATAAATTTGTATTTACAACATTAGGAACTCTTTTATAATTTCCTTTAAGATCTAAACTCTGCATAGAACTTGCCAAATCATTAGAAACAGGACAAATATAGGAAGCGTTTTTAACAATTATTTTAGAGATTGTTTTCTCAATAAAAGAAATTTTATTTGAAAGCGGATGTTTATAGGCTGTCCAATGTTCAGAGATTATAAAAGGCTTTTTTTTAAACCATTTTAAGTATAAACTAAAAACACCAAATGGAAATAATTCGTTAAGATGAACTATATCGAAAACACTTACTTTTTTCAATAATAAAGAAAATGCTTTTAGAAAGAGGTATATTTTTTTTATGGGATTTTTAACTTCTTTTAAATAAGCTATATGGGTTTCTATCTCATTTATGACTTTGGTAGATAGTTCTATATCTTTTGTGATTTTCTTATCAGTAATTAAATGTATTACAGATACTTTATGCTGCTTAGCAACTGCTTGTGCATGTCTTTCTATAAAATCTCCATTTGTTGGTAAAACCCTAGAAGGGTACCAACCACATATAAACAAAACATGAAGTTTTTTTTGGTTCAACCTAAAAATATTTATCACAAATATAACAACTTAATCTACTATTTATTGTTTATAATTTTTACTTTTATCAAATGAAAATAGAACATGTATTCTTTGATTTAGATCATACTTTGTGGGATTTCGAAAAAAATTCTGAATTAACTTTCCAAAAAATATTTAGCAAAAATAAAATTCATTTAAAAATAGAAGATTTTTTAGAGGTTTATAAACCCTTAAATTTAAAATTTTGGAAATTATACAGAGAAGAAAAAGTGACTAAAGAAGAACTAAGATATGCTAGACTAAAAAACACTTTTGATGCTTTAAATTATAAGGTCTCGGATGCTTTAATTGATAAGATTGCCATTGATTATATAGATAATTTATCTACTTTTGATCATCTTTTTGAAGGTACTTTTGAACTATTAGATTATTTAAAAGAAAAATATACATTACATATAATAACCAATGGTTTTCAAGAAATACAAAGTAAAAAAATGATGACTTCTAACATTCATCATTACTTTAATCAAATAATTACATCAGAGTCTGTGGGTGTAAAAAAACCAAATCCTAAAGTCTTTTTACATGCTTTAGACACTGCAAAAGCAACCGCTAATAACTCTTTAATGATTGGCGATAGTTTAGAAGCAGATATACAAGGTGCCTTAAATGTTGGTTTAAAAGCAATACACTGTGTTTTTGACGATTTAACCCCTACAGATAAAAATATTACCTCAGTTAAAAGCCTGTTAGAAATTAAACAATATCTTTAGTTATAAAGTGGTTTAAATTCTAATAAATATTCTTTTTATAAAGTTCCCAAATTATACATCTTAAGTATTTTTTAGGCCTGCAAAATTAAACACAGAAGATATAGATAGTTTTGGATTAAGAAGAAGTAAATATTGTTATAACAATACCTATAAAGATGAATATACAGATGCTTTTGGAGCACAGTTATACTCAATTTTTAGACCTTTAAATCAGTAATTTGTATTAACTGGTTTTTATTTAAAAAATGATAACTAATCATTTACATACAAAAGTTACTTACTCTTTAGATAATTAATCTTATAGCAATATTGGGCTGGGTATTTCTTTACAAATTTGGAAAATTAATTTCTATGGAATTATAGATAATTTACTAAATTATTCCGATATTTCATCTTTAAATAATCTTTCTATCCAATTTGGATTTAATTTAATATTTAATTAGAATGAAAAATAAAATAGTATTTGTAATACTTGTTCTTATAAGTTTAATTACAGTAGCACAAGAAAAAAAAGTAAGTAATTTTACATATATAATTGTACCTACAAAGTTCGATTTTTTAAAGGAGGTAGATCAATACCAAACAAGCTCTTTAACCAAGTTTTTGTTAAAAAAGAACGATTTTACGGCTCTTTTAGATTCAGAAGATTTTCCAGAAGATCTAAAAAATAATAGATGTAAGGCATTAACAGCTTCATTAACAGACGCTTCTTCATTTTTAAAAATAAAGCTAAAGTTAGAATTAAAAGATTGTTTTGGTAAAGTATTGTTTGCCTCAGAAGGAGAAAGTAAAAAAAAGGAATTTAAAAAAGGGTATCAAGAAGCGATAAGAAATGCACATAAATTAATGGAGGATATAACTTATACGCCACTTTCTAAGAAAGAACAAATAAAAGAAACTAAAATTAAGTGGGTAGATACACCTGTTAATACTGTTATTAAAAAGGAAGTTTTACAAGAGGATTTATCACTAAAAAAAGTGGTTAAGAAACCAGAACCTACAGACCTTGTTTTATATGCGTAACCAAAAAAAAGTGGCTTTCAATTAATTAATTTAAAGCCAGAAGTTGTTTTTATTATTTTACATACAAACATTAAAGATGTTTATGTAATTAAAGATAAAAAGGGTTTATTGTATAAAAAAGAAACAAAATGGGTAGCAGAATATTATGAGAATGATCAGTTGGTAATGAAGCAATTTGAAATTAAATTCTAATAATCGTATCTGTTTTTCCATCTAGCTTTAAGAATTTCTCTAAACTGATTTTCTCTAGCATTATTACCAGGTTCATAAATTTTGGTTCCACTAATTTCATCAGGTAAAAACTCTTGTTCTACAAAGTTATTAGGGTAATTATGAGAATATTGATAATTTTTACCATACTCTAAATCCTTCATTAATTTTGTATGTGCATTCCTTAAATGCAGAGGCACAGACAAATCTCCTGTTTTTCTTATTAAGTTTTGTGCTTCTCCAATTGCCACATAAGAAGCATTACTTTTAGCAGAATTAGCTAAATAAACTGCACATTGGCTTAATATTATTCTAGCTTCTGGATTTCCAATAACACTTACAGCTTGAAACGTATTATTAGCTAAAATTAGTGCATTCGGGTTGGCATTTCCAATATCTTCAGAGGCTAAAATTAGCATTCTTCTTGCTATAAATTTTACATCTTCACCACCTTCAATCATTCTAGCTAACCAGTAAACAGCTGCATTTGGATCGCTACCTCTTATAGATTTTATAAAAGCAGAAATAATGTCATAATGCTGTTCGCCAGTTTTATCATACCTAGCTGTATTTTTCTGAATTTTAGCTAAAACCAACTCATTTGTAATTTCTATCTGATCTTCAGTAGAAACTAACAACTCAAAAATATTCAATAATTTTCTAGCATCACCACCAGAAACCTGTAATAAGGCATCTGTTTCTTTTAATTTTATTTTTTTTGAGACTAATAAAGAATCCTCTTTCATAGCTCTATGTAGAAGAGCAATTAAATCTTCTTTGTCAAAAGAATTTAAAATATAAACCTGACATCGAGAGAGTAGGGCAGGTATTACTTCAAAACTAGGGTTTTCTGTAGTAGCTCCAATTAAAGTTACCCATCCTTTTTCTACAGCACCTAATAAAGAATCTTGTTGAGATTTGCTAAATCGATGAATTTCATCAATAAATAAAATAGGATTTTTTGCCGTAAATAAACCACCACTTTTTTTCGCTTTTTCTATAACCTCTCTAACGTCTTTAACTCCAGAACTAATAGCACTTAGAGTATAAAATGGTCTTTCTGACACATTCGCAATAATATTTGCAAGGGTAGTTTTACCAATTCCTGGGGGGCCCCATAAAATTAAAGATGGAATAATTCCTTGTTTAATTAAATTTGTTAAAACACCGTTTTTACCAACTAAATGCTGTTGACTAATATAGTCTTCTAATGTTTTTGGTCTAATTCTTTCTGCCAAAGGTTCATTCATATGGTAAAAATAGCAAAGTTTTTATGACAGAAGTAGTATTTTTTTACTTTGGTAATATATTTGTTATTTTTATTTTATGAGTGATGAACAAGTTTTAAATAATACCAAATCTATTTTTTTAATTCCATGTACCTATGTATTTGTCATTTGGTTTATTTATTGGATAGAAATACAGTTTCAGTTTAATTTTAATAAGTTTGGAGTGTATCCAAGAGATTTAGTTGGTTTAAGAGGTGTTTTCTTCACTCATTTTATACATAGTGATACAAATCATCTGTTTAACAATTCTATTCCTTTATTTGTACTGCTATCAAGTCTTTTTTATTTTTATAAACAAGTTGCTTATAAAGTACTTTGTTATGGTGGTCTTTTAACAGGTTTATTAACTTGGATGATCGCAAGAGAATCCTACCATATAGGTGCAAGTGGCATCGTATATCTTTTATTTAGTTTTGTATTTTTTAGTGGAATTATAAGAAAACATTACAGATTAGTAGCGCTGTCGTTAATAATTATTTTTTTGTATGGCAGTATGGTTTGGTATGTATTACCAATAAAAGATGGCATGTCTTGGGAAGGCCATTTATCTGGCTTTGTAATAGGATTAATTTTTGCTTTAATTTATAGAAAAATAGGTATTACAAAACAAGAATATCAATTCTCAAAAACTGATTTCGATTTGTTATTTGATGAAAATGGTAATCTAATTCAACAGGAAGAAGAAAAGACAAATATTGATAAAGAAATTTAACCTACTTTATAAACCTCTTTGTCTAACAGTTTCGTATAAAAAGGCACCGCAAGCTACAGACACATTTAAAGAAGCAATATCACCAAGTAAAGGTAATTTAGCTTTAAAATCTACCATTTTTAGTATTGATGTATTTACACCTCTGTGTTCTGAACCCATAATTATTGCAATAGGTTCTTTATAATTCACATCATACACAGAAGATTCTGTTTTTTCTGTAGCAGCAACCGTTTTTATATTAGCCTCTTGTAAAATAAATAATGCATCTTTAATATGATCTACTCTACAAATAGGTACTCTAAATGCTGCTCCAGCAGAAGTTTTTATAGTTTCAGCATTTACTGGCGCACTTCCATTTTTTTGGATGATGATTCCATGAACTCCAGTACATTCTGCAGTTCTAATAATAGCACCAAAATTTCTAACATCAGATATTTGATCTAATAATAAAAAGAGTGGAGTAGCATCACTTTCTAAAGTTTTATTGATTAAAGTTTCTAAATCGTGAAACGCTATAGGAGATATTTGTGCAACTGCCCCTTGATGATTTTGGTTTTTAGAAAGTCTATTCAACTTTTCTACAGGTACAAGACTTGTAGTTAACTTATTTGTTTTGATAAGTTTATCCAATTCATAAAATAAATTACCACGTAAACCTTTTTGTAAGTATATTTTATTTATTGTTGAGCCGCTTTCTATTGCTTCAATAATAGCTCTAATTCCAAAAATATTAGTCATTTCATTTTCCATACTGTAAAGGTATGCTAATTATATAGCAAAAAAAACCATCAACTAAAATAGTTGATGGTTTTTTTAATTTATCATTAAAAAATATTATCTGTTAGCGTTTACGCTTTCGTCAATATTTACATTTGCATCAATTTCTGCTTGCGGTATTTTTAAGAAAAATCTTTTATCATCTGCTTCTAAACTTGCAGCTCCCTTAATTCTTTGGTTTGCAGTTCTTGTAATGCCTTTTCTATAACGTTTAGCATCAAACCACTCAACACCAATTTCTGCATATAATTCTTTTCTTCTTTCTACTAAAATTTCTTCTAATAAATCTGAACCTGTGTTTGTAGATTTTACTGCTAATGGATCTCTATTAGATTGTAAAGTAAAAAGTATATCATGAGCCCCAGAAGGATCTCCATTATGATATTTTGCCTCTGCTTCAACTAAAAGCATTTCTGCAGTTCTAATAATTGGATGATCTGAATCAAAATTAAATGTAAACTTTCTAGAAATGTAGTGTCTATAATCCGTATCAGCCACACCATAAGCATTTAAAAATGTATTTCTAATATCCGTAGATGAAAATAAATTCACAAAATCATTGTTAAAGTATGTAGCAGCATAAGATAATACATAATGATCTGTATGTGCATGTGGTGCACCCCAATAATAATTTGATTGATCTAAACTTTGCGCACTACCCCAAATCCATTCTGAATCAGAAATGTCGTTAAATCCATTTGCATAATTTGCATTTAAAATACTAGAAGCTGTTCCACCTCCATAAGCTTTTTTTGCTGCATCTTCTGCACCCTGCCAGTTACCTGTTGTTTGGTAAACTCTAGCTAAAATACCATAAGCAACATTTTGATTAATATAAGATTTACCGAGTCTATCAGAAGTTAAATTCTGAGTAGCATATGTTAAGTCATCTAATATTAGTGTATACATTTCATTTAATGTACTCATTGGCTTACCTTCAGTAGATAACTCAGTATAAATTGGAGGTGCTGGTAATGAAGCGTCAAATGTATATGTATGTTGAAATTCCATTGCTAATTGGAAATAGAAAAATGCTCTAATAGCTTTACCTTGACCAATAATTTCTTTTTTATCTATGTCTGATAAACCTGTTGAAGCTTCAGCACCGTTTATTAAGTTATTAGCTTGATTTATCATGTAAAATGAATAGTTCCAAGTAAAACCTACACGTCTATAAGTTGGTTCACGATTATCATTTTCATAGTCAAATAAAAACCAAGTTGCACGCTGTATAATATCATTTCCTTTTACAGTTCTTGCATAGTAAATAGAATTTACTCCTGCTGCATCTGTAGCAGTAAATTGACCTCTGAACCTTCTCATGATACCAGATACAAAAGCATCAGCACCAGTTCTAGAACCAAATATAACTGAAGAAGTTACAGATGCAGTTGGTTCTGGATCGTTTAAAAATTCGTCACCACAACTTAACATTGAAAATGTTAATGATAGGATGAATAGTAATTTTAAATTAATTTTTTTCATTTTTTTATATTTTATAATTCTAAGTTAAGACCTAAAGAAAATATTCTTTGATTAAAAGATCTATTGTTTGTTGTACCGGCTAAACTTTGTTCAGGGTCAATACCTTTATGACTCTGAAAAGTAGCTAAATTATCCCCTTGAAAATATACTCTTAATCTGTTTAATCCTATATTTCCTGCAATGTTTGTTGGTAAAGTATAACCTAACGTTAATGCTTTCACTCTTAAGAAATCATTTTTAAATAAAAATCTTGTAGATGTTGCGTTAAAATCATTTTGGCTATTTTGTAAACGTGGAATATCTGTTATATCTCCAGGGTTTTGCCATCTGTTTACTACATCTACAGAGGCTGCTCTACCAACTTGTTCAAACCCACTCATTAATGCTGCATAAGTACTGTCATACACATAAGCACCAACACTAAAGTTCATTAAAATATTTAAATCAAAATTACCATATTTAAAAGTGTTTGTTATACCACCTTGAAAATCAGGTAAAGATTCCTTTCCTGTCTGATAACGAGTTGCCACAGCATAATCATTTGTAGTTAACTTATTTCCAGTTGGTTCTCCAGTTGTAGCATCAAGTTCATCAATAGACCATAAAGCTTCACCTGTTGCTGGATCAACACCTCTGTATTCTCTTAAAAAAAATTCATATAAAGATGTACCTTCTTGCCACCTTTTAGTACCACTAATAAATGATTCTTGTGTCAATTCAGTAATTTCATTTTTAACAAAAGAAATGTTAAAGTTAGATGACCATTCAAAATCACCGCTTGAAATATTTATTGTATTTAAGTTAACTTCAATACCAGAGTTTTTAATAGCTCCAACATTGGTAGTAATACTAGTATTACCAGTAGAACCAGGTAGTGGTTGATCGTATAATAAATCTATAGATTCTTTTGAAAAGTACTCAACACTACCACTAATTCTGTTATTAAATAATCCAAAATCTAAACCAACGTTAGCTGAAGATGTCTTTTCCCATGATAATAACGGATCACTTACAGAACCTAATACTACTCCAGTATTTGTTAATTCGTTCCAACCTGTATTAAATAAAGATAAATAAGGGAAATATCCAATACCTCTATTATTACCTAATTCACCATAAGATGCTTTTAATTTTAAGTAATTTAATATTGAATTATCAGATAAAAAGTTTTCTTTCGATACAATCCAAGAACCACCAACAGAAAAGAAATCACCAAATCTAGTTTCTGCAGAAAACCTTGTTGAGCCATCACGTCTGTATGAACCTTCTATAAAATACTTATTGTCATAGTTATAAGAAGCTCTAGCTAAATAACTCTCTAATCTCTCTTCGTTTAAAAAGCCTCCAACTCCTTCTGGGGTTGTACTACCATTTAATACTTTAACATTTGGTAAAAATCCTACACCTTGAGCGTCAAAACCTTCAATTTTTAATTTGTATGCTTCATGAATTAAACTTGCAGAAACGTTGTGTGCTTCCCCAAATGTTTTGTCAAAATTTAAAGCATTAATAATATTTAAAGTAGATGTAATGTTTCTTGTTTGAGATACACGACCTCCAACATTTGCTGCATAACCAAATTCATTATGAACATACCCAAAACTATCATATAAAACTTTTTCAAAACCAACTGTGGTTTTAAAGTTTAAATAGTCAGTAAAATTAATTTGAACATTACCATTAGCTTGTATGTTATCTCTTGTATTTAAGTTAACGTAGTTAAATAAAGATCCATAAGCATTTTCACCTTCAAATACTGCTCTAGTACCATTTAAAAGTTGACTAGAATTATTACCATAATCATATATAGGATTTCCAAAATTGTCTGGTATAATTACACCATCCACATCTCTTCTATACAAAGGGTATACTGAAGAAACAGAAGTTGTCCACTGAACTGCAGATTGATAAGAAGTTCCTGATTGTGTTGGGTTATTTTGTTTTGAAGTAGAATAAGATGAGTTGAATCCTAATTGTAACCAATCTTTAACTTTAGAAGTTATATTTAATCTTGTCGTAATTCTTTCAAAATCTGATTCAGAAATACTACCTTCTTGATCTAAATAATTTACAGAAAAGAAATAAGTAGAAGATTCAGAACCACCAGAAGCGGTTAAACCATGTTCGTTTCTAATTGCTGCATCGTTAAATAATAAGTCTCTCCAATTTGTTTCCCATAATTTATTAGAAGTAACTAAGTTACCATTAATATCTACTGGATTAGGAACACTTGGGCCATAAGGATTATAACCAAAACCAGAAATTAAATTATCTGTTGCAGTTTGAGCACCTGCTGCTGCAGTAGCACCATTTACATAAACTTCACTGTTTTTCATTGCTTCCCAAGTATAACGCATTTGGTCGTCTGTATTTAACAAAGCATGCTGTTCTACTGCTTGATTTGCAAATCCTGTAGAAGTTCTAAAAGTAATTTTAGTAGCTGAATTTAGTTTACCTTTCTTAGTGTTAATAAGAATAACACCATTTGCACCTCTAGATCCGTATAAAGCTGTAGAAGAGGCGTCTTTTAATACGTTCATAGATTCAATTTGATCCGGACTAATTGAGTTAATGTTACCATTATAAGGTGTGCCATCTAAGATAATTAATGGGGACGCGTCAGCGTTTATAGATCCCACCCCTCTAATTCTAATTGTAGGGTTATCACCAGGTTGACCACCAGCTGATACAATATTTACACCAGGTACAGTACCCTGTAAAGCATTGGTTACAGAGACTACTTGTTGTTTTTCAATAACATCATTAGCAACTACTGCAACAGAACCAACAATTGATTCTTTTGTTTGAGTACCATAAGCAACAACAACAATTTCATCTAATATAGTGTTGTCTGCTTTTAATACAACATTAATTTGGTTAGAATCAGAGATTTTTCTTTCCTCTTTCTTGTATCCAATGTAAGAAAAACTTAAGATATCACCAACTTTTACTTTAATTGAATACTTACCATTAAAGTCAGTTTCTGTACCTTTAGTTGTTCCTTTTACGATTACACTTACTCCGGGTAAACTTCCAGAATCATCCGAAACTGTTCCGGAAATAGTTTTTTCTTGTGCAAACGATATTTGCACCACCAACGCCAGTAATAGCGTTAAAATTCCATTAAACTTTGTCTTCATTTGTATAATTATTTGAATTAATTAATTACAAAAATCTTAAATTAATCTTAAATAAACAATTTTTTAACATTAAATTGTTTAATTAAGTTCAAAATTTTATGAATATCATATTCTTGTGGGTGATAGTTTTTAAATTAAAATATATTAACCCAATTAATTAATAATTGTGTATTCTTGAAATTTATAGAGCTATTTAAATTACCAGGTACAGCTGCTGTAATATTTATTTGAGATGTTTTGGTATTAAATAGATAGCCCAATCCAAAAGCAAATAGTGTTTCTTTTTTGTTAATTGTTTCAAACATTGCGAAGTCAGTAATTGAATATAAATAAGATTTTTGTGATGTTAGGTATCTAAACTCTATATTTTGAGTAGTATAATTTTTGCTAAAAATACTTTGTATTGCATAGCCTCTAATTGTTTTTGGGCCACCTATTCTAAAAAGTTCATTGAATAAATAACTTTTAGAATTTAGAATACCTACTTTGTTTTTTAGATACATAAAGCTTCTATCACTCAGTTTTAAATAATGTTTTATTGTTGTTTCTATTTTTGTTTGGTTTGTTGTTTTACTTAAGTTTTTTCTCTTTCCAAAACCAGTTTCAATTCCAAAATAAAACTTGCTATCTCTTAAAAAATAGTTTTGTTTGTCATTATATTGGTATCCTACTCCAGTCAAAAATGTATTGAAAGATTCTAAATTATTTTCAATGTTTGTTCCAGTTAATTTTTCTGATTTTTCATTATTGATAAAAAAAGACAATTCAGATTTATAGTTAATGATATAATTCAGTTTTATATTGAATAATGAATTTAGAAAAGTGGAGTCTTGTTTGTAAATAGAGAATTTTATTTCTGGAGATATTTTTGATTTAAACATGAAGGGTATTTTAGTTCTTATTTCAAGTTCCTGTCTTTCATCACCATAATTATTCCATTTTAAATTAAAGCTTTCTCCTTTATTTAATATGTTATTTAATTTTAAGTCTAAATATCCGTTAAAGTTAACACTTCCATTTTCTTGGGTAGAGAAATTTACAAGTCCATCAAAAGTATTATTTTTTCTTTTTTTTAGATACATATATATAATAGTAGAGTCTTTTGTAAAAAGAACTTCGGGTTTTTTAATTTCTTTTACAAAATTTAGTGATTTAGTTAAATTAGATATAGAGTTTAGTTTCTTGTTATTAAAAATGGAACTTTTATTTAATTTGAAATAGTTTTTTAAAAATGATTTTGGAAATTTATCATATCCTTTAACTATAACTTTGTTAATTTTTCTTTGTTTCGATTGATTAATTTTTAATTGAGAAATTAATGTGTCGTTTTTAATTCTACTATTTTCTAAAACTATTTTTGTAAATGAGTTTCCTTTTGCTTCAAAATTTGCCGATAATAAATTTAGAGTCTTTTCTAATTCAGATATTTTTATAATGAGTTCTTCCTTTCTTGGATCTTCAAAACTAATTTTCGCAAAATTTACTTTCTCATTAAAAGTTATATAAGCAATTGTTTTTTCTTTTCTTTTGATTATACTATCAATTCTATTTAAAAAATATCCGTTTTTTTTTATTTTAGATAAATATTTTACTATTTCTCTAGATAAGCTAATACTATCTAAATGTTTTTTTTTGTAGTCATATTTATATATAAGTAAAGAGTCTTGTTTTTTGCTAGAAGTAATTTTTAGTTCAATTTCTTGAGAAAAAAAATTTGTAAGTGCTGGTAAGCCTAGTAAAAAAGTAAAAAAAAGTAATTTCTTTCTGCTCAAAATGCTCGTTCTGTTTTAATGTCAAATGTATGTTAATTGCCTTAATTTTATAAATAAAAAAGGTTTTTTAAAAAATAACTCACTGATATTTGAATAATTAGAAATTAGTTGTACATTTGCAGACCCTTAAAATTAAGGGAATGTTTAATATAAACGAAAAACAGTAATTATTTAGTATGCCAACTATTCAACAATTAGTTCGTAAAGGAAGAACCAAAATAACTAAGAAGAGTAAATCGGCTGCTTTGTCGTCTTGTCCTCAAAGACGTGGAGTTTGTACTCGTGTTTATACTACAACGCCAAAGAAACCTAATTCAGCAATGCGTAAAGTTGCCAGAGTTAGATTAACAAATGGTAATGAGATAAACGCATACATTCCAGGAGAAGGACATAACCTACAGGAGCACTCGATAGTATTAGTTAGAGGTGGAAGGGTAAAAGATTTGCCAGGTGTAAAATATCACGTAGTACGTGGTGCATTAGATACTGCAGGTGTTGAGGGTAGAACCCAACGTAGATCTAAGTACGGAGCAAAACGCCCAAAAAAGTAAAGTATTAATTAACTTTTTTAATGTAAAGACATGAGAAAAAGAAGAGCGAAAAAAAGAGTCCTTTTACCGGATCCAAAGTTTAATGACCAGTTAGCAACACGTTTTGTTAACAATTTAATGTGGGATGGTAAAAAGTCTGTAGCGTTCAAAGTTTTCTATGATGCACTAGATATCGTAGAAGAAAGAAAAGGAGAAGAAGAAAAATCAGCCTTAGAAATTTGGAAAGATGGTTTGTCAAATGTAATGCCTCACGTAGAAGTAAGATCTCGTAGAGTAGGTGGTGCAACGTTTCAAATTCCAATGCAAATTAGACCAGACCGTAAAGTGTCTATGGCTATAAAATGGATGATTTTATACGCAAGAAAGCGTAATGAAAAAACAATGGCGCAACGTTTAGCAGCTGAAATATTAGCAGCAGCCAAAGAAGAAGGGGCAGCCGTTAAAAAGAAAACAGATACTCATAAAATGGCAGAGGCTAACAAAGCATTCTCTCACTTTAGATTTTAATAGAAATGGCTAGAGATTTAAAATTCACAAGAAATATAGGTATTGCAGCTCATATTGATGCTGGTAAAACCACAACAACAGAACGTGTATTGTACTATACTGGTGTTTCTCATAAAATTGGAGAAGTACACGATGGTGCAGCTACAATGGACTGGATGGAACAAGAGCAAGAAAGAGGTATTACAATTACCTCTGCAGCTACCACTTGTACATGGCAGTTTCCTTTAGAAAATGCACAACCGACTCCAGAAACAAAAGGATATCATTTTAATATTATCGATACTCCGGGACACGTAGATTTTACAGTAGAAGTAAATAGATCTTTACGTGTATTAGACGGTTTGGTATTTTTGTTTTCAGCAGTTGATGGTGTTGAACCGCAATCTGAAACAAACTGGAGATTAGCAGATAACTATAAAGTTCCAAGAATCGGTTTTGTAAACAAAATGGATCGTCAAGGATCTGACTTTTTAGCTGTTTGTCAACAAGTAAAAGATATGTTAAAGTCAAATGCAGTACCAATTGTTTTAAATATTGGTGATGAGGATGAATTTAAAGGTGTCATAGATTTAGTGAAAAACCGTGCAATTATTTGGCATGATGAAACTCAGGGTGCAACATTTGATGTTGTAGAGATTCCTGAAGATATGAAAGAAGAAGCTCGTAAATATCGTGCACTTTTAATTGAAGAAGTAGCAAGTTATGATGAGAGTCTTTTAGAAAAATTCATGGAAGATGAAGATTCTATTACAGAAGAAGAAGTGCATGCTGCATTAAGAGCTGCTGTAATGGATATGGCTATCATTCCAATGATTTGTGGTTCTGCATTTAAAAATAAAGGTGTTCAGTTTCTTTTAGATGCTGTTTGTCGTTATTTACCATCACCTTTAGATAAAGAAGGTATTGTAGGTGTAAATCCAGATACAGATCAAGAAGAATTACGTAAACCAGATGTTAAAGAGCCGTTTGCGGCATTAGCATTTAAAATTGCAACAGACCCATTTGTTGGTCGTTTAGCATTCTTTAGAGCGTATTCAGGTCGTTTAGATGCTGGTTCTTACGTTTTAAATAATCGTTCTGCAAAAAAAGAACGCATCTCTCGTATTTATCAAATGCATGCCAATAAGCAAAATGCAATTGAATATATTGAAGCTGGAGATATTGGTGCAGCTGTAGGTTTTAAATCAATTAAAACTGGTGATACATTATCTGATGAAAAACATCCTATTGTTTTAGAATCAATGGATTTTCCAGATCCAGTAATTGGTATTGCTGTAGAGCCTAAAACAAAAGCAGATGTAGATAGATTAGGTATTGGTTTAGGTAAATTAGCAGAAGAAGATCCAACTTTTACAGTTAGAACAGATGAGGCTTCAGGACAAACTATTATATCGGGTATGGGTGAGCTTCACTTAGATGTAATTGTAGACCGTTTAAAGCGTGAGTTTAAAGTAGAAGTAAATCAAGGTCAGCCTCAGGTTGAGTATAAAGAAGCTATTACTGCTGCTGCAGATCATAGAGAGGTATATAAAAAGCAATCTGGTGGTCGTGGTAAATTTGCAGACATTGTATTTACTATGGAGCCTGCAGACGAAGGTGTTCAAGGTTTACAATTCGAATCGATTATTAAAGGTGGTAACGTTCCTAAAGAATTCGTACCATCTGTAGAGAAAGGTTTTAAAGAAGCAATGAAAAATGGTCCATTAGCAGGTTATGAAATGGATTCTATGAAAGTTACTTTAAAAGACGGTTCATTCCATGCAGTAGATTCAGATCAATTATCTTTTGAGTTAGCAGCTAAACTAGGTTTTAAAGCCGCGGCGAAAGCAGCTCAAGCTAAAATTATGGAGCCCTTAATGAAGTTAGAAGTACTAACTCCAGAAGAAAATATGGGTGACATCGTTGGAGATTTAAATAGAAGAAGAGGTCAAGTAAACGACATGAGCGATAGAGCAGGATCAAAAGTTGTAAAAGCTTTAGTTCCTTTATCTGAAATGTTTGGTTATGTTACTGCTTTAAGAACAATGTCTTCTGGTAGAGCAACTTCTACGATGGAATTTTCTCACTATTCAGAAACTCCTTCTAATGTTTCAGAAGATGTAATTGCAAAAGCAAAAGGATAACCTACTAAATTATACAAGATGAGTCAAAAAATTAGAATAAAATTAAAGTCTTACGATTACAATTTAGTAGATAAATCTGCTGAAAAAATTGTAAAGACGGTAAAAAGTACTGGTGCTGTAGTAAACGGACCAATACCTTTGCCAACACATAAAAAGATATTTACAGTATTGCGTTCTCCGCACGTAAATAAAAAATCAAGAGAGCAATTTCAATTAGCTGCTTACAAAAGATTATTAGATATTTATAGTTCTTCTTCAAAGACTATTGATGCTCTAATGAAACTTGAGTTACCAAGTGGTGTTGAAGTGGAAATTAAAGTGTAATGCAACTTTACTTTTCTTGAGAAAAGTATGAAGTTGATTATATACCGATCTTGATTTAGAATCTAAATTAAAATCAAAAAGTACATAACTTTCGGTTTAATTTTGTTAAACCGAAAGTTTTTAATACTTTTGCAACCCGAAATAGAGTAGGGTTAGGCTGTTTCTGAATTAAATTTCAGTAACGGTAACATGTCCAGAGCGTTTCGCGAAGGAAAAACGGAAAAACAAAATCAGCGTTGAATTTGTTTTGCGCTGTTTTTTTTGAAAGAAACTCAAAGGATTTTAGAAACTATCGTTTCAAAAAAATAATATTAATTAGACGCGCTGGAAAATTTATCTATTCGTCTAAAATTTTAACTAAATGTCTGGGTTAATAGGAAGAAAAATTGGAATGACCAGCTTATTTGATGAAAACGGGAAAAATATTCCTTGTACAGTAATTGAAGCAGGTCCATGCGTTGTTACCCAAGTCAGAACCGAAGAGGTTGACGGATACAATGCGTTGCAACTTGGTTTCGATGACAAAAAAGCAAAAAGTTCTAACAAAGCGTTAGATGGTCACTTTAAAAAAGCTGGCACAACTGCTAAGAAGAAAGTCGTTGAATTCCATGGGTTTGAAGAAGAGTACAAACTTGGAGACTCTATTACAGTAGAGCACTTCGTAGAAGGAGAGTTTGTAGATGTTTCTGGAGTTTCTAAAGGAAAAGGTTTTCAAGGTGTAGTAAAACGTCACGGATTTGGTGGGGTTGGTCAAGCTACACATGGTCAACATAACCGTTTAAGAGCACCAGGTTCTATTGGAGCTGCATCTTATCCTGCAAGAGTATTCAAAGGAATGCGTATGGCAGGAAGAATGGGTGGAGATAAAGTGAAAGTACAAAACTTAAGAGTATTAAAAGTAGTTGCTGAAAAGAACCTACTTGTTGTTAAAGGAGCTGTTCCTGGACACAAAAATGCTTTTGTAACTATTCAGAAATAATGAAAGTAGCAGTTTTAGATATTACAGGAAAAGATACAGGTAGAAAAGTTGAACTTTCTAAAGATGTATTCGGAATTGAGCCTAATGATCATGCTATTTATTTAGATGTAAAACAATACTTGGCAAACCAACGTCAAGGAACACATAAATCTAAAGAAAGAGCAGAAATAACAGGTTCTACAAGAAAGATAAAAAAACAAAAAGGTACTGGTACTGCAAGAGCAGGTTCTATCAAGTCTGGTGTTTTTAGAGGTGGAGGTCGTATGTTCGGTCCAAGACCAAGAAATTATTCTTTTAAATTGAATAAAAACTTAAAGCGTTTAGCACGTAAGTCTGCTTTAAGTATACAAGCAAACGATAAAAATTTAGTTGTTGTAGAAGATTTTAATTTTGAAAATCCAAAAACAAAAAACTTCGTTAATGTTTTAAAAGCATTACATTTAGATACTAAAAAATCTTTGTTTGTTTTAGATAATGAAAATACAAATGTGTATTTATCATCACGTAATTTAAAAAACTCTAAAGTAATCAAAGCTTCAGAAATTAATACTTATGGTGTTTTAAACGCTAATAAAGTAATTATTACAGAAGGATCTTTAGAAGGTATTAATACAAACTTAAGCAAATAGGGATTCATGAGTATTTTAATAAAACCTATTATTACGGAAAAAGCTACAAACGATAGTGAATTATATAATCGTTATGCGTTTGTTGTAGATAGTAACGCTAATAAAGTAGAAATCAAGCATGCTGTAGAAACAGCTTATAGTGTTTCTATTTCTAGTGTAAAAACTTTAAACTATCCAATTAAAAGAAATACAAAGTTTACTAAAAAAGGTTTAGTTACTGGTATTAAAAGTGGATACAAAAAAGCTATTGTACAATTAGCAGAAGGAGAAAGTATTGATTTTTATAACAATCTTTAAGAAAGACAAAAATGTCAGTTAGAAAATTAAAACCAATAACACCAGGTCAGCGTTTTAGAGTTGTAAATGGGTTCGACACCATAACAACTGATAAGCCGGAAAAAAGTTTACTTGTTCCGAAAAAAAGATCTGGAGGTCGAAACAATCAGGGAAGAATGACAACACGTAATATTGGTGGTGGTCATAAACAAAAATATCGTCTTATCGATTTTAAAAGAGATAAGCAAGGTGTTCCTGCAACAGTAAAAACAATAGAGTACGATCCAAATCGTACAGCTTTTATTGCACTATTAAGTTATGCTGATGGAGAAAAGCGTTATGTAATTGCACAAAACGGTTTAAAAGTAGGTCAAACAGTTATTTCAGGACAAGGTGTTGCACCAGAGATTGGAAATGCAATGACATTAAATGAAATTCCTTTAGGAACTACTATTTCTTGTATAGAATTACGCCCTGGTCAAGGTGCTGTTATGGCACGTTCTGCAGGTTCTTTTGCACAGTTAATGGCAAGAGAAGGTAAATATGCAACGGTTAAATTACCTTCTGGTGAAACAAGATATATCTTGTTAACTTGTATGGCAACAATTGGAGTTGTATCTAATTCAGATCATCAATTACTTGTTTCTGGTAAAGCGGGTAGATCTAGATGGTTAGGTAGAAGACCAAGAACAAATGCAGTTAGAATGAACCCAGTAGATCACCCAATGGGTGGTGGAGAAGGACGTTCTTCTGGAGGTCATCCAAGATCTAGAAACGGTATACCTGCTAAAGGATTTAAGACTAGATCTAAGACAAAAGCTAGTAATAAGTATATTTTAGAACGTAGAAAGAAATAATAAGTTATGGCAAGATCATTAAAAAAAGGACCTTACGTTCACTATAAATTAGAGAAAAAAGTGTTAGCTAATGTAGAAGCTGGTAACAAAACAGTAATTAAAACTTGGTCAAGAGCAAGTATGATTACACCAGATTTTGTAGGGCAAACAATTGCAGTTCATAATGGGCGACAGTTTGTACCAGTATATGTTACAGAAAACATGGTAGGGCACAAATTAGGCGAATTTTCACCAACTCGTTCTTTTAGAGGACACGCTGGTGCAAAAAATAAAGGTAAAAAATAGTAGGCTATGGGAGTTCGTAAAAAAAATATGGCAGATCAGTTAAAAGAAGCTAGAAAGCAACGTGCTTTTGCAAAGCTTACTAACTGTCCTACATCACCAAGAAAAATGCGTTTAGTAGCAGATCAAGTAAGAGGTGTAGAAGTTGAAAAAGCACTACAAATCTTAAAATTCAGTCCTAAAGAAGCATCTAGAAATTTAGAAAAATTGTTAATGTCTGCAATTGCAAACTGGCAAGCTAAAAACGAGGATGCAACAATAGAAGATGCTGGATTATACGTAAAAACTATTTGCGTAGATAGTGCAGGAATGTTAAAAAGACTAAGACCAGCTCCACAAGGACGTGCTCATAGAATTCGTAAGCGTTCTAATCACGTTACCTTAGAGTTAGGAAGTAAAAATTTAAGTAATTAATCTAAGTAGAAATGGGACAAAAAACGAATCCAATAGGAAATCGATTAGGAATCATCAGAGGTTGGGAATCTAACTGGTATGGTGGTAATGACTACGGAGATAAAATTGCGGAAGATGATAAGATAAGAAAGTATATTCATGCTAGATTATCTAAAGCAAGTGTATCAAGAGTAATTATAGAGCGTACTTTAAAACTTGTAACCGTTACTATCACTACAGCGCGTCCAGGTATCATTATTGGTAAAGGAGGTCAAGAGGTAGACAAGTTAAAAGAAGAGCTTAAAAAAATTACGGGTAAAGAAGTTCAAATTAATATTTTCGAAATCAAACGTCCAGAATTGGATGCAAGATTAGTAGCAACAAGTGTTGCTCGTCAAATAGAAAACAGAATTTCTTATAAGAGAGCAATTAAAATGGCAATTGCTGCAACTATGCGTATGAACGCTGAAGGAATTAAAATTCAAATTTCAGGACGTTTAAACGGTGCTGAAATGGCACGTTCAGAGCATTTTAAAGAAGGTAGAATTCCTCTTTCTACTTTTAGAGCAGATATTGATTATGCTCTTGTAGAGGCTCATACAACATACGGAAGATTAGGTGTGAAAGTATGGATCATGAAAGGCGAAGTTTATGGTAAAAGAGAATTATCTCCTTTAGTAGGATTGTCTAAGAAACAATCTGGTGGTAAAGGTGCTGATAGATCTAAACGTCAACCTCGTAGAAGAAAATAATTTTTAAATTAGAAATTAAAAATGTTACAGCCAAAAAGAGTAAAATACCGTAAGGTACAGAAGGCGAAAGGGAATATGACTGGAAATTCTCAAAGAGGAAATCAACTATCTAATGGTATGTTTGGTATCAAATCTTTAGACCAGAACTTATTAACTTCACGTCAAATTGAAGCAGCTCGTATCGCGGCAACACGTCATATGAAAAGAGAGGGGCAACTTTGGATTAAAATTTTTCCAGATAAGCCTATCACTAAAAAGCCTTTAGAGGTACGTATGGGTAAAGGTAAGGGTGCACCAGATCATTTTGTTGCAGTAATTAAACCAGGTAGAATTTTGTTTGAAGTTGGTGGAGTACCAATGGATGTTGCAAAAGAAGCTTTACGTTTAGCTGCACAGAAACTTCCTGTAAGAACGAAGTTTGTGATCGCAAGAGATTTTGATATTAACGCTTAATTCTATATATAATGAAACAATCAGAAATCAAAGAATTATCTATAGCCGATCTTAATGAAAAGCTTGGAGCGTTGCAAAAGAATTATACTGATCTTAAGATGGCTCATGCAATAACTCCTTTAGAGAACCCATTGCAATTGAGAAGCTTAAGAAGAACTGTAGCAAGAATTGCAACAGAATTAACAAAAAGAGAATTACAATAATTCTATAGTCAGTTTTAAAGATGGAAAAAAGAAATCTTAGAAAAGAGAGAATTGGTGTTGTTTCTAGTAACAAAATGGAAAAATCTATTGTTGTTTCTGAAACTAAAAGAGTAAAACACCCAATGTACGGAAAGTTCGTATTAAAGACTAAGAAGTACGTTGCACACGACGAACAGAATGATTGCAACGAAGGAGATACTGTTAGAATCATGGAAACAAGACCTATGAGTAAATCTAAACGTTGGAGATTAGTAGAAATCCTAGAAAGAGCTAAATAATATGTTACAGACAGAATCAAGATTAAAAGTAGCAGATAATACTGGAGCTAAAGAAGTTTTAGTTATTAGAGTTTTAGGAGGTACAAAAAAACGTTACGCAAGCATTGGCGACAAGATTGTAGTAAGTGTTAAATCTGCAACTCCTAACGGAACTGTAAAAAAAGGTCAAGTATCTAGAGCAGTTGTTGTAAGAACTAAAAAAGAAGTAAGACGTAAAGATGGGTCATATATCAGATTTGATGACAATGCTTGTGTTCTTTTAAACCCTACAGAGGAAATGAGAGGAACACGTGTATTTGGACCTGTTGCCCGTGAACTTCGTGAGAAACAATTCATGAAAATAGTATCATTAGCACCTGAAGTGCTTTAAATTATCATAAAATGAAGAAGTTTAAATTAAAGTCAGGAGATACTGTAAAAGTTATTGCAGGAGATCATAAAGGATCTGAAGGTAAGGTTTTACAAATCATAAAAGATAAAGATAGAGTATTGGTAGAAGGTGTAAACTTAGTTTCTAAGCATACCAAACCAAGCGCTCAAAATCCTCAAGGTGGTATTGTAAAAAAAGAAGCTTCACTTCACATATCTAATGTTATGTTAGTAGAAGATGGTGTTGCTGTAAGAGTAGGTTATAAAGTTGATGGAGATACTAAAACTAGAATCTCTAAAAAAACTAAAAAATAAGAATAATCATGAGTTACGTACCAAGATTAAAAGCAGAATACAAAGAAAGAGTCATAAAAGCTCTTATTGAGGAATTCAGTTATAAGAATGTAATGCAAGTACCAAAATTAGAAAAAATAGTTGTTTCTAAAGGTGTTGGTGCTGCAATTGCAGATAAGAAATTAATAGATTATGCAGTAGAAGAATTGACTACAATTACAGGTCAAAAAGCGATTTCTACAATGTCTAAAAAAGACGTTGCATCATTTAAATTACGTAAAGGAATGCCAATTGGTGCAAAAGTTACGTTAAGAGGTGATAAAATGTATGAGTTTTTAGATAGATTAGTTACCGCTTCTTTACCTCGTGTAAGAGATTTTAATGGCATAAAAGCTAACGGTTTTGATGGTAGAGGTAATTACAATTTAGGAATTACTGAACAAATCATTTACCCAGAAATTAATATTGATCAAGTTAAAAAAATCAATGGAATGGATATTACTTTTGTAACATCTGCAGACACTGATAAAGAAGCAAAATCATTATTAGCAGAACTAGGTTTACCATTTAAAAAAAATTAAACAATGGCTAAAGAATCAATGAAAGCGCGTGAGCGTAAAAGAGAACGTACAGTTGCAAAATATGCTGAAAAAAGAAAAGCTTTAAAAGAAGCTGGAGATTATGAAGCTTTGCAAAAATTACCAAAAAATGCCTCTCCAATTAGATTACACAACAGATGTAAATTAACAGGGCGTCCAAAAGGATATATGAGACAATTTGGTATTAGTCGTGTCACTTTTCGTGAAATGGCAAATCAAGGTTTAATACCAGGTGTTAAAAAAGCAAGTTGGTAGAAAACATCAATAAATCTTTAAAATAAAAATAGAATGTGTATCTTTGCACGCTCTATTTTTTTTGAGTATAAGAATGTTAACTGATTAAAGGTTCAAAAATCACAGAGAAATCTGTAGTAGAAATAGAGATTTTTGAAAACCGTAGTCGCAATTTAAATAAATATGTATACAGATCCAATTGCAGATTTTCTTACCAGAGTAAGAAATGCTATAGCTGCAGGACACAGAGTAGTGGAAATTCCAGCTTCAAATTTGAAGAAGGAAATGACTAAAATTTTGTTTGATCAAGGGTATATTTTAAGTTATCAATTTAACGCTGATAAAGTTCAGGGTACAATTAAAATAGCTTTAAAATATGACAAAGACACAAAAGAGTCAGTAATTAGAAAAATTCAACGAATCAGTACACCTGGTTTACGTAAGTATGTTGGTTCCTCTGAGATGCCAAGAGTACTTAACGGTCTAGGTATTGCTATTGTTTCTACATCAAAAGGTGTAATGACAAACAAAAAAGCACGTCTAGAAAATGTTGGAGGAGAAGTTTTATGTTACGTTTATTAATCTTTAAGAAATGAGTAGAATAGGAAAAAATCCCGTTAACATTTCACAAGGTGTAGATGTAAACATTAAAGATAATGTAATAACAGTAAAAGGAAAGTTAGGAGAATTATCTCAAACTATTTCTGATGGTATTTCAATTAATATTGAAGATGGCGTTATTACCTTAAATAGAGCTTCAGAGAGTAAAGACCATAAAGCACAACATGGTTTAATGAGAGCTTTAATCAGTAATATGATTGAAGGTGTAAGTAAAGGTTGGACCAAAGAATTAGAATTGGTAGGTGTTGGTTATAGAGCATCAAACCAAGGTCAAAAACTTGACTTAGCGTTAGGTTTCTCTCATAATATCGTTTTAGAATTAGCTCCAGAAGTTAAAGTAGAAACAGTATCAGAGAAAGGGAAAAACCCAATCATTAAATTAACTTCTTTTGACAAACAATTAGTTGGTCAAATAGCTGCAAAGATTCGCTCTTTCAGAACCCCAGAACCATATAAAGGTAAAGGTGTTAAGTTTGTTGGTGAAGTATTAAGAAGAAAAGCAGGTAAATCTGCATAATCATATAATATTATGGCATTATCAAAGCTAGAAAGAAGAGCTAGAATAAAGCGTAGAATCAGAAAGATTGTTTCTGGTACTCCTACCAAACCAAGATTATCGGTTTATAGAAGTAACAAAGAAATTTACGCTCAAATAGTTGACGATGTAAACGGAGTAACATTAGCTTCAGTTTCATCTAGAGATAAAGATATTAAAGCAAATTCTAAATCAGAAGCAGCAGCCGCAGTAGGTAAATCTATCGCAGAAAAAGCTACTAAAGCTGGATTAGAAACAATTGCTTTCGATAGAAATGGTTATTTATACCATGGTAGAGTTAAAGTATTAGCAGAAGCTGCAAGAGAAGCTGGTTTAAAATTTTAAGAAATTATGCAAGGTTATAAAAACGTAGAAAGAGTTAAACCAAGCGGATTAGAGCTTGTTGATAGATTAGTAGGTGTACAACGTGTTACCAAAGTAACAAAAGGTGGTAGAGCATTTGGTTTCTCTGCAATTGTTGTTGTTGGTGATGGTAATGGAGTTGTTGGACACGGATTAGGAAAATCTAAAGATGTGTCTTCTGCAATAGCAAAAGCTGTTGAAGATGCAAAGAAAAATTTAGTAAGAATACCAATTTTAGAAGGTACATTACCTCATGAGCAAAAAGGAAAGTTTGGTGGAGCAAAAATATTCATCAAACCTGCTTCTCCTGGTACAGGAGTTATTGCCGGTGGTGCTGTTCGTATTGTATTAGAGTCTGTAGGTGTACACGATGTATTATCTAAGTCTCAAGGGTCATCAAACCCACACAATGCAGTAAAAGCAACATTTGATGCTTTATTACAGTTAAGAAGCGCATCTTCTATTGCTAAGCAAAGAGGTATATCTCTAGAAAAAGTATTTAACGGATAAATCTAAGAACGATGGCAAAAATAAAAGTTACACAAGTAAA
>Ga0209136_1000244_pt1 | contig 40496 bp, 22 predicted proteins | sample SaaInl0LU_22_DNA_FD_184640 | JGI IMG/M metagenome (GOLD analysis project Ga0209136, IMG submission 184640) | Marine microbial communities from expanding oxygen minimum zones in the Saanich Inlet - ESP_90LU_22_DNA (SPAdes) (version 2) | ecosystem: Environmental > Aquatic > Marine > Intertidal... | reverse complement strand
AAGTTTGAGTAGAAGCCATTTCCTGCTTTCGCTACTCGCTTTTTTTATTCAAAAAAGAATAAAAAAGAGCTCAAACAAACCGCTCAATCAGGGCTAAACCTTTTTGCTAGCTAACAGCATATTTTAAAGTTGATTTTTTTTTTTAGTAATAAAAACTTTCAACTTTCAACTTTTAAACTTTTAAATTTTGAAACTTCTTTTCAGCATCATAATACCTGTTTACAATCGTCCTAAAGAAATAGATGAGTTGTTAGAAAGTCTTACCCAACAAGATTTCCTAGACAGTTTTCAGGTGCTTGTTATAGATGATGGTTCATCAATAACATCTAAAGAAATTGTTAAAAAATATACTTCAAAACTTACTATAAAATATTTTTTTAAAGAAAACAGTGGAGCAGGAGCAAGCCGTAATTTTGGCATGCAAAAAGCCACAGGAAACTATTTTATCATTTTAGACTCAGATGTTATTGTGCCAACTCAATATTTATCTGAAGTAAAAAAAGTGTTAGAAACTAATTTTACAGATGCTTTTGGTGGTCCAGATGCAGCTCATAACAGTTTTACAGCACTACAAAAAGCCATTAATTATTCTATGACAGCTGTATTAACCACTGGCGGCATTAGGGGTAGAAAACAAGCCGTTGGTAAATTTCAACCTAGAAGTTTTAATTTAGGATTGTCTCAAAAAGCATTCGAAAAAACACAAGGTTTTTCTAAAATGAAAAACGGAGAAGATATCGATTTAACCTTTAGATTATGGCAAAATGGTTTCGAAACACAATTGATAGAAAAAGCATTTGTGTATCATAAACGTAGAAGCACCATACCACAGTTTTTTAAGCAAACATTTGGTTTTGGAACGGCAAGACCTTTCTTAAATAAAAAGTATCCTAAAACTGCTAAAATTACTTATTGGTTTCCAAGTGTGTTTATTTTAGGCTTGGTTTTTAGTGTGTTTTTAGCCTTTTTTGGAGAGCTTACTTTACTAGCTTGCTATTATCTGTATTTCTTAGTTTTATTAGTAGATGCAACGCTTAAATACGGGCTTATAGTAGGTTTTTTAAGTGTCTTAACTACAATAACTCAATTTTTTAGTTATGGTTTGGGGTTTTTGAAAAGCCGTTTTTTGTAGGTATTCGCTAACTTTTTCTTAAATAATTGATTTTTAATTTTTTTATATACTAAGTTGGTAAAGCTATTTTTTGAGTAACCCCTAATTATTTCTTAGAAATATTTTAAGTAAATGTAAAAAAAAAGAGTTGATAAAATCAACTCTCTTTTTTAGTATAAATAAAAAATTATTTAATAATTAATTTTTTAGCTTTTATTTTATTGTTAGTTGTTCTTATTCTTGCAAAATAAATCCCTTTATTTAAACCAGTAACAGAGTAGTTTTTGTTAGTATTTGTTTTAGTAAACCTTTTTACGATTTTACCAGTCAAATCAAAAACAACCACTTCATTAACAGCTTTGTTTATATTAAAACTATTAGAAGTAGGGTTGGGGTATAATTTTAAAATGTTGTTTTCTACCTCTATATCTTCGTTAGAAAGAGTTGCTTTTTGGTTTCCAAATACTTTAAATTTACCTGGTTGTAAAACGATGCTAGCTGCACTGTAGGTAGCGTTTCCACTTTCATCCATTAAATCTACCCAATCTCCAGCAGTAGGAAAATTAGTGTTGATCGTTTTTTGCACAACATCAAAATTGGCTAATATAATTACATTTCTAAGGTTTGTTGTAGGAATGCTATTGTCAAAAATATCTATTCTTGGGGTTAAACTACCAGTATTCATGGTGTAATCTCCTTCAAAAACAGGTTCGTTTATTTTTAAAAGATTCATTCTAGCCCAATCATCATAAATTTTCTTTCTATTTGAACTAGAAATCCAGTTTTCTGACCATTGAGGTTGTGGCTTAGTAGATAATTTACAGTCTCCATTAGTTCCTCCAGGTTCGTTTACTATGCCATTTTCGCAAGTAAAAATAGAATTTTGCATCCCTAAATCAGCAAAATGCCAAATCATTTTTGGTCCTGGAACCAGTAAACTAAATGCACCAATTGCTGACATTCTAGATAGTGCCGTATTTAAATCTGTAACATTATGGCTAGAAACAGTATTATTACCAAAATTAACAGCTCTATACATTATTCTTTCTTCATCGTGACTTTCTGGGTAGCCAATCACTCTCGGTCCATTAAATTGAGTTCGCGATTTATGACCAATACCATTAATGTTAGAACTTGCAGGGTACCCCATTATTAATTGGCTGTATGGATCTGTCATTTTACCCCACATCATAATTCCTTTTCCTTCTGATAGCCTATAATTGGCCCATTCTTTTTCTTCGTTTTGTTCTCCTAAATGCTCAAAAATCACATAATGCTCTGCATCGAGAGACCAAGAATAATCTGCATATTTTTTTAAAACATCAACTCTATCTTGTTGGTAACTATTTGTACAACCTTCATCACTACCAGAACAATTTTGTGTGAATCCTTTGGTTAAATCCCATCTAAAACCATCAACTTTAAAGTCTTCTATCCAGTGTTTTACAACTCTTTTCGTGTATTCTTGTGTTAAAGTACTTTGATGATTAAAATCGCTACCAACATTATAACTATGTTTTGCAGTTTCATTAAAGTAAGGATTTTCGCTACTTGGTTCTCCCCAACCATCATTATCAGAGTCATTCATCCACATTCTAACCATTGGGTTTCTACCAAAAGCATGATTTAAAGCTATATCTAAAATTACGGCAATTCCATTTTGATGACATATATCAATGAATTCTTTAAATTTATTTTCAGTACCGTAAAATTTATCTAAAGCCATGTGAAAAGAGGTATTGTATCCCCAACTTTCATTACCTTCAAACTCCATCACTGGCATTAGTTGTATTGCATTGATATTTAAATTTTTAAAATAATCTATTCTATCAATTAAATCTTGATAATTTCTATTAGCATCAAAATCTCTTACTAAAACCTCATAAACTATTAAATCTTCTTCTTTTGGAGGGTTGAAGTTTGCAACTTGCCAATTGTAATCTGTTTGACCTGTTTGTAAAACCGTAACTTCTCTTTCTTGTCCTGAAGGATAGGTTGGTAAATTTGGATATGTTGTTGTTGCAATTCCTGGGTCATCAAAAGGAGATAACACCAATGTAGAATAAGGGTCTGCAGTTTTAACTATAGATGGTGAGTTTGCTATTGGAGTTTTATCATACACCCAGTATTGGTAAGTTTCTATTTGACCAGCTTTTAAATTATTAATTTCTAACCAAAATTTACCAGTATTTGGGTCTTTTTTCATAACATCTGAAGAGGTAGGAGTATAGTTGTTAAAACTACCTGCTACTTGAACAAAATCTTTATTTGGTGCTGTTAAAACTAACGTAGCTTTTGTTGCATCTGCACTGTAATTAATACCATCTAATAAACCATTAGGCATAGTTTCTTCTACAACTGTTGGTGCAAGAGTTACTTGAAAACTTGCTTCTCCTGTTTCAGTAGAGCCTGGAGGAGTACCTACAAACTTAACAGTACCACTTTCTGTAATATTTGTTAAAGTTGCATTACATGTAGGGAAACCACAAGTACCTGTTTGTACAGATACGTTATTGTAAAAAATCTCGAAAGTACCCTGTACAGTTGTGCTTCCTTGAAAAGAGATAGTTGCAGATACATTTAAACTTTCTCCTGTACTTACTAAAACTTCATCAGTTGTAGGGTTTGTAATTTTTATTTGCACTTTACCAACAGGAAAAATAAAATCATTACAACCTGTATCTTTTAGTTCTTGCGAACCGTCTGCATTTCTAAACACCATACCAATTTGAGCAGCATTTTGTGCTTGTGTTTGGGATAAATTATAGTATGTTTCTGGTGTAATTGTAATGCTGTATGTACCATCTTCATTAGAGGTCATTTCTCCAACACCATCATCTTGTCCCCAATTGCCAATAACACCAAAACCAAAGGCATTATTTTTATCGCCAATACCAGAATGCATGTATACTTTAGATGGATTTGTTAAACCATTACAATTACTATCTGTACTATTAATATTTACAGTAATTGTAACAGGTTTATCAACCTCTATAGCATCTACATTTATGGTAACCTGAGAATAAGATATAGTGCAAATTAGTAGTAATGTGAAGAGTATTATTTTTTTCAACATACGATTTTATATAAAAAAGGCTGTAAAAATAAATTTACAGCCTTTTTGTTTCTTAATTAAATTAATTTAAAACAATTGTTCTGTTTACAGTATCAATTGTAAGTGTGTAGGTACCTGGGGGGCCAACAAAACTAAAATTAGAATCACCATCATTGGCATTTTTAAAATTGGCATCTATTGTATACCCTTCACCTTCGTAATAAGGAAAGTTATAGCTTGGAGATCCCCATTCTAATGTTCTGTCAGTAAAGAATCTAAATGAATCATTTGCAAACGTTACCTGTCCTGAATAAACACCTGCACCAGTACATGGTAATGCAACTGGAGAAGCCCATCCCCAACCAGCATCTGGCACACCTGCACCAACTAACCATAATTGGTCTAGGTCACATAATTGAATAGGATCGCTTAAAGTGATTGTTTTGTTGATGTCATCTATTGTTATTCCAAATTCTCCTGGAGTTCCATTAAAATAGAAATTACTATCTCCATCATTTGCATTTTCAAGTCTTGCATCTATTGTATATCCATTGTTTTCATAATGAGGAAAGTTAAAACTTGGTGAACCCCACTCTAATGTTCTGTCTGTAAAAAATCTGAAAGCATCATTTGTTAAATTGATATTACCTTCGTAAACCCCAGTTCCTGTACAGCTAATTTGAATTGGATTAGACCAACCCCATCCAGCATCTACAGCTCCAGCACCAACAACCCATAATTGGTCGTAGTTACAATTTGGACCAACCACTGCAGGACCTAAAGTAATAGTTTCTGCTTCTGTATCTATTTCTATAAAGTACGCACCTGCAGTTCCAACAAATTGAAAATTAGAATCTCCATCATTTGCGTTTACTAAATCGCTGTCTATGGTGTAACCTCTATCTGTAAAATATGGGAAATTATAACTTGGTGAAGCCCACTCTAAAGTTTTATCAGTAAAAAATCTAAAGTTACCACCATTATCTGGAGATAAATTGATGTTACCAGACCATTTTTTACCTTGTAAAAGTAATTCTACAGGAGAAGTCCATCCCCAACCAGCATCTACAGCACCAGCACCAACTACATAAAGAGCAGGAGGTAAGGCTACATCATAAGGCGTAATTGATAAGGTAATAACGTCTGATGTTCTAAATAAGTCTCCTGAAGCAGTCTTAGCAGTTGCTTTAATTCTAAAATCAAATTTAGATTCTGTTCCAGCTGTTCCTCCATTAGCTAATAAAGCGTCGTTTAATTCGCCATGTTTAAGCTCTAAAGATAAATCACTTGTTTCTCCTAAAATAGTAGGATTGTCAAAATTACTTCCATTACTTACCATTTGTAATTCGTAAGTAATATCTACTGTACTTGTACTCGTAATTTCTGGATCATCCCAAGTAATAGTAGTAGCTACTAATTCTGGGTCTACATCTGATAAAATGGTTGATACAGCTGCATCTGGACCAGTAATAGATGGCATTTCTACAGCAAATTTAGATACTTGAAAAAGTACTGAGTTTGAAGTTTGAGTACCTGTATTCAATCTCATAAAAACAGGTGTTTTTGAGAATGATTTTACATCAGCATCATTTAAAACTGTATTAAAATCGTTTACAGACATAGAAAAATTATTGTTATCTGAACTACCCAATGCAATTGGATTTGTAAATTCAGCATCTAAAGACATTTCTACATTGTAAGTTGCTCCTGTGTTAACCTCATCTCTCCAAGTAATTGTAAATGCAGGATTGTCTGGCAAAGTAAAATTTAAGAATATGTTACTAATACCTGGTGTATTTAAAACAAATACAGGATTTGGTGTTGTTATTGTTAAGCTTTCCTCAGCATCACAAGCACCTAATAAAAGTGTAAGTGATAAAAACAAGTAGCTTAATCTTTTTATATAAATATTCATTTTTTTTATATTAAGAGTTATTAGATATTATAAGTTTAAAGGAATTAAAATATAACGCCCAGTTAAATCGTTAAACCAGATATCATAATTATCTTCTACAGGTACTGGAATTGGACCACCACCATCTGTTGCTACACCAGAAAATGAAGTGTCAGCACCCCATTTTGCAGAAGTGTCTGTAATAAATTCAATATTACCAGGTGTTAATCTTACACCATTTGAATACCATATGTGTCCATCAAAAGATAAAGGTGTCATAGCTACTACATTTGCAGTGCTAGTTCCTTCAATAGATAAGGATGCTGGACTTGTCTTTCCGCTAGCATCAAAAGGTTCAAAAGCGTAGGTTTTTCTAGCAAAATCTATACTAAAACTATAAAAACCGGCTGCTGCTATTGCATTGTTATTGTTAGGGAAAGTTCCAGGGTCTGTTCCTCCACCAGGGTTTACATCAATAGAAGAAGCGTCGTTAGTACCCCATTGAGGTTGCCATAAACCTTTAACTTCTAGAACTTTAAATTCTCCTGTCCCAAAATATCCTGTATAGTAATATTTATTGCTATCAGAAGCATCTCTAAACAATGCAGGGTTGTTGTTGTTGTTATTCCAGTCTGGTGCAGTTGCATTTCCAACTAAATAATAATCGTTAAAGACATAATTAAAGTAAGGATAAACTTCTAAGTTAATTGTGTTAGAACTTACAATCTCATTTCCTTGCGTTCCTAAGGTAGAAGCTACTCTTATATACACATTTTTCCATTCAAATGGATTTAAACCAGCAGAACCTGCTGCAGAGTTAACTTCGTTTACAGAAAGTGTAATAGAGGTTTGTCCTGTAACGGTGGTTGCAGTTATTGGTTCAGTAAATGCATCATCACTAGAAAACTGAATTAAATAATTTATTGCAGTTTGTTGCCCATAATCTGCATCTTGCCAGTTTAAGGTAATTGCAGGGTTACCTGTGTTGACAGCGTCTAACTCTAATCTGTTAAAGTTTAAGTCTTGTAAAACTGGAGCTGTTGGTGAGCCTATTGTGAATTTTTCAGAACTATCATTACAAGAAGTAAACATGATTAATGCCAGTCCAATAATTGTAATTGCTGAAAATCTTTTTATGTTTTTCATTATTTCTAATTTGTATTTTAAATTAATATCCAGCGTTTTGTACTAAATTTGGGTTTGAAGCCAAACTTGCTGAAGGTATTGGGTATAATTTTAAGTTAGATGGTATTGAGATACCACTTGTTCCATTTCCTTTCCATACCCAGTTATAGTTTCCTCCTGTAAAGCGTCCAAAACGAATTAAGTCTTGACGTCTGTGCGCTTCCCAGTGTAACTCTCTTGCTCTTTCATCTATAATGAAATCTAAATCTATATCTGCAATTGTTAAATTGTTTTGCGGATTGTTAGCTCTAGTTCTTAAAGAGTTGACATAAGTTAAAAGATCTGCAGGATTTGCGCCTGTACCACCTCTTAAATGAGCTTCTGCATACATTAAATATATATCTGCCAATCTAAATAAAGGAAAATCTGTATCTACAAAGGTTTGATCTACACCAAAACCACCTGTAGATTTTGCATTAGAATATTTTTCTAAAATATACCCTTGATCTTGGTCAGAAATATCTAATATTTCAATATCTCTTTCTGATGATATAATCGTGTTTCTAGTATCTGTATTGTAAATTCCGCCATCAAACAATTGTACAAATTCTTTTCTAAGTCTTAGGGCTCCACCCCAGCCACCAGCGCCAACGCCTAATGCAGCACCATTTGATTCTATACTTCCTACTGCACCATTAATCATAACTGTTGTTGGTCCGTAGTTTTGTGTAAATGTTCCGTCTGAAATTAAAGGAAAAATAATTTCGTTACTTGCAGAATTTACATCATTATCTGCCATAAAATTGTGCTGATAATCTGTAGCTAACGTATAACCACCTGCAATAATTTTTTTACAATAATCTAAACATTCTGTATATTTTTCTTGTTCAATATATACTTCTGCATTTAAATAGATTTTTGCTAAAATCATCCAAGCAACACCTTTGCTTGCTCTACCATGTTCTACAGCCATTGGATCAGCTAAATCAGCTTCAATAGCTATTAATTCAGACTCTACAAAGTCAAATAATTGCTGTCTGTCATAAGCTTGAGGTTGTGCATTAATTGCATCATTTTCGGTTGTAAAGTTTGCTTGCCCAAATAAATCCATCATGTAATAGTAAGACATTGCTCTAAGCAATCTTGCTTCTGCTCTAAATTTTACTATTTCTGCTCTTGTTGCAGAAGATACATTTCTTTCATCCAATTTTACATCTGTAGTTTCTCTTAAGAAATTGTTTGCAAAAGCAATTGTAACGTGAGTTCTACCAAACATACCCAAAATAATTGGGTCATCTGCATTCCAAATATTACGTTGTATTGCTCTGGTACCAGGGTCGTTTTCGTAAGACCAAATCATTTGATCTGCAGACAATGTTTGTAGGTATAATAAAACTCTACCAAACTGACTTGTACCAGCATCTAAACCATCTATGTTTGATGATCCTGGACCATCTACACCTGTTAAAGATAGGTTACCATAAACACCTGCTAACAATTCTTTATAAGCAGTTTCATTTGCAAAAAAATCTTCACCTAATAAATCTTGATCGTCTTTTGGTGTAATATCTAGATCTTTTGTACAAGATGATAATGCTACAACCATCGCAAGAAAAAGGATTGCTATTTTTTCTATTTTTAATATATTTTTCATCATTAATTCTTTATTGATTAAAATTTAATGTTTGCACCAACCAAAAATGTTCTTGGTCTTGGGTAAATAGTATTGTCTATACCATTAAATACTTCTGGATCTAGACCAGAGTAGTTTGTAAGTATAAAAACATTTTGCATACCAGCCCATAAACGAATGCTGTTAGAGGCAAATTTTTTGATAGGTCTATCAAAGGTATATCCTAAAGTAATATTATCCATTCTTAAGAAAGAAGCATTTTCTAAGTAAATATCAGAAAGTATTACATCTGATGTTCTTTGAAAGTCTGTGTCTAAAACAGAAGTAGGTATATTCCCTAGAACTGCATTGTCTTGTAATAAATCGTACTGACCTAATGATGAATTTACATTATTATATACGTAATTACCAATTTGAGCTCTTAAATTAAATGTTAAATCGAAATTTTTGTAATTAAAGTTCGATTGAAAACCTAAAGCTAAATCCGCTTGAGGATTTTCTTTTAAGTATCTATCATCTGTATTTATAATTCCATCTCCGTTTAAATCTGCATAAGCACCTTCTATAGGTTTACCAGCAGTATCATATAATTGTTTGTATACAAAGAAAGAGTTAGGTGCAAAACCTTCGCTATATAGTTGGATAAAGTTACCTGTACCACCAGCAATACCACCTGTAGTAATATCTTGACCTAATGCCAATTCTTTAATTTCTCTATCTATATAAGTTGCGTTAAAATTGATATTCCAATCTAATTCTTGAGTTTTAACCACATCTGCATTTAATGTGAATTCTAAACCATTTACTTGTAAATCTCCGATATTTTGTAGTACTCTATTTGTAAAATTAGAAGCATCTGCTACAGGAGCATCAGATAATAAATCTGTAGAATTTTTTTGGAAAGCATTTATAGATCCAGAAATTCTATTATCAAATAAACCATAGTCTATACCTAATTCTATAGTTGCTGTATTTTCCCATTTTAAACTACTTCTTTCAGAAGGAATTGTAGAATGAATTGGATTACCACCAAATATATATTGAGAGTTTTGGTTTCCAAAACGATACCTATCTAAATATAAATCTCCAGCAATACCATCTTGTTGACCATTAACTCCATAAGATGCACGCAGTTTTAATTCAGAAATTACTTCATTGTCTTTTAAGAAGTTCTCATCGCTCATTCTCCAAGCAAATGCTGCACCCCCAAAATTACCCCATCTGTTTTGAGGACCAAATCTAGAAGTACCATCTCTTCTGTAGTTTAGAGTTAATAAGTATTTTTCGTTAAAAGTAAGATTTGCTCTTGCTAAAAAACCTACCAAAACAACAGGAGTGTTTACATAAGAAGTAGCACCTTGGTCATTAGGGTTTCTAATGTTTCCTGTACTATTTCCAGAGCTGTTAAAAGATTGATAATCATAACCTACCATTACATCTGTTTTTAATTTGTCAAATGTATTTACATAAGTAAAGTACGCATTAAAGTTTTCATTTTCAAACTCATTAATAAATGAACCTTCACCCCCAACAAATAAGTCTGTATAGTTTGCAGGACTATTTAATGGGCTAAAAAAAGATCCTTCTTCTTTAGATTTATCAAAACCTGCAGAAACAGTAGCTGTAACTTCTGGTAAGAAATGTAATTTGTAATCTAACTTTAAATTACCAAATTGTCTAAATCTATTAGAGTTGTTATTGTTTTGCAACAAAGCAGCAACAGGGTTTCTTGTTCCATTTTCTACTAAAATTCCACCTGGTGTTCTATTTATATGTTGATAAAACCCTCCAAAAGGAGATGTTGGATCGTAAACAGGCTGTGTAGGGTCATAACGCAAAGCTGAGTTTACCTGTCCTGAATCAGCAGATCTGTTGTCAACAAAAGCTCTATTATAATTTAGGCTTACCTTTAAATGATCATCAAAAAATGAAGGGTTCATAGATACAGATATGTTTGATCTATCAAATTGAGATGTTAATAGGTTACCTTCAATTTCTGAAAAGTTTACAGAAAGTCTAGTTGGTAAAAAACCAAATATTTGACCTCTAGCCGTTAAATTGTGTTGCGTTGCAACAGATTTTTGAAAAATCTCATCTTGCCAATTTGTATTAGCAGTTCCTAAAAGACCAGCATCGCTAGGTCTTCTGGTATTGACTAAATTTCTAAATTCGTCTCCATTAAATACACTAACTCTGTTTTTAATTTCACCAAAACCTACTTGAACATCGTAGTCTAAAGTATATTCTGTTCTACCTTTTTTAGTAGTAATAATAATAACACCATTTGCACCTCTAGAACCATAAATTGATGTTGCAGAAGCATCTTTTAAAACCGAAAAAGATTCGATATCATTTGGGTTAATACTATTTAAATCTACTCCAGATAAAGGTAAACCGTCAATAACCACTAAAGGATCGTTAGATGCGTTTAAAGAAGAACCACCACGAATTCTAATTTGAGAACCAGAACCAGGAGCACCACTTGTTGTAATGTTTACACCTGCAACACGCCCACTTAATAAGTTTTCTGGTGTTACTATGTTACCTTTTGTAAATTCTTTTGCTGTAATAGCTTCTACTGAACCTGTTGCATCTTTTACTGTTGTGGTACCATAACCAACTACAACAATTTCATCTAATTGTTGAGAAGACTCTTCTAACTCTACAACCAAATTAAAATTTGATGTAATTGTAACTTCTTTATTAGCATACCCTAAATACCTAAAAAGAAGAATGTCTCCTGCTTTTACATTCGGTAAATTAAAGTTACCATTAAAATCTGTTTCAGCACCTTTTTGGGTACCTTTAACTATAATACTAACACCTGGTAGAGGATCTCCCGATGTTTTTTCTTTAACGATACCTTTTGCTGTTTGTTGAGCAAACATTGCAAAAGATGAACTTAAAAGAATACCAATTAAAAATAATTTAAGTTTTTTCATGTATAAATTGTTAAATAATAACTGTAAATTTGATTTGTATTAACAATAAATTTACATTCCACAGAGTAAATATAGAACATAATCTAGTTAATCTGGTAAAGTTTAAGTAACGAAAACGGTTTCGTGTTGATAACTTTATTCTTTAAAATTCATTAATTTAGCAAAAAAATAAGATTTAATTTGCCTATCCATAAAAAATGAAGCAAAAAATTACCATAAAAACAATAGCGAAAGAATTAGGTGTGTCAACTTCTACAGTATCTAAGGCCTTAAAAGATAGCCATGAGATTAGTACAGAAACAAAACACAAAATTCAAGCTTATGCAGATCTGTACAATTACAAACCCAATAGTTTAGCATTACAATTAAGAAACCAAAAGACTAAGGTTATTGGTGTAATTTTACCTAAAATTGTACATCATTTTTTCTCTACAGTGATTATGGGAATTGAGGAAGGTGCTAACAAAAAAGGATACAATATTATGGTTTGTTTTTCTAATGAATCGTATAAAAAAGAAGTAGAAACATTAAAGGTTTTGTCGAATGGTAGTGTTGATGGTTTAATTGTTTCTATAGCTAGTCAAACCCTTGAAAACAAGGATTTTAATCATTTTAAAGGACTGGTTGCTGAAGAAATTCCTTTAGTATTATTCGATAGAGTCGTAGACGAAATATTGTGTGATAAAGTAGTGGTGGATGATGTTGGTGCAGGGTACAAAGCCACCCAACACTTGTTAGATAATCATAGAACAAAAATAGCATTAATAACAACACCTAATCATTTGAATGTTGGTGCTTTAAGAAGGCAAGGTTATGAAAAAGCACTGATAGAATCTTATATCAAAACAAATAAAAAATTAATTGTTGAAATTAATGAAAATGAAGATATAAAACCACAAATAGAAAAAGTTTTTGAACAAGACATTGATGCTGTTTTTGCGGTGAATGAAATTTATGCTGCAAATGCTATGAGAATAGCAAAAGAGAAAGGTTTAGAAGTACCAAAAGATATTTCTATTATTGGTTTTACAGACGGTTTAATCTCAGAATATTCATCGCCATCAATTACAACAATTGCACAACATGGTTTTACTATGGGGAAACAAGCTGTGGATTTATTAATTGAAAGAATTGAAAATGAATCGGAACTATTTAAACCAAAAAAAATAGTTATTTCTAGCGATCTAAAACTACGAGAATCTACGAAACCGTCGTCGTAAATATTTTAGTTGAATTTTATCAAAATCATAAAATTAATTTACCTTTGTTATAATATTAAGATTTATCAATAAATTTCATTCCACACTTTGTAATAATTGATAAGTCATAAAAACTTATCGTAATATTCATTTTATAATATTCGATAAATGGAAAAGCATAAATTAAATTTTTGGCAAATCTGGAACATGAGTTTTGGATTTCTGGGAATACAAATGGGTTTCGCCCTGCAAAATGCAAACGCTAGTAGAATTCTACAAATTTTTGGAGCAGACGTACATGAACTTTCTTGGTTTTGGATTATAGCACCTTTGATGGGGTTGATTGTTCAGCCAATTATAGGTTACTATAGTGATAAAACTTGGGGAAAGTTTGGGAGAAGAAAACCTTATTTTCTTGTCGGCGCAATTTTAGCTTCTATAGGTTTGGTTTTAATGCCACAAGCAGACATGTTTATTGCTTTTTTGCCTGCTCTTTGGGTGGGTGCTGGTTTTTTAATGATTATGGACGCATCTTTTAATATTGCAATGGAGCCTTTTAGGGCTCTTGTTGGCGATAATTTAAGAACAGATCAAAGAACTTTAGGGTTTAGCGTACAAACCGCTTTAATTGGTTTTGGTGCAGTTATTGGGTCTTGGTTGCCGTATGCTTTAACTAATTGGTTTGGTGTTTCTAATGCAACTTCAGAAGGTGTTGTGCCACAAAATTTAATTTGGTCTTTTATTATTGGTGCAATTATTTTAATTGTTTCAATATTAATTACGGTTACAACAACTAAAGAATATTCTCCAGAAGAGTTAGCAAATTTCGATAATGAATTTTTGGCAACAAAGGAGGAGCAAGAAAAACCCAGTTTAATGGATATTTTTGAAGATTTTAAAAAAATGCCAACAACAATGCGTCAATTAAGTTGGGTGCAGTTTTTTTCTTGGTTTGGTCTTTTTGGTATGTGGGTTTTTGCAACACCAGCAATAGCGCAACATATTTATGGTTTACCACATACAGATAGTACCAGTACAACATACCAAGATGCTGGAGATTGGGTTGGAATTCTTTTCGGAATTTATAATTTAATATCAGCATTTTATGCCTTTGCATTGCCTTACATTGCAAAGAAAATTGGCAGAAAAAAAACACATGCATTTTCTTTAATTATTGGAGGTTTGGGACTTTTATCAATCTACTTTATGCCAGATGAAAACTGGTTGATACTTTCTATGATAGGAGTTGGTATTGCATGGGCAAGTATTTTAGCAATGCCTTATGCAATTTTAGCAGGTTCTATATCTGCAAAAAAAATGGGCGTTTATATGGGAATTTTTAATTTCTTCATTGTAATGCCTCAAATCATTAATGCATTAATTGGCGGTCCGTTAGTAAAATATGCGTATGGTAATCAAGCAATTTTTGCAATAGTAATTAGTGGAATTAGTTTTTTAACAGCTGCAGCCTTAGTTTACAAAGTAAAAGATGTAGACGATGTAGTTGAAACAGTTTAAAAATAGTAAATGAAAAAAGGGTTTATATTCGATTTAGATGGTGTTATTGTAGACACTGCAAAATACCATTATTTAGCTTGGAAAAAGCTAGCAAACACATTAGGTTTTGAGTTTACCAAAGAACAAAACGAACTTTTTAAAGGTGTAAGTAGAAAACGCTGTTTAGAAATTTTATTAGAAATTGGTAACAGAGAAGCAACGCAAAAAGAATTTGATACTTGGATGATCGAAAAAAATATAGATTACCTAGAGTATATAGAAAATATGGATGCATCAGAAATTTTACCAGATGTACCTAAAGTATTACAATATTTAAAAGAAAATAAGATACCAATAGCCTTGGGTTCTGCAAGTAAAAATGCCCAACCTATTTTAGAAAAAGTAGGTTTGTTGCATTATTTTGATGCTATTGTAGATGGTAATAATGTTACCAAAGCAAAACCAGACCCAGAAGTATTTTTATTAGCAGCAAAACAATTAGGGGCAGATGCTAAGAATTGTATTGTTTTTGAAGATGCTGTAGCTGGTATAGAAGCTGCTAATACAGCAAATATGATAAGTATTGGAATTGGAGATAAAAATGTACTTTCTAAAGCACAATTTAACTTTAAAGATTTTACAGAAATCAGTACAGATTTTATTCAAAAATTAATAGAAAAATAAGTAAAGAGAAACAAGAAAAAAGAACTAAGAATTTAGAATAATTTTAAAGGTAACGTGAAGTTAAAATAGGTTTTTATTACAGCTTCATATTTCTAATTTTCCACTTTTTTCTCTTAAAAAAGTATAAAAATGAATCAAGATTATATACAACCTAATGAATGGTCAATTCTAGAAGAAGGTTTTGATACTCAAAAGGTAAAATCTTCAGAAAGTTTATTTAGTATTGGTAATGGAGCTATGGGGCAGCGTGCCAACTTTGAAGAACAATATACAGGAGAAACGTTTCAAGGAAGCTATATAGCTGGTGTTTATTATCCAGACAAAACTAGAGTTGGCTGGTGGAAAAACGGGTATCCAGAATATTTTGCAAAAGTTTTAAATGCCCCAAATTGGATAGGTATATACGTTCAAATTAATGATGAAAATTTAGATTTACACACCTGTAAAGAAGTGTCAAAATTTAAAAGAGAACTAAACATGAAAGAAGGTTGGTTGTCTAGAAGTTTTGAGGCTGTTTTAGAAAACGGAATCAAAATTAAAGTTGATACAAAACGTTTTTTAAGTTTAGAATTAGATCAAATTGGTGCTATTAGTTACAATATAACACCTTTAAATACAGATGCAAAAATTACCTACACACCGTATTTAGATGCAGGTATAACTAACGAAGATACCAATTGGGATGACCAATTTTGGGATGTTTTAGAAGTTTCTCAAAACAAAAAACAATCTTTTATACACGCAAGAACTATGAAAACACACTTTTATACGTGTACGTTTATGCAATCTCGCGTGTTTTTAGAAGGAAATGAAATTTTAATAGATTGTAATAGCTCTAAAACGGATAAAACAGCATCTAGTTCATATCAACAAGAAGTTAAAAAAAATCAAACGTATACAATCCATAAATTTGGTGGTTATGTAGTAGATAGAATTCATAATAAAAACGAATTAGTAGCCCTTGCAAAAGATGTTTTAGACAAAGCTGTAAGTTTTGGTTTTGATGCATTATTAGAAACACAAAAACAATCTTGGGCACAAATTTGGCATATGTCAGACATTACCATTACTGGAGATGTAAAAGCGCAACAAGGTATTCGTTTTAATATTTTTCAATTAAACCAAACTTATTTAGGTACAGATGCAACTCTAAATATTGGTCCAAAAGGTTTTACAGGAGAAAAATATGGTGGAAGTACGTATTGGGATACAGAAGCATATTGCATTCCTTTTTATATGGCAACCAAAGACCAATCTGTAGCTAGAAGTTTGTTGGAGTACCGATACAATCACCTAGAAAAAGCTATAGAAAATGCCGTAAAATTAGGTTTTACAAACGGTGCAGCTTTGTATCCAATGGTTACCATGAATGGTGAAGAATGTCATAATGAATGGGAAATTACCTTTGAGGAAATTCACAGAAATGGCGCCATTGCTTTTGCCATTTATAATTATCACAGATTTACAAACGATTATACTTACATTCCAGAAAAGGGATTAGAAGTTTTAATTGGTATTGCACGTTTTTGGCATCAAAGAGTTAATTTTTCTACCGCTAAAAATAAATATGTAATGTTGGGTGTTACAGGGCCAAATGAATACGAAAATAACATCAATAATAATTTTTACACCAATTACATTGCAAAATGGTGTATAGATTACGCACTAGAAAATATAGAAATTGTAAAAACAGACCATATATCTGATTATATCAGAATCAAAGAAAAAGTGGCTTTTACAGATGATGAGTTAATGGGCTGGAAAAAAGTAGCAGACAATATGTATTTTCCGTTCTCTGAAAAATACAATATTTATTTGCAACAAGATGGTTTTTTAGACAAAGAATTAATTACGGTTGCAGATTTGGATAAAAGCCAAAGGCCCATCAACCAAAAATGGAGTTGGGACAGAATTCTACGCTCTCCTTATATAAAGCAAGCAGATACTTTGCAGGGTTTTTATATGTTCGAAGACCATTTTTCAACAGAAGAATTAGAACGCCATTTCGATTTTTACGAACCATTTACAGTGCACGAAAGTTCGCTTTCCCCCTGTGTACACAGTATACAAGCTGCAAAATTAGACAGAATGGAGCAGGCCTACGAATTCTATTTGCGTACTTCTCGTTTAGATTTAGACGATTATAATCACGAAGTAGAAGAAGGCTTACACATTACCTCTATGGCAGGAACTTGGATGAGTATTGTAGAAGGTTTTGGGGGTATGAGAGTGTTAAATAATACACTTTCTTTTGCGCCAAAAATTCCTAAAGGATGGAAATCTTATTCGTTTAAAGTGAATTTTAGAGGACAAATTATTACAGTGAATGTTGCTCAAAATGGAACCGTTTTCGAAATTGATGGAAATACAGAAATTAACATTTTAGTAAATGGAAATATTATAACAATATCTCCAAATAAGTTAGTAACAGTTTAATAGAATTATTATGAAACTTTTCAGAAACATTTTGTCGTTATTATTATTCATAGCTTTATTTTTTTCATGTAAAAATGAAGAATCACTAAAAAATGTTTCTGAAGTTTCTGTTTCTAACACCACTTTAGAAAGAGTTGAGCCTCCAAACTGGTGGATAGGTTTTAAAAACACCACACTGCAGTTATTAGTTAAAGATGACACTATTGGTGCTTCTAAACCAAGTATAAATTATCGAGGTGTAACTATCGATAAATTTTACACAGCAAGAAGCAAAAATTATTTATTTATTGATATAACAATTGATGAAACTGTAAAAGCTGGAAAATTTGACATCACCTTTACTTTTGATGACAATTCTAAAAAAACACATACTTACGAATTAAAATCAAGAGAAAAATCAGCAGAAGATTATATAGGATTTGACAGTTCTGATGCCATTTATTTAATTACTCCAGATCGTTTTGCGAATGCAGACGTTACTAATGATAATGGTTCTGTAAATTCAAAAACCAAGGATACAGGTACATCTGTTTATTTTTTAAAAGAAACAACAATAAATAGAGCAGATGATTATGCAAGGCACGGAGGGGATATAAAAGGAATTACAAATCATATAGATTATATTTATGATATGGGGTTTACAGCTATTTGGTCAACACCACTTTTAACCAATAATATGCCAAGATCTTCTTATCATGGGTATGCAATTACAGACTTATATGAGATAGATCCTCGTTTTGGAAATTTAGCAGATTATAGAGTGCTAGCAGATAAGTTAAGAGAAAAAGGAATGAAATTGATCATGGATCAAGTTGCTAACCATTGTGGTAGCGAACATTGGTGGATGAAAGATTTACCTTTTGAAGATTGGGTTAATTATCAACAAAACTTCTTAAAAAAAGGAGATTTAATCACATCTAATCATAGAAGAACTTCAAATCAAGACTCCTACGCTTCTAAACAAGACAAAAAAGAAATGGCAGAAGGTTGGTTTGTACCCACAATGCCAGACTTAAACCAGAAAAATCCATTTATGGCAAAATACATCATTCAAAATAGTATTTGGTGGATAGAAACTATTGGTCTAGGGGGAATTAGACAAGACACGTACCCTTATCCAGATAAAAATTTTATGTCTAATTGGGCAGGAGCAATTATGAATGAATATCCAAATTTTTCTATTGTTGGAGAAGAATGGAGTTACAATCCATTATTAGTCGGTTATTGGCAAAATGGCGCCAAAAATAAAGATGGTTATGTATCTAATTTAAAATCTACGATGGATTTTCCTATGCAAAAAGCAATGGTAGATGGGATTAATGAAGTTGAATCTTGGGACACTGGTTTGGTAAAATTATACGAAGGTTTAGCTAATGATTTTCATTATGCAACCCCAAAAGATATTATGGTGTTTTTAGACAATCACGACAAAAGTAGATTGTTTACAGAGGTTAAAGAAGATGTTACAAAAGCTAAAATGGCATTAAGTTATATGTTAGTTTTACCTAGAATACCCCAAATTTATTACGGAACAGAGATTTTAATGAATGATACTGCAAAACCTGGAGATCATGGATTAATTAGAACCGATTTTCCTGGAGGTTGGAATGGTGATCAAGTAAATGCATTTACTGAAACAGGTCTTTCTAAAGATAAAAAAGAAATGCAAAACTTTACAAAAAAAATATTGAATTATAGAAAATCTTCTAAGGCAATTCACGAAGGAAAAACAGTGCATTTTGCCCCATTTATGGGTACCTACTTTTTGTTTAGAATAAAAGATGATGAAACAGTTGTACACATCATTAATAAAAATGATAAACCAATTCGTATTGATTTAAAACGTTATGCAGAAGTTGGTTTAGAGGGAAAGACATTAAAAAACATCATCACAGGAGAAGAATTTGTTTGGGGTGATGTTATCAATTTTAAAGAAAAAGGGAGTATTGTATTAACTACAAAAAATTAACTAATCTGCAAGACCTTTCAGTTTTTTAAAACCTGAAAGATCTAGAAATTTTAATCATGAAAAAAATACTAACCTTATTAGCAATCTTAGTTTGTATTTCTTGTCATAAAACAGTAAAAGATAAAAAGCAAGAATCATCAAAACTAGCAATAAAAGCATATCAATTATCAACAACAAATTTAGTTGCTGGAAAATTAATTCGTGTAGATAGTTTTCCATCAAAATATATCACACCAAGACCTGTAGATGTTTGGTTACCAAAAAATTACTCATCAGAAAAACAATACGTGGTTTTGTATATGCATGATGGACAAATGTTGTTTGATGCAAACACCACTTGGAACAAACAAGAATGGATGATAGATGAGGTAGCTACCCAATTAATGCAAGAAAATAAAACAAGAGATTTTATTGTGGTTGGTACCCATAATATTCCTGCAATTCGTTGGCAAGATTTATTTCCAGAAAAAGCAATGAATTATCTATCTAAAGAAGATAAAGAGGCTGTTTACGAAGAAGTAAAAAAGAACAATTTTAGCACAAACTTAAAGGGCGATGAATATTTACAGTTTTTAGTGTCTGAACTTAAACCTTATATAGACAAAACCTATTCAGTCTATTCAAACAAAGAAAACACGTTTGTAATGGGATCTTCTATGGGAGGTTTAATGTCTATGTATGCAGTTGCAGAATATCCAAGTGTTTTTGCAGGAGCAGCATGTGTTTCTACACATTGGGTTGGAGGTTCGCCTTCGGAACAAAACCCTTTACCAATAGCAATTTTTGCTTATTTAAAAGAAAATGTACCAGATTCAAAATCACATAAAATGTATTTTGATTATGGAAACAAAACTTTAGATCAATTGTATCCAAAATATGCACCAAAAGTAGATTCTATTTTTTTAAAAAACGGATATACCAAAGAAAATTATAAAAATTTATTTTTTGAAGGCACCAATCATTCAGAATTATCTTGGCAAAAAAGAGTAAACATTCCCTTAACTTTTTTGCTTAAAAAATAATACAAACTGTTAGTTCGATTGAATTTATGAGGAACGAATAAATTTGTATCGAGAACTTTTAAAATCATTTAGATATAGCATAATATGAAAAAAAATATAATTCCTTTCTTACTTTTTTTTCTAGCCACTTTTTCATTTGCACAAAACAAATTAAGATATTTAGAAAATGTTGAAAAAAAAGAGAATAAGGTAACAATTATTGTAAACGATGGTGAGTATCATATTACTTACTTTACCCCAAAAATTGTACAAACTACTTTTATTCCTAAAGGTCAAGATTTTAAAGAGCAATCTCATGCTGTTGTTTTAAATCCAGAAAAAATAAAATTAATAGCACAATCATCAACAAATAGAACTACTATTATTTCTGATGGTATTGGTATAGATATTACACACAAACCTTTTCAAATTTCTTATTCAGATAAAAACAATAATTTTATAACCTCAGAAAAAAAAGGCTATTTCAAATCCAAACATATTCCTTTAGAAACAGTTAAAGGCAATATTGTTGCACAACAGACAGAAAAAATAGAATTCAATTTAACAAATGATGAGGTTTTATATGGTGCAGGAGCAAGAGCTTTAGGCATGAACAGACGTGGGAATCGCTTGGCGTTATTCAACAGAGCTCATTATGGGTATGAAACCCATGCAGAGTTAATGAATTTTTCAATGCCCATTGTAATATCGTCTAAAAAATACATGTTGCATTTTGACAATGCACCTGTAGGATATTTAGATTTAGATAGTAAAAAAGACAATTCTTTAACTTACGAAACCATTTCTGGGCGCAAAACCTATCAAGTTATTATTGGTGATACTTGGCAAGAATTGATAGAAAATTACACCAATTTAACTGGTAAACAACCCTTGCCTCCAAGATGGGTTTTAGGAAACTTTTCTAGTAGATTTGGATACCATTCTCAAAATGAAACTGAAGCAACAGTGGCAAAATTTAAACAAGAAAATATACCTGTAGATGCAGTAATTTTAGATTTGTATTGGTTTGGAAAAGATATACAAGGAACCATGGGGAATTTAGAGGTTTACAAAGATTCTTTTCCCGATATGAAAGGCATGATTTCTCGTTTAAAGGACAAAGGTGTAAAAACAGTTTTAATAACAGAACCCTTTATTTTAACCAATTCAAAAAAATGGAAAGAAGCTATTGATAATGATGTTTTAGCAAAAGATTCTGTTGGCAAACCTGCAAAATATGATTTTTATTTTGGTAACACAGGTATTGTAGATATTTACAAAAAAAAAGGAAAAAATTGGTTTTGGAATGTTTACAAAGACATTTTAAACTTAGGTGTAAAAGGTCTTTGGGGCGATTTAGGCGAACCAGAAGTGCATCCAACTTGGGTACAACATGCTAGAGGTTCAGCAAACCAAGTACACAATATTTACGGTCATGATTGGGCACGTTTAATTTTTGAGGGTTACCAAAAAGAATTTGCAAATGAAAGACCATTTATTTTAATGCGTGCAGGTTATTCTGGCTCACAACGTTTTGGAATGATTCCTTGGTCTGGAGATGTAAGCAGAACCTGGGGAGGTTTGCAATCGCAACCAGAAATTGCCTTACAAATGGGTATGCAAGGTTTGGGTTATATGCATTCTGATTTAGGTGGTTTTGCTGGCGCAAATTTAAATGATAACTTGTATGTAAGATGGTTGCAATATGGCGTTTTTCAGCCCATTTACAGACCACATGCACAAGAAGATGTAGCAAGCGAACCTGTTTTTAGAAGCCAATTTGCCAAAAAACATGCCAAAAAAGCTATTGAGTTACGTTATAAAATGTTGCCTTACAATTACAATTTGGCATTTCAAAACAACCAAAAAGGAACGCCTTTAATGCGTCCAATCTTCTTTGAAGAAGAGAATGATAAGTTGATGGAAAATTCAGAAACCTATTTATGGGGAAAAGATTTTTTAGTTACCCCAATTTTAAAAGATTCTGTAAAAACAAAAGCTATTTATTTTCCAAAAACAGCCAATTGGTTTAATTTTTATGTTGATGAAAAAATAGTAGGAGGACAAACTAAAAACGTAACAGTAAAACAAAATGCTATACCAACTTATATAAGAGGAGGTGCTCTTATTTTAATGGTAGATGTTGTTCAAACTACAGAGAATTATAATGCCAAAAAATTAGAATTACATTATTATTTTGATGCTTCTGTAAAAGAAAGTGAAAGAGAATTTTATAATGATGATGGCCTTACGGCAAATGCTTTCGAGAAAGAACAATATGAAATGTTAGAGTTTGAAGCAGAAATTTCTAGAAAATGGTTAGAAATTGATTGTGAAGCAAGATTTGGTGTAAATTGGAAACCATCAACAAAAGAAATTACTTTGGTGATCCATAATGTAAATTGGAAACCCCAAAAGGTTCATGTAGATGGTAAAAAACTAAAAATAAAAGTAGAAAACAATAGATTAAAAATTCCTATAAAATGGAATCCTAAAAAAGAATTAGAAATTAAAATTAAACGAAAATAAAACAGCAATTATGAAAAAAATATACAGCATTGTATCGGTATTTATTTTAGCATTTGTAATTGCTTGTTCAACAGAAAAGGTTTCAGAAAAGAAAATGACGCAAGAAAGGAATAAGAAAAAAGTAGTATATCAAGTTTTTACAAGACTTTTTGGTAACACAAATACCACCAATAAACCTTGGGGATCTATTGAAGAAAATGGAGTAGGGAAGTTTAATGATTTTACAGACAAAGCCCTATCAGAAATAAAAAAATTAGGAGTTACACATATTTGGTATACAGGTGTGCCTCACCATGATGTAATTCGAGATTATACAAAATATGGCATCTCAAACGACGATCCAGATGTGGTAAAAGGTAGAGCAGGTTCTCCTTACGCAGTAAAAGATTATTACAATGTAAATCCAGATTTGGCAGAAAAAGTAGCCAATAGATTGCAAGAATTTGAAGCGTTAATCAAACGTTCTCATGAAAATGATTTAAAAGTGATTATAGATATTGTTCCTAATCACGTTGCTAGAAATTATCAAAGTATTTCCAATCCAGAAGGTACCAAAGATTTTGGTGTAGATGATGATACCTCAAAAGAATATGATGTAAATAACAATTTTTACTATGTACCAAATACGCCTTTTGAAGTACCCGATTTTTTAAATGGATACCAACCTTTAGGTGGAGAAAAACATCCTTTAAGTGATGGTAAATTTGAAGAAAACCCTGCAAAATGGACAGGAAATGGTTCAAGATCACCAAAACCTAGTTTTTATGATTGGTATGAAACTGTAAAAGTAAATTATGGTATTTCTCCAGAGGGTAAAAAAGATTTTGATGAATTGCCAGCAGGCTTTGAAAATGAAGGTTATCAAAAACATTTTGAATTTTGGCAAGATAAAAATGTACCTAATTCTTGGATGAAATTTAAAGATATTACTCTCTATTGGGTAGAAAAAGGTGTTGATGGTTTTAGATATGATATGGCAGAAATGGTACCTGTGGAATTTTGGAGTTATTTAAACTCAAATATCAAAATGAAAAATTCTGACGCTTTTTTACTGGCAGAAGTGTATAATCCAACACAATATAGAGCTTACATTAAAAAAGGAAAAATGGATTATTTGTATGATAAAGTGCAGTTGTATGATACGATAAAACACGTAATGCAAGGTCATGGTTTAACAGACAACATTCCTCCAATTCAAGAAGATTTAAAAGATATAGAGCATCACATGTTACATTTCTTAGAAAACCATGACGAACAACGAATTGCAAGTCCAGCATTTGCTGGAAATGCTTTAAAAGGTAAACCAGCAATGGTAGTTTCTGCAACCATTTCTACTGCACCTACTATGGTTTATTTTGGTCAAGAATTGGGTGAAGATGGTTCAGAAGACGCAGGTTTTGGAAGTCCATCTAGAACTTCAATTTTTGATTATGTGGGTGTGCCAACTTTACAGAGGTGGGTAAATAATAAGCAATTTGATGGAGGGCAATCTACCAAAGAAGAAGAAGCATTAAGAGATTTTTATAAGCGTTTGTTAAATTTTACTATTGCTTCAGATGCTTTAATGGGTGAGTATGCAGATATACATCAATTCAACAGAGAAAAAACCTTAAATTACGGAGAGAAAATATTATCATTTGTACGTTGGTCAGAAAATGAAAAAATAATCGTTGTTTCTAATTTTGATGCCAACGATCACCATAGATTTGTGTTAGAAGTTCCATCAGAAATCATAAAAAAATGGAATTTAGTTGATGGAAAATATCAAGTAACAGATCAATTGTATCAAAAAGAATCGTTCACCTTAAACGTTAAAGAAGGAAAAGGGTTGATCGCTTTAAAGTTAAGACCTTTAGAATCATTAATTTTAAAACTTCAATAATCAATTTTTATGAAAAAAATATTTTTATTAGCAAGTATTGTACTTTATTTCAGTTGTAAACAACAAAAATCAGATAAAAGTGAAGAAAGTAAAAACCAAAACCAAGCTTTTGTTTGGGAAGGTGCAAACGTGTATTTTTTAATGACAGATCGTTTTAATAATGGTGATACAACGAATGATATAAGTTACGATAGAACAAAAAAAACAGGAACTTTAAGAGGTTTTGAAGGCGGAGATATCAAAGGAATTACGAAAAAAATTAAAGAAGGATACTTTACAGACCTTGGTATTAATGCTGTTTGGATGACGCCAATTGTAGAGCAAATTCATGGAGCTACAGATGAAGGAACAGGTATTTCTTATGGTTATCATGGTTATTGGGCCAAAGATTGGACAAATATCGATTCAAATTACGGCACCAAAGAAGACCTTAAAGAACTGGTAGCTGAAGCACACAAAAAAGGAATTCGAATTTTGTTAGATGCAGTAATTAATCACACAGGTCCTGTAACAGAAAAAGACCCTGTTTGGCCTTCTAGTTGGGTGAGAACTGAACCACAATGTACTTACGATAATTATAAAAATACAGTAACTTGTACATTGGTTAAAAATTTACCAGACATTAAAACAGAAAGTAACGAAAATGTGGTATTGCCCCCACAACTAGTGGCAAAATGGAAAGCTGAAGGACGCTATGAACAAGAAGTGAAAGAGTTGGATGCCTTTTTTAAAAGAACTGGTTACCCGAGAGCTCCTCGTTTTTACATCATGAAATGGTTAACAGATTACATTACAGAATTCGGGATTGACGGTTACAGAGTGGATACTGTAAAGCATACAGAAGAATTTGTTTGGCAAGAGTTTAAAGTTGAGTGTGATTATGCTTTTGAAATGTTCAAAAAAAATAATCCAGATAAAGTTTTAGATGATAACCATTTTTATTTGGTAGGCGAAGTCTATAATTATGGAATTTCAGCAGGTAAAGCTTTTGATTTTGGTGATAAAAAAGTCAACTATTTTGACAAAGCATTTAATAGTTTAATTAATTTTGAGTTAAAATGGAATGTCAAACAAATGGCTCAAAAAGATGTATTTCAACGTTATGATTCCATTTTACAAACTGATTTAAATAACTATGGTATTTTAAATTACATGTCTTCTCATGATGATGGACAACCTTTTGATAGAGATAGAAATATGCCTTTTAAAACAGCGACTATGTTGTTGTTAACTCCTGGAACTTCTCAGGTTTATTATGGTGATGAAACTGCTAGAGGTCTAACTATTGAAGGTGCAGTAGGTGATGCTAATTTACGCTCGTTAATGAATTGGGAAAATTTAAAAACAGATCCCCAAACACAACAAATTCATACCCATTGGCAAAAGCTAGGCCAGTTTAGAGCAAATCATCTAGCTATAGGTGCTGGGAAACATCAATTAATTTCTCAAGTTTCAAACCAACTTGTATTTTCTAGAGCCTATAAAGAAGATAGAGTTGTTGTTGGGCTTAATTTTAACAACAAAAATAAGATTATATATGTTTCATCCGTTTTTAAAAATGGTGATGAGCTCCATGATTTTTATTCGAAACAAAAAATAAAAGTAGTTGATGGAAAAGTAAAATTTAACTCAGAGTTTGACATAGTCTTATTAGAAAAGAAATAATGATGAAAAAAGTAGTTTTAATGATATTGTTTTTTGTGATAATATTTGCTTCTTGTAGCGTAAAATCATCACAAATAACCTCTCCAGATGAAAATATTGCAGTAAGTTTTCAATTATCGCCAAAAGATGGAGCTTTTTCTTATGTAGTAAAATTCAAAGAAAAGACTATTATAGATACCTCTTATATTGGTTTTAATTTTAAAAACATGCCTTCTTTAAACAAAGGTTTTAAAGCGGTAGTAAAAAAGCCTGTAGAAGTAAATAATACATGGCAAATGCCTTGGGGAGAACAGTTAAATGTTGTTAATAATTATAATGAAGTAACTGTTCAGTTAGAAGAAATTACAGATTTAAAACGAAAAGTAAATGTAATTTTTAGAGTCTATAATGATGGTGTTGGTTTTCGATACGATTTTCCAGAACAAGAAAATGTAAGAGAAGTTTTTATAACAGATGAAAAAACAGAATTCAATTTAACAGAAGATTACAAAACCTTTTGGATTCCTGGAGATTGGGATATTTACGAGCATCTGTATAGTACTACAAAATTATCTGAAATAGACGCTTTAAACTATAAAGTAAATGAAGCATTAGCACAAACTAGTATTCCAGAAAATGCTGTAAATACACCAGTAACTTTGGTTGGCAAAGAGGGTGTTCATTTAAGTTTTCATGAAGCAGCTTTGGTCGATTATGCGGGTATGACTTTAAAAGTGGATACAGAAAAACTAAGTTTTACAAGCACTTTGGTTGGTTCTAAAAATACAGACTATAAAGTAAAAAGAACAGCACCATTTAAAACACCTTGGCGAACTATTCAAATAGCAGATAATGCACCAGATTTAATTGCGTCTAACTTAATTGTCAATTTAAACGAACCTAACAAATTAGGTGATGTTTCTTGGTTTACACCAATGAAATATACGGGTGTTTGGTGGGAAATGCATCTAGGAAAATCTTCTTGGGATTATGGAATGGAAATGGTTGATGGAAAATGGAAAGACACAGGTAAAGCTCATGGAAAACATGGAGCAACTGCAGAAAATGTAAAACGATTTATAGATTTTTCTGCAAAAAACAATATTGGCGGTGTTTTGGTTGAAGGTTGGAATACAGGCTGGGAACGTTGGATTGGTCTTGAAGATAGAGAAGGAGTTTTTGACTTTGTAACTCCATATCCAGATTATGATTTAGATGAAGTAACTTCTTATGCAAAATCTATGGGAGTTCAAATTATTATGCATCATGAAACTTCTGCAGCCACTAAAACCTATGAAAAACAACAAGATACAGCTTATGCTTTTATGCAGAAATATGGCATGCATACGGTTAAATCTGGTTATGTAGGTAAAATTTTACCAAAAGGCGAATTTCATCATGGGCAATTCATGGTAAATCAATATAATAATGCAGCCATAAAAGCAGCAAAATATCAGGTAGCAGTAAACGCACATGAACCCATAAAAGCAACTGGTTTACGAAGAACATATCCAAATATCATATCTAGAGAAGGTTTACGTGGACAAGAATTTAATGCTTGGTCTTCAGATGGAGGAAATCCACCAGAACATTTACCAATTGTAGCGTTTACAAGAATGTTAGCTGGTCCTATAGATTTTACACCAGGTATTTTTAATATCAAGTTTAATGAGTATAAAGATGGCAATCAGGTAAATACTACTTTAGCACAACAATTAGCTTTGTATGTGGTTATTTATAGTCCTGTTCAAATGGCAGCAGATCTAGTTGAACATTATGAGGCAAATTTGAAACCATTACAATTTATAAAAGATGTAGGTGTAAATTGGTCTGAAACAAAGGTTTTAAATGGTTCAGTTGGAGATTTTGTTACAATTGCTAGAAAAGAGCGTGAAACGGATAATTGGTTTTTAGGAAGTATAACTGATGAAAATTCTAGGGAAATTGAAATAGATTTTAGTTTTTTAGAAAATAATATAAAATACGAGGCGATCATTTACAAAGATGGTAAAAATGCTCATTGGAATAACAATCCTTTAGATATTGCTATTGAAACGTTAACAGTTACTAAAGAAACTAAAATGAAGTTAAATTTAGCAGCAGGTGGTGGTTTGGCAATAAGTATAAAAAAGACGAATTAATTTTCATCTATATTATCAAAGGTTTTAATCATAAAAATTGCCCAAATAATTACGCAAATAACTACAAAAACTGAAAAGTAAAAAATAATATTATCTGCGTTCACGGTATACAAGTTTTAGGTAAATCATAACACCTAAAAGGGTGGGTACCCAAAGACCTAAAAATATACCATGTAATTTATCGCCCGATAAAAAAAGATATTCTGCAGCAATAATAATAAGTGCACATAACACTAACATCAAGAGGTTAGAAATACCTATTTTTTTAATAAAATTCATTCAAAAATTTTTTATAAATGTAATTAAATTTAAAATATTTTTAGTCATAATATAAAATAATAGTTATATTTAGTTTGTTTTTTATGATATAAAAACTAATTTCACAAAAAAATAAACTATACATTTTTATACTTTATTTTTATAAATAATTGATTTTTATTTAGTTAAATTGTTTTTTAACCAAACATTATTTAGTTATGGCGTTTCTAAAAAAAAGTATCTGTGTAGTATCTTTTCTTTTACTTGTTGTGTCTATCAATTTTGCACAAGAGTTACCAATTATAAACTCATTTACAACAGATGTTTATGGAGCTGAAAATCAAAATTGGAATATCTCACAATCTGATAATAAATATATTTATGTTGCCAATAATAAAGGTCTACTAGAATATAATGGTGCTGATTGGAATTTATATCCAACACCTAATGAAACAATAATGAGATCTGTTAAGTGTTTCAATAATAAAGTGTTTACAGGGTTTTTTAGAGATTTTGGTTATTGGGAAAAAGATAGTTTTGGTGTTTTAAGTTTTACCTCTATAGTAAAAGAGCAAAACATAGAAATGTTAGAAGATGAACAAATCTGGACTATTATCGAGATTGATGGTTGGATGCTTTTTAAATCTCTACAAAGAATTTACTTATACAACTTAGAAACTCATTTTGTAAAAGTTATAAATTCTAGAAGTAAGATTAATTGCTTTGCTAAAGTAGATGATGTAATTTATTTTCAGGAAGATAAAAGAGGTCTTTTTAAAATAGAAAATGGTGCTTCTAAATTAGTTTCCAATCATCCTATTATAAAAGATAATTTTATCGTTAATATTTTTAATAACAAAAATGGTTTAGTTTTTATTACTCAAAAAAATGGTTTCTATTTATTGAATAATAAAATTCCAAAAAAATGGAAAATTACTTCTGATGATTTTTTAAAAGACAAAACAATTTATAGTACGTATCAATTAAAAGATAAAAGTTTTGCTTTAGGAACTATTTCTAATGGTTTAATACATTTGGATGAAGAAGGAAACGAAACTTATAAAATAAATCAAAGTACTGGTTTAAGTAATAATACAATACTATCTGTTTTTGAGGATATTGATAATAATATTTGGCTAGGTTTAGACAATGGGCTTAATTGTATCAATAACAATTCTCATTTTAAAAATTATACTAAAAAAAGTGATTTTTTAGGTACAATTTATACTTCTATCGTTTATAATAAAACATTATATTTAGGAACTAATCAAGGACTTTTTTACAGGGAATTAAATTCTAATAAACCTTTTCAATTTATAAAAAATACCCAGGGTCAAGTTTGGAATTTAAAAATTATAGACAACATACTATTTTGTGGTCACGATTCTGGAGCTTTCTTAATTAAAAATAATACAGCAGAAAACTTTTTTAGTAATCAAGGTACTTGGGATTTACTAAAAATAGATGATAATACCATTCTGTTAGGTGCCTATGATGGTTTGTATATTTTAAAAAAACAAGGAGTAAAGTGGGCTTTTAAAAATAGAATAGATGGTTTTAATAATTCTAGTAAATATATAGTTTTAGCTAATAAAAACACACTATTTGTAAATCACGAATATAAAGGGGTTTTCAGGTTAACTTTAAATAAAGATTACACTGAAGTTACAAAGGTTATTAAAGAAAAATCTTTAGAAAAAAGCGCACATTCTAGTATTATAAATTATAATAACAACATACTATATGCCAATAAAAAGGGAGTGTTTATATATAGTAAAAAGAAAGATACCTTTATTAAAGATAGTATTTTTAGCAAGCTTATTGCAAAGAAATCATTTGTATCTGCAAAATTAATTCATAATAATTCAAGTGAAAAAGTCTGGTGTTTTGCTAAAGATAATATTAGATACTTAACTCCTGGTAAACTAAGCAGTAAACCAGAAATTAATACAATTTTTATTTCAGAAAATATACCTAAGGCAGCACATGGTTACGAAAATATAATTCAACTAAACAATGATGTTTATTTGATAGGAACTTCTAATGGTTATTTAGAATTAGATTTAAATAGTTATGTTGAACCAAAAGATTTTAATGTTTATTTAAATTCAATAAAAAGTTTTCCTAGAGATGGAAATAAAACACCCTTACATTTATCTAAAAAGATAACATTAAATAACAATATTAATAATTTAGAGTTCTTTTTTAGTGTACCTAATTTCGAAAAAATACGAATTACAAAGTATCAATACCAATTAGAGGGGTTAAATAAAAGTTGGAGTGAACCTTCTACAGCAAATTCTATTTTATTTGAAAATATATCTTACGGTAGTTACAAACTTAAAGTTAGGGCAATTATAGGAGGTAAGCTTAGCAATAATATAGCAGAATTTAATTTTACAATTAAAAGACCCTGGTATTTATCTAACGCATTTATTGCTTTGTATATATTTTTAGCGCTATTAGCACTTTATACAGTTCATGTAGCATCGAAAAGGTATTACAAAAAACAAAGAGAAGATTTATTAGAAAAAGCAAAAAAAGAATCTGAATTAAAAGAATTAGAAAGTTCTCAGCAAATTATTAAATTAAATAACGATAAACTTAGAAACGATATAGAAAGTAAAAACAGAGAACTAGCTTCATCAACAATGAATATGATTAAGAAAAATGAATTCTTAAGTACCATAAAAACAGAATTGGTTGAAGGTGGTCAGAAAAATATTACTAAGGTTATTAGAATTATAGACAAAAACTTAAATAATTCTGATGATTGGAAAATGTTTCAAGAAGCGTTTAATAATGCAGATAAAAATTTCTTAAAAAAAGTTAAAGACAAACATTCAAATTTAACACCAAACGATTTAAGGTTATGTGCATATCTTAGATTAAATCTTTCCTCAAAAGAAATAGCTCCATTACTTAATATTTCACCAAGAAGTGTAGAAGTAAAAAGATATCGATTAAGAAAAAAAATGAACTTGCCGCACGATGCTAACCTAACAAGTTATATCTTAGAATTGTAACTCCAATACAAAGTTATTTATTACCACAACAATACCACAACAAGACTCTTTTTTTTTATTTTTTCAACAAAGTGCTTTGCTCTACTAATTATTAGTATTTTAAAGTTTTTCAACTGTTTTTTTTACGATGTATGTTTTTTGTTGAGGTGTAAATTGTCATTATAATAAATTTTTGACTGTATCTTTATCATAACTAAAAAATAACTTTAATTTCATGAAAAAAACTATTACATTATTACTCTTTTTCCTTATGGGTTTCAGTGTGTATTCACAAACCATAAATGTAAAGGGGGTTGTTAAGGATGCTAAAACTGGAGATCCGCTTCCAGGTGTGAGTATATTAATAAAAGGAACAACAATTGGGACCCAAACAGATTTTGATGGCCTTTTTAGCTTACAAAAAGTTGAAAGTAATGCTATTCTAGTCTTTAATTATCTAGGTTTTTCATCTAAAGAAGTCGCCGTTACTAAAGAGAGTATGGTTATTTCTCTAAAAGAAGCAGCAGAATCTTTAGATGAGATTGTGGTAATTGGGTATGGTACTCAAAGAAAAAAAGAGGTAACTGGTGCAGTTTCAATAGTTTCTAGTGCAACTATTGAAGACTTAAAACCTACTAGAATTGAACAAGCTTTACAGGGTCAAGTAGCTGGGGTAAACATTACTCAATCTTCTGGTTCACCTGGTGCTGCTTCAAACATTAGAATTCGTGGGGTATCAACAAATGGAGACAGTAGACCATTGATACTATTAGATGGTAGAAGAATAGAAGATTTAAGTGTAGTTAATCCATCAGATATTGAATCTGTAAATATACTTAAAGATGCAACAGCAGGTATTTATGGTGTGCAAGCAGCAAATGGTGTTATTTTAGTAAAAACAAAGTCTGGTAGAAAAAATACACCAGTAAAGTCTACTTTGAACATGAAACTTGGCTTTCAGCAAACTACAAACGAAATACAATTGCTAAATGCAACCGAGTATGCACTTTTAGCTAATGAGGCTTTTGCGGCTAATGGAGAGGCTTTACCTTTTCCAAATATTTCTGGTTTAGGCCAAGGAACCAATTGGCAAAATGCTGTTTTTCAAACAGCCCCTATGTTTAGTATTGACTATACATTAAACAAAGGAACAGAAAAATCAACCTATTCTTTAGGTTTGTCTACATTAAGTCAAGATGGTATTGTTGGTAAAAGTAAGTCAAATTTTAACAGAAGAAATGTTAGATTTAATTTTGATACAGATATCACAGATAAACTAAAATTTAGTTCTTCTACAATTTACACAAATACAAACAAAAAGAATTTAATAGAAAATGCATTAGGTTCTATTTTGTTTAATGCAATTAACATGCCTGCAACAACTCCAGTATATACAAACGGAGAATTTTCAAGACCTCCAGGAGTAGGCACAGGTATAGAAGTAGCAAATCCATTAGCGCAAATAGACAATGCAGAAAATAGATCTTGGGTAAATAAAATCTCTGGAAATTATCGTTTAAACTATCAGTTTTTAGATTATTTTTCTGCAGAGGCAAGATTTCAAGCAAATTATTCTTTAGCTAGTTCAAATACATATAATAAAGAATATAATTACGGAAATGGGAGTGTATTTAATGTTGATCAACCAACATTTGTAGATTATCAACAAAGTTTTTATGATCATATTTTTGATGCTTTACTTAAATACGAAAGAGTTTACAATGATGTACATGACGTAAAAGCAATGCTTGGTATGTCAGCTTCTAAAACAATGGGGCGTTTTAAAACCATTTTAACAAGCGAAGCTTCAGGTAATAACTTAAAAGATGTTCTAATAGGTGATCTAGTCTTAAATGGAGATGGATTAGAGATTTTTAAAAATAACAATGGAGGTTCTAACTTATCCTTTGACAGTCGTTTATTATCTTATTTTGGTAGATTTCAGTACGCTTATGATGGAAAATACCTAGTTTCTGCTGTTTTAAGAAGAGATGGATCATCAAACTTTGGACCCAAAAATAAATTTGGATTTTTTCCAACTGCATCTATTGGTTGGGTAGCTTCAGAAGAAGATTTTTTAGAAGAATCTGATTTTATTAGTTTCTTAAAATTAAGAGCAAGTTACGGTATTATTGGTAATGATAGAATACCTGGTTTTAGATTTGTATCTATATTAAATGGAGAAGCAGAGTATGTTTTTAATAACGAATTAGCAATAGGTATTGCTCCTGGTCCAATTGCAAATCCAGAAATTAAATGGGAACAGCAAAAACCTCTAGATATTGGTATCGATGCAGAATTCTTTAATAAAGTAAACATTACTGCAGATTACTTTAAAAAAACAACAGAAGATTTATTAGTATCTGCTCAAACATCTGGAATAATTGGTGTAGCAGCTCCAGGATCATCAGTACCCGTTATAAATGCAGGTACAGTTGTAAATGAAGGTTTCGAATTTTCTATCGGATACAAAGAAAGTATTTCTGAAGATTTTAACTTTAACATCAACTACAATTTTACAACTTTAAACAACGAAGTTACTTTTGTTGGAAACTCAACAGGAATTATAGAAGGAGGTAGCTTTGGTGTTGGTCAAGAGCCACCATCAAGAATGGAAGCTGGTTTCCCTATAGGTTATTTTTATGGGTATCAAACTAATGGGTTGTTTCAAACACAATCAGATGTAGATGCGCATGCAACTCAAACAAATGCGGCTCCTGGAGATTTACGTTTTGTAGACACAAATAACGATGGTGTTATTGATGAAGATGATAGAACATACATTGGAGATCCAATTGCAGATTTTACAATGGGTTTAAATTTATCATTTAACTATAAAAGATTAGATTTTAATGCTTATGCTTTTGCATCATTAGGCAATGAAATCGTTAGAAATTACGAAAGAAACTTACCATTAACAAACAGACCAGCATATTATTTAGATAGATGGACAGGCCCAAACACCAGTAACTCTTTTCCAAGAGTAACAACAGGTGCAACAGGTAATGCATTGTTTTCAGATTTTTATGTAGAAGATGGTTCTTTCTTAAGATTACAAAGTGTGCAATTAGGATACAGTGTTGGACAAAAAACATTAGAAAAATTACAGTTTGATAAAGTTAGATTTTATGTAACTGGTAGTAATTTGTTTACACTAACGAAATATAGAGGTTTCGATCCAACAACATCTAATGGAGCACCAATTGGTGGAGGTATAGATCAGGGCTTTTATCCAAGTCCAAAAACCTTTGAATTTGGAATAAATGTTAATTTTTAAAAAGTAAAAAAGATGAAAAAAATAAACATAAAAATACTTTTAGTTTTTATATTATTATTAACGATAAACTATGCTTGTAGTGATGATTTTGTTGATGTAAAACCTACCTCAGAAAATTCAGAAGATTTCTTTAATACACAAGAAGATTACGAAAATGCATTAATTGGTGCATACGATTTATTGCAATCTACCTATTTAAATGTTTTGTTAGGAGAAATTGCTTCAGATAATACCTTAGCAGGTGGTGAAAGTGCAACAGATGTACCTGGAATACAACAAGTAGATGATATGATACATACTCCTTTAAATGCTCAATTAAGAGATATTTGGAACTGGATGTATGCAGGAGTAAATAGAGCAAACTATATTTTAGAGTTTAAAGATAAAACAGACTTTGAAGGAAAAGATCAAATTATTGCAGAAGCAACTTTCTTAAGAGCTTATTACTATTTCGAATTGGTAAAATGGTTTGGAGATGTGCCTTTATCAGTAGATAAAAGAATTCAGTTTGGTGAACAATTTACAATAGATAGAACACCAGCAGCAGATGTTTATGCGCAAATTGAATTAGATTTAATATTTGCTGCCGATAATTTATTTGCAGCCGATGAGCAAAACACTCCTGGAAGAGTTACAAAAGAAGCCGCTCAAGCATTGCTAGGTAAAGCATATTTATACCAACAAAAATATGATGAAGCTTCTGGGGTATTAGAATCTGTAATTACAAGTAATACATACGACTTAGTATCAGATTATAACACCATTTTTGAAGAAGTTGGAGAAAACAATGAAGAATCTGTTTTTGAGGTGCAATATTTTGAAGGGCAGGGCGCTGGCTTTGGTTGCTTACAATGTAGCGAAGGTAATGTAGCAGTTGGTTTTAGTGGTGTTCGTAATTATACAGGACCAGATTATTCATCGGGTTTTAGTTTTAATGTACCCGTTCAAGAAGTTGTAGATGCTTTTGAAGCAGGAGATTCAAGAAAAGAGGTTGCAATTTTAGATATAGAAGCTTGGGCAACAGCAACAGGCGCAACTTTTGGAAAAGGTTATGAACATACAGGTTATTTTAATAGAAAATATATTCCAAGAACAAGAAGCACAGATGCTCAGGGAGATAGAAACTTAACCAACCCAAATAATTACAGAGCAATTCGTTTTGCAGATGTTTTATTAATGGCTGCAGAAGCTTTTAATAGAAGAACTACTCCAGATGATGCAAAAGCACAAACTTATTTAAATAGAGTTAGAGAAAGAGCATTTGGTACTACAGCTAATAATATTACTGCAACAGGAGATGTTTTATATGAAAACATCCTACAAGAAAGAAGAGTAGAGTTAGTTGGAGAAGGACATCGCTTTTTCGACCTCGTAAGAACTGGAAAAGCTGAACAAGAAATTGATAATTTTCTTTCTGGGAAACACGAACTATTTCCAATACCTGCAATAGAAATACAATTAGCAGGAAATCGTTGGTCTCAAAACCCACAATACTAAACATAAAAAAATGAAAAAAATAAAAATTATATTCAAAACATTATTTGTGCTTTTTGTAGTTGCTGCATGTACAGATAATTTAAGAGATATATCATTTATAGATGCAATTGCACCACCAACAAATGTATCTGCAACTTTTGATATAACTCAAGACAATACAGGATTGGTAACAATATCTCCAACTGCAGATGGAGCCACAAGTTTTATGATTTATTTTGGAGACAACACAGCAGATCCTGTTGAAGTTGTACAAGGTAAAAATGTGGAACACACCTATGCAGAAGGTTCTTACGATGTAAAAATAGTAGCAGTAAATTTAAAAGGAGAAGAAGCAGAAGCAACCCAACAATTAGTTGTTTCTTTTAAAGCTCCAGAAAACTTAGTGGTAGTTTTAGAAAATGATGCTGCTATTTCTAAACAAGTAAACATTACAGCGAACGCAGATTTTGCAACAATGTTTGAGTTTGATTCTGGTGAAACAGGAGTTGCACAGCCAGTAGCTACAGGTAATATCGGAGAAACGATCTCTTACCAATATCAAACACCAGGCGTTTATTCAGTTAAAATAACAGCAAAAGGAGGTGCTATTGCAACGACAGAGTATACAGAAGATTTTGAAGTAACAGAAATTTTAGCACCAATTGCTTCAGCATCTAATCCTCCAAGTAGAAGCGATGTTGATGTAATTTCTATCTTTAGTGACGCTTATACAGATGTTGCAGGCTCTAATTTTTATCCAGACTGGGGGCAAACTACACAGTATACAGAATTTGATTTAAATGGTGATGCTATGATTCAGTATAGCAATTTAAATTATCAAGGTATTGACATTGGCTCAGAAATTGATGCATCAAGTATGGAGATGCTCCATATTGATATTTGGACTGCAGATGCAACGAGTATAAATATTTATCCTCTACCCAATGGTGTGCAACCAGCAGACGAAAAATTTGTAACAAAGCAATTAGTTGTAAATGAGTGGAATAGTTTTGATATTCCAATGACAGATTTTACAGATCAAGGCTTACCTGTAAATACTTTAAAACAATTTAAGTTTGTAGGTGCTGGCACTGTATTTATAGATAACCTTTATTTTCATAAAGCACCAAGTGTACCGTTTAATGGTGTTACACCAATTACTTTTGAAGATAATTTTCAATTAAGTTCTTTTGATGGTGGAGATATATCAGCAATAGCTAACCCAGATGCTTCTGGTATAAACACTTCTTCAAGGGTATTAAAAATGGTAAAAAATGCTGGACAAATTTGGGCAGGGTCTAAAATCACTATTACAGAACCTTTTGATTTTTCAAATACTACAGTTAAATTAAAAGTATGGTCTCCGAGAGCAGGTTTAAATTTATTATTAAAATTTGAAGATGATCAAGGTTGGCCTAACACTGTTGCATCAGCAGAAATAACAGCCACAACTACAGTATCTAATGCATGGGAAGAACTTACGTTTGATTTTTCTGGAATAGATACTTCAATAGCTTTTTATAATTTAGTTCTAATTATGGATAATGGAACCCAAGGAGATGGCACAACTGATTATACTATTTATGTTGATGATATTTCTACTTCACCAGAATTTAACTTAGAACCAAAAGTTGGGCTATCAGGTTTTGATGGTGGAGATATTTCAATTACTAATAATCCAGATACAGTAGGTAATATGTCAGGAAGAGTTGCTAAAATGGTTAAAAATGCTGGACAAGCCTGGGCAGGTTCAAAAATCACCGTAAACTCTCCTTTTTCTTTTGTTGGAGGCACAGGCGTAAAAGTAAAAGTTTGGTCTCCAAGAGCTGGCTTAAATCTTCTTTTAAAATTTGAAGATGCTACTCCGTGGCCAAATACAACTGCATCAGCCGAGGTAACAGCAACAACAACTTCTAGTGGTTGGCAAGAATTAACTTTCAATTTCCCTGGGATTAATACTGGTATAGAATTTACTAATTTGGTATTAATTATGGATAATGGAACTCAAGGAGATGGTACAGATAATTTTACCATATATATAGATGATATTACACAATTTTAATTTAGATAGTATGAAAACAATAAAATATATAAAATCGTTATTTATATTAATGGCCTTAGTTTTTATGGGTTGTCAAGAAAATGACTATTCTTTTGGGGATATAATAACACCATCAAACATTCAAATAGCAGCAGAAATTGTTGGTGCAGACACAAGTAACCCAAATGGAGACGGAAGTGGTGTAGTTAATTTTACTGCAACTGCAGATAACGCAGTTTCTTACAAATACGTATTTAATGGAGTAGAAACAGTTTCATTATCAGGAAAAAACACAATTAGTTTTAGTACAATAGGTTTAAATACCTACACAGTAACTGTTGTAGCATCTGGTACTGCTGGTGTTAGTTCAAGCAAAACCATTCAGGTAGAGGTGTTATCTACATATTCTCCACCAGAAGAATTAATTTCAAAACTATATGGTTTTGATCCTGCAAATCCAAATGCAGTAAGCTCAAGAACATGGAAAATTCAGTCTGCTAAACCAGGTCATTTCGGTTTAGGCCCTGTTGCTGGTTCTGTTCCTACAGAGTGGTATGGAGCAGGTCCAGGTGAAAAAGCGGACGTAGGTATGTATGATGATCGTTTTATTTTTAGTTCAGACGGTACTTATCAGCATGTAACCAATGGAGATGTTTTTGGTAGAGATCCACATATTGTAAATGATTTAGGAGCAAACACTTCTGGTGCTGTTGAAGGAGCAGACATTTTAAACTTTGCTTATGCAGATTATACAGGAAGTTTTACATTAACAGCTCCTGGAGGAGTAGAAACTATAAGTTTGTCAGATAAAGGTTTTATTGGGTATTATACAGGAGGCAATCATTCTTATGAAATATTTGATAGAGGCACACCAAATGAAATGATCTTAAGAACTACTGATGCAGCTAGTGATTTTGATTGGTGGTTTATTTTAGTTTTAGAATAAACTTTACAACAATTTAATTTAAAAAGGGCTTTATAACTTTGTTATAAAGCCCTTTTTTTTAGTTTAGTTCTAAATTTATTATTCATATTTTAAGCTTATGAAAACCAACTTTCTTAATAATACAATTTTATATATTTTCTAACTGAATTGTTGTGTTTAATAGGTTTTGTTGTTTAGTTGTAATCATTCTCAATTAATTCATTTTAATGCAGTTGTAATAATCGTTTTATAGTTTTTTTTTAAATATTTAATATGTTAAACTAGTACTTAAGAAGTTGAAAAAACCATTCAAGATAAATAATTACCCATACAACACCCCAACAAACTCATAGATTTTATTTTTTTATTTTAAAAAAAAGCCAATCTATATCTAATCATTACCAACTAACAAGGATTTTTTTTATAATGTATGCTTTTTGTAGCGGTGTATTTTGTTGTTTTATCATTATTTAAATATTAATTTTATAATATTCAAATTTTATTAAACTAATTCTTGCCTATTGCTATTATAACTATACTAAGAATTAAATTTAGTATCAATAAACAACACATATTATGAAAAAAAAATTATTGAGGTTAGCTCTATTATTGTTTACAACCTCTTTTTGTGCTCAAACAAATAAAATTGAAGTAGCAAAAGATGTTAGAGGTTTTAAACTAGTGGTAGATGGCAAAGATTTTATTGTAAATGGAATTAATTGGGATTATGTTCCAATAGGCTATAATGTATTAGACGCAAAATTTTGGGAAA